>Ga0070733_10002756_pt1 | contig 12259 bp, 8 predicted proteins | sample Coa_R1_9_FD_66450 | JGI IMG/M metagenome (GOLD analysis project Ga0070733, IMG submission 66450) | Surface soil microbial communities from Centralia Pennsylvania, which are recovering from an underground coalmine fire - Coalmine... | ecosystem: Environmental > Terrestrial > Soil > Unclassified ... | reverse complement strand
AGCAGTAAACGCCTGCCTGCCCGTCGAAGCTTCAGCGAAGTCGGGTCGAAGCATACGAACAAATAAAATATTTTTGTTAAATGTTAATCAAATGAGACGCCACCTTTAACGAGCACCGCCCATTTTGATAGTGCACAATTGATGCCATCGTTATTACATGTGCTGCTGTCAAATGTATCACCATGACTAGTGTTGCCAAATTCAGCATTAAATCCAATGCCAAGATATGGAATCCAATCTTCACGATCTATCCATGTATAACTGAAATGTGTAAAAATTTTATTAGATGATCCACGTGTTTCCGCTCCTTCCAAATCAAGATTGTCCTCTGTAATAAATACCGGTTGGATTGAGGTTCTGATTTGGTTGCCATCATTGTCAGTAATAATTGCCATAGGGAGCATGTTACTTGTTTGTGCATATTGTGCATTATCTACACCAATGTTTGTTGTAGGTCCCATATCGGGACCGGTTCCAGCATTTGGAATATTGGTGCCCTGATTAATTGTTGCGAGACTTTCTGTGCCAGATAATGGAACAGCGGGATTGCCTGCTACAAAGCCATAGACTTGCGCATCACTTTTGAGAGCCCAGGTATTTGCAGGGAATACTGGTGCGTCATCTGAATCACGCAGATCAATATCTTCATGTGACATGCCCCAGAAGTTGTATCCAAGATCCCATGAAAAACCATGACGGGTATAATTGATCATGGCAACAAGATCAGCTTGCACGCCGATGCTTACATTTACATTACGGGTGCTGAAATTTGCAACAGGAGAATATGCTGCATTAAATTGTGATGATGCTTGGGTGATTGTACCCATTTCCAAATTGGGCTCTGTGTTACCAAAAAGATTGGTGGTAGGTTTGAGGTTCATCTGTTCAGCAAGCATGTAGCGACTATTTGGTTTGCCAATAAGATCGAATGTGCGGCATTGTGTTGCATTAAATAAATGTGTTACATCACCTTCAAGAACAAGATCAAGATGTTTTTCATCATCTTCACTACGCCACATTGTCCAATGCCCACTCAATCCTATGCCAAGTTCCCAATGTTTTCCGTTGCCAACTTGTGTTTCAAAAAGATAGTCACCGTGAGGTCGTTTACCGGTAGGTGCAGCAGCTTGGATATTAAATCCAATATGGTAATCTTCGTGAAGGTAGTTCCAACCAAGTTCACCGCGTAGTTCAGCAAATCCTGTGGTGCTTTTTTTGTCATCAGCTATTTTAGCTTTTAGCAAAGGAGCTGCAACAATTCCTGGAACAGTGATGGTTGTACAGCCATTAAAAAAGGAAAGCGCGGTTTGTAATAATGTATCAGCTGGAACTTCATTTTGACTAAAAAATCCCGGATCATAACCAATGGTTCCTGCTTGTTGTACTGATTCGCATGGTTGGAGTGTTACTCTGTTGTTGACCACTGGGCCATATAATCTAAAGTAAAGACCTTTAACCCATTCATCGAGTCCAACATAGAGATTAAAATCGACGAGGAAGTTTTGTACTTTTGGTGTAAATTGGATTGTACTTTTAAAATCACGTGGAAGGTAGAAGTTTTCTGCCATCCAATCTTTTGTAACATTAATGTCAGGAGCTTGCGTTCCGGCAATGGTGATTGTGTTGCAACTCGTGAGACTTGATCCAAAATAGCATTCATTTAACTTGTCTGCTCTGAATGTTTGATCATATTGTGGTGTTACGTTGAATGTACCATAAAATGATTCCATGTCATGTAAGTAAACGTGATGGCTTGTGGTGCCCACTAGTTTACGTGCAGTGTCTCGACCTTCTGAACGCCATTGTACAAATGGTGCTACTTGCAATGATGGCGTTGCGCTTGCGTGCAATCCGGCAGCTTGTGCGATTATGGTTAATAACAATAATTTTTGTGATGATCTCTTCATACTCTCAACTCCTTGTGCATGTGATACATATATTTCTCACGGCCTAATATAGTACGATTGCATGGTACTTGTAAAGGGGAAACTCCCACCGTTCGTCCTAATGCTTCGTCAAGCTCAGCAGTAAACGCTGCGCTCAGTTCTACACGTGATTGTTCCAATCCCGTTTGTCCTGTCGAACATTGTAAAAAGCAAAAAGGCTTAGCATTACGCTAAGCCTTTTTGAGTATTCGTTTTTTGTTTGCTTTGTTTGGTAACATTTACCCAACAATACAACAATGATTCATATCATTATTAATGGAAGGATACCCCGCCTTTAATTTCAACAGCCCATTTAGACAATGCACAGCTTACAGAGCTAGAACAGTTGTTTGTGGTAGTAGTAGTTGTTGTTGGGCAGTCGTCACCACAACTCGTGCTTCCAAATTCAGCGCTAAAACCAGCACCTACATAAGGAATATATTTTTCACGATTTGTCCACGTGTAGCTAAAGTGAGTGAACACTTTGTTTGAAATTCCACGTTGTGAAGCACCGTCAAAATCAAAATCGGTTGCTGCTATAAATACTGGTGGAACAGATGTATTAATTGGGGTTGTTGTGTCAGCAACAAATAAAGCACCGCCATCAACTGCTGCAGCAGGTGTAACAACAGGGTCAATGCCAGGATTGCTCAATGGTAGGGCTAAGCTAACATTAGTACCTGTAAAGATTGTTGCAGCGCTTTCTGTTGCACCAAGTGCAATAACGTTGTCCGTGGTATCGACAGGGAAATAACCAAATGTGCTTGCATCACCTTTTAATGCCCATGTGTTTGCAGGGAATGGTGTTAGGAGGTTGTTACAAGAATCATTTGAGCAGTCGTCAGTGCAGTGTATTTTCGATTTTGACATGCCCCAGAAGTTATATCCAAGATCCCATGAGAATCCACGACAAGTGAAGTTGAACATTGCAACCACGTCACCCTGTGCACCGATGCTTACTTTAACATTCTGAGTGCTTAAGTTGGCAACAGGAGCATATGTCTCAGCAAATTGGAATGTACCACCGACAATCTGTTGATCGGCAGGAAGGCTTGAAGTAGCAACCATTTGTTCAGCAAGCATGTAACGGCTGTTTGGTTTACCTTTAAGATCAAAAGTGCGTGTTTGTTTTGCGTTGAACAAGTGAGTTACGTCAGCTTCAACGATAAAGTTGAATGACTTTTCTGCGTCTACGCTTTCCCACATTTTCCAGCTACCGCCAACGCCAACACCAAGTTCCCAGTGTTTACCGTTACCAATTTGTGCAGGGAACAGAAATTCAGCATTTGGACGTGTACCTGTTGGTGCTGCCGCTTGGATGTTGATCATTAAGCGATATTTTTCTTGAATGTAGTTCCAACCAAATTCACCACGGAGTTCAGCAAAACCTGTTTTGTGATGTGAAAATCCGCAACTATCATCACAATCATTGTTACAATTGTTTGTTGATGTGCTTGGTAGGTTGCAGTTAGAGAATTTTGCAAACTTTAATGGTTGAATGGTGACCTCTTGGCCATCGTAAGCTGGAAGTTGGCAACCTCCAAAGAAATTAAGTGCGCTGGTGAATAAAGAAGATGCCGGTACGTCTAATTCATCAAAATAGCCTGCTTCGTAGCCTCGTGTGCCTTTGGTGATAATTGTTTCATTAGCATCTAAGCTTGCTTTGTTCCAAGTAATTGGTCCGTACAATCTGAAGTATAAACCTTTTACCCATCTATCAAGCCCAACATATAAGTTGAGGTCAAGAAGGACGTCTCTGACTTTTGGTGAGAAGCTTATAGCACTTTTGAAATCACGTGGAAGCAGGAAGTTTTCTGCCATCCAATCTGTTTTAGCACGAGTTGTATTTGGTGTTCCAGTAGATGTTTCTAAGCCAGAAATTACGATGAAATCATCGCAACTATTGTCGCAGTCACTGTTGCAGCTGCTGGTAGTAGTTGTTGTTATTCCTGAAGGGTTGCTTACTAAGCTTGCACCAAACAGAGCGCATAAAAGTCTATTGCCTCTGAATGTTTGATCATATTGGAGAGTTGCATTGAATGTTCCGTAGACCGAATCCATATCGTCTTGGTAGACAGCATAGCTTGTTGTGCCATATAATTTGCGTGCTGTGTCTCTACCTTGTGAACGCCATTGTAGAAATGGCACAACGCGATTGCCGTTATCGTCATCGCAGTTGGTTTGTAACATGACAGTTGCTGTGCTGCAAAGCACAACTAATGAAAACAATTTTTTTGAGTATTGTTTCATAATCTAACTCCTTTTACTCATTACCCAATCTAGATATTTTTGATCAATTAATTTCATTGCCTTTTACATATGGGCTTATGAAATATCTTAACGTACACTATTTTTTTTTATGTGCGATATCTCCTTTCTTTGAATTATGCTATTTATTTTTTTATTCAAGCATATTTTTATATCTCTGTACAATATAGTATTGTCAGATCTAAATTGTAAAGAAAAATTATAAGCAATTATGCTGTGGAAGGACTTTTACGTGTATTAAAGGGACTAATAAGCCTTTGTTGCTAGGTTGTTTTGTGAAAATATTTTATATTTCATCATGGGGTGGAGGTTTCAGGACGGTGGCAAAAGTGGAAGTTTTATAAAAATTTTTATGGGAGTTTTTTTATGTATACATTTTTTCATGAAAAAAACAGAACCTTCTGGTGTGTTGGTATAGGTTTTTATATAGGAATGGTAATTTTTTTGGTAGTTTCTCTTATTTCATATAACCCAACTGATAGTTCATGGCTCTATGTTTCAACTGATCCGGGTCTGGGTGCTAATCAGTGTGGCTTTTTGGGCGCGCAGGTTGCGGCAATTCTTTTTTATCTTTTTGGCGGGGCAGCGTTTTTGCTTTTACTTCCCGTAGCCTTTATCGGATTGTTGCTTTTCACAAAAACAACAATCCGATGTAATTGGGAGCGGTTATGGGCTGCTCTATCTCTTGTACTGATTGGTGCGGCATTGCTGACCAGTTATGGTATTGATTTTCTCTGGAGCCCCTATGCAGGTGGTATGATGGGACTGATGATTGTTAAATCATTGGTTTACTATTTTGATGATCTTGGTTGTACGCTTTTTTTATACAGTAGTTTGTGTGCAGCTCTTGTTTTATTATTTCGTTGGTCATTTATGTTTTTGGTGCAGTATGGTATTGGCATGATGGTTGCTTTTTGTGCGTTGATGAAAAAATATCACGTTGTGAGTAAAGTTGTGCACGTTATTGCAACATGTCTGTATGTTGTTTTTGTTCAAATGCCATTGTATTGTATTCATTTTGTTCAATCATTGTTTAATGGAGCGGCATTTAATGATACCGGGTTAGTCCATCCTGAGGATGAGTATGACTATGATGTTTCTTCTGATGGGGACCCCAAAATGGAAATTGGGGCAAAAAGATTTTCTTTGTGTGCTCGACGATATTTTTTAACAAAATCTTTCCTTGCCCAAGATTTGGTCGGACACGCGGGACGATCGGGAGATGGCCTAAAAATAAATATTGCTCCTACGATAATATCGTTATTGCCAAAAATAAATGACGACTATGATAGCTATACCGGTTCGGTCAGAGATCAAAAAGTGGAACAACAAAAGCCGCTGCCAACGTTGACAAAAAAATCTTCTCGGTATGCATTGCCACATATGAATATTTTTATTGCTGAAAAAAATGGTAACGAAAGTCATGATATTGAAAAAGAGTTACAAGAGCGTGCGCATATTCTGCAGGATAAGTTAAAACGGTTTGGCGTGCATGGCAAAGTTGTTGCCATTAAGCGTGGACCTGTGGTGACGCTGTTTGAATATCAACCGGATATTGATACAAAATTAAGTAAAATTATTGTGTTAGAAGATGATCTTGCCATGGCATTGCAAGCGATGAGTATCCGTATTATTGCGCCAATACCAGGAACATCAGTTGTAGGATTTGAGGTAGCAAATACAACACGTCATGATGTACTCTTTTCTCAGATAACAAGTCAGGCAGCATATGCTCAGTTTGCAGGCAGTCTTCCATTGGTTCTTGGCAAGGGTACCATCGGAGAAGCTGTTGTTGTTGATTTAGTGCGTATGCCCCATTTGTTGATTGCAGGTTCAACGGGGTCAGGAAAATCGGTAGCGCTTAATGCAATTCTGATAAGTTTGTTGTGTAAATTGAGTCCTGATGAACTCAAACTTATTTTAATAGATCCTAAACGGTTGGAGTTTGCGGCATTTACTGATATTGCACATTTGTTGTTTCCTATTGTGACCAGTCCTGCTCATGCGGCTCCGGTGCTACGGTGGGTAGTGCAAGAGATGGAAGAACGTTATGAAAAAATGGCGCAATGTGGAGCGCGTAACATAAGTGATTATACCCTTCGACAGGCTCAGGGCAATCGGGAAGAGGCAGAGCCAATGCCTTATATAGTTGTGGTGATTGATGAACTAGCGGATCTTATGATTACTGCTGGTCGTGATATTGAAGATTTGATTACGCGCATAACGCAAATGGCACGAGCAGCAGGCATTCATATGATTGTTGCAACACAGCGGCCTTCAGTGGATGTTATTACCGGATTAATTAAAGCTAACTTCCCCAGTAGAATCTCGTTTAGGGTTGCATCACGTATTGATTCGCGCACTATTTTAGATACAATGGGAGCTGATCGGTTGTTAGGCAGAGGTGATATGTTGTTTCTTGATGCGGCAACATCACAATTAAGACGAGTCCATGGAGCGTATGTTTCTGATGAAGAAATCGAACAGGTTGCTGATCATATTCGTTGTCAGAGAAAAGTGGAATATCTTGATATGCATCACATAACAGCAATGCAAGGACAAGATGTGTTAGCATCAGATGATGTTTTATACAAAGATGTGCGACTTTTTTTAGAGGAAATTGATGAGATATCTATTTCATTACTACAAAGAAAGTTTCGCATTGGTTACAACAGATCAGCGCGAATTATTGATATACTCGAATCTCAAGGTTTGATTATGCCGCAAGATGGAGGTAAGACAAGAAAAGTAATTCGGTAACGTATTATCCAACTACTTTATATGTGGTTCCTTGACAAATGTTAAAAAAAAAGAGATCTTATTGCCATTGGACGACTGATTTTAATCGTTCATATATTTTATATAACTGGGTGTAGTACTGTTTTTTATTTTCCAACGGAGATTATCAATGCGATTTGACAAGTCTTTTATAACTAAAACATTGCCTGAAATGTCGATTGCATTTGGGCATTTTCCAGAGAATGCAACATTCTCTATTGATTCGCGTGAAGTGCAGGCGGGAGATATTTTTGTTGCGTTAAAAGGTGCGGGTTGTGACGGGCATGAATTTGTTGCTCAAGCGTTTGAAAAAGGTGCAGCGGGAGCAATTATTGCTGAATCAAAAAAAAATATTCTCAACGGAATAAAAGGGTTGGACAAAAAGTTAGTTCTTTTAGTTAAAGATCCTCTTGAAGCGTTTGTTCAACTTGCTGCCAATTGGCGTTCGCAGTTTAATTATCCGGTTATTGCTATCACAGGATCGGTGGGAAAAACTTCTACAAAAGAGCTTCTTTCACAAATTATGATGCATGCAGAAAAAAAATATCTTGTTTCTCATGGCAATCAAAATACAAAAATTGGTCTTGCAATTAATATGCTTCGCATGAGAGCTGAGCATGAGTTGGCGATTTTTGAAATTGGTATTAGCAGGCGCGGCGAAATGGCTGAGCTTGCTTCTTTATTGCGTCCAACATCTGGAGCAATTACTAATATTGGTCATCAGCATATGGATGGACTGGGTTCACTCAATGATATTGCGCTTGAAAAACGTGATATATTTAAATATTTTACTGAAAATAGTATTGGTATTATTAATGGTGATCAGCCAATTCTTGCCCATGTTTCTTATCAGCATCCTGTCATTAAATTTGGATCAAAAACAACAAACCAAATTCAAGCACGAAAAATGAGAGTTGCTGGTTCGCATATCAGTTTTGTCCTTAAAATATATAAAAAAAAATATTCTATAGTCCTTGATCATCCGCATGTTGGCGCAGTGTTTAATGTGCTCACCGCAACAGCGGCAGCGCATTGGCTTGGTGTGTCAGATGAAATTATTATTAAAGCGATACAAAAGCCATGCGTGGTTGCTGGACGCTTTGAAGAGCGGCTTGTTAATGATGGTCGTGGTACATTAATTAATGATTGTTACAATGCTAATCCAGAAAGCATGAAGGCAGCATTATTGGCGTTTCAGCAAATAGAGACAAAATCACCAAAAATTGCTATTATTGGTGATATGTTAGGTTTGGGCGTTAATAGTCCTTTTTGGCATAGACAAGTAGGCCGATTTTTACGCAAAGTACCTTCATTAAATAAAGTGATTTTAGTCGGCAATTTGGTTGCTTGGGTTAAAAAAACGGCTCCTGTTGGATTACGTGTTGAATTGGTTGGATCATGGCAAGAGGCCGCACAAAGGATTGAAAGTGAGCTTGATGCTAAGCCAGCTATTTTGGTCAAAGGATCCCATGCAATTGGTCTTGAAAATTTAGTTTCAATTTTAACAACAAAAAGTGGTGGTAAGTCATCGCACATAGAATAGTATAGATCACTATGGTAAACTCAACTCAATTTAAACAAAAATTATATACATTTGGTCTTCATTGGGGGTCCCCGTGTGAAGTGAAACGGAACATGGGGTAACATGGATATACAGAATAAAGAAAACACATCACTTTTCTATCACAAAACAGTTATGGTAGACGAAGTTTTACATTATCTTGATCCTCAACCTCAGGGTCTTTACTGTGATGTTACATTTGGATCTGGCGGGCATACAAAAGCAATTTTAAACAAGCAACCGGAATGTCGCGTTGTAGCAATTGATTGGGATGCCACATCAATTGAGACATATGCGCCAGCATTAGAAGAGCAATATCAAGAGCGCCTTCACTTATTGTGGGGCAATTTTTCCAATTTGTACCGTTTGTTGCAAAAAGCAAAAGTGGGTAAAGTTGATGGAATTCTTGCTGATTTTGGCACATCCCAGATGCATATAAAAGAGCGGGCTGGGTTTTCTTTTTATAGAGATTCTGAACTTGATATGAGAATGTCGCCTGCTCATCAGCAGGTGACAGCTGAGCAAGTGATTAATAAATCTTCTGAAGAAAAATTATGTGAAATTTTTTGGCAGTTGGGACAGGAATCACATGCTAAAAAAATAGTAGCAGCGATTATTGAAGCACGTCAAAAAAAAGCAATTCGTACAACGCGAGAGTTGGCAGCTCTTATCGAAAAAGTTATTCCGCGCTCAGGTCGTTCGTCAAAGATTCATCCCGCAACAAAAGTTTTTCAGGCGTTGCGTATATATGTAAATCATGAGCTTAACAATATCACCGGTTTTTTGTCTGGTGCATTACAGGTTTTAAAGCCGAACGGATTATTATTGTGTATTTCGTTTCATTCTTTGGAAGATCGCCTTGTTAAACAATTTTTTAAAGATCAAGCTGATGCGGGAAAACTTGAAATAATAACCAAGCGGGTGGTTGTACCAACAGCGGAAGAAATTGCAAAAAATCCATCATCTCGTTCAGCAAAGTTGAGAGTTGCGCGATTTATTGGGTAACTTTAGAAAAACTGTATAAAAAAGTATGTTTGTATTTGACAAAAAGATGTAATGATATACATTAAAATACGAGCAGTAAAGAAGCAGAAAAACGATATTTATCCTTAAAGGTTACAACAATGGAAATAACGGAAGTAAAAGTATTTCCGGTGACGGATGGCGAAAAACTGAAAGCGTATGCAACTATCGTCTTTGACAACGCATTTATAATTCGAGACCTCAAGGTTATCGAAGGCGTCAAAGGGTTATTTGTTTCAATGCCATCACGTAAACGTAAAGATGGAACATTTCGCGACGTTGTGCATCCCCTCAACCCTGAAACACGTAGCATGATTGAAGAGCGCGTTGTGCAGGAATACAAGACCGTAATGGATCTTGGTGGGCAACCTTCATCTGACGATCAAGAGTAGTAATAATAATTTTCTCCATTTTCGTTTGGGGCGTGGCCAAGCGGTAAGGCAACAGGTTTTGGTCCTGTGATCGGAGGTTCGAATCCTTCCGCCCCAGCCATACTTCGCTCTTGCAGAGCTTCGTATGGCAGGCCATTTTTCTCAAATGATTGACATTATATTGAAAGAATAATAGAGCGAAGTATGTCCTCGGAGCTTTATGGTCGCTCTCATATATATTCGATTTAAAAAAACCGTACGATTGTCGTACGGTTTTTTTGTTTATAGTATTTCGGATTGTTGGAGTGAATTATAAATATTTGAACTTGAAAAGTTTTCAATAATATCAGTTACGATAACAAGCTGAGCGCCTACCGCGTCAGCTTGTTTTTGTTTGTTGGCCAGTTGTGGATCATTGTTAGTTATCGCAATAACGTGTGGCTTGATTGTTTGTACCAGTTCAAGGTAATCCTGAAATCCATTCAATAATGGTAGCAAAAGTACGTAATCGACATGACGCAACGCTAATAAATTATATGCACGTTCAGTTTGTGTGTGCGTTGGAGTGCGTTGTTTATCATGTATAATCCGTTCGTCGGGCTCCAATGCTATAATTAAATAGTCACCGGTTTGTTTTGCTTTTTCCAAAAACTGGATGTGTCCAAAATGGATAATATCAAAGCAACCGCCAACAAGGACAATGTGCTTATCTTTAGGAAAGTTTATAAAAACGTTTTTTGTCGAAATATAATATTGATAATTCATGTTTTAAGTGTACTCTTGTGATTAAAAAATTCAAAAAAGAGTTATAAATATGGCTAAAAACGTTTTGTATTTTGGTTCTAAGTCTCAGTCGCGACGTATGTTATTAGAAGAATCTCAGATTCCTTTTGTTATGGTTAGTCAGAATGCTGATGAATCGCAGTGTGATTGGGGCTTACCTTTACCGCAGCTGGTTTTAAGTATTGCGCTGTATAAAATGCAGCATGTTGTTTTGCCTGATGGTATGCGTGAAGGTGATGTGTGTTACGTGCTGACTGCTGATACTATGTCGCATGATAAAATGGGTGTTATTCATGGAAAGCCAGTTGATAGAGTTGATGCCATTGCAAAAATAAAGGCAACTGCAGCCGGTTCTTTTTTATGTACTGCTTTTTGTTTGGATAGAAAAGTATGGCAATCGGGTGCATGGGTTATACAAGAGAGGATTGCTGACGTTGTATCTGCAGAATTTATTTTTTCAGTGCCGCAACAATGGCTTGATATTTATCTTGAAAAAACACCATTTTTGGATGTATCTGGTGGTATTGCTGTCGAAAAATTTGGTAATCAATTTTTAAAAACGGTACAAGGGTCTTATTCTACTATTATTGGTCTTCCCCTTTTTGAGTTGCGTGAAGCATTGGAAAAATTGGATTTTTTTGACATTTAATTAATGAAGTATTTCCCCATCCCGTTCGCCCTGAGTGTTCTTCGTAGCTCTGCGGAGAAGAATGTATCGAAGGGTGTACGTTAATTAATGTTTTTCATAATGCCCAAGCTCTACCCTGAGTCCATGTATTGCTATCATATGAGAATGTTCATTTTTGAATCTTTGGTTGTGAGCTATTTTTAATGTGCACCCTTCGATACTTTTTTTGAAGCAAAAAACACTCAGGGCGAACGGGTAGGGAGTGACGGTATCTTTTTTTTTGATACATTTTTGCATATTTCCGTTCGCCCTGAGTATTTTTGCTTGCAAAAATGTATCGAAGGGTGCGACATAAAAGTATTATTTATATTAATTTCCCGCTTAACCCTTCGATACACCTGCTCGGGGTACTCAGGACAAGCGGGATTTTTTTAATGCATACTTTGCTTATTGAGTGGTTTCCATTTTTTTAAAAATTCCTTACACAGCTGTTCTTTGGGATTCATGTGCGGATCTAAGTCCAATTTTTTTGTGGTGTTTTCAACGCTGCATCTCAGCGTTTCATCATCCAATAAGGATGAATCAAAATGATCAATGGTAGGCAGGAGATTTTTTTCTCGTGCTTTTTGTTCTACATGATCATTGATCGCGTTAGCGAGGAGCGTGTCAAGGATTTCAAAAAAATCGATTATACCATGGTGCATCTCTTCAAGGATGTTGTGATCGGATAGTGAAATTGTTTTTTGTATATTATCATGCAGTCCGTGAGCAACGGCCTTGGAGATAATCTTCTTCAATTTATCAGTATCGTGTTGTCCAAGCCATTTTAACAAATGGAGTAGTTCATACGAAAGTGCGAATTGTGAGTTGCTGTCGTGTGAAAATGAATCATTATTCATACTATGCCTTTCGTGATTGAGGA
>Ga0070733_10002755_pt1 | contig 12262 bp, 10 predicted proteins | sample Coa_R1_9_FD_66450 | JGI IMG/M metagenome (GOLD analysis project Ga0070733, IMG submission 66450) | Surface soil microbial communities from Centralia Pennsylvania, which are recovering from an underground coalmine fire - Coalmine... | ecosystem: Environmental > Terrestrial > Soil > Unclassified ... | reverse complement strand
CCGAAGCTCAGGAGTCGACAAACGCCGAGGGCCTCGCCGACGCGCTGATCCGCGGCCTCGAGTTGTCGCAACAACCGGGCATCCGCGAACGCTGCCGCGCGCATGCCGAACAGTTTTCCACCCGGCGGATCGGACCGATTTTGGAGAGTTTGTATGCGGGAAACTGAGACTCTCCCCAGCGCACCCATCGTTGTTACGGGCTCATCCGGCTTTATCGGGACGCATCTCTGTGCGGCGGCGGCGTTGGAAGCTCACGGCATCGATTTGCGCGAACCGGCCGCGCCGACGCTGGTGCGGCATCACACCGCGGATATCCGTTCACGTGGCGCTCTCGAGAATCTCAAGACGCGAATCGGAGACGCACCGGCCCTGATCCACCTCGCCGCCGCAGCGGAAGTGCTGATTCCCTGGCGCGACGCCGGAGAAATGATTTCGACAAACATCGACGGCACTTTTGCTGTGTTGGACGCGCTGGAACCGACACGCATGGTTTTCGCTTCGAGTTCGTCCGTTTACGGCGATGCCGGTGTCGAGTTCACCAATCCTTCGGCCGCGAAGCTCGACCCGAAGGGCCTCTACGCGATGAGCAAAATGAACGGCGAGATGCTGATTCGCCAGTGGGCGCTCGAAAGCGGCGGGTCCGCGGTGAACCTGCGCTTCGGGAACGTCATCGGCTCCGGCTGCCGCGGGCTGATTCCCTATCTCGTGTCGCATGCTACCCGTTATCCCCGCGCGGAGCGCCCTGCGCAACTGCGCGGCCGTGGAGTTCTGGTTCGCGACTACGTGCCCGTCGGCTACGTTACACGCGTTCTGACGGCCGCCGCGCGGATGCCAATGGAACCCGGCGCCTCGGTTGCGCTCAACGTCGGCACGGGCCGCGGAACCACTAATCGTGAGATCGCCGAATCCGTATGCGCCCTTTTGGCCGCCGAAGGGCTGCGGCTCGATGTCGTCTACGACGACGAGCCGGGTCCGGGAGAATCGAGAATCGTCGTCCTCGATATGGCCGCGACGGTCGAACTCACCGGACTGGAACCGCCGGGACCGGACGAAGTGCGCGATGCGATTCGGGAATCGGTGCATTCGCACCTGGGGGCCGCATGCGTGTCCTGATCACGCACGAGAGTTTTCTGCCGGAATCCTGTGGCGGCTGTGAATACGGCGTCTACAACGTTGCAAAAGGGCTGCGCGGGAGCGGTATCGACGTGCGTATTCTGACCACGGGCGACCCTTCGCTGCGCGAGTACGACGGATTCGAGACCGTGCGCATGCCGATGAGCCGCTACCGGATGAATTTTGCATCGCGCCGGATCGAGTCTTTCGCCCAGGACGTGGATCTGATCCAGACCTCGGTCTACCATGCCGCGCTGCCGTCGTTCCTCGCGGGGGAGCGCCTTGGCAGGCCCGTTTTTCTGCTGGTCACGGCGATCTGCGCCAAAGCCTGGCTGGAAATGAAGGGGCGGATCGCGGGCCGGGCGTACGCAGCCTGGGAGCGCTTCCTGCTCCGGCGGCCCTACGCGCGGATTATCTTTCCAAGCGACCACGCCCGCGAAACGGGTCTGGCCATGGGGCTCGATCCCGCGCGGTGCATCACGATCTACCCAGGCGTCGATCGGGAAAAGTTCGATCCGGGTCAGGCCAAAGACAATCACGTGCTTTTCGTGGGTAAGTTCGAACGGCGGAAGGGCGTCTATGACGTCGTTCAAGTGGCCCGCGCACTCCCCCGAATTCCGTTTCGGATGATCGGCTGGGGACCGGAAGAGAGTGCGTTGCGCGCCGCCGCGCCGCCGAACCTGAACATTGAAGTTCTTCCCCCGGGCACGCTCATGAAAGAAGGACCGGGCGGACCCCTGCGGCAGGCGTTCAATCGCGCGTCTGTTTTTCTGTTGCCTTCGCGCGCGGAGAGCTTTGGTCTTGTGGTTGTGGAAGCCATGGCGGCGGGATGCGCCGTCGTCTCCACCGTGGCGCTGGAATTTATGGGTATGCGCGTCGCCCCCGGCGATGTGGGCGCCATGGCGGAGGCTATTGGCGAACTCTGGTCGGACCCTTCGCTGACCGCCCGCCTCGGACGCCGCAACGTCGAACTGGCGGCCTATTACAACTGGGAGCGGTTCACGCGCAGCCTGCTCGATCTTTATCGGGAAGTGCTCAGCGAAACCCCCGCTCATATGGCTCATGCCTGAACTCACTCCGTCCATAACCCCGCGGGTCAGCGTCGTGATTCCCGCCTACGGCAGGCAGGACTGGCTGCGCAAAGCGGTGGAATCGCTGTTCACGCAGGATCTGCCCGCCGGCGAATACGAAATCATAGTCGTCGACAGTTCGCTCGACGAAACCAACGGCGTCATGCTCGCGGCCATGCGGCGGAACGCACCGTGTTCCCTGCGGTGCCTGCGCAAGAAGCCCGAAGGGCCGGGCCCGTCGAGAACGATGGGTTTTCGAAATGCCCTGGCGCCGATCATAGCCTTCATTGACAGCGATTGCGAAGCCTCCGCTTCGTGGCTGCGCAACGGACTGGCGGCTTTTGAGGACGGTATCGGTGTCGTGCAGGGCTGTACGCTGCCCGACCCGAAGGGACGCATTTCGACCTTCAGCCACTTCGTCATGATCGAAAAGGAAGACGCGTTCTATCAGACAGCGAACATCTTCTATCGCAAAGAGGCCCTGGAGCAGGCCGGCGGCTTCGCGGCGGATCTGACGCCTCTATCCAATCACCCGACCGGCGGCGAGGATACGGAGACTGCATGGGCCGTGATCCGTCTCGGTTGGAAAACGCGCTTCAGCGCGGATGCGCTGGTTTACCATGCCATCGTCCCGGCACGCTGGTGGCAGTGGTTCGTCATCAAGAACTTTGTCTGCATCCCGCGGCTGACCCGCCGTTTCCCGGAGTTTCGCCGTTACCTCTATCGGCATTACTTTTTCGACAAAGGGCAGGCGCTGGTGGTGCTTGCGTTGTGCGGCCTGGCCGCCGCGCCGCTATGGAGCCCGCTCGCGCTCGTACTGGTACTGCCGTACGCCGTCTTTCGCGCGTCCGAGCCTACGCGCTCGCTCGGCGGCATTTTGCGCCCGGTGCGCATCGCTCCCTACTTTGTGCGTGACTGTATCTCGCTCTGTATCTTTGCCGCCGCGAGCTTGAGATACGGATCTCTGGTGCTTTAGACCCGACGCTTGTGACGAACGAACCCTCCAACCCGGAATTCCCGCTGGTCGACTTCGTGGTATGCACCCGCAACGATCGCAGGAGTATTGGTGCGACACTCGATTCCATCGCTGCACAGACGGTGCGCCCCGTCACATGCACCATCGTTGACGGCCTCTCGAAGGACGGCACCGTCGAATTCGTTCGCGAGTGCTATCCCTGGGTAAGGGTGCGGATCAAAGAGACCGATTCCGGTCCGGCCGACAGCCGCAATATAGGACAATCGCTGGGCACCGCCGAGTTTGTGGCGTTTCTCGACAGCGACGTAACGCTTTCGCCCGATTGGGCGGAGGCGCAGATCACGCTCTTACGCGGCCGGCCGGCCGTGGGCATAGCCGGCGGCAAACAGCTCTATCCGCCGCTGCCGGGTACATTGTATTCCGCTCACGGTGTCATGAGCCGTTACGGCGTCGGCTGGGATGGCGGGCGCGGTCAACCCGCGGCCTCGTTCGCCGACGTGATTCGGTGCGTGTGGGTCAACTCCGGTTCGATGTTCGTGCGGCGCAGCCTGCTCGAACGCATGGGCGCGTTCGATGTCGGGATGTATCTGGGCTGTGAGGATTCCGACATCGGCTGGCGCGCCAATCTGTTCGGCGCCGAGGTGGTTTTCAATCCGAAAGCGGTCGCGGAGCACCACATGCACGGCGTGACGGACGTGAACGCGATCAACACCGCGGTCGTGCCGGGCTTTCGCTCCGAGGCGATGACCTCCCGGCTCTCCTACATCTGGAGAAACCGCTTCCGTTCGATTCTGGTGAATTACGAGATTGGAAGCCTCCTTCGCTACACGCTTCCGTTTCTGGTGTTGTCCATGGCGGAAGCTGCCCTGCGGCCGCCGCGCGCCCTGAAGTGGCAGTCTTTTTGGTGGAACGTGACTCACCTGAAAGATACGCTGGCGCGCCGGCGCTGGGTACAGTCGCATCGCACGGTGCGTGACCGCGAAATCCGGTGGCTCTTCTGCTCGGCGCTGCGCGGACCGGGCTATGCGTTCTTCCCAAAAAAAGGACATCGCGAACATTTTCCGACGGAGTTGAAGGAGACCCCTGGGGTACAATAATTTGCCTGACAATCGGCAGCCGACTGAGGTTCGGGGGAGCACGGCAACGGAACGGGTTACGACACCCGCCAGGCCGGCGTTGAAGGTCCTGCTGACGCATCATTATTTTCCGCCGGATTTCGCGGGCGGCGGTGAGTGCGTCGCGTTGGAGACGGCGCGCGGTCTTATTCAACGCGGCGTCGATCTGCGCGTGCTGACCACCGGCGATCCGAAGATCACCGAGTATGAAGGCATTCCGACGGAACGCATTCCAGTCCATCGCTATCGATTTAATTTCGAAGCCGATCGCATCGCGGAGATGGCCCAGGACGCCGATCTGATCCAAACCTTCAACTACCACGCCTGCTGGCCATCCCTGAGAGCCGCGAAGCGCCTGGGGAAGCCGGTGGTGTGCTGCATACTCGGACTTTTTCAGAGCGAGTGGAATCGCCTGCGGCCGCCGCTGATCGGCGCGATGTGGTCCTGGATCGAGCGGCGCATGATTCTGGGCGACTACACGCGAATTCAGTTCCTCAGCGATCATTCGCGCGAACTCGGCCTTTCGCTCGGTGTCGACGCCGGGCGGACTGTGATCACCAATCCCGGAATCGATCTCTCCGCCTATGCCCCGGCCGACCCGAAGGACGACGTGGTTTTCTTCACCGGCAGGCTCGACCGGCGCAAAGGCGTCGACAGCCTCTTCGACGTCGCGCGCCGGCTGCCGCACGTTCGATTCCGCGTGATGGGATGGGGCCCGCAGGAGGAAAGCATCAAACGGAACGCTCCCTCAAACATCGAATTCGTTCCCTTCGAGCGCGGAGGCGCGCTTTGCCGCGCCTTCGGCAAAGCGTCTATCTACTTTTTTCCGTCGCGCGTCGAGACGTTCGGCATCGCGCTCATCGAGGCCATGGCCTCGGGATGCGCCGTCGTCTCCTCGGTGCCGATGGAATTCGCCGGGGCCCGGTTGGATGCCGGCGATCACGCTGCGATGGCGGACGCCATCGGTCGTCTGTGGGCGGATCGCGACGCCACGGCCCGCATGGGGCGGCGCAACGTGGAACTGGCTCAGCAATACAACTGGGATCGCTACACCGATATTTTGATGGAGACGTACGCGAGTGTCCTTGCCGGCCGCTGAAACCATGTCAACCGCCAGTCAGGCACGCCCGCGATCGCCGGCATGGCTGCGGCGGGGGCTGCAGGGCCTCGGAATCTGTTTTTGGATCGGCTTCATCGTCATGACCCTGCATACGTCGCGCGACCCGGCTGTGTTGGGACGGTATTCCAGGGAATACGTGGGACTGATGACCGGGGTGGGCGCACTCGCCGTCCTGCTGACTGTCATGCAGACGCCGGGCGTGTCGGCCTGCCTATGGACAAATCGTCTCTCCATCGCGTGGTTCTTCGTTTTCTGCCCGCTCCTGATCGCGATCTGCGTCGAAGGCTCGATGCGCGCGTTCAACCTGCTCGGATCGAGTTTTTACGACGAGATCCGGCGTTACACTCTGCAATTGGTTCCCGACGATAAACTCTACTTCCGCAACCGGTCGTCTGTGGCCGGCGTTTACCAGGGCGTCGAAGTCCGCACCAACGAGATGGGATTGCGCGATCGCCCGCTCGGCCCCAAACAGCCTGGCCACCCGCGCATCCTGATGCTGGGGGATTCGGTGCTTTTCGGCTGGGGCGTACGCGCCGAGGATACCTCCAGTCGCCAACTGGAGACTCTCCTGCGCACGCGGGACGGGATCGACGCGGAGACAATCAATTCCGGCGTTGTCGGCTACAACAGCTATCAGGAAATGACGTTCCTCGAAACGCGTGGCCCCGGCATCCAGCCCGACGCCGTGGTATTGCTCTACGTCGACAACGACATCGAGGCCATCGACCCGGCCCGTCCGCAAATGGGTCTGCGCCCGGATCCGTGGAAGGAGCCGGCCGCGTGGTTCGACTACTACGCCAGCGCCAGCCGATTCTATTTCATGCTCCGGCAGATGCTCCCCGTCCTGCTGACCTCGAATTCCGTGAGTGTGCGCAATCGGAGGAGTTCGTTCGGCTGGCGCCAATCGATGGAATCGATCGCCGCTGTCGGCCGCTACTGCAAAGCGCATGATCTGCCGTTTACGCTGGTGCAGTTCCGCATGACGCCGGGGACGCTCGGCGACGCGCTGCGCACCGACCTCGAGGCCATCGCGATGCGCGAGGGCTTCACATATGCGGACACGCTTTCATGGTTCGACGGCACTAATATCAGGCATCTTACGAATTCATTTGTCGACACCCATCCGAATGCGCAAGGTCAGCGAATTCTGGCCGAGGGCATGGAGAAACTCCTGATTGCGGACGGAGCTCTCTCCCATAGGGTGGCGTCGATGCAGCCGCGCACAGATATGGCGTGGAGATCGGGGGACAGCAGCGTGCAGGTAATTGTTCGGAGTGACGGTGACTCTTCCGGGGTCCGGGGCGGCGGCCCCGCGCTTCTACTGGCGCGGGCCGGCAACCCTTCGGGGCCGGCGTGGCGCATCCCGTGCGTTGAACGCCCTGCCCCGGCCGGCAGCGACTTTACGTACGGGTGCCGTCGATGACCAATGTACTCATTACCGGAGGAGCGGGCTTTATCGGTTCGCACGTCGCCGAAAGGTGTCTGCGCGAGGGCTGGAACGTATCGGTGCTCGACGATCTTTCCACCGGCAGCCTTTCCAACATCGCGCCCATGAAGCCGGACCCCCGGTTCTCCTTCACCCTCGGCAGTGCGCTCGACGACAGCCTGGTGGCTTCGATGGTCGAATGCAGCGACATCGTCTTCAGTCTCGCCGCGACGGTGGGAGTGAAGTTAGTCCTCGAGGGGCCGATCCGCGCGCTCGATAACAATGTGCGGGGCACGCGCTGCGTTCTCGAAGCGGCCGCCGCCAAACGCAAACGGGTTTTAATCGCATCGACCTCGGAAGTCTACGGCAAAAGCGACCGGGTCCCGTTCTGCGAGGATGCCGACCTGGTTATCGGTAAGACGTCGACCCTTCGCTGGGGCTACGCGTGTTCGAAAGCCCTGGACGAGTTTCTGGCTCTTGCCTATTACCACGAGCATGAATTGCCCGTGACGGTCGTGCGGATCTTCAACACGGCGGGCCCGCGCCAACGGGAGGAGTACGGCATGGTCCTGCCCGCCTTCGTTCGCCAGGCTCTGGCCGGATCCCCGATCACCGTCTTCGGCAACGGCCTGCAGTCGCGCTGCTTCACCCACGTCGACGATGTCGCGGAGTCGCTGGTGCGGCTCGTCAAGACCCCGGAGGCTTCGGGGGAAGTGATCAACGTAGGCAACGACAGCGAGATCGCGATCGGCGAGCTGGCGGCGATGGTCAGGGACCGGGTGGGTTCTTTATCGAAGATCGTGCGGGTACCTTACGAAGAAGCTTACGATAAGGGGTTCGAGGAGATCGCGCGCCGGGTTCCGTCCCTCGCCAAACTGGAGCGAATGATCGGCTATCGCCCGCGCACTCCGCTCGAGCGGATCGTCGACACCCTGGCCGACGACATGCGCCTGCGGATGGGGCTGGCCAAGTGCGTCGCGGCTTGCGGTTGATTTCGCCGCGCGGGGCTTGAGATGCGGTTCGGCGCGGGTGAACTTGCCGCGGTTGCGCTCGGGGTGGCCATTTGCAGCGCCTTGCTCAACTATCTGCTGGCACGCTGGAGCGCCGTCTGGGGGCTGGTCGCCGCTCCCTCGGAATCGCGCTGGCACAAGTTGCCGACGCCCAACACCGGCGGTATCGGCATCCTCGCCAGCTGCGCTCTGGCTTACCTTGCGTTCGTGCCGGGCAAATATGCGGCGATTGCCGTCGCGGGCGCCTTGCTGGGCGTCGCGGGCATGCTCGACGACCGGCTGCGCTTTCCACCCTATCTCAAGCTGGGGTGCCAATCCGTCTGCGCGCTGATTGTGGTGACAAGCGGGCTGATCGTCCCGTTTTCGCCGTGGCATTCCGCCAACGCGGTAGTCACGGTTCTCTGGCTGATCGGCATCGCGAACGCCACAAACATCATTGACAACATGGACGGCCTGTGCGGCGGAGTGATTGCGATAATAGCGCTGTTCCGGATACTCGCAACGTTCTCCGGCGGCGACAGCCCGGCCCTGACGATGCTCGCGATTCTCGCCGGCGGCTATGCCGGTTTCCTGGTTTTCAATTGGAAGCCGGCGCGGATTTTCATGGGAGACTGCGGAAGTATGTTCGGCGGTTTCACCCTGGCGGCGCTGTGCCTGGTCGACAACAGCACGCAAACGCAGCCCTCGGCGCGATGGTTCGGATACCTGACGCTGACCTTCCTTTACCCGGTTTTCGATTCGCTCCTCGTTTCCGTCGCCCGTACGGCGCGCGGCCAATCCATTGCCGTCGGAGGCCGCGACCACAGTTCGCATATCCTGGTGCGAAGCGGGTTGAGCGAGCGCGCGGTCGTGGGCCTCATCTGGATTGTGACCGCGGGAAGCGCACTGACTGCCCTGTTTTTCTACCCGGGCGCCATCCGATGACCGCGGCGCGGCCGACTATAACCTCACAAACAGCACATGGATAAAGAGTCAAAGCAATTTCTTTCCAGGAATGGCCTCGCCGGGGCCGAAGCCTCCCACGGGGCGCCCTCGGGTTTGAAGATCGCCCTCTATTACCCCTGGATTTATCTGACCAGCGGCGCCGAACGAATCCTCGTGGAGTTGCTGCGGCGCAGCCGGCATGACTGGACGCTCTTCACCAGCCACTATGAGCCGGATCAGACTTTCCCCGAGATCCGCCAACTGCCGGTGGTCGAGTTGAAGCGGGTCTCGGTCAAGCGCGACATTCTGTCTTCCGCACAGGCGGCATTTCGGATCATGACCCTGCGGCTGCCTTTGGAGGATTTCGACGCCGCGTTGATTATCTGCGAGGGGCTCGGCGATATGCTGCTCTTCCGGAATACCGAAAAGCCCTGCGTCTGTTACTGCCTGACGCCGCTGCGGGCGGCGTTCGATCCGGTCTACATGGCTCGCAGCTTCGAGCAGCGCGGCACGCTGGGCAGACTTCTCCTGTCGGCGGGGCTGAAGATTTTCCGCGCGGTCGATCGTATGGCCTGGAAACGCTACGCGGCGATAATCTATCTCAGCCGCGAAGCGCTCCGGCGCGCCGTTGACGGTGGCCTTGCCGGTCCGGGACCCCACGATATCGTTTATGCCGGGGCAGGTCTTCGCGGCGACCGCCCTTCGGACACATTCGAGCCCTTCTTCCTGATCGCCGGCCGCATTATGTGGACCAAGAATATCGAGCTCGGGATCAGGTCCTTTCAGGAATTCATCGCTGTTTTTCCCGAGTTCTCGCACTATCGCCTCGTGATTGCGGGAATTGTCGACACGAAGAGCAGGCCGTACTTTGACGAACTCTGCAAACTGGCCGTCGGCTGGCCTCAAATCGAATTCCGGATCGCGCCCAGCGACGCCGACCTGTGCGATTTGTACCGGCGCTGTTCGCTTGTCATCTTCTCCGCCCTCAATGAGGACATGGGCATCGTGCCCATCGAAGCCATGGCCTTCGGCAAGCCGGTGGTTTCCGTAAACCAGGCAGGTCCGAAGGAAACGATTGAAGACGGCGTGCAGGGGCTGCTCGTCGATCCCGACCACAAGCTCATGGCGGCCGCGATCGCCGGCCTGGTCGGGGATCCCGCGCGCCTCAGGAGTATGGGCCGCGCCGGGTTTGACCGGGCCCGCCTGTTCACCTGGGAACATTTCGTCGAGCGCATCGACGATGTCGTCGAACGCGTTGCGTTGGCCCGCGGCGCCAAACGCCGGTTTCCCGCAAGCTCCGAAGCGCGCGATGAGGTTGCCACCGAACGCCGCGGCGCATGACCCACGCATTCACCGTCGACGTTGAAGAGTGGTTCGACGGTATACCGGTCGGCCGCGAAATCAAGGCTCGCATGGAACCGCGCCTGCACGTGGGCATGACCAGCCTCCTCGAGCTGATGGACGCGCGCGCAGTGCGCGGGACGTTTTTCTTTCTCGGTCCGGTGGCGCGCGACAACGCTTCTTTGCTGAAGCGTCTCGCCGCCGGCGGCCACGAGATCGGCTGTCACGGGTGGTCGCACGATCCGCTGTATACCATGTCTCCCGAGCGTTTTCGCGAAGAGACCGCGCAGGCTCGCGATGTCATCGAACAGATTACGGGCGAGCCGGTCCGAAGCTACCGCGCGGCATACTGGTCAGTGACCGAACTCTCGCTGTGGGCGCTGGACGAGCTTGCAGGCCTTGGTTTCCGCTGCGATTCGAGCATTTTCCCGGTAAAGAATTGGCGTTACGGGATCGCCGGCTTCAGCCGCGAGCCCCGCTGGATCGAGACCAGGAGCGGTCCGATCCTCGAAGTACCCGCTTCCGTCTGCCGCCTCTTTGGCCAGAATGTTCCTGTTTCCGGAGGCGCGTATTTTCGCATCTACCCCTATGCTCTGACGCGTAGTAATTTCGTCCGCGCGGAACACCGCGGGCAGCCGGTAGTCTTCTATCTGCATCCCTGGGAACTGGACCCCATGCACCCCCGCCTGCCGTTCGACTGGCGGGCGCGCGCCACGCACTACTTCAACCTGCCCTCCACCCGCCCAAGGCTCGCGGCACTGTTGAGCCATTTCCAATTCGCCCCCCTTCGCGACATGGACCTGTCAAACGTCCCGGCGGCGTCGCTGCCGATCTGACAGCCGGTATACGTTCTTCCCGCCGGCCGGCACCGTCGACGTCACTCCCGCCGCGCCGTCGCCGAAGGCTGTCCGATCATCACTGCCTCGAGATCCACCCATCCCGTAAAGGTCTGGTTGGTCGGATTGTAGCGGTTCGGAAGTATCGGCGTCGACGAACGCGGCGCGGAACAATCCCCCGGTTCTGCAGCATCGTTAAGGTTAGTTAGGGCTGCATTTAGCCCCGATTCCCTGGCGATCCTCTACGGGGACACCGTAAATGTATGGGTGACTGGCGCCGCGGCCGAGTAATCCGCATTACCAGCCCGACTTGCGGTGATTGTACAGGGACCCGAGCTATGAATCGTTACGGTGTTGCCGGTTACCGTGCACACGGACAAAGTGGTGGAAGAAAAAGCCACGGCGAGACCGGAACTGGCCGTCGCGCTCAGTGCGAAGGGCGCGACGCCCAAGGTCACATTGCTCAGCGGGCCGAACGCTATCGTCTGGGTAAACAGCGGTTGAACAATGGCGTCAAAGACAAGAATTTCACTCGTTTTGGCGCCCGGAGTTGCGGCTCCAGTCGCCGGGTTGATGAGGAAGATCTGGCCGGCAGCGCCAACCGAAGCCATGTCGACAAGCTGGCCGTCAATAACGGCCCCCAGTACGTTTAACATATTCAGACCCGTGGCGCCAATGAGTGTGCCGGCGCCGGTCGCGAGATTAATCGTATAAAGGCCGCTGGGCGTTGCGTAATCCGTCGTGTATGCGGTGTTTCCAATAAACCGCAGTTGATTGGAATCGGTTGCATTGGTTCCGGACAAATTCGTGACAAAAGTGGCCGCGCCGGTTGACGGATTGACGGTGTAGAGTTTCTCCGGACCGCTCCCGGTGAAATTGGTTGAAAAAAGCGTCCCGTCGCCCCTGAAAGCCATCGAGTTTAAACTGACCGTAATCGGGGCAATAACCGTGATTGCGCCGGTGGTGGGATTGATCGTGCCGAAGTCCTGCATGCTCAATTTTGAGTAAGGCGAAGCCAGCACATAGACGGTGCCGTCCGGGGCCACGGCCATATCGCTGAGGAAATAGCTGATCGTCGCAATTTGCGTATAAGCGCCTGTGATGAGATCCAGCTTTCCGAAGGTCGATGACGTAGCCGAAGGGTTTTCCGTGCTCGCGTAAGCCAGCACATCGGCGCTGATCGTGAAGCTCTGTGTGACTGTAGGGGCCGCGGCGTAAGCTACGTTCCCCGCCTGGCTGGCGACGATGGAGCAGGTGCCAACCTTGAGCAGCGTTATGGTGACGCCGCTTACGGTACAAACGGTTTCGGTTGCTGTTGTCGGGGCGAAGCT
>Ga0070733_10002753_pt1 | contig 12269 bp, 11 predicted proteins | sample Coa_R1_9_FD_66450 | JGI IMG/M metagenome (GOLD analysis project Ga0070733, IMG submission 66450) | Surface soil microbial communities from Centralia Pennsylvania, which are recovering from an underground coalmine fire - Coalmine... | ecosystem: Environmental > Terrestrial > Soil > Unclassified ... | reverse complement strand
AGCGGACGCGAGTTAACGCATGGGCGCGTACTGGCCGGAAGTCTGCTGGTTTCGGATTGGACGCGGCGCAACTTCAAAGATGGTGAAATGATCGGCGTACTGCTGCCGCCTTCGGCGGGCGGGGCGCTGGCCAACATGGGCCTCACCCTAGCCGGCCGCGTGCCAGTGAATTTGAATTTTACGTCCGGTAAGGGCGCGATGGCGTCGGCGATCGAGCAGTGCGGAATCCAGACGATTCTGACGTCGAAGACGTTCCTGGCCAAGGCGAAGATGGATGCCGCGGAAGGGATGGTCTATCTGGAAGACGTCCTGGCGCGGGTGGGATGGCTCACGAAAGCTTGGGCGGCAGTGAGAGCACGAATCGCACCCGTGAGTGCGCTGCTGGCCGCGCAGGAGCCGGACTCGCTCGCCACCGTGCTGTTCTCAAGCGGCAGCACCAGCACGCCGAAGGGCGTAATGCTCTCGCACTTTAACGTGATTTCGAACATCGAGGCAATCCTGCAAGTTTACGATTTAAGCGAGACCGACCGTATCGTGGGCGTGCTGCCGTTTTTTCATTCGTTCGGCTTCACGGTGACGCTGTGGCTGCCGGCGGTGGCGGGAAGCGGAGTGATTTATCACAACAATCCGATGGATGCCAAGGTCATCGGCGAGATGATCGAGCGCTACCGCGGCACGATGTTGCTTACGACGCCGACCTTCGCGGTGGGTTACGCGCGCAAGTGCACGCGGGAGCAGTTCGCATCGCTGCGGTTCGTGCTGGTGGGCGCGGAGAAGCTACGCGAGTCCGCGGCCAAAGCGTTCGAGGATGCCTTCGGATTGAAGATGCTGGAAGGCTACGGGTGCACGGAGATGGCTCCTGTGATCGCTGTGAACACGGCAGGATATGAGGCGGGAGTCTACAGCCAGGCCGGCGCGAAGGCGGGTTCGGTAGGACGTCCGCTGCCAGGCGTCGCCGTGAGAGTCGTCGATCCGGAGACGTTGGCTCCGCTGGCGCCGGGGAGCGAAGGGCTGCTTTTGGTGAAGGGCCCGAACCGGATGCTTGGCTATCTGGGACAACCGGAAAAAACCGCACAGGCGCTGCATGAAGGCTGGTATAACACTGGCGATATCGGCATTCTGGACGAAGACGGTTTCCTCAAGATCACGGACCGGCTGGCGCGCTTCAGCAAGATCGGCGGTGAAATGGTTCCGCACGGCAAGATCGAGGAAGCCGTGCAGCAGGCGACCGGAGGCGAGCCCTGTTGCGTCACCGGAATTCCGGACGAACGCAAGGGCGAGCGCATCGCTGTGCTCTACACCGCGGCCGGGATCTCTGAAGCGGAGCTATGGCAGGTGCTGGCGGCCACCGAACTCCCCAAGCTGTGGCTGCCCAAACGCGAGGACATTCATCACGTGGACACCCTGCCGACGCTGGGCTCCGGCAAGATGGATTTTCGCAGCGTACGGACACTGGCGATCGAGCGCGCCGCGGAGGCGCAGTCTCTGAGTCAAAAAGCTCCGGGGTAGCCATCTCAGCAGCGGCCCGAACCAAGAGCGGGTGGAATAACTATTCGTACCGCAGGGCTTCGACGGGGTCCAGGCGCGCGGCCTTGCTGGCGGGCCAGATGCCGAAGAAGAGGCCGATGCCGACGCTGACTCCGATGCCGAGAGCGACCGCCCAGATAGGCACTGCCGTCGGCAGCGAGGGGAAGATAGCGCGCGTGACGCGGGAAACGGTCCAGCCGAAAAGCATCCCGATGATCCCGCCCATGCTGGTGAGCGCGACGGCTTCGGCCAGAAACTGCCGGACGATGTCAGAACGGCGCGCCCCCAGGGCTTTGCGGACGCCGATTTCGCGAGTGCGCTCGGTCACCGAAACCAGCATGATATTCATGACTCCGATGCCGCCCACCAGCAGTCCGATGGAACTCAACACCACCATCACTAATGCGACTACAGAAGTCAGCGACCGGAATTGATCCACCATCTGATCGGCGGTTGAGACAAAGAAATTGTCAGGCTTATTGAACGGGACGTGGCGTTCCTGCCGCAGGACCACGCGCAACTCATCGATGGCGGCGGCGAGCTTGCCTTCCTTGGGCTGCACGATGAGCAGGTTCTCCTGGGCGTTGGGGAAGAGCTTGTGCATTGTGAAATAGGGCAGAAAGACGCGATTGTCGTCCTGGCCCGGGACGGAAGCGGAAGGGCGATTCATCACGCCGATGACCTGCACCTCGACGCCGGCGACGCTGATGGTTTTGCCGATGGCGTTCTCCTGCCCGAACAGGGCGCCGTAGATGTCGTAGCCGATGACGGCGACGGCTAAGCGGTGCTCGTCTTCGTTGTCGGTGAAGAAGCGGCCGTCTTTCAAATCAACCTGGCCGCTGTTGGCGTAGGCGGCATCGGTGCCCGCGATTTGAGGATTGGTGGAGTCGTTGCCCTTGTAGCGCGCCTGCGTGATCCCCATTTGCGGAGGCAGCAGATAGGCGCTCACATGCTCGACCGAAGGGCAGCGTTCCTGAATGTCGAGGGCGTTTTGGTAGGTGATGGGCTTGCGCTGGCGCTCCTCCGGTGTGCGGCCGTTGAATCCCGCGCCAAGCTGCATCTTGAAAACGATGGCGGTATTGGTGCCCATGCTGCGAATGGCGCCGGTGACCGCGCCATCGAAGCCGGCCAGAATGGAGCCGACGCCGATGATGGTTCCCACGCCGATGATGACGCCTAGAACGGTGAGAAAGGCGCGGACTTTGTTTTCGCGGATGGTGAGCAGCGCGAGACGGACGACTTCATAGAGCAGGCGCATACGTTAAGACTCCGCTCGCAGTGCCACGATGGGGTCCAGGCGCGCGGCGCGCCGGGCGGGATAGATCCCGAAAAAGAGTCCGACAATGGCGGAAAGCGATACGCCGAGAACGACGGCGTTGAGAGGCACGGTCATGGGCACAGGCGTGAAGTTAGTCACAATGATCGACATGATCCAGGCGATGAATACGCCGATCACGCCGCCGATTCCCGACATGAGAGAAGACTCCACCAGGAATTGATTCAGGATGTCCTGGCTGCGCGCGCCGACGCTCTTGCGCACGCCGATTTCGCGGGTGCGCTCCGTGACGGCCGCCAGCATGATATTCATGATCACGACACCGCCGACCACCATGAAGACGCTGACGATGCCCACCGCCGCGCCGGCCAGCGTGGCTGTCAACGAATCCCAGAGTGAGACCAATGTGTCGGAGGATTGAATGCCGAAGGTGTCATCCTGCTGCGGACGCAGATGGCGATAGGAGCGGATCAGAGTGCGGATCTCATCCTCGGCCTCTTCCAAATGATCGCGGTCCAATGCGGCGAAGTTATACTGCATGCCGGCGCGGTCGCCGTAAATCTTGAAATAGGTTTGATCGGGGATGCCGACGTAGTTGTCCTGGGACTGGCCGAACACGCTGCCCTTGGGCTCGCCGACGCCGATCACCTCAAACGGGCGTCCATCGAGTTGGACGAACTTGCCGATGGGGTCGCTGTTGGGGAAAAAACGGCCTTTGATGTCGGCGCCCAGAACAACCACTTCACGGCTGCGCGTATCTTCGGCATCGGTGAAGATGCGGCCCAGCGATACCTGAGTGTTGGTGAGCGTGAAGGTGTTGGCCGTTCCGCCTTGCAGCCCGACTCCGTCCACCTGATCGCCTCCGTAGCTGACCTGGACGCCACGGTTGGCCACCAGTCCAATTTCGCGAACCAGCGTGGCGTGGCTCTTGACGAATGCGTACTCGGTCTGCGTGAGCTGCGGATTGGTGCGCTGCATCTCCAGAAACTTCTTGGCGTCGAAGCGCGCGAAGACGAAACGCCGGACCGCAAAGCCGTCATTGCCCATGGAGGAAGCGGTTTCCGCAATGTAAACGTCCATGCCGTGGATCACGGACATGACCGCAATCAGCGTGGTGGTGGAGAGAATAATGCCGAGCAAAGTCAAGAAAGTACGCAGTTTGCTTGATCGTAGGGAGTCAAACGCGACAGCGGCGGCTTCGTAAAAGGATGCCCGGGAGGGTTTCACAGGTTTGTGCTACCTCTTTTAGGATACGCGTATTGGCGAGGGTTTGTTCGAAGTTAATGAGTTCGATATTTCCTCGACCCAATCGAGCACCAGCTCATCAACCCAGAAGCGAGGGCGGTGGCGGGAGATGAATCCGACGTGTCCTCCGTGCCCCGGGGCGATAAGCCGGAGACGCGGGTTGGCGGCAAACGCCGGGTGATCGTAGATCGAAAAAGGGATGAGAGGGTCGTCCTGGGCCTGAATCAACAATGCCGGAATGCGGATGCGCTCGAGGAATTGATTGGAGGACTGCGTGCGGAAATAGTTGGCGGCCGTGCCAAAGCCGAAGAGGCGCGCGGTGTAGGCGTTGTCGAAATCGATGATGGTGTGGATCTTGGGGAGATATTCGAGGGTGTAGATCTCGGGCGCCTGAAGATGACGGCGGCGGATGCGATCCTTGAGACGAGCGAGGAAGCGGTTCTGGTAAATGAAGTTCTGCGGACGCGTGAGGGCGTCGGCGCAGGCCGCCAGATCGATGGGAGCGGAAACGGAGCAGACGCCGGAGAGGAGATCGGCGGCGGAATCGCCCAGCTCGCCCGCAAGCTTCAGCGCAATGTTGCCTCCCAGCGAAAATCCGGCGAGAAAAAGAGGCTGGCCTGTGGCTTCGCGGCGCTGGCGGAGGACGGCGAGGACGTCGGAGGTCTGGCCGCCATGGTAGCTGGTGATAGCGAGGTGCTCGGTTCCACCGCACCCGCGCAGGTTGAAGCGCCCGGCGGAGTAGCCGCGATCGAGAGCCGCGTACGCCATACTGCGGGCGTAGCCCGAAAGGCTGGAGCCTTCGAGACCGTGCACAATGAGGATCTCGCCTTTAGGCTGCGTAGAGGGGTGCTGAGCCTGGACCAGAATCTGGACCTCGGGCTCGGTGCGATAGACGACGGCTTCAACCGGCCAGCGCTGCTCGACATTGGGCCGGCGCCAGAAGTTGCCGGCGATGGTGGCAAGGTGCGGGTTGCGGAAGAATGGATCGAAAGGGCGCAAACTAGATTGTAAGGCTCAATGATCGATCTCTTCTCTCAACCTCTCGCAGTTGGAACCCCCGCGCCGGATTTCGCGGTGCCGGATCAGGATGGGAGTCTCGTCACGCTCGCGGGGCTCAAGGGGCGCAATGTAGTTCTGGTGTTCTATCCGGCTGACGACACCAGCGTCTGCACCAAGCAGCTGTGCGAGTTTCGCGACCGCTGGCCGCTGGTGCAGCAGAAGAACGCGGTTGTGCTCGGCGTCAATCCGGGCAAGAACCACGGCAAGTTTCGCGATAAGTATCAAATCCCATTCCCCTTGCTATTCGACAAAGGGCAGAAGATGGGAGCGGCCTATCATGCCCGGGGATTGGTGGTTCCGAGGCGAACCGTGTACCTGATCGGGCCGGACGGAATGATCCGCTACGCGCGGAGAGGAAAACCGGAGCCGGAAGAAGTTCTGGCGGCCGCCGCATGATCGTCCCGCCGTTCTATCCGATTCTCGATACCGAAGCCGCGTCGCGTCGAGGCATCGGCATTGTAGACGCGGCAGCGCGGATTCTCGAGGGCGGAGCTGCGATTCTACAGTACCGCCATAAGGGTTTCTGGTCGCGGTTGGTGTTCGAAACCTTGGAGCAAGTGGCGGAACAATGCCAGGCTTGCGGCGTGCCACTTGTCGTGAACGACCGTGCGGATTTGGCAAAGCTGGTTGACGCCGCACTACACCTGGGTCAAGACGACATTCCGCCGTCAGCCGCGCGAAGCATCGTAGGAGCCGCGACGATGATCGGATTCTCGACGCACAACGAAGCGCAACTGCGAGCCGCCGCGGAAGAACCGGCCGATTACCTGGCGCTGGGGCCGATCTTCGGAACGGCGTCGAAGGCGAACCCGGATCCTACGGTGGGTCTGGAGGGATTGCGCAGGCTGCGTCCGCTGACCACCCGGCCGCTGGTCGCAATCGGAGGCATCACGCGAGAAAACGCGCGCGCCGTGCTGGAGGCTGGGGCGGATTCGGTCGCCGTGATCGGAGATTTGTTTCCGGAAGACGGCAACATCATCCGCCGGGTGAAAGAATGGCTGGCTCGATTACCGGAGGGACGTACTGCACTTCCTCTTCGAGCTCGAGACCAAACCGATCCCGCACGCGAGACTTGAGGATTTGGATCAGCTGGCTCACCGCCTCCGCAGTGCCTTGACTTGAGTTGTAAATCAGATTCGCGTGATAGTCGGCCACGCGGATCCCGCCGTTGACCATCCCCTTGGCTCCGGCCTGCTCCAGGAAGTAGGCGGAGGGAACTTTGCCTTCGCGGATCACGCTGGGCGGGATCTGCTCGCGGACGCGCTCGGGAAGCTGAGCCAGGATCAAGTTCTTGAAGATGCTGCCGGCACAGCGCATCGACGGCGGGTATTTCTCATTGCGGATTTTGAGGATGCCGCCGGCGGTGGTTCGGAGAGCGGCCGAGTCCGCGGATGTCAGGCGCAGAGTAGCGGAGATGACGATCCAATTCTTGCGATGCTTGAACACGCTGTCGCGGTAAGCGAAGCCGCAGACGGCGTTGTCGAGATCGCGGAAGCCACAGCCGTCAAAAACGCGGACGGATTCGACGCGCTCCTGAATGGAATGGCCGTAGGCTCCTGCATTGCCGTAGATCGCGCCGCCCACCCAGCCCGGAATGCCGGTCATGGTTTCGAGGCCGCCCAGGCCGCGCTCGATGCTGAAATCGACCAGGGACTGGAGCATCGCGCCGGATTCCACGCGGATGGCCGGTCCAAAAGCTTCGATGCGATCGGCGGTATAGCGCAGAACGACGCCCGGAAAACCTTCGTCGGCCACGATCAGGTTGGTACCGCCTCCGATGACCGTGAAGGGAGTGCCGTCGAAAGACCCTCCGGCGCGGTGGATTTCCACGATCGCGGCGGCCAGGGCTGCCTCGCTCGAAACGTCCATCAGCCAGCGCGCGGGTCCGCCGATGCCGAAGCGGGTATGTTCACTCAACGGTACGTTTTCCGAGACCGCTAAACCGGGAATCGCATGGAGGCGCGAAAGCATTTATCCTCAGAGTAATATGTTCCCTGGCTTTCCTCCCGAAGCGTTGAAATTTCTGCGCGGCCTGGAGCGCAACAATCGGCGCGAATGGTTCCAGCCCCGCAAGGAGATTTTTGAGACCAAGGTGAAGGCCCCTATGATCGACCTGGTGGAGGCGATCAACGCAGAGCTTCCCGGCTTCGCGCCGGAGCACATCAACGATCCCCAGAAGGCGGTCTACCGGATTTATCGCGATACGCGATTCAGTCCGGACAAGACGCCCTACAAGACGCACATCGCGGCGATCTTTCCGCGGCGAGGCATGGGCAAACACAGCTCAGCCGGATTCTATGTGCATCTGTCGCCGAAGTCCTTCGGAATCGCCAGCGGCGCGTACATGCCCGGGCCGGAGGAGCTGAGGGCGATGCGCAACTGGCTGGCGGAGAATCACGCGGCATTCCGCAAGGCCGCGCGTGGACCGGAGAAACTGATGGGGAAGCTGCATGGCGATTCGCTGGTTCGCGCTCCCAAGGGATTCGATCCGGCCCATCCCGCGGCCGACTTGATCCGGATGAAGTCGTGGCTCTATTGGATCGAGCTGGAGGTGGGACTGGCGGAATCGCCGAAGCTGCTCAACGAGGTGCTCAAGCGCTTTCGCGCCGCGGCGCCGGTGGTAGAAATGTTGAACGCGCCTCTGGTTTCGAATTTCCACGCGAAGCCGAAGGCGGCGGCACGCTGAGCGCCGCACCCAGCGCTTCGAACTCATTTTGTCTTACGCACGGCCACCATTAGGTTCGCCTGGCCCCGCCGCCGATACCCCATTCCGAAGTCCAGCGGCTGCACGCCGGCCGCAGCCGAATAGGCGATCCTCAGATCCTCCTGATGCCACTTCTTGAAGAGCGGGATCGGCTCCGAGTAGGTTCCGTAGAGCCGCAGGTCCCAGGCGGACGGATCGAAGTAATGGTACGGAATGCCGGAGTCCTCTTGGACAAGGACCCGGCTCTTGGAGAGGATCGTATCGCGGATGATCGAGAAGAAGGGCCTGTGCATCAGGTACGACGCGGCCTTCACCAGAGTAATCGTGGCAGGCAGACCTCTTAGATAGGCGGTCGTACCGGGTTTGTGCGCCAGCTTCCCATCCGTAAGGTTCAGGGAAAAATAACGCAACGTCCGTGTGCCGTGACGTGGATCGTTGAACTGGATGGAAACGCCGAAGGTCTCCACTTTCGGAAGGCTCGCGTAAGGAGCGACGACGCCGGCAGGGGAGATACCGATGGGCACAACATTGGTGATCGAAAAACCCGCGCGTGAAATCAGAAACAGCAGCAGAGGCAGGACGCCGTTGAGGTCGGTTTTGGTCACGTCACGGCGCATATCCGCGGTAATAAAGAATCCGCTCGCGACAACCGAGCTCAAACTTTGGCGCAGCTGCGCGAAGTAATCCGGCGTGTAGTCGGCGATGGCGGAGGGGATGCAACCAACTGGCTCCAGCCCCAACATAATGTAGTCGCGCGCCTCGGGGAAAAACGTCAGCAGATTCGCGGCGTCGGGTCCGCCAAAGGGGTAAAAGGCGACGTCGCGGGCCGGTGCGTTGCCTAAATTGCCATTCCGCCAGACATCGATGCGGTCGAGGTACTGTTTGCGGAGTTTGGCCCAATCGGAGTTGGAGAGCCTGGCGAATTCGCCCCATGCGTCCTGCTGCTCTGGTGAGAGCGTGGACACGAACGCACTATCGCTCAACCCGGAGATCCAGCGAGCCGCGGTGCTCCATTTTCCCCCGGGAGCATGAATAGCGCACGCGAAACGGGGCTGCGGCAAAGCGGTATCCGCGGGCGCACACCGTAATCCGGCCGGCAGGCACAAAAGGAGCGCGAGCGCGACAACCCCTCTCATCAGTGTCATTCTACTGGATTGATCGGCGGGATCCCGCGGATTTTTCATGGTCATGGCAGGCGTGGGTAGGCGATAATGAACCTTTATCTCAACTTATGCCAAAGATCAATTACATATCCCATCAAGGAGAGACGTTCGCGATCGACGTGCCCGTGGGCGAATCTGTGATGGAAGGCGCCGTACGCAACGGAATCGACGGGATTGTGGCGGAGTGCGGGGGATCGTGCCTCTGCGCGACGTGCCACGTTTATGTCGACGAAAGGTTTCTTCCGCTGCTGCCGCCTCTCGATGAGGACCAGGACGCCATGCTCGATTCCACCGCTTGCGAACGGATGCCCAATAGCCGCCTGAGCTGCCAGATCGCGGTGCGGGTGGAGTTGGAAGGGCTGATTGTGCGCATGCCCGAAACGCAGAAGTAAATGCCGGCGGGGGTTGTCATCGTAGGCGGCGGCCAAGCTGGTTATCAGACTGCCGCTTCCCTGCGAACCGAAGGCTACGACGGACCAGTTTTCCTAATCGGCGAAGAATCCCAGCCACCTTACCAGCGGCCTCCCCTGTCCAAGGCTTTCGTGCTGGGCAAACAGGATCATGCCCACGTTTTGCTGCGGCCGGAATCATACTACCCCGATCATCGGATCGAGCTCTTAACGCGGGAAAGGGTCATCTCCATCGATCGCGTCGCCCGGCGCGTGCGCCTGCAATCCGGTACCGAGGTTGGCTACGACACGCTGGTGCTCGCGCCGGGAGCTCGGAACCGCCCGCTGCCGGTGGCGGGGGCCACGCTCGAAGGTGTGCGCTACCTGCGAACGCTGACGGAAGCGATCGAGATCAAACAGCGGCTGGAGCAGGCCCAGCAGGTCGTGATCATCGGCGGGGGCTTCATCGGCCTGGAAATCGCGGCGTCGGCGCGGACGCTGGGCAGACCCGTGACGGTGATCGAAACGCTGCCCAGACTAATGGCACGCGTGGTGGCCCCAGTGGTGTCGGAGTTTTTCCTTGCGTCGCACAGAGCCAGGGGTGTCGAGATCGTGTTGAATGCCAAAGTGGAGGCGATCGAAGGCGGCTCTCGTGGCGGCGATCGGGGCAAGGTTCAGGGAGTCCTGCTGCACGATGGCCGCAGACTGGCGGCGGATCTGGTGGTGATTGGAGTGGGAATCGTGCCCAACACGGAGTTGGCGATGGAGACCGGACTGCCGGTCGCCAACGGGATCGTGACGGATGAGTTTTTGCGCACTCCCGACGAGCGCATTTTTGCTATCGGCGATTGTGCCGAACATCCCAGCATCTTTGCAAGGGCCTCCGCCAGCGCGCAGGTGCGCCTGGAGTCCGTGCAGAACGCCGTCGATCAAGGCGTGTGCGTGGCGCGTACGATTATTGGCAAGGCGATGCCCTATTCCGCGATCCCGTGGTTCTGGTCGGATCAGTTCGACCTCCGCTTGCAGATGGCCGGCCTGCCGGGAGGGCACGATCACACCGTCGTCCGTGGCGTGCCGGAATCCGGCAGGTTCTCAGTGTTCTATTTCCACCAGGGCAAGCTTTGTGCCGTCGATTCCGTCAATCGGCCCGCGGACCATCTGGCGGCGCGCAAACTGATCGGCTCGCGGACAGCGCTTACCCCCGGCCAAGCCGCCGATGAAAGCGTGAACCTAAAGACCGTTGTATACTGAACGGGGCGCAATATCGCGACTATCAATAATTCCCATAGCAGAGGAGTAACGAAATAGATATGAGTCAGCAAAGCTTGGAAGCCTTGCTACAGACCGCCGGGAATCCGGTGCACATGCTCCGCAATTCGCAGATCGGGGCGTACGTTTATCCGGTGGTCCCTTCCGAATACACGAATTGGCGCGACGAGCAACGCGCCTGGCGCGAGACTTGCGTTCTTTTCGACCAGTCTCATCACATGGTGGAGCAGTTAGTCGAGGGTCCGGATGCCCTCAAATTGTTCTCCCATCTGACCATCAACAGCTTTGCGAATTTTCCGGTGGATATGGCCAAGCAGTTCGTTCCGTGCAGCTACGACGGGTTCGTGATCGGCGACGGGATTCTATTCCATCTTGAACAAAACAAACTCCTGTACGTGGGGCGCGCCCCGTCGGCCAGTTGGATTCAATTCCATGCCGAAACCGGCGGATACAACGTCACGACGACGAAAGACGACCGCTCGCCGTCCCGGCCGGGCGGCAAGCCGGTCGTTCGCACGCATTACCGGTTCCAGATTCAAGGGCCGAACGCGAAACACGTGATCGAAAAGCTGAACGGCGGGCCGATCAAGGAAATTAAATTCTTCCGCATGGACGCGATCAATATCGCGGGACGCAAGGTGCGGGCCTTGCGCCACGGCATGGCCGGCGCTCCTGGCTTGGAGATTTGGGGTCCTTATGCCGAAGGCGAGGAAATCCGCGCGGCCATCGTGGAAGCCGGCAAGGAATTTGGCCTGCATCAAGTCGGCAACAGAGCGTATGCGACCAACACTCTTGAATCGGGCTGGATTCCGTCGCCCCTTCCTGCCGTTTACACCGGCGAGAAAATGAAAGCCTACCGGCAATGGTTGCCGGCGGCAAGTTACGAGGGCACGGGTTCCATCGGCGGTAGTTTCTATTCCAACAACATTGAAGATTACTACATGACGCCCTACGAGCTGGGTTACGGCCCGTTCGTCAAATTCGACCATGACTTCATTGGAAGAGAGGCTCTCGAGAAAATCGCCGATAAACCGCACCGCAAGAAAGTGACCTTCGCCTGGAACGCCGACGATGTCACCAAGGTTTTCCACTCCATGCTCGAGCCGGGCGGCGTGCACTACAAATACATCGACCTGCCGCTGTCGAATTACACCTCCGCGTCATACGACAAGCTGGTGAATCACGGGAAGATGGTCGGCCTCTCGATGTTTGCCGGCTACAGCTACAATGAGCGTTCGATGCTCTCGCTGGGTGTGGTCGATCCGGACATCAACGTCGGCAACGAAGTCACGCTGATCTGGGGCGAAGAGGGCGGCGGGTCGAAGAAAACGACCGTCGAGCGCCACAAACAGATCGAGATCCGGGCGATTGTCAGCCCCGTGCCTTATTCCAAAGTCGTACGCGAGGCGTACGCCAAGGGCTGGCGCACCGGCGCTTAGTCCGCATCGCTACTGCGCGGGCGCTGAAAACGCCAGCAGCACGTTTCCCGGCATCCCGTTCTTCACTCCGATGTATCCGGAAGGCACGAACAGGATGCCGCCCGAGACCACGGGTCCGGGCGCGCCCATGGATCCACCTTTGCCGGCGACGCCATTGACGGTCTGATAATCCTGCGCGGTGTCGTATTCCCACACCAC
>Ga0070733_10002749_pt1 | contig 12282 bp, 7 predicted proteins | sample Coa_R1_9_FD_66450 | JGI IMG/M metagenome (GOLD analysis project Ga0070733, IMG submission 66450) | Surface soil microbial communities from Centralia Pennsylvania, which are recovering from an underground coalmine fire - Coalmine... | ecosystem: Environmental > Terrestrial > Soil > Unclassified ... | reverse complement strand
ACCACTGCCAGCCTCGTGGAGCGGCTGACCGGCAGCGGCCACGGCGGCCGGGAAACGCGGGTCCGCACCGCGGCCGAGCTTGCATCCAGGGGCGAATGCGCGTCGGGCCGCCCGGCGAGCACCGCGCTGCTGCAGTTCACTTCGGGATCGAGTGGCCGGGTCAAGGGGGTGCGGGTGCCGGTTTCCGCCCTCGCCGCGAACATAGCCGCGATCAGCAACTGGCTGGAGATGGCCGAAGGCGACGTGACCGCGTCGTGGCTGCCGGTGCATCACGACATGGGGCTGATCGGGTGCCTGATGACCCCGGTCGTCCAGCAGCGTGACGTGTGGCTGCAAGACCCGGCCGACTTCATCCGCGACCCGGCCCGCTACCTGGCCTGCTTCAACGCGCCGGGTGCCGCGATGACCGCGATGCCGCCGTTCGGCCTTGACTACATCGCCCGCCGGATATCACCCGAGATGCTGGCCGGCTCCGACTTTTCCGGCTGGCGCGCCCTCATCATCGGCGCGGAGCGCACCGATCCCGATGTACTGGACCGCTTCATGGCTCTGATGGGCCCGTTCGGATTCGACCGGCGGGCGCTGCTGCCAGCGTACGGACTGGCGGAGGCGACCCTTGCGGTCACCGGGCTGCCGCTCCGCGAGGAGCTGGCAACGGTTTCGGTCGCGCCTCAGTTTGTGTCGCTCGGCCAGCCAGTGACATCGACGGGCGCGATGGTGCGGCAGATGGTCGGCTGCGGGCGTGCCGTGGACGGCGTCACGGTCGCGGTCATGGACGAGGCGGGCCGGCCACTGCCGGACCGTCATGTCGGGCAGATCGTGGTACGCGGTACCTCGGTCGCCGGGGGATACATCCGCGGCGAAGCATCAGCGAGCCTCACCGAATGGCGCGACGACGTGCTGTGGACCGGCGATGCGGGCTTCATGGAGGACGGGCAGCTGTTCGTCATCGGCCGCCTTGGCGACGCCATGAAGGTCCGTGGCCGGACGGTGTTCGCAGAGGATATCGAGAGCGCGCTGGCCGGGGCCGGCCTGCCGCGCCTGCGGGTAGCCGTCCTGCTCGGCTCGTCGGGACGCGGCGCGACCGCCGTGATCCTCCTCGAACAGCCGCACGAGGAGTGGACTGCCGCGGCGGCGGCCACCATGCGGCGCATGACGCAGGATGTGACTACCGTCATTCTCGACGTCCCGCGACGATCGATCCGCCGCACGACCAGCGGCAAGCCCAAGCGCCGGGACATGTGGGCCGCCTACGTCGCCGGGGAGATCGAGGGAACCGAGGTCCTTGCCGAACCCGTCGCTAGCCGAGCATCCGGCACATGAGCTGGGACCCGCCGCTGGCCGTGAGAGTACCGTCCGCGGATCGCGTCTGTGCTGTGCCGCTGACCAGCCCGGCCCCCGCTGCGGTACTTTGAGCCGTCACGAGCAGGTAGTCCTCGGCCGGCGGAGGCGAATGGAATGCGACGTAGAGGTCGATGCTGAGGGCAACGCACCTGCCGCCCGCCAGCGCTATGGCTATAGCCGGGAAAATCGCTGTGTCAATAGTGATCAGCTCCCGGCAGGCGTCCAGCCACGGGTCGCTGAAGTACGCACGCGGCCGGAACCTGGCCCAGCTGTGGATCTGGAGCCCCTCAGACTGGCTGTGATCAAATGGGACCGTCCTCAGCTCCAGGTTTCGCCAGAAGGTTCCGGTGGCCGTGGCCCCGGCCGCGGTCATGTCCGCCAGGCTGCGGTCGCGCGCCAGCTCGGCGACCAGCTCCGGCGCGGGCACATCCGGCGGGCGGGAGAACCGCCGCTGCGGGCCTTTGAGGTCGTCAGCGATCGTCCAGACCAGCGCGCTCATCACGGGAGTGCCGTTCTGCCTCATCAGCACGGTCAGCGACTTCGCATGGCGTGCCGTCCGCAGGCAATCTACTTCGAGATCCACGACGTCGAAGCGCGCCGGCGAGAGGTACTGGCAACTTAGGCTGGCCGGCAGCGGCATAGCTGAATGCGCGCCGGCCGCGCGCAACGCGATGGCGGCGAGATATCCGCCTACCGGTCTCCACAAGGCCCAATCGGAGGAAATGGCCGCCCGGTAGCGGCCGTGGCCGATGCGCTCGATCGCGGTGTCTTCGTCCAGATCGCCCACCGGCGTTCGTCCTCATCTGTCGTCCGAACCCTGACGTCCGGGGCCTTGGTCACGGCCAACTGCGTGACTTCCTCACTCGAACACGGCGCTGATCCCTTATCAGGACGCTAATTTAAGCGCCCGATCCGGGCGAGGGGCGCGAGTCATGCCCTGTCCTGTGGCCCGGGCGGTGAACCCGCAGGGCGCTGGGTGAGCTAACGCGGCCGCTTGCGGCAGTGAGTCCGCTCGCGCCATCGTTCGTCCCGGAGGCATGGAGAACCGTGTGATAAACAACCGGGCAGCCGCACACCCAGCCGAACTGGTCGGCCGGCTGGAGGCGGTCGGCGTGCAGCTGTGGGCGGCAGCCGGTGAGCTGCGGTTTCGCGCGCCGCGAGGCGCGCTGAGCGACGAGGACAGGGCGGAGCTGCGACGGCACCGGTCCGCGCTGCTCGAGTATTTGCGAGATGACCTCAGCCCGGATCTGCTGGTGGCCGAGCCCGGCCACGCCAGCGATCCCTTCCCGCTGACCGACGTGCAAACCGCATATCTCCTGGGCCGAAGCGATGGTCTCGACTATGGCGGCGTGGGTTGTCAGGTCTATCTCGAAGCCGGCCTCACCGATATGGATCCGCAACGGCTGCCGGTGGCCTGGCAGAAGCTGATCGAACGGCACCCGATGCTGCGGGCAGTTGTCGACGAGCGGGGGTTTCAGCAAATCCTGCGCAGCACTCCGGACTGTGAGATTCCGGTCGCAGACCTTCGCTCCTGTTCCCCGGCCCGGGTGGCCGGCCAGGTGGCCGCGGTTCGCCGGGAAATGTGCGCTCGCTCATATCAGCCCGGCTGCTGGCCGATGTTCGACCTGAGATTGTCGCTGACGCCGGAGCGATCGGTGCTTCACCTCTCGTTCGATCTGTTGATCGCTGACTTCATGAGCATCCAGCTGCTGCTGGATGAGTTGCATCAGCTCTGCCACGACCCCGGCAGGCCGTTGCCAACCCTGGATATCACGTTCCGCGACTACATAGCGGCCCAGCAGCGGATGAAGGATCGACGCGGGTACCGCCGCGCGCGTGACTACTGGTGGCGGCGGATCGATGGTCTGCCCCCCGCGCCGAAGCTGCCGGTGCGGGCCGATCCGCGCAAGCGCGGGCAGGCCGGCTTCCGCCGGTGGCAGACCCGGCTAGCTCCTGAGCAATGGCGGCGGCTGCAGGAGCTGACCGCGAGCCGCGGGCTGACCCCATCGGGTGCTGTGCTCGGCGCCTATGCGGAGACGATCAGCCGTTGGACGTCGCAGGACGGCTTTACACTCAGTGTCACCCTGCTCAATCGGCTGGCGGTGCATCAGCAGGTCGATCAGCTCGTCGGAGACTTCTCCTCCGTGGACCTGCTCGAGGTGCGGCCGCGGGCGGAGGACAGCTTCGCCGATGGAGCCCGTGCGCTGCAGGCGCAACTGTGGGCGGACATGGACCACATGGCCTGCTCCGGTGTTGAGGTACTGCGCGAACTCGGGTTGCGCCGGGGCCGGGCCGAAGCGCTGATGCCGATCGTGTTCACCAGCGCTATCGCGCTCGGCAACCGGGGCCCGGGGTTCTGGCGGGACGCCACCTTGGTGTACGGGCTCACCCAGACCCCGCAAGTGTGGGTCGACTGCCAGGCGCTCGTAGCCAGCGAAGCATTGATCGTCAACTGGGACGTCCGCGAGGGAGTCTTCCCAGACGGGCTGATCGATGACATGTTCGCGGCCTTCGAACGGCTGCTGCGCAGCCTGGCGGACAGCGGCGACCGCTGGGACCGGCCGGTCTTCGTGCCGCTGCCGGCCGCTCAGGAAGAGCGCCGCCGGGTCGCGAACGCGACCGCCACCCCCAGCCTGCCCGCGCACCGGTTGCTTCATGAGCCGGTTGTCAGGCAGGCCCTTCGAACGCCTCATCTGCCGGCTATAGCGGGCTCCTGGGGAACGCTGACCTACGATGTGCTGCTGCGCCGGGCGGTGAGCCTGGCCATCGAGCTGGCGGGCAGGGACGCCCGGTCCGCCGCACCGATCGCGGTGATCGCCGATCGCGGTCCCGGCCAGATCATCGGCGTGCTCGGCGTTCTGCTGGCCGGCGCGCCGTACCTGCCGATCGATACCAATCAGCCGGCCATGCGGCGTGACCGTATGCTGTCCGACGCCGGCGTCACGACCGTGCTGACCCAGGAACACTTGCGCGAGGGGATGACCTGGCCAGACGGCCTGCACGTGATAGCCATCGACGAGCCGGCCGGACCCGGCGCGGAGGTGGATCTCGCGTCATTCTGCCGGGAGGCGCTCGCGCGGCGGCCCATCTCCGACGTGGCATACGTCATCTACACGTCCGGCTCCACCGGCTCGCCGAAGGGAGTCATGATCAGCCACCGTAGTGCACTGAACACTGTGGCGGACGTGAACCGGCGGTTCGGAGTCAGCGCGGGGGACAGGATCCTCGGGCTGGCCAATCTCGGTTTTGATCTTTCGGTCTACGACATGTTCGGGCCACTCGCCGTCGGTGGCTGCCTGGTCGTGCCCGACCACGAGCAGCGGGGCATGCCATCACACTGGGCTGAGCTGATCGCTCAGCACCGGGTGACGCTATGGAACTCAGTACCGGCTCATCTACAGATGATGGCCGACTTTCTCTCGACGGCGCCGGGTCCCGGCATTTCGTCATTGCGGCTCGCGCTGCTCTCCGGCGACTGGATCCCGGTAAGCCTGCCGGACCGGATCCGCCGTTTCGTTCCTGATCTCGCACTGATCAGCCTTGGCGGCGCGACTGAAGGGTCGATCTGGTCGATCTGCTACCCGATCGGCGCGGTCGGCGAACAGTGGCGCAGCATTCCGTACGGTAAGCCGTTGTCGAACCAGCAGATGTACGTACTCGGCCGGCGGTGGCAGGTATGCCCCGATGGTGTGATTGGCGAAATTTACATCGGTGGCGCGGGCGTCGCCGACGGCTACCTTGGCGACCCCGTACGCACGGCCGAGCGATTCGTTCGGCATCCTCGCACGGGCGAACGACTGTACCGGACCGGCGACCTCGGTCGCTACCTGCCGGATGGGAACATCGAGTTCCTCGGCCGAGCGGACAACCAGGTCAAGATCCGGGGTCACCGGATCGAGCTGGCCGAAGTCGAGGCGGCGTTGGCCGCCGATCCGCAAGTCGCCAACGCCGCCGTAATACTGGACGATTTCTCGCGGTCCGATCGACGGCTGGTGGCATTCATCGAGCCCGCCGCCCAAGCTGAGCACGACGTTACCGAACTCGTAACTGACGTGATCGAGGCTGCCACCGCAATAGCTGATCGGAGCACCGCGGGTGTCGATCGTGCACAGTATGTCGATTACCTGCGGCGGCTGGACGATATCGCGTTGCTGTGCATGCTCCAGGCGTTCCAGCGCGATGGCCTGTTCCAGCATCCGCAAGACACGCATTCGCTGGAACAGATTCTTGCGCAGACCCATTCACCGCCACGGCACCATCGGGTGGTACGGCGCTGGGTCCGGGCGCTGACCGACCACGGCCTGCTCGTAAAGGACGGCGCCAGCGGTTATCGGGCAGATCTCCGAGCCGAGCCGTCCGCCATCGCGGCGGGCTGGCGCGAGGTAGACAACCTGGTCACGCGCCTGGACCCGGCTGCGGCGAAGGTCCACGACTACTTCAAGGCGTGCACCGCGAGTCTTCCGGAGGTTCTCCGCAGCGAAGGGCCCGACGCGGCCCAGTTGCTGTTCCCGGAAGGGCGGGTGGACATCGGAGAGTCGCTGTACAACGTGACGCTCTTCAATCGCTGGGCCAACGCGATCCTTGCGGCAGCGATCACAACCATTGCCAGGACGGCCGCGAAGCCATGCCGCGTTCTCGAGGTCGGTGCCGGAGTCGGCGGCACCAGCATGGATGTCATTCCGGCGCTCGCGGAGTTCGACGTAGAATACGTGTTCACAGACCTTTCCCAGTTCTTCATCAATAAGGCCAGGAACGCTTTCGGCGGATTTCCCTGGGTGCGCTACGCAACCCTCGACATCGACGCCGACTTCCGGGCGCAGGGATTCTCGCCCAACTCGTTCGACGCCATTGTCATGGGAGACGTCTTCCACGCGACAAAGCATGTCGGCCGCACTCTCGGGGCGTTGCGTGAGCTGCTGGCTCCGGGTGGATGGCTGCTGTTCGCGGAGATGACGCGCGACCACTACCAGATCATGACCTCGATGGAACTGTTGCTCACCGATGGCCGCGCCGAGGACTTCGCTGATATGAGACGCGGCCGGGACCAGACGTTCGTGTCGCACCAGGACTGGCTCACGCTGCTCGGCGATGAGCTGGTATTCACACTCCCCGAGGACCATGATCTCTTTACCAGGATCGGGCTCTATGTGTATGGCTGCCAAGTGAAGACCGATCGTGCACCGCTGCGGCCGGAACAGATCGCCGAGGGCGCCGCGCAGCGATTGCCGGCCGTCATGGTGCCCAGCGTGGTGCAGATCGTGGACCACCTTCCGCTAACCGCCAACGGGAAGGTCGACCGGGATAGATTGCGCCATCTCATCCCCCGGTCGCGCAGAGCCGCGGAGCCGTCGGCTGACGAGCCGTGCGACGATCTCGAGCGCCGGATAGCGGCCCTGTGGAGTCAGGTCCTGGACCTGCCGGCGGTAGGACGTTCCCAGGGCTTCTACGAACTCGGCGGGGATTCCCTGCTCGCCTCGGAACTGGCCGGGCAGTTGATCGAGCAGGTCATCGAGGCGAGGCCGTTGTCGTTCAGCAAACTGCTCCGGGTACTGCTGGAGGGTCCGTCCATCATGGCTCTCGCCGCGCAGCTACGAGATGGCCCATGACCGCGATCGGTGTCATCGGCGGATACGGATCCGTTGGCCGCGCGACAGTGGCGCAGCTACGGGGCTGGGGACTGGGACCGATCGTGGTCGCCGGCCGGGATCCGGCGAAGGCGGATGTCGTGGTCGACATCAGCGAACCGGCCGCGGTGGAACGGTTCTGCGCGTCGCTGCGGCTGGTCATCAACTGCGCCGCGGCGTCATCGAGGATCAGGGCAATGGTGGCGGACGCGGCGGCAGCGGGCGGCGTGCCCTACGTCGACCCGGGTGGGGACGAACCGGTCTACGAGCTGCTGTCGGGCGGAGCCCATCCCGAGCCGGTCGTGCTGTCGGCCGGCATGCTGCCCGGCCTGACCGGCTTGCTGCCCCGGCATCTCGTGACGGAGCGAGGCAGTCACCTGGTCTGCTACGTGGGCGGGCAGGATCGGTTCTCGCCTGGCGGGGCCGCTGACTACCTGGCCGTGGCAAATGGGGCGGCAGGCCGGACCTTCGCCGTGTGGCGCAACGGAGCCCGGGTGGAGCGGGCTGGTGTCCCGCCCATCGAGGGGGAAATCCCGTACTTCCCAGAGCCAGCGAGTGGCGTGCCCTTCCTGAGCTCCGAGATGGAGCGGCTGGCCCAGCGCCTCGATCTCGCCGAACTAGTGTTCTACATAGTTTTCCCAGGCAGCCGGCTGCGAGCGACGTTGGCCGCGGCTCGCACGGGCTCGGTGGACGCCGAGGCACTGGTCACCGCCAGCGAGCTCGACCTGTTCGGGCGTTCGCAATATCAGCGGCTTGTCTTCCAGTTGTGCGGGCAGCCGACGGTGCCGACGACGGTCTTGTCGGGCAAGGGTTCCAGTGAGCTGACCGCGGCGACCGCGGCGATGACGGGACTGGCCGTGCTCGAGGGCGCGGTCCCACCAGGCGTGCACTTCGCCGCCGACGTACTCGATCCTGCGTGGGCGAAGGAGAAGCTGCTGACCGCCGACGCCGTGACGGGGTTCCGGACATTCGGCGCCGGACCCGCGCTCCGCGGGCCGGCGGGTTCGCAAGCGTTCCTGGCGGCAAGCATGGAGGAGGGCGCGGTATGAATCCGCGCAATGGCCAGCGGTACGCAAGCGGTGCGTGGCTGCGATGTGCCCATCCTCGTCCACGCGCACGCACCGCCTTGCTGGCGTTCCCGCATGCCGGCGGCGCGGCCTCGTTCTTCCACTCGTGGGGGGCGCGGCTGCCGGCCACGGTCGAACTCACTGCCGTTCAGTACCCCGGGCGGCTCGACCGGCTGCGCGAGCCCTGCATCGACGACGTGCACCAGCTTGCCGACGGCATCATAACGGCTCTGCGAACCCAGGCCTGGCCGGCGCCTGATCGCCGGGTCGCGCTGCTGGGTCACAGCATGGGTGCTGTCGTGGCGTTCGAGACCGCACTACGCCTCGAGGCGCTGGGCATCGAGCCGGTCGCCACGTTCTTGTCGAGCCATCCCGCACCTGGCCTTCCGCTCCGGAGCTGTCTGACTGAGTTCACCGATCAGGCGCTCATCGGCGACCTGCGGCGGCTGGGGGCCACACCGGCGGCCCTGATCGACCAGCCGGCGGTACGCGACGTCGTACTCGCCGGACTTCGCAGCGACTACCGCGCAGTCGCCCGCTACCGGCCGTCGCCGGGACGGCTCGGCACCCCCGTCGTGGGACTGGCCGGCGACGACGACCCCGACGCGACCCCGGACGACATGCGGCCGTGGACCGAGATGACCGCTGGGCCCATGACGTTGCACGTCTTTCCTGGCGACCATTTCTACCTCGTAGCGCAGCGCGACGCGGTCCTCAGGGTCGTGGCAGCGCACCTTGGCGATGCCGGTGAGCTGTCCGCATGAATGCCGGGCGGGGTCGGGGCGTGCGAAGGAGGCGAACTCGTGAACTTGCCGCCGAAGTACGATCCGCTGGCCCTCGCTCAGCTCGACGACCCTTATCCCGTCTACCGGCGGCTCCGCGAGGCCGGACCGCTTTGCCGGGGCGGCCCGGCACAATGGGTAGTGACCAGGTACGCCGACGTGGCCGCCCTGGTCGGCGACGCCCGTCTCGGCGCTGAGTTCGGCGGGGAGTACCACCGGATCGCACTGGGCGATGGCCCCCTGGCGGACTTCCTCGGGCACGTCATGCTGAATCGCGACCCACCTGTGCACACAGTGTTGCGCCGCCTGTTCGCAAGTGAGTTCACCACCCGTGCGGTGCGAGAGCGGCGTCGCCGCATTGACTCGATAGTCAGCCGGCTGCTTGCACCGGCCGCCGGCACAGGACGGTTCGACGCGGTGGCCGATCTGGCCGACAAGCTGCCGATCCGGGTGCTCGCCGACTTCGTGGGGCTGGACCTCGAGAACCTCGACGAAGTGCGCCCTTGGGCCAGACTCCTGTCGCAAGCCTTCGCGACCTACCTCCCGGTAGCCGGACGGGCGGAGACCACCACGGCGCTGGAGTGGATGCGGGACAAGGTCACCGCCCTCTTCGAAGAGAAGCGGCGCGGGCCCGGCGACGACCTCGTTTCCCGGCTGTGCCAGGTCGAGGAGGCCACGGCCAGCCGGCAGACTCTCATCGACAATGTTGTATTTTTGCTGTTCGCTGGCTTCTCGACGACGACCGATCTGCTGGCGAACGGCTGTGCGGCGCTCGCGGCTCGCCCGGACCAGCTGGCGACCATTCGGGTCAACCCTGGCCTGGTCCCCAGAGCGGTCGAAGAGCTGTTGAGACTCGACGCTCCCGTGCAGATAAAGAGCAGACAGGTGCATCATCCGGTCGAGATCGGCGGGCGTGTGATCCGGCCGGGACGGATTCTCATCCTGCACCTGGGGTCGGCGAACCACGACGAGGATCGCTTCGAACGCGCGAACGAGCTGGATGTGACCCGGCACCCGAACCCGCATGTCAGTTTCGGGGGCGGGGGAATTCACCTGTGTCTGGGTGCGGCGCTGGCCCGGGCCGAGGCAGCATCCGTGCTGAGGTTCATCGCCGAGCGCTTCGCACACATGGAGCCCGATGGGCCGGCCGTGCGCCGCCACAGCCCAAGTTTCCGTATGTACGCCAGCGTACCTATCCGGATAACCCCGGGCCCGGCCGCAGGGAGGTTTGATGCCAACCTCGATCCAGAAGGTGCCATAATTGGCGACCGAACCTGATGCAACCGATGATCCCGGGCTTCCCGGCAATTTATAAAGCGCAGCATACCAAGCCGTCGGCCGACACGGCTATTGAGCAGTCCGCATGGTTATCCGTGACGCGCAGGAATAGATGTTCTGGCATGTTCGGATAGCGGCACCGACCCGCGCCGACCGCGGCTGGACTATGAGACGGATGGGTTACTTGATCGACTTGTGGAACGCCTCGGCTTCGTCCGCGATGCGGCGTCCCTCCTCAAAATCGACGACCGGGTAGACGGTGTACCGGAAGTGGGGGGAGAACTTGTAGAGGGTGCTGGCGACGGTGGATTCGTTGTTGCTTTCTACGATCGCGAAGCCCCCGTCGCCGTCCACCCGGAGGACGAACTGGTGAAACGTGCTATCGGGGGACGGCGTCCAATTGCGCATTAGCTCAAGGAACCGGAAAGAGCTGGCCTCGTTGTCGAGAGCTGAGCCACCAGCGCGTGGCGTCCAGGTAATGACATATTTCATGTCCGGTCTCCTTCCTAGGACCGTCTCGGGGCGAATGCACCTCATGTTCCTGCCGTCAGTTAAACATGTCAATAGCGTAGAACTTCCCAGGGGCGCGCGCTGCATGCCCAGGCCGAACCCATGCGACAGTCTCTATCATCGTGGCAGGAGGCGCGATTTGGGTCGAACCGGATCTGGGTGGATTTGAGTTCTGGTCTCGATTCATGTTCACCGGGGCAAGCCCCGGTGAACATGCGCTGCAGCTACCCCAGAACTATGGTCATTCTCATTATGCGAGAGACAAGACGGCGACGGGCCCGGCCGGGTTGCGTGCTGCCCATCGTCGGGCTAGCACCCGCCGGAACATGGATCGCGACGGCGGGACACGCCGGCCCCGCCGGCCTGCCCACGCGTGGTGCGTGGCTCGTCACAGATGCTCCTGCGGCGTAGTATTCCAGAGGTGGGCGCGACCGACCTGACACCGCGAGTCCTCGTAATCGGGCTCGATCCATATCGGGTTCCCGGGCCCTGGGATCCCAAGCCGGTAGCCGACGCAATCGAGGTGGGAATAGCTCGATTCGCTGAGCACGGCCTCGGCGTTGAGACTTGTCTTTTCGGCCTTGACGGGAGCGACGATGTGGAGGCGGTCGTCGCCGCTGCCTTGCGTGCCCGACCATGGGAGTGCGTCGTCATCGGCGGCGGCGTCCGGAACGAAGACCATCTCGAACTGTTCGAGCAGGTGCTCAATCTTGTACGGCGATACGCTCCCGATGCTGCGATCGCGTTCAACCACACCACGGAGGGCACGTTCGAGGCAGCTGCCCGCTGGGTTGACATTCCCGGACCGGCCAGCGCCAGTTAAGGCCTTCGGCGGATTGAACCACCTGCGCCCACCCAGATCAGAGGCTTGCTTACGGCTCCGGTGCCAGCGGCGAGACCGGCTGGCGATCGGAGCCTGTGATCGGATGAAAACTATGAGTCCAGCGTTGGGATAGCCTCACCTCGAACCGGGATTTCGTCCTAGGAGTACAGCCATCCGTAGTAGTAGCCAGTGCAGTTGCACGGCCCGGAGTTCTCGATGAGGCCGTCCCCGGTGACATCTCTGCTCAGGTAGCCGGTATCCGCAGTGCAGCCGTCTGACCGGCAGCTTCCCCATTTTGACAAGCCGTCGCCAGAAATGCTGACAAACGTGTAGTCAGACCCGTGGCCAATCGCCCTGCGGATGTTCGACTCGGTGTTGCTCCGGCACGTGTTGCCGTCGTTGAGAAGGACACCGTAGCAGAATTCTCCTGTGTAGGCGGGTGCCGGTGACGGGCTCATGGTGGCGAGGCTTATGAAGTCGTCCGCGACGCTGCCCAGGCGTAGTGTCCGGAGCGTCAGGCCGCCGGTGTCTACGGCGAAACCATTATCGTTGACCGGGACGACAGCCGTGCTGCCGTTCGTATAGGAGATGGTCACGGACGAAATGCCGCCTGGGACGAGGCCAGCGATGATTCGGGGGGTCGTGCCGTTTCCCGTGCTGGCCGTAAGAACCAGGAATTGGCCGGGCTGGGTGAGCCGGCTGACGCTGTTGCACGCTGCTGGGCCACCGGCTGCGGGTCCGGAACGCGCATTGACCGTGATGCAAAGCTGGTTGCCACGGAGAACTGCCCAGGTCGAAAACGGTTGAGTGCTGCCCGCGATGCGCCTGGAGATGCCGCCGGAGTACGCCGAGCT
>Ga0070733_10002747_pt1 | contig 12283 bp, 17 predicted proteins | sample Coa_R1_9_FD_66450 | JGI IMG/M metagenome (GOLD analysis project Ga0070733, IMG submission 66450) | Surface soil microbial communities from Centralia Pennsylvania, which are recovering from an underground coalmine fire - Coalmine... | ecosystem: Environmental > Terrestrial > Soil > Unclassified ... | reverse complement strand
TAACCGCGCCGGCCGCCGCGATCTCGGCGCCAGCGTCCTTGCGCGCCTGGGGCTTGCCCTTGGCGTCTTTCGCGCTTGCCGCCGTGGTCGCGTCCGGCTTGCCCTTGGCCGCGGGCTTATCGGTCTTGCCGGGCTTCCCACCTTTGTCCGCCTTGGCGCCCTTGTCCGCCTTGGCGCCTTTGTCGTCCTTCGTCTCAGCCATCGATGAGGTCTCCGGAACGCCTGGCGACGCGGACCTTCCGGCCGTCGTCGAGAATCTTGAAGCCGACGCGCGTCGGCTTGCCTGTCTTGGGATCGAGAATCGCAAGGTTGGACAGATGGATCGTCGATTCCTTGGTGATGATCCCACCCTCGGTCTGGGCGGTCTGCCGCGTATGGCGGCGCACCAGATTGACGCCTGCGACGATCGCGCGGCCTTCGGTCGGCATCACCTGGCGGACCTCGCCCCGCTTGCCCTTGTCACGGCCCGCGGTGACGACCACCCGGTCGCCCTTCCTGATCTTGGCGGCCATCACAGCACCTCCGGCGCGAGCGAGATGATCTTCACGTGATTCTTGGCCCTCAGTTCCCGCGGCACCGGCCCGAAGATGCGGGTGCCGACCGGTTCGGACTGGTTGTTGATCAAGACGGCGGCGTTGGAGTCGAACCGGATCACCGAGCCGTCGGCGCGGCGGATGTCCTTGGCGGTGCGCACGACCACCGCCTTCATCACGTCGCCCTTCTTGACGCGGCCGCGCGGGATCGCCTCCTTGACCGAAACGACGATGATGTCGCCGATCGAGGCGTAGCGGCGCTTCGATCCGCCCAGCACCTTGATGCACATCACGCGCCGCGCGCCGGAATTGTCGGCGACGTCGAGATTGGTCTGCATCTGTATCATGGCTTGAGCCGCCTCTTTCGATCACGCCTTCGGCGCCGTCTCGCCGACGACGATCCAGCGCTTGAGCTTCGAGATCGGACGCGTCTCCTCGATCGAGACGACATCGCCGACCTTCTGGGTCTTGTTCTCGACATGCGCATGGTAGTTCTTCGACCGGCGCACGGTCTTCTTGAGCAGCGGGTGGGTGAACCGGCGCTCGACCTTCACCACCAGCGTCTTCTCCTGCTTGTCGCTGACCACGACGCCCTGCAAAATTCTCTTTGGCATAGGTCTCAGTCCTTGGCTTTGGCCTTGGCGGCGGCGCGCCTCTGCGCGGCGACGCTCAGAACGCGAGCGATGTCGCGCCGAACGACCCGCACGCGCGCGGTGTCCTGCAACTGCCCGCTCGCCTTCTGGAATCGCAGGTTGAACTGCTCCTTCTTGAGCTTGAGCGCCTCGTCGTTGAGCTGATCGTCGGTCATGACGCGCAGGTCGGAAAGACGGCTGGTCGATTTCATCGGTTCAAGCGCCCCTATTCCGCGATGCGCTGTACGAAGCGCGTCTTGATCGGCAATTTCGCCGCGGCGAGGCTAAACGCCTCGCGCGCCAGGGTCTCCGGCACGCCGTCGATTTCGAACATGATCCGCCCGGGCGCGATGCGCACAATCCACCATTCGGGCGCGCCCTTGCCCTTGCCCATGCGCACTTCGATCGGCTTCTTCGACACCGGCACATCGGGAAAGACCCGGATCCAAACCCGGCCGGCGCGCTTCATGTGCCGGGTCAGCGCCCGCCGCGCAGCCTCGATCTGACGCGCGGTGACCCGCTCCGGCTCCATCGCCTTCAAGCCGAACTCGCCGAAATTGAGCGCGAATCCGCCCTTCGCATTGCCGTGAATGCGGCCTTTGAAGGCTTTGCGGAACTTGGATCTCTTGGGCTGCATCATGATCGTGGACTTTCGCCAGTGCGCTCGTCAGACCGCTTCGCGCGCGTGCTCGCGCTCGCGCGGCTCGCGGCGCGGACGATGGGTTGAGGAATGGTCGGCCTCCGCCTGGCGCTTGTCCTGGGCCATCGGATCGTGCTCGAGGATCTCGCCCTTGAAGATCCAGACCTTGATGCCGCAAGTGCCATAGGCGGTATGGGCGGTGGCGACCCCATAATCGACGTCGGCGCGCAGGGTGTGCAGGGGCACGCGGCCCTCGCGGTACCATTCCTGGCGCGCGATTTCGGCGCCCCCCAGCCGGCCCGAGCAATTGATGCGGATGCCCTCGGCGCCGAGACGCATCGCCGACTGCACCGCGCGCTTCATCGCCCGCCGGAACGCCACCCGGCGCTCGAGCTGCTGAGCGATGGATTCGGCGACCAGCGTCGCGTCGATTTCCGGCTTGCGGACCTCGACGATGTTGATCGCCACTTCCGAGGTCGTCAGCTTGGCGACCTGCTTGCGCAGCTTTTCGATGTCGGCGCCCTTCTTGCCGATCACCACGCCCGGGCGCGCGGAGTGAATGTTGACGCGCGCCTTCTTGTGCGGGCGCTCGATGACGATCTTGGAGATCGCCGCCTGCTTGAGGCCCTTCATCAGCGTCTCGCGGATCTTCATATCCTCGTGCAGGAGCTTGCCGTATTCGCCCTTGCTGGAGAACCAGCGCGAATCCCAGGTGCGGTTGACGCCGAGGCGCAGCCCGATCGGATTGATCTTCTGTCCCATCGTTCGGTCTCTTCTCAAGCTGCCTTGGCGTCGGCGGCGACTTCCCGCACGACGATGGTGATGTTGGCGAACGGCTTCTCGATCCGCCCCGACCGGCCGCGGGCGCGGGCGGCGAAGCGCTTCATGACCATGTCCTTGCCGACCCAGGCCTGGGCGACGATCAGGTCGTCGACGTCGAGATCATGGTTGTTCTCGGCGTTGGCGATCGCCGATTCGAGCGTCTTCTTGACCTCGACCGAAATCCTCTTCCGGGAGAACTCGAGATCGGCGAGCGCGGTCGCGACCTTCTTGCCGCGAATGAGCTGAGCGAGAAGGTTGAGCTTCTGAGGGCTCACCCGCAGCATGCGGGTCGTGGCCTTCGCTTCGTTCTCCGCCTGACGGCGCGGGTTGGATGGCTTGGACATCGGAGGTTAAGCCCTCTTGGCCTTCTTGTCGGCGGAATGGCCGTGAAAGGTGCGGGTCGGGGCGAACTCGCCGAACTTGTGGCCGATCATCTCCTCCGACACCAAGACCGGAATGTGCTTGTGGCCGTTGTAGACGCCGAAGGTGAGGCCCACGAACTGCGGCAGAATCGTCGAGCGCCGGCTCCAGATCTTGATGATGTCGGAACGGCCCGACCCGCGGGCGACGTCGGCCTTCTTGAGCATGTAACCGTCGACGAACGGACCCTTCCAGATCGATCGCGTCATGGCTCAGCCTCTCTTCTTGCGCACATGGCGCGATGCGACGATGAATTTGTCGGTCGCCTTGTTCGACCGGGTCTTCTTGCCCTTGGTCGGCTTGCCCCATGGGCTCACTGGATGGCGTCCACCCGAAGATTTACCCTCGCCGCCGCCATGCGGATGGTCGACCGGATTCATGACGACGCCGCGATTGTGCGGCCGGCGCCCGAGCCAGCGGGTGCGCCCAGCCTTGCCGATCGACGCATTCATGTGATCGGGATTGGAGACCGCGCCGATCGAGGCGAAGCATTGGCCATGAATGAGCCGCTGCTCGCCGGAATTGAGGCGCAGCGAGACGTAGCCCTGGTCGCGGCCGACGATCTGCGCATAGGTTCCAGCCGAGCGGGCGATCGCGCCGCCCCTGCCGATCTTCATCTCGATGTTGTGGACGATCGTGCCAACGGGGATGCTGGCGAGCGGCATCGCATTGCCGGGCTTCACGTCGACCTGAACGCCGGCGATCACCTCATCGCCGGCCGAGAGCCGCTGCGGCGCGATGATATAGGCCTGCTCGCCGTCGGCATATTTGACGAGCGCGATGAAGGCCGAGCGGTTGGGATCGTATTCCAGCCGCTCGATCTTACCCGCGACGTCGAGCTTGCGGCGCTTGAAGTCGACGATGCGATAGGCCTGCTTGTGGCCGCCGCCGCGGAAACGCACGGTGATCCGGCCGGCATTGTTGCGTCCGCCCTTCTCGGGCTTGCCTACGGTCAGCGCCTTGACCGGCTTGCCTTTGTGGAGCTCGCTACGGTCGACGATCGCTAGCTGGCGAAGGCCAGGCGTGATCGGCTTATAGGTCTTGAGCGCCATGGATCTCGCCTCTCAGAGCCCGGTGGTCATGTCGATGCGATGGCCGTCCGCAAGGGTGACGATCGCCTTCTTCATGTCCTGCTGGCGCCCGCGCACGCCCCGGAAAACTTTCCTCTTGCCCTTGCGCAGCAGGGTGTTGACCGCCGTCACCTTGACGTCGAACAGCCGCTCGATCGCCGCCTTGATCTCACGCTTGGTCGCGTTGCGCGCGACCTTGAACACGAACTGGTTGCTCTCAGAGGCGAGCGTCGCCTTCTCCGTGATCACCGGGGCGACGATCGCATCGTAGTGGCGCACGTCTTTCATCATCTGAACCGCGCCTCCAGCGCTTCGACCGCGGCTTTGGTCAAAACCAGCTTTTCGCGCCGCATGATGTCGTAAACATTGACCCCCTGGACCGGCAGCACGTCGATCTCCGGCAGGTTGCGGGCGGCAGTCGCGAACTTCGCCTCCGGCTCCGCGCCGTCGATGATGAGAGCATTCTTGAGCGCCGCCTTTTCGAACGAGGCGCGGAGCGTCTTGGTCTTCGCCTCTTCGACGTGAGCGCTTTCCCACACCACGAGGCCGCCGTCTCGGACCTTGGCGGAGAGCGCGTGCTTCAGCGCGAGCGCTCTCACCTTCTTCGGCAGATCGTGCGCGTGGCTACGCGCGACCGGCCCCATGGCGCGTCCGCCCCCGCGGAACTGCGGCACGCGCGCCGAGCCGTGGCGCGCCCCGCCGGTGCCCTTCTGCTTGTAGATCTTCTTGCCGGTGCGGTTGATCTCGCCGCGCCCCAGCGTCTTGTGTGTCCCGGCCTGACGCTTGGCGAGCTGCCAGCGCACCATGCGCGCAATCAGGTCGGCGCGCGGCTCAAGCCCGAAGATGGCGTCGCTGAGCTCGAGCGAACCAGCGGCCGAGCCATCGATCGACGTCACGTCGAATTTCATGCGTTCACTCCCCCTTCGCCGCTTCGGCCGCGGGCGCCGCCTCGGCTTGAACGCGGAACTTGCCGGGCAGCGGCGCGTCCTTCGGCAATGGCTTCTTCACCGCGTCGCGCACCGCGATCCACCCGCCGGCGTGCCCGGGCACCGAGCCCTCCACCAGGATCAGACCGCGATCAGGATCGGTCTTGACGACGCGAAGGTTCTGCGTCGTCACCCTTTCGACCCCCATATGGCCGGCCATCTTCTTGTTCTTCCAGGTCTTGCCCGGGTCCTGGCGGCCGCCGGTCGATCCATGCGAGCGGTGCGAGATCGAGACGCCGTGGGTCGCCCGCAAGCCGCTGAAGTTCCACCGCTTCATCGGCCCGGCGAAGCCCTTGCCGATGGTCACGCCGGTGACGTCGACATATTGGCCGACGGCGAAGTGGTCGGCGGTGATCTCCGCCCCGACCGGGATCATCTTGTCCTCTTCGACGCGGAACTCGGCGAGCCGCATCTTCGGCTCGACATGAGCGACGGCGAAGCGGCCGCGCTCGGCCTTCGACACATTCTTCACCTTGGCCTTGCCGACGCCGAGTTGCAGCGCGGTATAGCCGTTCTTTTCCTGGGTGCGATGCGCGACCACCTGGCAGGCCTCGACCTTAAGGACCGTGACCGGAACGTGGTCGCCCGCGTCGGTGAAGACGCGGGACATGCCCAGCTTCTTTGCGATGATGCCTGAACGCATTGGCATTGATCCTTCGTGAGCGCCTTTGAGAAAAACCCCTCAGAGACGCCCGGCAAATTCCCTCTAGAGCTTGATTTCGACGTCGACGCCGGCGGCGAGATCGAGTTTCATCAGCGCGTCAACCGTCTGCGGCGTCGGGTCGACGATGTCGAGCACCCGCTTGTGGGTGCGGATTTCGAACTGCTCGCGCGACTTCTTGTCGACGTGCGGCGAGCGGTTGACGGTGAATTTCTCGATCCGGGTCGGCAGGGGAATGGGCCCGCGAACCCTTGCGCCGGTGCGCTTGGCCGTGGACACGATCTCCTTCGTCGAGGCGTCGAGCACGCGGTGATCGAACGCCTTCAGACGGATGCGGATGTTTTGCGTGTTCATATCTCAATCCCTGCCGGCCGAACGACGAAACCCTCGCGCCCCGCCTCACTTCCCTGGCCGCAACGCCTCACTCGCTGATCGAGACGACGACGCCCGACCCGACGGTGCGGCCACCCTCGCGGATGGCGAAGCGCAGCTTCTCCTCCATCGCGATCGGAACGATGAGCGAGACATCGATCGTCACGTTGTCGCCCGGCATCACCATTTCCGTGCCCTGCGGCAATTGCACGATGCCGGTCACGTCAGTGGTGCGGAAATAGAACTGCGGCCGGTAGTTGGTGAAGAACGGCGTGTGCCGGCCGCCCTCCTCCTTGGTGAGAATATAGGCCTCGGCCTTGAACTTGGTGTGCGGTTTGACCGAGCCGGGCTTGCACAGCACCTGGCCGCGCTCGACTTCCTCGCGCTTGGTGCCGCGCAAGAGGCAGCCGACATTGTCTCCCGCCTCGCCCTGATCGAGCAGCTTGCGAAACATCTCGACGCCGGTAACCGTGGTCTTCGCGGTCGCGCGAAGGCCGACGATCTCGACTTCCTCGCCGACCTTGATGACGCCGCGCTCGATACGGCCGGTGACGACGGTGCCGCGGCCCGAGATCGAGAATACGTCTTCGACCGGCATCAGGAACGGCTGATCCTTCGGCCGCTCCGGCTGCGGAATGTACGCGTCGACCGCCTCCATCAGCTTGAGAATCGACTCGTGCCCCATCTCGGGCGACTTGTTCTCGAGCGCCATCAGCGCCGAGCCCTTGATGATCGGGATATCGTCGCCCGGGAACTCGTAGCGCGAGAGCAGTTCGCGCACCTCGAGCTCGACCAGCTCGAGCAGCTCCGGATCGTCGACCATGTCGACCTTGTTCAGGTACACGACCAGCGCCGGAACGCCGACCTGGCGGGCGAGCAGGATGTGCTCGCGGGTCTGTGGCATCGGACCGTCGGCGGCCGAGACGACCAGGATCGCGCCGTCCATCTGGGCGGCGCCGGTGATCATGTTCTTCACATAGTCGGCGTGTCCGGGGCAGTCGACGTGAGCGTAGTGGCGCTTCTTGGTCTCGTACTCGACATGCGCGGTCGAAATCGTGATGCCGCGAGCCTTCTCTTCCGGCGCCTTGTCGATCTGATCATAGGCCGTGTAGGTCGCGCCGCCCGTCTCGGCCAGAACCTTGGTGATCGCCGCCGTCAACGACGTCTTGCCATGGTCGACATGGCCGATCGTGCCAATGTTGCAATGGGGCTTGTTACGCGCAAACTTTTCCTTGGCCATAGCCGGACTCCTTCTCGTGGCCCTTCATTCTCAACGCGATTTTACGCGCGCCTCACTTGAATTTCTCGACGATCTCGGAGGCGATATTCCCCGGGACCTGCTCATAGTGGTCGAACTGCATGGTGAAGTTTGCGCGCCCTTGGGTGCCCGAGCGCAGCTGGTTGACGTAGCCGAACATGTTGGAGAGCGGCACCATCGCGTTGATCACCACCGCGTTGGCGCGCATGTCCTGACCCTGCACGTGCCCGCGCCGCGACAGCAGATCGCCCATCACGAACCCGGTGTGCTCCTCCGGAGTCACCACTTCCACTTTCATGATCGGCTCGAGCAGCACCGAGCCGCCCTTCTGCAGGCCTTCGCGAAAGGCCGCGCGGGCGGCGATCTCGAACGCCAGCGCCGACGAGTCGACGTCATGATAGGCTCCGTCGATCAGCGTCGCCTTCACGTCGACGACCGGAAAACCGGCGAGGACGCCCGAAGTCAGCACGCTGTCGACGCCCTTTTCGACGCCGGGGATATATTCCTTCGGCACCGCGCCGCCGACGATCTTCGATTCGAACGACGAGCCCGCGCCGGCGCCCGCCGGCTCGAATGTCATCACCACGCGGGCGAACTGGCCCGAGCCGCCGGACTGCTTCTTGTGCGTGTAGTTGATCTCGCTCTTCCTGCTCAGCGTCTCGCGATAGGCGACCTGCGGCGCCCCGATATTCGCGTCCACCTTGTAGGTGCGCTTTAGGATATCGACCTTGATGTCGAGATGCAGTTCACCCATCCCCTTGAGGATGGTCTGGCCGGACTCGGGATCGGTCGACACCCGGAACGAGGGGTCCTCGGCCGCGAGCTTCGACAGCGCGACGCCAAGCTTCTCCTGGTCGGCCTTCGACTTCGGCTCGATCGCGATCTCGATCACCGGATCCGGGAACTCCATTTTCTCCAGGATCACCGGCTTCTGCATGTCGCACAGCGTGTCGCCGGTGCGCGTGTCCTTCAGCCCCGCGAGCGCGACAATGTCGCCGGCGAAGGCCTCCTTGATGTCCTCGCGATTGTTGGCGTGCATGAGCAGCATGCGCCCGACCCGCTCGCGCTTGTCCTTGGTCGAATTGAGCACGGTCGAGCCCGATTCGACTTTGCCCGAATAGACGCGGCAGAAGGTGATGGTGCCAACGAACGGGTCGTCCATGATCTTGAAGGCCAGCATCGAGAATGGCTCGGAATCGCTCGGCATGCGAACGATCTCCTTGCCGCTGTTGACGTCGTGGCCCTTGATGCCGCCGCGATCGACCGGCGAAGGGAGATAGTCCACCACAGCGTCGAGAAGCGGCTGCACGCCCTTGTTCTTGAACGCCGAGCCGCACAGCACCGGCACAAAGGAAATCTGCTTGACCGCCTTGCGGATGAGGCGCTTCAGAGTGTCGACGTCCGGCTCCTGCCCGTCGAGGTAGGCCGTCATCACGTCGTCGTCGAGTTCCACCGCCGCCTCGATCAGGGTGTGGCGGAATTCCTCCGCCTTCGCCCTGAGATCGGCCGGCACCTCCTCGTCGTGATATTTCGCGCCGAGGCCTTCGTCATCCCAGACCACCGCCTTCATACGCAGGAGATCGACGACGCCCCTGAAACTGGATTCCGAACCGATCGGCAGCTGCAGGCAAACCGGGCGCCCGCCGACCTTGGTATTGATCTCCTCGACGCAGCGAAAGAAATCGGCCCCGATCTTGTCCATCTTGTTGACGAACACGACGCGCGGAACGCCGTATTTGTCGGCCTGCCGCCAGACCGTCTCCGTCTGCGGCTCGACGCCCTGATTGCCATCGAGCACGCACACCGCTCCGTCGAGCACGCGCAAGGACCGCTCGACTTCGATGGTGAAGTCGACGTGACCGGGCGTGTCGATGATGTTGAGACGCTTGTCCTGCCAGAAAGTGGTGGTCGCGGCCGAGGTTATGGTGATGCCGCGCTCCTGCTCCTGCTCCATCCAGTCCATCGTGGCGGCGCCGTCGTGCACCTCGCCAATCTTATGCGACTTGCCGGAATAGTAGAGGATACGCTCGGTCGTCGTCGTCTTTCCGGCATCGATGTGAGCCATGATGCCGAAGTTGCGATAGTCCTCGATTGCGTGGCGGCGCGCCATGATGTCGAATCCCGATTGCCTGCCCGCCGCCGTCACCAGCGATAGTGGGCGAAGGCGCGGTTGGCTTCCGCCATCCGGTGGGTGTCCTCCCGCTTCTTGACCGCGGCCCCGCGATTGTTGGACGCGTCGAGCAGTTCGGCCGAGAGGCGGTCGACCATGGTCTTGTCGTTGCGGTCGCGCGCGGCGGCGATGATCCAGCGGATCGCCAGCGCCTGCCGGCGTTCGGTGCGCACCTCGGACGGCACCTGATAGGTCGCGCCGCCGACCCGGCGCGAGCGGACCTCGACCGAGGGCGCGACATTCTCGAGCGCCTGCTTGAACACCGCCAGCGGATCGGTCTTGGCCTTGGTCTCGACGCTCTCCAGCGCGCCGTACACGATCGACTCGGCGACTGACTTCTTGCCCTCGTACATGATCGTGTTCATGAACTTGGCCACCACCACGTCGCCGTATTTGGCGTCCGGAATGATGTCGCGTTTCTCAGCGCTGTGTCGGCGTGACATCTGTCAACTCGCTCTTGTCGCCATGACCGGGCTAGACCCGGCCATCCATTGAAACCCTATCGTCGATCCCCGGATCCCCGCTTCGCTCCGTCCGGGGAAGACCTTCGCTTGCGCTCAGGGTCACTTGGGCCGCTTGGCGCCGTATTTCGAGCGGCGCTGCTTGCGGTCCTTGACCCCCTGGGTGTCGAGCACGCCGCGCAGGATGTGGTAGCGCACGCCGGGCAGATCCTTGACGCGGCCGCCGCGGATCATGACCACCGAATGCTCCTGCAGATTGTGGCCCTCGCCGGGGATATAGCCGATGACCTCGAAGCCGTTGGTCAGCCGAACCTTGGCGACCTTGCGCAGCGCCGAATTCGGCTTCTTCGGCGTCGTCGTATAGACGCGGGTGCACACCCCGCGTTTCTGCGGGCTCGCCTGAAGATGGCGGGCCTTTTCGCGGTAGGTCTTCGGCTGCCGCGGCTTGCGGATCAACTGGCTAATTGTCGGCATGTCGGCCCTGAGAGTTCCCGTCTCGCGTCCCGCCCGAAGGCCGAACAGAAATCCAATTTTCACCGTCCGGCCTTCGCGCGAAGCCGACGAGGCGTCGCGCGAAACCAACAGCGCCCTTAAACCCGCCAGGGGCTTTGGGCGCCGCCGAAAGCAGAGGATCACAAGGCACAACGCCCGCGATCATGCGAAACAGAACCGGCCCTCTCGAGGGGCGGCATGGCTCGTCATCGGGTGGATCGTCAGCGTTTAGAGCCGTTGGGTACCCGACGCGTCGTCGGATACAGCTCAAGCTCTACGGCCTGGCGAAAGCGGGCCGGTACATATTCCAGCCGCCTGCCACGGTCAACCCCTTTCGGCTGTCATAATCGGCAGCGGTGAAAAAATTCGCCGCCGCGGCCGGCCCTGCCGGTCCGCCCCGCCGTTCAACGGGCCGCGAAAACGCCGCACGCGATCATAGATGAGCCGGGATTGGACGTTAGCCAGCCGTAAGAGCAGCCGCAGCGCCGTTCCGCGCGTCCCGATCCGGAGCCTATGAAATCCATGAGAGCGACACGCAGGGAGGTCCTGGCCCTTGCGGCGACGGCCGCGCTCCGCGCATGGCCGGCGAGCGCGGAAACCGCAAGCGAGCCCTACGAGGCGCCGGCCGGCACAGGCCCGGCGGACCTCGACCAGGTCTGGGAGCTGGTGCGCGACCGCTTCTACGATCCCCGCCTCAATGGCCTCGACTGGGGCCAAGAGCGCGCTCGCTTCCGCCCTCAAGCTGCGTCGGCAGGCTCGCGGGAAGAGGCTGCGGCCGCGATCAACGCGATGCTGGCGAAGCTCGGCGCCTCGCACACCCATTTCTACACGCGCGACGATCCTGCCTATTATCAGCTCGCCGACATTTTCGCCGGCGCGCTTGAGCATCGCGGTCTCAAGCGGGTGTTCCCGACGGGGGACGTGTCCTATCCTGGAATCGGCATATTCGCGCAAGCCGACGACCAGGGCCGGACCTTCATAACCGGAGCGATCGAGGGCGCGCCAGCGCGCGAAGCCGGCCTTCTCGCCGGCGACGAAGTCCTTTCGGCGGACGACCGCCCGTTCCGCCAGGTCGACTCCTTCCGAGGCAAGGTCGGCGTCCCCGTCTCGCTTCAAATCCGCCGCGCGGCCGGCGCGGCGCCGATCACGGTCGCCGTCGCACCGGCCGACCTTCATCCGAACGAGATGTTCCTGCGCGGCCTGAAACGCAGCGCGCGGGTGATCGCCGCCGGCAAGGCCCGGATCGGCTACGTGCACGTCTGGTCCTATGCGAGCCGCAGGTTCCAGTCCGCGCTCGAGGACCTGATCGCCGAGGGCCCGCTCAAGGAGGCCGACGCGCTCGTCTGGGACCTGCGCGGCGGATGGGGCGGCGCTGAGCCGCAATATCTCGACTTGTTCAATCCCCGCGCGCCCACGATCGAGGTCAAGGACCGCAACGGCGAGAGCGGCTCTATTGACGTCAAATGGCGCAAGCCCGTCGCCATGCTCATCAACGGGGGCGCCCGCAGCGGCAAAGAGGCGCTCGCCTATGGGTTCAGGGAATATCGGCTCGGCGAACTCGTCGGCGCTCGCACCGAGGGCGCGGTGCTAGCGTCGACGGCCTTCCTGATCGGCGACGATGGCCTGCTCCTGCTCGCGGTCGAGGACGTGCTGGCGGACGGGAAGCGCCTCGAAGGGGTCGGCGTTGAGCCGACCATCGAAGTCCCGTTCGATCAGCGCTACGCTGCGGGCGCCGACCCTCAGCTCGATCGCGCCGTCCAGGTGTT
>Ga0070733_10002745_pt1 | contig 12284 bp, 10 predicted proteins | sample Coa_R1_9_FD_66450 | JGI IMG/M metagenome (GOLD analysis project Ga0070733, IMG submission 66450) | Surface soil microbial communities from Centralia Pennsylvania, which are recovering from an underground coalmine fire - Coalmine... | ecosystem: Environmental > Terrestrial > Soil > Unclassified ... | reverse complement strand
TCCCGACACGGCCATCGTCATTCTCAGTATGCATTCCGATGAAGCATACGTTCTGCGGGCCCTGCGCGCCGGAGCACGGGGTTACCTGCTGAAGGATTCGGCGGAGGGCGATCTGATCGAAGCTATTCGCAGAGTGAGCGAAGGTAAGACGTTTTTCAGCCCGGAGATCAGCAGGATGCTGGCGGAAGACTACGTGCGGGAGATCCGTACCCGCGGTTTCGCCGACAGTTATGAGCTGCTGACATCGCGTGAGCGTGAAATTCTGCATCTTCTCGCGCAGGGAAAGTCCAATAAAGAGATTGCCGCGCTTTGGAACCTCAGCACCTATACGGTGGAAACGCACCGCCGGAATCTGCAGGAGAAGCTGAATCTGCGCAACTTCGCCGATCTTGTGCTTTACGCGGTGCGCAAGGGAATCATTTCGTAAGCTGAACCGCGCTCCGGCAAGAAGCCGCCGCGTTCCGGGTTGTCCCGACGAAACGCGGCTGACGCCGCGTGTCCTTGGCAACCTAACGCGAAAGACCGGCGCGGGTCCTGTGGAGAGCGGGGTCGATCGCGGCAGCCATTTTCGATATATCAAGTGCGCCGCCCAGAAACCGGTTCACTTTCTCCGCGGTAACGCACGAATCGGAAATCGCATTGTGGTGCTCTATAACCAACAATTGCGTAGCCGGGCGCTTCGCCAGCATCTCTTTGACGCGGCCCAATGTGCGGAGGTACTCGTCTTTCAGAATCCGCCGGCGTTCGGGCGTCATGGCGGACGTTGGATTACGGCGCGCCAGCATGCGCTCCTGCGAATCGAGCACCTCCTCAGGATCGCGCTCACTGAGAATCACGCGGCAGGCGAGACCCGGTGGCAAAGCGCTTAGCAGCGGAGCGACAATCTTGACGGCCTTCCCCCGGCCCTCGAACAGCCACGTCGAATCATCCGGCAGTTTCTTCACCCGCTCAAGTTCGAGATAACCGCGAGGATTGTCTTCGTCCGCTTCGCGCATTCCGTCCGAGAGGATTCTCACGCCGCCCGCAGCCAGCATCTGCATGAGCATGGAAGTACCGGAGCGCGGCAAGCCGGTTACAACGATGAGAGATTCTTCAAGCGGCGGCATCTTGCCGCTTTCTGCCGTGAACCCGGTATCGTGTGGAGCGGCGTCGGTGCGCGGCATTGAAGCGAACGAGGAAGCAGGAGCCGCCGCTCCGCGTGTTCGCATGCGCCGCGCCAGGCGCCGGTGCTCGCGCGCGGCTTCGGCGTCGCCGAGGTAGGTCCCGAGCAAAGCGGCCAATCGAACATGCGCTTCCGGAAAATTCGGATTGAAGGAGATGGCCGCGCGGAACGCCTGAGCCGCGCGCTCGTATTCCCTCATACCCGTCAACGCGAGCCCAAGCAGAAAGTGGGCCTGCGGATAACGGTAAACTCTCTGCAGCGCATCGAGAGCCGACCGCGCGGCCACATCGAATTTCTTTCGCCGCAAAGCCAATCGGCATAGGCCGAGGTGTGCGTGCACATTATCGGGATCGATCGCCAGCGCTTTTTCGTATACTCGCCGAGCGTCGCGGCAGCGGCGCAGGCGGAGATACACATCGGCAGTCTGCAGCAACGGGCCTGCCAGTGCCAGGTTCGCTTCCGTCACCCGTTTGAGCGCGGCCAGCGCTTCGCCATAGCGTCTCTCCATTGTAAGCACGTGTGCCTTCAGGTAATCGACGACGAGCGGCTGGAAGCGCATCAGTTCGCGCCATCGCGCCAGTTCGCGCTGCTCGTTGTCTTTGAGTAAGGTGTCGAGTGGGCTCTCCGCCTCATCGCTTCCGAACGCGCGTTCGATCGCGACTTTACGCAACTCCTCAATCTTCGTCTTCGCCTCTTCAAACAGCGCGCGGCGCCGCCCCTCAAGATCGTCGACAATGTGCCGCATCTCCTCGTGCATTCCGAGCGCCTGGCAGGAAACGAACAGCCGCACGGCGAACCGCTGCTCATCGACATCGGCCGCATGGAGTCGGGTGAAAATCTCGTATGCTTCGGTGTGCCTGTCGTCGTCCTGGTAGGCTTCACCGAGGTTATAGCGCAACTCGCGGATGGTCTTCTGCACGGCGATTTCGCGGCTCTCGTCCGGCCGTTCGACATACCCCAGCGCGATCATCTGTTCCAGCGCTACACGCGCCGCCGCCGGATCGAGCCGTGTATGCGGGGGGTGGCGTCCATCCTTGCCCGGAACCTCTTCCCAACTCGGGATGAATGCGATTTCCGGGACTTCGGGCGTCCTTTCCACAAAGGCCTGAGAAAGCACCTTGCCGTCCATATCTTCGCCTACAGGCAGCCCGTAGAGCGTCAGGATTGTCGGCGTCACGTCGAGCACCGACGGGCCGTGGAGCAGCTCGCCCTTCCTGATTCCCGGCCCGCCGATCGCGAGGATCCCGAAGTCGCGGTGCTCGATCGCGGGCCCGGCCGGAATGTCGGGAATCGATTCCGGCCGCAGGTGATCCGGGTGAAAGCCATGATCGGACATCAGGATGATCGTGACATCCTCGCCGACCTTCTTCATCATCGTGCCCAGCATCCGATCGTGGAACTGGTACGCCATCGAGACCACGTTGGAATAAAGCTCGAAGTCGCGTTCCCGTATCCAGGACTGGCGCGGTGGATGGTACTTCATAAACCCGTGGCAGAAGTGGTCGATCGCATCGTAGTAGACCGCGAAGAAATCCCAGGGTTGTTCGTCCAGCAGCCACATGGCGGCGGCATGAATGCTCATGCATTCCGCCAGCGTCCGCAAAAAGGCGGCCAGGCGTTTGTCGTTATCCTGGTCGATCTCCCGCGCCAAGGGAATGAAGGGTTCCACCAACTCCGGCGTGAGGCGTTCGGGATGCACACGCAGATCCGCCAGAATCCCGGCCAGCTCCGGGGGGTGAATCGTATTTTCCGGCAGCGGCCAGCCCTGATGGAGAGGCTGGCCGGCGCGGTGGTAATGGTCGGAAACCATCACGCCGTCGATCGGCTCGGCGGGATGACTGGGCCACCAACCGATCACGACGCTGCGCAGATTATTCTGACTGAGAATGTTCCACAGCGCTTTGGATTTTCGCGAGAGGTTGGTAACCGGCTGAACGCCGCGCCCGTCCTGTGTGGGTTCGGTGAAACCGTGGATGCCGTGCTTGAAAGGCCGCTTCCCGGTGGCGATCGAAGTCCACAGCATCGGCGACAGCGGTGGATGCAGAGTAGCGATTTGCCCGGTGACGCCGTTTTCGACGAGGCGCCGGACATTAGGCATCTTTCCGGCGTCCATCAGTGGATGGATGACCTTCCAGTCGGCGGCATCCCACCCAACCAGGAGAACTTTCCGACGGGTCATTCGGCAAATCGCAGCCTGGGCTCGTAGTGTTTCTTTTTCTTAGCCCTTCGAATGCTTCCTCCGCCCGTTCCGCCGCCAGACCCTCCTCCCCCCGTCCCTCCGCCCGATGTGAAAAAGGTGCCCGGAGTGCCGCCGCCCCCCGTTCCGCCGGTCGTCGTAATAATGTTTGTACCGCCCTCCATCGGGAACAGCACACCCGACTGGGTCAGCATGCCACCCACAGTGGCCTGGATGGGAACGTCTCCCTGACCGAGGTTGGCCGGAACCCTCAGATTGATTTGATACAGACCCGCGCTCGATAGCCCAACGAAAGTCGGCCGCACGGGGACGTTAGCGATGTAAAGCGCGACGGGGTCGTTCGTTGGCGCCGCGCCGGAAAACGGTTCTCCGGCCAGGACAGCGGGAGTAGTCGGCCCGAATCCCACGGCGAAAAGCTCCACGTCGTCGCCTGGCCGCGCGGCGACCGTGGGATAGCCAAGGGAATTCCCGGTCGGGCCCAGGATATCGTACGTTCCTTTGCCATATGCTCCCGAACCGTTCGACCTGAGAATGATACCGGATACATATTTTGTGCCAAACAGACTGAACGAAGGCGCGAACCGACTCAGAGTCACGGTGGATGTCGCGGTGCCGGCGGCGGTAGTAACGACTACGGATACCGTGCCAGTCGCCGTGTCATCCGGCGCCTGTAGATTGATCTGTCCCGGGCTGACGAAATAGAGGTACGCGGGTTTGCCGTTAATCTCCACTCTGGTACCGCCCAGCGACGTGGGGAAGTCTCCGTTCCAGAGGGCGGTTGCTCCAGCGAGATTGGTCCCGTAAATCGATACCCATTCTCCAGGCTGTATGGTGCTCACGCTGCTGTCAAGAGGAACCACTCCTCCGGGCAAGATGGACGGTGCCTGCGCCTGACTGGCGATTGCAGCGGCTTCCACGCCACCTGCATGGGAAGCTCCTTCACCGGAATTCGCCTTGGCCATTGCCAACCTTACGCCGTCGATCACAGGCATATTCCAGGAACTTGCCGGATTTCGTTTGGCATCCCGGGCGCTGGCGGCGGGTGCAGCCGCGATGTTCGGGCCACCGTCACCGATAGTGGATGCCGACGCGCCTGTCACCATCGCGAGCGCCGAGGTGGTTACCGCCGCATAGATCTGCCAGTTGCCGGCATTTCGTTTCAGCGCCTCCTTCAGAGACGGTGATCGAAGGGTGGCGAAGTAAGCCTCCAGACGTCGATCCAGGTCGAATTTGCCCGCGTCTCCCATGGATTACCTGACGGTAGCCCTGATGCTGCCTGCCGCTCTTTTTTGGTTTGGCGGAATACCTGGATGGAGTGTATGACGTCCGGAACCAATTGAGAATACTGCCGTTACCGTATATTACGGAGATACCAGCCCCCGGTGGACGCTCTTTTCCTGGATTAAGCGACGCTACGCTGTATGAAGGTCGACCTGCGATGCCGTCCTTTTGCCGCGAAAAATCCCGTCCGCATGGTATACGTGGGCCTCACCGTCGGCTGTATGATCGAGACGTATACCGGTTAGTCGAGCCCGCCAGTCATGTCCGCTCCAAAATCGCAACCTGCAACATCGCGTCACGGATCTTCCAACCGCCAGACCAGGGTTGCCCTCTTCGCGGGATTCGGCGGACTCCTCGTGCTGCTCGGCATCATTGGAATCAGCGCTATTTCCTTCCTGTCGCAAATCAAGGCCCGCGAAGAGATCATCCGGCGGGATTACGTAAACCGCGACCGGTTGCTGCAGAACCTGCGGTCTGACATCTACACATCCGGGACATATGTCCGCGACTTTCTGCTCGATACGAACGACGCGTTCGCCGCCGGCCACAAGGAACAATTCCTCGAAACTCAACGGAAACTTCAAAGCGAGGTTGCCGGATACCGGCGCGTTACTGGAACAGGAGATCCCGGGCCGGTCGACGAACTCGCGGCGGAGTTGGCCGCCTACATGAAAGCCCTCGCGCCCGTCATGAACTGGAATGCGGCGGAGCGCAGAGAGCGCGCTTACGCGTTCATGCAGGATGAGCTGTTGCCGCGGCGCATGAGCGCTCTGAGCCTTGCGGATCACATCCAACAGATCAGCGAGAGACAGCTGGAGCAAAACAGCACCGCCGTGAGCGTGATGCTTTCTTCGTTTCGGGCCGAACTTCTTCTGCTCCTCGTCTTGGCCGCAACGGGTGGACTTACCCTTGCGGGAATCTCCCTGTGGCGGCTGCTGAGCCTGGAACAGGAATCGCAACGCCGCTTTGCCGAAGTAGTCGGGACACGCGAAGAGCTGAAGCGGCTCTCCACCGAACTTGTGTCCGCGCAGGAGAACGAACGCCGAAGAATCTCCCGTGAACTGCACGATGAAGTTGGGCAGGTACTCTCGGCGATCATGCTCGGTTTGGGGAATCTCCGGTCCGCGCTGCGGGACAACAATTCCGTCGAAGCTGACCGGCAGCTTCAGCTGGTGGAGGACATGACGGAACGCAACGCCCGCGTGGTGCGGAACATCTCGCTGCTTCTTCGCCCCACCATGCTGGACGACTTGGGCCTGATACCCGCGTTGAAATGGCTTGCGCGCGAGGTATCGCGCACGGGTTCAATGGAGGTCGACGTGGTGGCGGAGTCGTTCGTCGACGACGTTCCCGATGAGCACCGGACTTGCGTTTTCCGCGTTGTCCAGGAAGCGCTCCGGAATTCCGCCCGGCACTCGGGCGCACTGCGGGCTCGTGTGTTCGTGGGTGAGGAGAACGGCGTCCTGAGGATGTCGGTTCAGGACGACGGTAAAGGCTTCGCGCCTTCACTGGAAACCGGCTTGGGCATTCTCGGAATGCAGGAGCGCGTGGTGAGCCTTGCGGGTACCATGACGCTCGATTCCAAGCCTGGAAGAGGGACTGCCCTGACGTTCAATCTTCCCTTACCGCCCGATCACCGGTCGGGCAAACCGGTTGCGGGCAATACCCGCCTTCAGGAAATCAGCCCTTTGCGGACCGCGTAGAGGATCAGTTCCGCCAGATTGTGGAGATGAAGTTTTTGGAACACGTTGTTGCGGTGGGTCTCCACCGTGGCAACGGAGATGTAGAGGAGTTCCGCAATTTCCCGGTTCGTTTTCCCCGACGCCAGGAGTTGAAGAATCTCTTTTTCCCTGGTGCTCAACAGGTCGTAGCTGTCCTCGACACCCCGTCGGCGGGCCTCGATAACATACTCCTCAACCAGCAGTTTGGTAATGCTGGGGCTGAAGTATGCGTTTCCGGCCGCGACTGCGCGAATGGCGGCGATCACATCCGCCTCCGGTGAAGCCTTGAGAAGATATCCCCGGGCTCCCGCCTTCAACGCGCGCAGAACATACGCTTCGTCGGAATGCATGCTCAGCATTACGATCCGGGCGCCCGGAAGCTTTTGCGAAATGCTCTGCGCGGCATCGGGGCCGCTCAGGCGCGGCATACCGACGTCCAGCAGGACTACATCGGGCTTGTGCAATACCGCCAGATCGATGGCCTCGTATCCATCCGCGGCTTCGGCAACCACCTGAAACTCGCCGTCGCGCTCCAACAGGGCACGGAGTCCGCTCCGGACCAGCGGATGATCGTCGGCGATCATGATTCTGACCCGCGAGCTCATACTGCTATGTTGTCAGCGACGCTGCTCCGCCGATACGGGTTCGTGGGGTGCCGACCGGCAAACCTCTTCCAATCGGCTGCGATACGCGGCAAACCATGAATTGAACGCGCCGGGAGTTGCCGGCGGCGCGGGCGCAGATCTTTGAAGCGCCCCCAGCACGCCTTCAGGGGTGCCGAGGTCGGTCCATCCCGCGCCGTCCATGCGAAGAACGGCCAGTCTCTCCGGACATCTGGTGAGTATGTCGCGGGAGAAATCTCCGGTTGGCAGGGCCTCGTATAATCTCGCCGCGCGCTCCGTTTCTTCATCCCGCAGCATCGAGCGTGCAACCGGATGGAATGATTCCAGGGCTTCCGGAGATATGGATTCGATAATCTCCAGAAACGTCCGCGCCCATCCGGCGAGCACAAACGTGTTCCAGAGACAGCCGCGATTCAGGAGCCCCTGCGCTACATCAGGCGACGGTTTCTCCCAAAATCGATTGACACGAAAAACGCTGGGCGAAACGCTGCGGCTGTCCGAGCTGTTGCGGCCGTCCTCCGCCGGATCCACCCGCCGCCCCGGCTCGATCCATCCGTATTCCACATCCGCCTTCTCTGCCCGCGCCCCCAACAAAACCAAGGACTGCGGATGTCTGTGTACTACTCTGAACGCCGCGTCCACAGCGCGCGCGAACTGCATCTCATCCTCAAAATGATGATCCGCCGGAAAAAACGCCACAAGGGGCTCTTTTTCGAGGCGGTTCAGTCTCAGGAGACTGTAAATAATGGCCGCCGTCGTCCCCCGGTTCGCCGGTTGCACCACGATCCTCGACTCCTCGACGTCGGCCAGTTCGGGCCGATAGAAGGGCTCGTGGTCCTTGACAACCGCGAATATCATTCGATCCGGAGAGATTGCGGGCGTCAGCCTCCCCCGAGTGCGCGCCAGAAGCGATCTGGTCCCGAACAGAGTGCAAAACTGTTTTGGGCGATTGTCTCCCGAAACCAGCCGGCTCACTGCTTTCAGCCGCGTACCGTCGCCGCCGGCGAGAACGACGCCCCATGGTCTGAAGTTCATGTGTTTCTGCTCCGTTTGCGCTTACATTGCGCTGTGTTCGGACTTCCCTTCCTGACAGCCGGTGCAAAGTTCCACCCAAGGCAGCGCTGTCAGGCGCGTGGCCGAAATGGGCTCCCCACATTGCAGGCAAAGTCCATAGCCGCCGTTATCGACCCGCTCCAGTGCTGCCGACACCTGACGGATCAGGAATGAACTCCACTCCATTCGATTCGCCGCCAGATATCTCCTGCAAAAAAGAGCCAGCTCGATCGTCGATTCGCCCACGGGCGCTTCGGCGACGCGCCTGACGGCAGGGACTTCCCCGTTCAGCGTACCGGTTGTGAGACGGGCCAAAACCGCCGTCAGCTTGAATCTGCAGGCATCGAGGCATTCATGGGACAGGTGGTGTCCGGTTTGAGAGCGCCTCATGCATCCCACTCTATTGCCGGGCAGGGAATATCGCCATACGGGCATCACGGTAATTTGGGCTCCCTCGTCCGTGAACTCAGCGCTTCCGGAGATGGCGCGCTACGTCCCCGATTGCGGAAAAATCCTCGATCAACAGTATTGGCGCGAGTCCTGCACGAAGGTATCGTAAGAGTCACTCCATGCTCGATCTCATACAACGCCTGCTTGCCCCGCCCACCGCCGAAGCAATCACGCAAATCTCTGAAAATAGAATTCGCCGGCCCCGAGTACTGGCTGTTACGGCCGATCTCTGCTTCTATTCCGGAGTCCTGAGCGCAGCCAGTTCGGCACGGTGGCGAACGGATTGGGCGCGCACGTTGAATCGAGCGGTCGAGATATGCAGATTGAAGTCGCCGCCCATCGTGATCTTCGACAGCAATCTCCCGGGTGTCGACTGGAGATGCGCATTCGACCGGCTGAGCGCTGTGCCGAGTCGCCCGCGGATACTGCTTGCGGCACCGTCGATTGACGAAGAATTGTGGGAAAACGTACTCCGGCGTCGCGGCTACGACGTGGTCGATAGGGCGGCGAATTCCGAGCAGTTGGAGAGAACGTTCCGATTTGCCTGGCTGTCCCTGCCCACTCCCACCGACATCTAGAGGTTAAGGCAATGTTTGCCCGAAAATCCTCCTGATTCTGTATGGCACCGGACTCGGAATGAACCTATCGTGGGGACTAAGCCCAGGAAAGGAGCCGTCGAGTGCCAAAACCCAGGACTATAGCGTTGCTCGTACTCGTGTCGAGCTCCCCGGCCGGATTCGCTCAGTCGGCAAGAGCTCTGGCGCAGTTTAATGACTCGATCCGGGGGCTGACTCGCCGCGCTTCGCCAGCCGTCGTGGAAATAACGGTCACGGGATACGGCGCCCCGGACGGATCCGAGCCCGACGGCGGCCAGCGCACTTCCGAGCAGCTGTCGCGGCAGCACAGCAGCGGCTCCGGCGTAGTGGTGGACCCCGCCGGCTACATTATGACCAACGCGCATGTGGTCGACCGCGCCATCGCGCTGAAGGTCGTCATCGGGACTGCCAACGACGGTTCGCGGTCCGCGGCGCTCGAATCCGCGCCTGCACGCAGGCTGGACGCCCGGTTGGTGGGCGTGGATGAGGATACGGACCTGGCGCTCCTGAAGATCGACTCAGCCGATCTTCCGGCGCTCGAGTTCGGCGACTCCGACGCCGTTGCGCAGGGCGACGTCGTGCTGGCGATCGGGAGTCCCATGCTTCTCCGCAATTCTCTGTCGATGGGAGTGGTGAGCGCTCCGGCCCGAGCCATGAACGAAGACGATCCGGTCCTCTATATTCAGACGGACGCGTCCCTCAATCCCGGCGCAAGCGGAGGGGCGCTGATCGATATCAACGGACGTTTGATCGGCCTGAGCACTTCCATTCTCAGTAAGTCGGGAGGAAACGAAGGGATCGGCTTCGCGATTCCCAGTAATCTGGTTCGTTTTGTCTACCAGCAGCTCCGCGACAGTGGAACCGTCTCCCGTGGATCGCTCGGCGTCACTGTCCAGAACGTCACTCCGGTGCTGGCCCGGGGTCTCTCGCTTGACGTTCAGCACGGAGCCCTGGTGACGGATCTGGATAAGGAGGGTTCCGGATCTTCATCCGGCCTGCAGCGCAAGGATGTGATTCTCAGTCTCGATGAAGCGCCAATCCAGACGGCGAGGCAGTTCAACGAAGCGATTTACAGGCGGCACGGCGGGGAAAAAGTCAGGCTGAATGTCCAAAGAGGGCAGGAAATCTTTTCTCTGACCGCGGATGTCGACAAACACTCACCGCCGGCCAATCCCCTGTCGATCACCGGCACGCTCGATGACAACCTGGTTTCCCGGCTTGGTATTTTCTGCATCGAGATCGACCAGAAGGTTGCGGAATCGCTACCCGATCTTCGTACGCAATACGGCCTGGTCGTGGTGGCGCGGTCTTCCCAGAGCCAGTCGCAGTATCTGGACTTCAAGCCGGGCGACGTCATTCACGAACTCAATAATCTTCCCATCGCTTCGCTCGCCGTCTTTCGCGAGCGTATCAATCTGTTCCACCGCGGAGACGCCGTCGCGCTGCAGATCGAGCGTCACGGGCAGATCCGTTACGCCGCATTCGAGATTGAATAATTCGGAACCCGCTCGAACAGCCCGGCACCGCACCGAAGTGGCTTTCAGGCGTACTATAAGAGTCTGAAGAACGCAAAACAGGAGATTCCCATGCAGGAGCAGATCGTGCCGGAACAAATCAGTCGCAGAGAGACATTGAAGCGAGGATTGGCCGCCACAAGTTTATTGGCGCTGATTCCGGAATGGGCCGTGCCTGCGCGGGCCGAGGGTGAGACGGATATCCCCTTCACCGATTACCCGGCGAGCTACAAACCGAACAGCAATCCCGCCGCGACGAACCACTTGCTGGATATCCGCACGATCGACGGGTATACCACCCCGTCCGACCAGTTCTTTTTTACCCAGCACTACAACCGGCCTGAGGTCGACCCCGGTTCGTACCGGCTGAAGTTCACCGGATTGGTAAACAAGCCGGCCGAGTTTTCACTGGCTGATATCAAAGCCATGAGATCCACCGACATCGTCAACGGCTATGAATGTTCCGGCAACAGCGCGCGTACTTTTGAGGGGCTTTCGTCGTGCGGCCGGTTTACGGGCGTGCCGCTGAACAGGTTATTGAAGGAGGTTGGCGTAGGCGCCGATGCCCGCGAGGTCGTCTTTTTCGGCAACGATCGCGGCAATCAGGAAATCGTGTTTCGCCAGCAGACTTACAAGCTCGACCAGCAGTTTGCCCGCAGCATCACGCTCGAACATGCGATGAAGCCCGAGCCGCTGTTGGCTTATGCGTTGAACGGCGAGCCGCTCAAGCGGGATAATGGCTTCCCGCTTCGCCTCATCATGCCGGGTTGGTACGGCGTGGCCAACGTGAAGTGGCTGGCAGAAGTTCATTTACAGGAAGAGCGTTTTCTGGGCAACTTCCAGGCCCGGTGGTACCGCACCCTCCGCGGCGTGGGAGGCACGGGAGAGGACGCGGATCCTGCAACGCAATGGGTGGAGAACGAAGTCACCCGCATGCATCCGAAGTCCGTCCTCTACCGCGTGCGTAAGAGCGCCGGAACAAATGGAAGTTACAAGGTTTTCGGATTCGTGCTGAATGACGGGACGCCCCTCAAATCAGTCGAGGTGAGCGTCGACGAAGGACCCTGGCAGTCCGCCGCGCTGGATAAAGCCAATACCCGGTTTTCCTGGAAGCTGTTCACTTTCGACTGGAAGGGAGCCACGCCGGGCGAACACACGCTGGTATCGAGAGTTACCGACACGAACGGGGCCATGCAGCCGCCGGCAGCGGACTTGAAAAGGAAGAAGACGTTTCTCGAAGACAACGCCCAGTTCCCGCGGAAAATCACCATCGCATGAGGCGCGCAGGCGGGTAATCTTCAGCCAGGCGTTCCCGCACTGCCGCCTGACGCCGGCGTTTCTTCTTCGCGAGCCTTCTCCACCACGATGGTGAATTTCGCCGCCATCGCCGCGAGCGTTCCCACGGCCGCCAGCACCGGCGCGAACACCGCTCCCACCGCCGCCACGCTCACAGGGATCTCGACAAACGTGTGCCCCTGCTCGTTCTTGATGATGATCCGGCGGACATTGCCTTCGTGAATCAGCGCCTTCACTCTATCCGCCAGTTCGTTGCCGAGGACTTTGATCTCTTCGAAAAACGTTTTCATTTTGTCTTTTTCCATTTGGTTCCTCAGACGACCTTTTCCACAATTCTCACGGGCAAAACCACCAGTCCCCACACCAGCGCCAGCACCGAGCCGACCGCGAT
>Ga0070733_10002744_pt1 | contig 12286 bp, 12 predicted proteins | sample Coa_R1_9_FD_66450 | JGI IMG/M metagenome (GOLD analysis project Ga0070733, IMG submission 66450) | Surface soil microbial communities from Centralia Pennsylvania, which are recovering from an underground coalmine fire - Coalmine... | ecosystem: Environmental > Terrestrial > Soil > Unclassified ... | reverse complement strand
CTCGGAGTACATCGCCCGGTCCAATGGGCCGTTCACCAACATCTGACAATCCGCTCAGGAAAGGCCCGCGCAGGGAGGACACCCCTGCGCGGGCCTCGCCGCGGCAGCTCAGTGGTGTGGACACGTGCCGGGCCACCGGCCAGCACACCCTCGCCCGCCAGCACGCGCAGCAGGCCCTGGACATCTACGCTGGCCTGGATGTCCCCGCTGCGGCGCAGCCGCGCGCCGCCACCGCCGAGCTTTCCTGACCCCGGTTCTGGAAGGACGCCATGCAGACGACGGCCGGCGAGGTCGTGGCCACCTTCGCGGTCACTCCCCAGGCCCGCGCCCTGCTGGCGCGCTGGCGGTCCGATCCGGCCCGGCCGCAGGTGCCCCAGGTGGTGCTGCGGCACACCACGAAGGTCCTCTACGAGCTGACCCCGGCCGCCGTCGAGGCCACCTGCACCGCGAGCGAGCACCCGCTCGGCGAGATCCGCAAGCAGGTGGCGATGGCCGTCGCGCCGGTCGTCGACTGGCGCCCCGATTTCGCGTTCACGCACGTCATGCACCTGGCCATGGAGCGGCTGGGCGCCCTGCCCACGTTCGGCGACTTCACCCGCTTCTGCGCCGGCGACCCAGCCGGCCGGGCCGCGCTCGGCGACCCGGCCCGGCAGATCCGGGAGCGCGCCTGCCAGCTGGGCTTCGAGCCCGGTCAGGCGGCCCAGGCGGTCCGCTGGCGGATCGGCCTGGCCTACTACTCCTTCGCCCGCGAGGCGTACACCATCGCCGTGCTGCGCTCGGCCGGGCTGGACGTGCGGGCGCACCCGCTCGCGGACGCGCTCTTCCGCGCCGACGCGTGGACCGGCAGGACCGTGCTCAGCATTTACATCCGCAATCCGCGGTTCCGCGACGGATCGCTGGGCCGCAAGCCCAGCTCCAGCCGCATTCTGGCGGGCGCTCGGCCCCCGTTCCGGATCGAGGAACTCCGGCTGGCGACCCGGCACGAGTTCGGCTCCGTCCACCTGCCGGACCCGGCAGAGATCCGTTCGGTTGCGCTGCGGATTCAGTCTGGACGATCGTCTGCCTCCTGACCCGGCGGGGCCAGGAGCTGGACCAGCGTGGCCACGACGCTGGCCAGGCCCGGCAGCGTCTGGCCGCGTTCGGGGCCGGCCATCTGGCGTTCCCAGGAGCGCAGGAAACAGGAGCCGATGAGCATCAGCGAGGCGGCCCTGGTGTCGACGCCGGCGCTGGCCTCGCCGGCGGCGGCCATCGCCTCCAGGTACTGGCTGAGCATCAGGACGCCTCGGTGCGGGCCGAGGTCACCCTTGACCAGCCGCTCCGCGAACGCGTGCCGCAGGTCGGCGTCGGACTGCACGGCCGTCACCACCGGCATGATGTTGTCGAAGAAGGCTTCCAGAGCCGTTCCCGTGTGCATGAGCAGGGCGTCGAGCGCCACCTCGCCGCCGCCCTCAGCCAAGCCCGGAATGGGTGCCTTCAACGGGGTGAGGCCATCGAGCACGACGTGTTCGAGCAGGCTGGCCTTGTCCTGGAAGTGGTAGAAGACGCTGGCCTCGGACACCCCGGCGCGCCTGGCCACCTCCCGGGTGGTCAGCTTGGCCAGGCCGCCGGTGCCGATCAGGTCCCTGGCCGCGGCCAGGATCGCCTCGCGGACCCCGGCCGGTGGCCGCCCGCGTCCCCGGGCCCGTGACCCGCCAGGTTCCTGTGACATACAGCTCTGCTCCCAAACGTCAAGGAAGAGGGTATCGAGTTGACTTCCTGAGTGAGTGCTCAGATAATCTCCTATTACTGAGTAAACACTCAGTCTCTGGCCGGTTCAACTCGTGATCGGAGACCCGGATGAACCGCAAGTGGTGGGTACTCGGCGCCGTCTGCTCCGGCGTCTTCATGTTGCTGCTTGACATAACGATCGTGAACGTGGCGCTGCCCTCGATCGAGCACGGCTTCTCCGCCTCGCTCTCGGATCTGCAGTGGGTGATCAGCGTCTACGCGCTGACCCTGGCCGCGTTCCTGCTCACGACGGGCTCGCTGGCCGACCGGTACGGCAGGCGGCTGCTGTTCGCCATCGGCGTGGCCGCGTTCACCGCCGCCTCGCTGGCCTGTGGGCTGGCGAACAGTTCGGCATTCCTGATCGTGGCCCGGGGGGTGCAGGGCGTCGGCGGGGCGATCATGTTCGCAACCTCGCTGGCGCTGCTCGCGGACGCGTTCCGTGGCCGGGATCGCGGCGTGGCGTTCGGCGTGTTCGGCGCCGTCACCGGGGTCGGGGTCGCGGTCGGCCCGGTGCTCGGCGGGGCCATCACCAGCGGGCTGTCCTGGCGGTGGGTATTCTTCGTCAACCTGCCGGCCGGGGTGGCCACGTTCGCCGTGACGCTGCTGCGCGTGCCCGAGTCGCGGGACCCGAGGGCGGCCCGGCCGGACCTCGGCGGCTTCGTCACCTTCAGCCTGAGCCTGGCCGCCCTGGTGCTGGGCCTGATCCGGAGCACGGCCGACGGGTGGGGCTCCGGCCTCGTGGTGGGGTCGCTGACCGCCAGCGCCGTGCTGCTGGCCGCCTTCGTGGCCATCGAGGCGCGCAGCGCCGCGCCGATGCTGGACCTCAAGCTGCTGCGGGTGCCGACGTTCGGCGGCGGTCTGGCGGCGGCGTTCGCCATCTCCGCGTCGCTGTTCTCGCTGCTCACCTACCTGGTCATCTACGTGCAGAACATCCTGGGCCTGTCCCCCGTCGCGACCGGCGTCCGGTTCCTGCCGCTGACTGGGGCGATCTTCTTCACCGCCGGGTTCGCCGGGCGGCTGACCAGCCACGTGCCCCGGCGGGCACTGATCGCGCCCGGGTTCGTGCTGATCGCGGTGGGCCTGCTGCTCATGCGCGGGCTGACCGCCGGGTCGCACTGGACCCACCTGCTGCCCGGCATGATCGTGGCCGGAGTGGGCGCGGGCCTGGTCAACGTGCCGCTGGTGTCCACGGCCGTCGGCGTCGTCGAACCGGCCAGGGCGGGAATGGCGTCCGGCATCAACAGCACCCTGCGCCAGGTCGGGGTGGCGACCGGCGTCGCGGCACTCGGCACGATCTTCGCCGGACACCTGCGCTCCACCGTCACCACCCAACTCGCCGGCACGGCACTGGCGTCACACGCCACCGCGATCGCGCAGGCGATCAGCAACGGTGGCGCCGGCCAGGCCATCGCGGCCACCCCCGCTCCGCTGCGCCCGGTCGTAGCCTCCGCCGGGCAGGCCGGTTTCGCCGGGAGCCTGAACCTGATCCTGCTGATCGGCGCCGTCGTGGCCTTCGTCGCGGCCGCGGTGTCGCTGGTCTCGATCCGCGAACGCGACTTCGTGACCGGCGCTGACGCGGTGGCACCGGCTGGCGCCGGGCTGGCCGAGTCATCGCTGACCATTTCCGGCTGACGAAAGGGAACCCACGCCATGAAGCTCACCATCATCGCCGCGACCGGCGGCATCGGCCGCAAACTGCTGGAACAAGCCGTGGACGGAGGCCACGACGTGACAGCGGTGGCCAGGACCCCGGCGAACCTGACCCGTCAGGTGAATACCGTCCGGGCTGACCTGTCGAACCCCGATCCGGACGCCCTGGCCTCGGCGGTCCTGGGGGCGGACGCGGTCCTGTCCGGTCTTGGCCCGCGCCGGATATCGGAGTCCGGCATCGTCTCGGCCGGGACGCGGGCCATCACCGCGGCGATGAAGGCAGCCGGTGCCCGCCGCCTGCTGGTGGTCAGCGCCGCCCCCATCGCCACCACGCCGTCGCCGGGGCGGCCCAACCCGCCGCGACACGACCCGGGCGACGGCTTCCTGGTCAGCTACGTGTTCACGCCGCCGCTGAAGGCGATCCTGCGCAGGCCATACGCCGACCTCGCCTTGATGGAAGACGTGCTGCGGGACAGCGGCCTGGACTGGACCTCGGTCCGCCCGCCCAGGCTGACCAACGGCCCGCTGACCGAGCGCTACCGGCTGTCCTACGGCCACAACGCCGGCGCTACCATCTCCCGCGCCGACGTCGCGCACGCCATGCTCCGCCTGGTGACCGACGGCAAGGCCATCGGCCAGCCGGTCGGCGTCGGCTACTGACGCCGGGCCCTGCCGGGTTGCCGTGGGCTGATCGCGCGGGCCAAGCTTGGCCGGTGAGCGAACTCTCCCGGATCGCACTGGGCTGCGGCAACTTCGGCGGGGTCGGCTCGGCGCCGGAGTTCTTCGGCCAGGGCCTGACCGAAGACCAGGCGTTCGCGCTGATGGACGCCGCCTGGGCGTTCGGCATCACACATTTCGACACCGCAGACGCCTACGGCGGCGGCCGCAGCGAACAATGGATCGGCCACTGGCTGGCCAGCCGCGGGGTCCGCCCCCGCGTGACGACCAAGACCTACAACCCCATGCAGGCCGGGGCGGACCACGGCCTGCGGCCCGAGCGCATCACCCGCCAGCTGCACAGCAGCCTCGACCGCCTGGGCATTGACCGGGTAGACCTCTACCTGGCCCACGAGTTCGACCCGGACGTTCCGCTGCCTGAGTCGTTCGCCGCCCTGGACGAGGCCGTGGCGGCAGGCACGGCCGGCGGCTACGGCGTCAGCAACTTCGACGCTGGCCAGCTCGCGGCCGCGCTGGAAGCGGGCCACCCCGAGGCGATCCAGAACAGCTACTCGCTGCTCGACCGCCGGGACGGCGCCTCGCTGCTCCCGCTGTGTGCCGAGCGCGGCGTCGCCTACCTGGCGTTCGGCCCGCTGGCCGGCGGCTGGCTCACCGGCAAGTACCGCCGGGGGGAGCCGTTTCCGGCCGGCTCCCGGATGACCCAGCGCCCCGAGCCGTACGCGGTCTTCCGCACCGACCGGACGTTCGCGGCCCTCGACCGCCTGCAGGCTGTTGCCAGGTCGGCTGGGATCTCGATGGGTGGTCTCGCGCTCGCCTGGCTGCTGGCCGACGACCGGGTGACCCAGATAGTCGTCGGCCCGGGCCGCCCCGATCACCTGACGATCCTCGGCGAGGCCCTGGCCCACCCACTGAGCGCAGCCGAACTGGCCCGGGTGGAAAGCGCATTCGGCGGTCCTTCGGAGGGAACCTCATGATCGAACTGGCGGAGATCGAAGCAGCCCGGACCCGGATCGCCGGATCGGCGGTCCGCACCCCCCTGGTCCGCCTGCACGCCGACGGCGCCCCGGCCGAGATCTACCTCAAACTGGAAAACCTCCAGCCGATCAACTCGTTCAAGATCCGGGGCGCGGCCAACGCGGTCCTGCAGACCACCCCGGCCGCCCGCGCCGCAGGCCTGGTCACCGCCAGCGCCGGCAACATGGCCCAGGGAGTAGCCTGGGCCGCCCGGTCGCTGGGCGTCCCCGCCACCATCGTCGTCCCCGAAAACGCCCCCGAGGCCAAGCTGTCCGCCATCGCCCGCCTGGGTGGCAAGGCTGTCAAGGTCCCCTACGACGACTGGTGGAACACCATCGTCACCGGCCACGCCGACGGCATCGAGGGTTTGTTCGTGCATCCCTTCCAGGACCCGGCCGTGATGGCGGGCAACGGCACCATCGGCCTGGAAATCCTCGACGACCTCCCCGACCCCGGCGCGGTCGTCATCCCCTACGGTGGCGGCGGCCTGACGGTAGGCATCGCCAGCGCCATCAAGTCCCTGCGCCCGCAGACGAGAATCATCGTCGCCGAGCCCTCCGGGGCCGCCCCGGTGACCGCCGCCCTGGCGGCAGGCCACCCGGTCACCATCGACTTCCAGCCCTCGTTCGTGGACGGCGCCGGCAGCCGCAGCGTGCTGGACTCCATGTGGCCCCTGGTCCACCCCCTGGTAGACCAGGCCGTCGCCATCCCCATTCCCGACGTCGCCGCCACCATCCGCATCCTGGCCGAACGCGCCCGCATCATCGCCGAAGGCGCCGGCGCCCTGGCCCCCGCCGCCGCCCTGACCGGCCGCACCGGCCCCGGCAAAATCGTCTGCATAGTCTCCGGCGGCAACATCAACTCCGCCAAACTCGCCGAAATCCTCACCGGCGCCACGGGTTAGAAGGGAGACAACAATTGCTATCCGGCAGCCCCACGGTGCCGCAGAACGGCGCTGACCGCATGAGCGCGCTCATCGGCCCGACCAACGACCTGGCCGATGAACAGCCACACTCCCGCATCGACCGGATTCTGCAATGGGTTCCGCGCATACTGTCGAGCAAGCCGCACGTGCTCGTCCTGATTGGCCTGGGCATCTACCTCATCGTGCTGCCGATCCTGGGCGTCACCGTAAGCTCGAACGCCGAACTGATCGGCGGCAACTACACCAACGTCACCAGCGACATCGGCGCCTGCATCGCCGCAGGCGGCACGCTCCACCTGGTCGCCCAGGGCCGCAAGCGCCGCACGATCGACGAAGAGCGGCTCCGGCTCACCCAGGAGACACACCGCCTGCTGCACTACGTCTATGGCGATGCCGCCCGGGAGCTTGGCCACCTCATCCCCGCCGCGCGAGGCAGCCAGCCGCCGTTCGGCGATCAAGGCAGTCCAGGACCGGAACCCGGCACCACCCCAGGGCCAGCGGCGGAATAACCTGCCCCGGTCAAGCTCGCAGGATCGCCACGTCGTACTGCTGGCGGTGATGGTACGTCCGGCTCGTGATCAAGCCGGCTCTTGAGCTCATCCGGCAGCTCCGCTGGACCTTCCCCGCCAGCTCGGACGGTAGGGCGGACGAGCATCACGACTGATCAGAGTGTGGTTTGCTGTCCAGGCAGCAGCGGACGAAGTCCCGGACGGCGGGGTTGGTGTCGTTGGCGGGTGACCAGGCGACGGCGACCTGGAGTGTGCTGGAGGGCTATCAGGCCGAAGAACCGGCTGACGGCGAGTCCGCCGTCAGCGTGGGCAGAACCTTGGCCGCGCTCACCTGGCCAACCGCCACCTCCACGCTCCGGCCCGCGCCCCGGTGCCCACTGTGAGTTGCCCCGTCGCAGGAGCGGCGCGGGCCGGCCAACTGACATGCTGAGCCGGCGGACGTGGTGGCTTGCATGACGCCACGATGCTGGTATGCGGGCGCGGCAGTGCGCGGACGCCTACGATCTGGCTGAGGGGAGGTGAACGCGGTGGCTGGACGCGGGATAATCGATGATCCCCACTACACGACGCCGATCTATCACAAGGCTGAAGCTGCCCACATCATCGCAGTTCCCGCCCAGACCTTCCGGAACTGGGCGGTTGGGTACGCGCGCAAGCGGCTTGATGGTTCGCATGTCGTTTCGGCGCCCATCGTGACGACGCTGGAACCCGCGCGTCCCCAAGGCGTCAGCGTCCCTTTTGTCGGGCTAGCCGAGGCGTACGTCGTGGCCGCGTTCACCAAGGCCGGGCTGCCGATGCAGCGGATTCGCCCGGCCGTGCTGTGGCTGCAGGAACACATCGGCCTGCCCCAGGCTCTGGCGAGCCAGCGACTGCAGACCGATGGCGCAGAGGTGTTGTGGGATTTCGGCAGGCACTCGGGAGACCCAGCGGATCAGGACATGATCGACGGCCTGGTCGTGGTCCGCAGCGGCCAGCAGGTCTTCCGGCCGGTTGTCCGTGACTATCTGATTCGCGTCACGTATGAAAGCGGCTGGACCCGGAGTATCAACCTGCCTCAGTACGGAAACGTCAATGTCGTCGTCGACCCATGGCTCAACGGGGGCCAGCCGACCGTGGCTGGACGCGGTATTCGTGTCGCTGACATTGTCAACAGGCTCAAGGCACGCGAGCTTGCAGCAGATGTGGCTGATGACTATGACCTGACACTGCGGGAGGTCGAAGCGATCGGCATGGCGGCCTAGGCTGTGGCCGGAGAGGCGGCAGCGTCTGGGCTCCGTTTCTTCCTGGACCGTGGGCTGGGTGCCCGAATTGTCCCTCGAGCGCTGCGGCAGGCCGGCTGGACACTTGAGACCATGGACGAGCGGTACGGCAAGGCCGACTCCCAGGGCATCCAGGACACCCAATGGATTGAAGAGGCAGCCTTAGCAGGTGACGTCCTGCTGTGCAAAGATCTCGCCATTGCGCATAACCCGCTCGAAGCGCAGGTTATCTACATGACGAACGCGCGAGTATTCGCCTTGTCCGAGGCGAGCCTGACCGGCCCGACCATGGCACAGTGGTACATGGACAATGAAGTTTAAAATCGTGGCTGCTGCACTCAAGGCAACCGGCCCTTATGTCATGTCGGTTAATCCTTCATACAGTCTCCGGCGCGTCAAACTCGCCTACCCGCCGAAGTGAGATAGCAACGACCATCGTTGCATCGCCCCGGTGCTCTTTGCCGTTCCGGCACTACCTGGCGTGCAGAGCGGTCAGGGCTTCGAGCAGGCGGTCTACCTCTTCCGGGGTGTTGTAGTGGATGAAGCCGATGCGGACCGACTTGTCTTTGTAGCCGAGGCGCTTGTAGAGGTTGAGGGAGTACCAGGAGTCGTGGGCCCAGACGCCGATCTTTGTGTCGGCCAGGCGCTGGGCTACGTCCGCCGCTCCCACGCCGTCCACGTTGACCAGGAAGGTGGGGACGCGGCCTGCCATGCCGGGGAGGCCGTAGACGGTCACCGTCTCGGGCAGGCCGTCGAGGAAGCGCTGGCCCAGGGAGCGCTCGTAGGGGCTGACTGCGGCCAGACCGCCGATGGAGTCCAGGTAGGCGATGGTGGCGTTGAACCCGGCCAGGAGCTCGTAGGGCTGGGTGCCGGTCTCGAAGCTGCGGCCCAGAGGGCGGTTCGGGGCGGGGCGGGCCTTGTAGGGGCGCCAGGTTTCCAGGATTTCGGCTCGGCCGTAGGCCACGCCCAGGTGCGGGCCGCAGAACTTGTACGGGGAGCAGAGCAGGACGTCCGCGCCGGTCTCGCGGACGTTGATGGGCTCGTGGGCGGCGTAGTGGACGGCGTCGATCCAGGCTAGGGCGCCTGCCTCGTGGGCCACCCGGCAGACACGCTGGGCATCGACGATCGTGCCGATGGCGTTGGAGGCCCAGGCGAACGCGACAACTTTGGTACGGGATGTGAGCTTGCGCTCCAGGTCGGCGAAGTCGAGCGTGGTATCGGGGTTCAGGTCGATGTGCCGGACGACCAGGTCGCGGTCGTGGGCCAGCTCCAGCCAGGGGGCCACGCCGCCGTCGTGGTCCAGGGATGAGACCAGGATCTCGTCGCCGGGGGCGAAGGTGCGGCCGGCGGTGCGGGAGAGGGTGAAGTTCAGGGAGGTCATGTTCGGGCCGAAGATGACCTCGCGGGAGTCGCAGCCCAGGAACCTGGCCGCATTGGCTTCGGCGGCCTCGAAGATTTCGCCAACCCGCCGGCTGGTCGCGTAGAAAGCGCCCAGGTTGGCGCTGGCCTCGCGCAGGGCGGCCGCGATCGCGTCGCCGACCTCGTCGGGGACCTGGGAGCCACCGGGGGCGTCGAGGAACGCGAAGCCCTGGCGGAGTGCGGAGAACCGTTTCCGGATGGCGGCCACGTCAAGGCTCTCACCAGCCACTGCGGTCATTGGCAGCTTCCTTCCTCTTGCCGGAGCGTGCGGCACGGTGTTTCGATCAGCGTACAAATCCGGCTCGTGAGGAGGCCCACCCTGGATACCGGTGCGCAGGGGCAGCAGACATTGTCGCGGCAGCCCGTGGAGGTGCCGCCGGGCCGATGGTGCGAGGGGACGGCCGGACCGGGCGGTGAGCTCTGGTTCGTGATCGCGGGGGCCGGGCGGCTGGAGTCCCCGGCCATTGACGATACGCCGATCCGGCGGGATACCGGGCTGTGGCTGCCGCCCGGCGTGGACTACCGCATACACTCCGGCGGGCCGGACGCGCTCAGGCTGGACAGGGTGACGCTGCCGGCCGGGGTCATCGGGCAGGCCGGGACCGGCGGCCCGGTGCCCCGGGTGTCCGAGCTGAGCGAGTGCGCGATGGAGGTGACCGGGAACCGGCGGTTCCGGGTGCTGTTCGGGCCGGGAAACGGGTGCGAGGCAGCGACCCAGTTCGTGGGTGAGATCCCGCCCGGGCGGGCGCCGGACCATACGCATACCTACGACGAACTGGTGCTGGTCCTGGAGGGCGAGGGCATCGCGCACACCGGGGAGGGCGACCATCCGCTCGCCCCGGGCGCCACACTGCACCTGCGGCCGGGACAGGTGCACTGCCTGGAGAACACCGGGCAGGCCACGCTCCGGGTGCTCGGCGTCTTCCACCCGGGTGGCAGCCCAGCGGCCAAGAAGGAGCGGCCTGGCCGCGGCCAGCGGTCAGCGTGAGACCAGAGACCGCTGGCCGCGGGCTGGCGAATCCGGGCCTATCCGGTCGCGGGCCGGAGTGGAACTATCGGTGTGACAGAGTTACACTGCGCCACACCGGAGGCTCACGTGCGCGGAAGATTCAGCCGCTCCCTGCTGGTAATGACCTCGGCCGTCTTAGCTCTGGCCCTCGCTCCCGCGGCCGCCGCCGGGGCCAAATCCCTGCAGGATCCAGTCCCGATCGGGCCCAACGAGTACTTCACCGGCCTGGTCAACAACCATCCGCCCGGCCAGGCGGTGATCTATGTGGTCTGCCCCGGTCCCCTGCAACCCGGCCAGACCGGTCACCCAACGGCCAGCCAGCCGGTCGAGGTCGAGCCCGCGTCGCCCACATCGACGGGTGATCTCGGGTACACCGGCAGCGCGGGCGACGAGATCACGGCCGCCCTCGGCACGACCAGCACCAGCATCGTGCTCGCCAGCTTCACCAGTTACTTCGTCCAGCAGTACATCCCGACGGGCATCGAAGTGCCCTGCTCGGGGACGGGAACGGTGGCGTTCATCCCGTCGCCAGGGAGCAGCACAGCGAAAACCGCGATCCTCGATGTGACGTTCGAGAACATCGCCGTCTAGCCAGGAAAGGAGAGTCGTGAAACGAACGTCCCAGGTCATAGTGACGCACGGTAAGCGCCGCACCAACATGGTGCGCAGGTTACTCACTGGCCTTTCCGCGGTGGCGCTGGCACTGACCGCGGGCGTGGTGGCCACCGGCGGCAGCGCGTCCGCCCAGCCGAGGACGCTGGCGAAGCCCCCGTCCAGGGTGGACTACAGGCAGGCCTGCGCGAACGTCGTCCGGGGCCGGGCGGCCTGCATGTCGCTGATCCGCACCGACGTGGCGCACCATCTGCAGCCCGCAACGCGCCCGTACACCGCCCCGGTCGGAGCCGGGTACGGGCCATCCAGCTTGCAGAGCGCCTACAAGCTGCCATCGTCCACGGCCGGCGCCGGTGAGACGGTCGCCATCGTGGACGCCTACGACGACCCGAACGCCGCGTCCGACCTGGCCGCCTACCGGTCGGCGTGGGGGCTGCCCGGCTGCGGGCCCGGCTGCTTCTCCAAGGTCAACGAGAACGGCGCGGCCAGCCCGCTGCCACCACCGGCCGCCGGAACCGGCTGGGACGTGGAAGAGTCCCTGGACGTGGACATGGTGTCGGCCATCTGCCCGCTGTGTCACATCATCCTGGTCGAAGCCAACAGCCCGGCCTTCACCGACCTGGGCACCGCCGTGAATTCGGCCGTGCGGCTGGGCGCGCTGTTCGTGTCGAACAGCTATGGCGGTGGCGACTCATCCTCCGACACCAGCCTGGACACCTACTACAACCACCCGGGTGTGGCGGTCACCGCCTCGGCCGGGGACAGCGGCTACGGGGTGGAGTACCCGGCCGCCTCGCAGTACGTCACCGCCGTGGGCGGCACCTCGCTGACCACCGCGTCCAACTCCCGGGGCTGGAACGAGACGGTCTGGTCGGGTACCGGCTCGGGCTGCTCGGGGTTCGAACCCAAGCCGCCGTGGCAGCACGATTCCGGCTGTGGCCACCGCACGGTCGCCGACGTGTCCGCCGACGCCGACCCGAACACCGGGGTCGCCGTCTACGACAGCTACACCCAGGGCGGCTGGCTGGAGGTCGGCGGAACCAGCGTGGCCTCCCCGATCATCGCCGCCACGTTCGCGCTGGCCGGGCCGCCGGCGGCGGGCACCTATCCGTCGTCGTACGTCTACGCGCACACCCCGGATCTGTTCGACGTCACCTCGGGGTCGAACGGCTCATGCAGCCCGGCGTACCTGTGCACCGGGGAGGCCGGCTATGACGGGCCGACCGGCTGGGGCACGCCGGACGGCACGCTCGCGTTCATGGACTGGTCGAACTGGATGAACGAGGTCGGCGCACCGCCGCCGGGGATCGCCGCCGGATCGGGGCCGGCCGTCTCGTCCTGGGCGGCCAACCGGCTGGACGTGTTCGTCCGGGGCGCGGACAACGCCATCTGGCACGCCTGGTGGGACGGCACCAAGTGGAACGCCTGGCAGTCACTCGGGCCG
>Ga0070733_10002742_pt1 | contig 12300 bp, 9 predicted proteins | sample Coa_R1_9_FD_66450 | JGI IMG/M metagenome (GOLD analysis project Ga0070733, IMG submission 66450) | Surface soil microbial communities from Centralia Pennsylvania, which are recovering from an underground coalmine fire - Coalmine... | ecosystem: Environmental > Terrestrial > Soil > Unclassified ... | reverse complement strand
CTCGCGCTGGAAGATGCCGGCCTCATCGGCAACGCCGTGCTCAAGTCCGGCCAGACCGGTGTTGCCTACGGCGCCTGCGCCGGCAGTGCCGAGCCGACGGTGGCCTTCGGTCGCATGGCGGTCACCGGCAAGCTGCAGGGCGTGACCTCCAACACCTACATGCAGATGATGAGCCATACCGGAGCCGTGAACATCAGCGTGTTCTTCGGCATCACCGGCCGCGTCATCCCCTCCAGCAGCGCCTGCACCTCCGGCAGCCAGGCCATCGGCTTCGCCTACGAGACCATCAAGTACGGCAAACAGACTGTGATGATCGCCGGTGGCGCGGAAGAACTCTCCGTCGGCCCGACAGCTGTGTTCGATACCCTGTTCGCCACCAGCCGCCGCAACGACGCGCCCACTACGACGCCGCGGCCCTTCGACAAGAAACGCGACGGCCTGGTGGTGGGTGAGGGCGCGGCGACGCTGATCCTCGAGGACCTGGAACACGCCCAAGCGCGCGGCGCGCCCATCTACGCCGAGATCGTCGGCTTCGGCTGCAACGCCGACGGCGCGCACATCACCCAGCCGCAGGTGGAGACCATGGGCCTCGTGATGCAGCTCGCGCTGCAGGACGCGGGCCTTCCGCCCGAGGCGATCGGTTACGTCAACGCCCACGGTACCGCCACCGACCGCGGCGACGTGGCTGAATCCGTCGCCACCCAGAACGTGTTCGGCAAGCGCATGCCCATCAGCTCCCTCAAGAGCTACTTCGGCCACACGCTCGGTGCCTGCGGCTCGCTGGAGGCCTGGCTCAGTATCGAGATGATGCGCGACGGCTGGTTTGCGCCCACCATCAACCTGGACGAGCTCGACCCGGCCTGCGCGGAACTGGACTACCTCACCGGCGAGGGCCGCAAGTTTGAGGTGGACCACATCATCAGCAACAATTTTGCATTCGGCGGCATCAACACAAGTCTCATATTCCGCCGCTGGAACGGGGGCTGAAACCCCGGTTTTCTGGGGACTCCAGGCGCGTCCTGCACAGCTGATACAATCTTTCTCCGTCCAACTCCCTTAGCCCCTTCCATGCGCCCACAAGACGCAGACAGCACCGACTTCGGCTACGAACGCGTGTCCGTGAAGGACAAGGCGGCACGCGTGCGTCGGGTGTTCGAGTCCGTCGCCGACAGCTACGACCTGATGAACGACCTGATGTCGCTCGGCGTGCACCGTCTCTGGAAACGCTTCACCCTCGGCCAGACTGGACTCAAGCTCGGGCAGCAGGCGCTGGACGTGGCGGGCGGCAGCGGCGACCTCGCCCTCGGCCTCGCGCGCCAGGTGGGCGACGCGGGCCGGGTGCTGCTCACGGACATCAACCCGGCGATGCTCGCTCGCGGGCGGCGGCGCCTGGTGGACGCGGGCCTCGCCGGCAACGTGCAATACGTGCAGGCGGACGCCGAGAAGCTGCCGTTCGCCATCGACAGCTTCCATTGCGTAACCATCGGCTTCGGCCTGCGCAACGTCACACGCAAGCAGGAGGCGTTAGCCAGCATGTTCCGCGTGCTCCAGCCTGGTGGACGGCTCTTGGTGCTGGAGTTCTCCCATCCCACGGCGCCGGGATTGAAGCCCGTGTACGACGCCTATTCCTTCCGCGTGCTCCCCTGGCTTGGGGCGCACGTAGCCAGGGACGAGGCCAGTTACCGCTACCTCGCCGAGTCCATCCGCATGCACCCGGACCAGGAGACACTCAAGGGCATGATGCAGGCGGCGGGTTTCCAGCGCTGCGACTATTTCAACCTCACGGGCGGCATCGTCGCCCTGCACCGGGGCCACAAGCTGTGAGCGCGCTGCCGGGCAGCGGGCTCCTGGCGGCGGCGGTGGAGCTCGCCCTCAACTCCGCCATCGAGGGTTCCGGCGCGGCGCGCGCCGACCTCAAGCGCCTCGAAGGCAAGATCGTTCGCCTGGATCTCAAGGGCCTACCCCTCACGCTGCACTTCCTGCCGGAGTCTGACCATCTAACGGTGGCGGCGGACTACCACGGTGACGCGGACATCGCCCTCGGGGTGCCGGCGGCCTCGCTCCTGTCCGCCGCGCTCGCCCGCGACGACACGCCGCCCAAGGGTATGCAGATCAAAGGCGACGCGGAGACTGCCCAGGTGTTTTCGCGGCTCCTGAAACAGGCGCACCTCGATTGGGAGGAGCTGCTGTCGCGTTATCTCGGCGACGTGGCCGCGCACCAGCTGGGCAATGCGCTGCGCGGCCTCAACCGCTGGGGCCGGGACTCCGCGGAACGCCTCGGCCGCGACCTCGCCGACTATCTGCACTACGAGAGCGGCGCCTTGCCGCCGCGCCATGAGGTGGAGAATTTCCTCGACAGTGTCGACCGCCTGCGGGACGATGTGGAACGGCTGACGACACGGGTGGACCGGGCCGCACGCCGGGTGCCGCGGCCGTGATCAGCGCGCGCCAAAGCCTGCGCCTCTTGCGCGTGAACGTGGTGCTGGTGCGCCACGGACTGGACGAGATCGTGCTCGCCACACACCTCTTCCGGCCGGTGCGATACCTCGTCTACCTCTCGCCCTTCTACTGGTTCCGCGACAAATCCATAGGCCGCGGCGAACGCATCCGCCGCGCGCTGGAGGATCTGGGCCCCATCTTCGTGAAGTTTGGCCAGGTGCTCTCCACCCGCCGCGACCTGCTGCCTCTCGACATCGCCGACGAGCTCGCCCGGCTGCAGGACCGGGTGCCGCCCTTCCCCGGCGTCGAGGCCCGGGCCATGGTGGAAGCGGCCATGGGACAGCCCGTCACCGCGCTGTTCGCGGAATTCGACGAGCGACCTCTGGCCTCCGCTTCCATCGCCCAGGTGCACGCAGCCAAGCTCAAGGACGGCCGTGAGGTGGTGGTGAAAGTGCTGCGTCCGGGTGTGGAGCGCAACGTGCGCGCGGATCTCGATGTGCTGTACCTCCTCGCGGGTCTCGCGGATCGCTACTGGAAGGACGGCCGGCGCCTGCGCCCGCTGGAGGTGGTGGCGGAATATGAGAAGACGGTGCTGGACGAACTCGACTTGGTGCGCGAGGGCGCCAACGCCGCCCAACTGAAGCGCAACTTCGAGGGCTCGGACCTCTTGTACGTGCCCGAGGTGCACTGGGATCTGACGCGCCGCGACGTGATGGTGATGGAACGCATCCACGGCGTCTCCGTGAGGGACATCGCGACGTTGCGCGCCCGCGGCACGGACATGCAGAGGCTCGCCGAGAACGGCGTGCAGATCTTCTTCACCCAGGTCTTCAAGCACAACTTCTTCCACGCCGACATGCACCCGGGGAACATCTTCGTGGGTGTGGACGATCCGAAGAAGCCGGTCTACATGGCCGTGGACTTCGGCATCATCGGCACCTTGAGCCCACGCGACCAGCATTACCTGGCCGAGAACTTCCTCGCTTTCTTCAAGCGGGACTACCGGCGCGTCGCCGAGCTGCACGTGGAATCCGGCTGGGTACCCGCGGGCACGCGAGTTGACGAGTTCGAGACCGCGATCCGCACGGTCTGCGAGCCCATCTTCAACAAGCCCTTGAAGGACATCTCCTTCGCCCAGGTGCTGCTGCGCCTCTTCCAGACGGCGCGCCGCTTCAACATGGAAGTGCAACCGCAGCTGCTGCTGCTGCAGAAGACCCTATTCAACATCGAGGGCCTGGGGCGCGAACTCTATCCGGAACTCGACTTGTGGCGCACCGCCAAGCCCTTCCTCGAGGAGTGGACGCGGGAACGCGTGAGCCCGCGGGCCACGCTCAAGCGGCTCCTGGCCGGGCTGCCGGTGGTGCGCGAGTTCATCCTGGAAACGCCCGGACGCATCAACGCCATCCTGCGCCGCCTTGCGGAGGACGGTGAGGGGAACCGGGCTGCCGAACAGGAACAGCTCAGGGAAGCCGCCCGTGAACGCCACCGTCACCAATACCAGGCGGTCGCCGGCGGTGCCCTGCTCCTCGGGGGTCTCGTGCTGCTGGGACTCGGCACCACCCCCCTCTGGCTCGCTGCGGCCCCGGCGGTGGCGGGCGCCGTCCTGCTCCTGTGGGGACGACAGAGCGCCTAAAACCCTGGCAATCCACCCGCGTTCGGGGAACAATCTCCCAAAGGCAGCGCACTCCCGCCGGCGCCGCCCCATACGAAAACGGGTTAGGGAGTCCATGCAGGTCCTGCAAACAAGCCGCACGCTCACGCCAGGATGGCGCCGGGCAGCCGCCTGCCTTGGCCTCTTGTGCCTGGCAGCGGGTTCGAACGCCGCATCCTTACCGCCCGGTTCCACGCCCCACTTCCGTCACCTCACCACCGAGGACGGCCTTGGCTCCAGCGACGTCAGCGCCCTCGCCCAGGACGCGGCCGGTTACATGTGGATAGGCACCGACAACGGCTTGCAGCGCTACGACGGCTACCGCTATGTCTCCTACCTGCACGACCCACGCGATCCGGGCTCGCTGGCGGAGAACGTGGTCACCGCCCTCGCTTTCGCGCCGGATGGCGCCTTGTGGATCGCGACCCAGGACGCGGGCCTCGACCGCCTCGTCGCCGGCAGCGACAGCTTCGCGCATTACCTGCACGACCCGGAGAAAGCCGAAAGCCTCGCAAGCGACTCGGTGTACTCGTTGCTCTATGACCGGCGCGGCCGTCTCTGGGTGGGCACCATGCAGGGCCTGGACCGGCTCGACGCGGTGCACGGGGCTTTCCGCCACTACCCGACCGGTTCCAGCCTCCCCAACGGTGAGCGCATCCTCGTCCTGTTCGAGGACGTGGACGGACGCCTGTGGGTGGGCGCTGATCACGGCGCCTACTGGTACGACGAGGCGCACGACACCTTGGTGCATTTCGCGCCCAAGGACGCACCCGCCGCCTTCGCCACCGCGCCCGTCGAGTCCTTCTGCCGCGGTCGCGACGGCCGGCTGTGGATCGGCACCGACCACGGCCTGGCGGTGTTCGGCAAGGACAGCGCCTTACAATCGTTCTACACCGCGCATCCTGGCGACCCCAACGCGCTGCAATCAGACCATGTGCGCGGGATATTGGAGGATCCGGACGGCGACATGTGGCTCGCGACACTGCACGGCGGTTTGAGCCACCTCGATCCCAAGGGCGGACGCTTCATTACCTATCAACACGACCCCGTGGACCCAGGCAGCCTCGACGACGACGACCTGCGCCACCTGTACCGGGATCGCGCCGGCCTCCTGTGGCTCGCCACCTACAACGGCGGCATCAACATCTACAATCCGCGCACCCGATTCTTCGGTTACTACCGCGCGCGGCCTGGCCACAGCGACGGCCTGGCCAGCAACCTGGTGTGGGCCATCTACAAGGATCCAGGTGGCACCCTCTGGGTCGGAAGCCTGAAGGGCCTGACGCGCCTCGACCCGACGCGCACCCGCTACCGGCAGTATGACCTCAAGGACCGGCCTAAGTCGGCGGAAGACGACAAGGTGGTGAACGCGTTGCTCAGCGATCACGCCGGCAACCTCTGGGTCGGCACCGATTACGGCGTGTCGCGGTATCTCCCGGCCACGGACGGTTTTGAATTCCATCGCCTGGTGGGCGAGCACGGTAATCCCTACCAGACGAGCATCACCGTCCTGTTCGAGGACCGGCAGCACCGCCTGTGGGCGGGCATGCAGCAGGGCCTGGCGCAATTCGACGCCACCGGCCGGGTGCTGCGCCGCTTCCTTCCTGACCCGGCCAAGCCGGACAGTCTACCCAACGGGCTCGTCACGGCGCTCTGCCAGACCACGGACGGCACGCTCTGGGCGGGCACCGCCCATGGTCTCGGCCGGTTCAACGATGCGCACGGCGACTTCACGGTCATCACGGAAGGCGAGGACCCGCACTACACCCTCAGCAGCAACAGCATCCTCTCCTGCTACGCGACGCCGGACGGGCGCCTCTGGTTAGGCACCGACAACGGCCTGGATGTGCTCGATCCCAGGAGCGGCGTCGTACACCGTTACGGCGCCACCGACGGGCTGCCCAACAACAACATCTACGCCATCCAGAGCGACGCCCAAGGCTACCTGTGGCTTGCCACCGACAAGGGACTCACCCGTTTCGCGCCGGACCGCGGCGTGCTGCGCAATTACAGCGAGGCGGACGGCCTGCAGAAAGGCAGCTACAACGGCAGCGCGGGTTACACCGCCCCCGACGGCGAACTCTTCTTCGGCGGCGAGAACGGGCTCAACTCCTTCTATCCGGCGAGCCTGCCGTCGGACCCGGCGCCGCCGGAGGTGGCCATCACCAGCTTCACGGTGCTTGGCAAACCCATGCCCCTGCCGGCGACGGCGGCGATGCCCGTGGTGGTGCGTTACCGGCAGAACGTGCTGAGCTTCGAGTTCGCCGCCTTCGACTACGCCGAACCCTCCGCCCACCGTTTCCGCTACCTGCTGGAAGGCTTCGACGACGACTGGCACACCACTACCGGCGAGCGAGGCGTCACCTATACCAACCTGGACCCAGGCGATTACCTGCTGCACCTCAAGGCGTCCCGGGACGGGGTCGCTTGGTCGGACCAGGAGACCACCCTGCTGCTCAAGGTGCTGCCGCCTCCCTGGCGCAGCTGGTGGGCCCAGCTCAGCTACGTGCTCGCGTTCATGCTGCTGGCGGCGGGCTCCTTCTGGCTCTACGGCCGCGGCATCCGCCGGCGCCAGATCTTTGCCGAGGAGCGCACCCGGCGCCGCTGGGCTGAGGCCCTGCATCAGCTCATCCAGTCCGTCACCGCACTGGAAGACGAGAACGCCATCGCCGCCTGCCTCCTGGATAGCATGCAGAACTTCATCGACTACGACCGCGCGCTTTTCTACGTGGAGCGCGAGCAGGGGCTCACGCTCATCGGCTGCCGCGGCGGCGACGCCCTGGAACAGCTCTACCACGAGCGCTGGCCCACGACGCACCCCGAGGTCCTGCAGACGTTGCGGAAGAACCCGCTGCCGCGGATGCTCACGCTCGAGGAAGCGGCAAGCCTGGAGCCGCCGGGTCTCCTGCCGCAGCACTACCTGGCCGTGCCGCTGCCCGCCAGCAACAGCGCGTTCCGCCTCTTGTTCGTGGGCCGCCGCTCCAGGACCATCCTGCCACAGGGACTCGACATCGCCGCCGCCATGGCGAAGCAGGTGAACGTCTCGCTGGACAAGGCACGGCTCATCAAGGACCTGGAGAACCTCGCCACCACCGACGGCCTGACCCGGCTCTACAACCGCCGTACCTTCCTGCAGCGCGCCAGCAGCGAATACGAGCGCAGCCGCCGCTATGATCGGGCCATGTCGGTGCTGATGCTGGACGTGGACCACTTCAAGATGGTGAACGATACCCACGGCCACGACACCGGCGACCGGGTGTTGCGTATCCTGGCGGACACCTTCAAGCGCGCCTTGCGCCAGCAGGACATCACCGGCCGCTACGGCGGCGAGGAGTTCGCGGCCTATCTGCCCGAGACCTCCGTCGACGTCGCCAAGGACGTGGCCGAGCGCCTGCGGATCAGCGTTGAAGCCCTGGCGGTGGCCTCACCCCAGGGAGAGATCAAGGTGACCGTGAGCATCGGCGTCGCCACCCTGAAGCCCAACACCGTGGACCTCAACTCCCTCATCAACGCCTCGGATCTGGCGCTGTATGAGGCGAAGCAAAGAGGAAGGAATCGCGTAGTCATCAGTTCTTGATTTCCGTCTCGACCGCAGGCACCAGCGTCGCCGCATCCGGCAGCGGATGCTTCTCCTGCAACTCCACGATCCTGGACGGCGCCACCAGCATCACGTTCTCCGCCGCGAGCTTGGGCAGTTCGTCCTGCAGCACCTTGAGCGTTGCGCTGCGGGGGTGGCCGATGGCGAGCGCGAAGCCGTGTTTGCGTGCCAGCTTCAGCAGCCGCTGCCACTGGTAACGGACCGCGTCCTCGGTGTTCACGTCGTCCAGGAACACGTTGCGGCGCGCCGCGGGCACGTGCTGCTCCCGGGCAATCTGGTAGGCGACGCTGTCCACGGAAGTGTAGCTGTCCAGGTAGTAATAGGCGCCGGCGGCGTGCACCGCCTGCAGGATCCAGGCCATGTCCCCCGGGTGCTGGGTGATGAGGCTGCCTTCATGGTTGTTGACGCCCGCGAGGTGCGGGAGGGAGGCGAGGTCGTCCTGCACGGTCGCCTTGATCTGGGTCTCGTCCATGTCGAGCGTGACGCCGCCGGGGCCGAGCGGGATGTCCTCCATGGATTGGAGCGGCAGGTGCAGCAGCACTTCCTTGCCGGCGGCATGGGCAAGATCCGCGATCTCCGCCCCGTGGGCAGTGTGGGGCAGGATGGAGCAGGCCACGGGACCCGGCAGCCCTGCGGTATTCCTGCCGTCCTCGAGGGAGTTGCCGAGGTCGTCGATGACTACCGCCACCAGCACCGGCTGCGGCACGGCTACGTCATCCGCCGTCACTCCGGCGGCGGCAAGACCCGCCAGGAAGAGCAGGGGCTGAGCGGCTTTCATCCGCCCTTGCGCGTGTCGAGCACGCTCAGGCCCTTCAGCATGTTGAGCGCTTGGTAGAGCTGGAAATCCTTGGCCGCTAAGTCGTCCTCCGCCTTGATGGCGGCGTCGCCGGTGGCGGGCGTGGGCGTCGCGTTAGCGAGGTGGCCCCGCAGGTTCGCCTCCTTGAGCTCGGTGCCGCCCTGTTCCTGGTCGGCGGCAGCGAGTTCCAACGGGTCCACCACAACGTCGGGGGTGATGCCCTCCGCCTGGATGGAGCGGCCCGAGGGCGTGTAGTAGAGCGCGGTGGTGAGCTTGATGGCGTCACCCTGGGGCAGCGGGATCACGGTCTGCACCGAACCCTTACCGAAGGTCTGGTTGCCCATGATGAGCGCGCGATGGTTGTCCTGCAGCGCGCCCGCCACAATCTCCGCAGCCGAGGCGGTGCCCTCGTTCACCAGCACCACCAGCGGCGCACCGTCCAGGAGGTCGCCGGGCGTGGCGCTACGCTGGATGTCCGCGTCCGGCGCACGGCCACGGGCGCTGACGATGAGGCCGCGGTCCAGGAAAGCGTCGGACACCGCCACCGCCGCGTCCAGCAATCCGCCGGGGTTGTTGCGGATGTCGAGCACCAGCCCCAGGAGCGGACCGCCGTTCTGCTTGATGAGTGCACGCACGCCGCTTACCACACCCGGCCCCGTGTCGTCGCCGAAATCGCTGACACGGAGGTAGCCGTAGCCTTTCTGCAGCAGCAGCGCATGGGTCGAGGGCACGTGCACCTCCTCGCGTGTGATCTTCACGGTGTAGGTCTTGTCCGAGTCCTCCGGCAGCAGCGTGAGCGTGACGTGGGAGCCCGGCTTGCCGCGCAGCAGTTCGCTCACCTGGTCCAGGGACAGGCCGTCGGTGGAAGTGTTGTCCACCTCGATGATGGCGTCGCCCGCCTGCACGCCGGCGCGAGCCGCCGGTGAACCGTCGATGGGCGAGACCACCACCACGTTGCCCTCGTCGTCCACGCCGATGTCGATGCCGATACCGTTGTACTCGCCGCTCGTCAGGTCCTGCATGTCGCTGAACTCGGACTTGTCCAGGAAATCCGAATGCGGGTCCAGGTTGCCGAGCATGCCGCGGATGGCGCCCTTTATGAGGGTTTTGTCGTCCACCGGTTCCACGTACTGCTCCTTGATGAGCTCCATCACATCCGCGAGTTGTCTCACCTCTTCCCAGGGCAGCGGCTTGGCCGCGGAAGTCTTCGGTGGCGGGGCATCGGCGGCGAGTGCGGCGCCGCAGAGCAGCGCGGTGAAGAGCAAAACGGCGAGGCGGCGGGAACGGGGAATCATGGGGCGGATCCTGGGCGGGCATAGTGCCCGCAGTTGAGTAGGAGACTGGTGAAAATAGTATACCGGCGGCGATCTCAGCCCCCGGGCAGGCGGCCGCGACACCAGCGCCGCGGATCCAGGGTCTCGGTGTTGTGTCGCAGTTCGAAGTACAGCGCAGGCTGGTCCTGGCCGCCGCTGTCGCCGAGTTCGGCGATGGTGTCGCCGGCCTGTACCCAGTCGCCCACCTGATGCGTGACGCTCTGGTTGTGGGCATAGATGCTGAGATAGCCGTTGCCGTGGTCGAGGATCACCAAGAGACCGAAGTGCGGCATCCAATCAGCGTACACCACACGCCCCTGCGACACCGCGCGCACCGGCGTCCCGGCCGGCGCGGCGATGAGATCCCCGTCCCAGCGCAGGTGGCCGCCGGCACGGGCTTCGCCGTAATGGTTGAGCATCCTGCCCGCCACCGGCCAGAGCAGGTGCCCGCGCAGGCCGGCGAAGTGCCCGCCCTTCAGGAGTTCCGGCGGCACGTCCACCAGCGCCTGCCGCAGGTTCGCCAGCAGCGACTGCATGGACTGCTGGTCCCGTTGCAGTCGCGCGATCTCCACGTCACGGCTGCGGATACCTGAATTGAGTCTTGTCAGCACCGCGCGCCGTTCCGTTCCCTGTACCTGCAGTTCAGTGAGCATGCGGGCACGGCTGTCGCGCAGGTCTTGGAGCGAGGCGAGTTGCTGTTTGATCTCGGCGTCCACCGCGTTGAGCGCATCCAGGTCACGGCGCACCGCGGAGATCCGCGCAACGCGCGCTTGGTTGAGATAATCGTAGTAGGCGAGCAGACGTCCGACGGTGCCCGGATCCTGGGCATCCAGGAGGAGCTGCAACTGCGAACCTCGGCCCTCCATGAAGGCCGCCTGCATCTGCTGGGCGAGTGCCGCCTTCTGCGCGTCCAGCGCGGCCTGCGCCACCGCCTGCCGCCGTTGCAGGTCCGCGAGGGCGGCCTGGGCTGCGGCTACGCGCCGGTCCGCTTCCTGGAGATCCCGGGCGATACTGGCGATGGCACGTTCGCTCTGGCGCAACTGCAGCTGCACCGCATCGCGCTTCTGCAGGGCCGTTTCCTGGTCCGCCTGCACCTTGTCGAGCTTGCCCTTGAGCTTATCCAGTTGTTGCTGCTTCGCGGCGACGTCGGCGGAACCCGCTGGAAGTACGGCCGGGGCTGCCAAGGCGAGGGCCGCGAGCAGCAAAACAGAGAGGTTGATATGGGCGGTTGACAACAGTGTTCGACTCGAGGGGCTTGGACGCGATTCTACCAAGGCGAGCCCGGGTGGCGGCGGCTGGAACCGCACCGCACGACGCGGATTTGTCCCACGGCTCAAAGGCTTGCGCGTCAACTGCTATACTACGCAGCCTTTTTTGCGGCAGCCCCCATATAGAAGCCATGCAACGCCTCCTCGAATTCATCCAGCATCATCCTTTCCTCAACGGCCTCGCCCTCCTGGTGCTGGCCGCGCTCGCCGTGGACGAGGCATTGCGGCGCCTGCGCAAGTTCCGCGAGATCGGCCCGGCCGAGAGCGTGCTGCTCATCAACAAGGGCGCCGCGGTGCTGGACCTGCGCACCCAGGCCGAATTCAAGTCGGGCCACATCATCAACGCCCGCAACATCCCCATGGCGGAGCTGGACGGCCGCGCCGCGGAACTGGACAAGTTCCGCGAGCAGGCGCTGGTGCTCGCCTGCAAGAGCGGCGCCGAGGCGGCGGCGGCGGCGGCGCGCCTCGCCAAGCAAGGCTTCCGCCAGCTGTTCGTGCTGAAGGGCGGCATCGCCGCCTGGAAGCAGGACCAGTTCCCGCTGGAGCGGGGCTGAGCATGTCTGCGCCCGTCACTATCTATTCCACCCGCTTCTGCGGCTCCTGCGTGCGTGCCAAGGCGCTCCTGGAAGCGAAGCACGTTCCTTACACCGAGGTGCTGGTGGATCTCGACTCGGAGAAGCGCGTGGAAATGGTGCAGAAGAGCGGCCGGCGCACCGTGCCGCAGATCTTCATCGGCGCGCGCCACGTGGGCGGCTTCGACGACCTGTATGCGCTGGAGCGCGCCGGCGGCCTGGAGCCGCTGCTCGCGGGCCGCGCGGACTGAACTACGCATCCCTTTATATCCATACCCTTCCGAGGAAGACCATGGCCGAGAACGAAACCACTCCGGTCGGCAACAAGCAGGTGTTGCTGAGCCGCATCTACGTGAAGGACTGCTCCTTCGAATCGCCGCGGGCGCCGGAGGTGTTCATGAATCCCATGAATCCCGAGGTGAAGGTGAACATGCGCACCGCCAACAAGCGGCTGGACGACGGCCAGATCGAGGTGGTGCTCACGGTGACTGCCGAGGCGATCGCCGAGAACCGCAGCGTGTTCCTGGCTGAAGTACACCAGGCGGGCCTGTTCACCGTCAGTGGCTTCAACGACATGGAGATGGCCGCCATCATGGCAAGCTACTGCCCGAGCATCCTCTTTCCCTATGCGCGCGAGGTCATTTCCGACCTCGTCATGAAGGG
>Ga0070733_10002741_pt1 | contig 12300 bp, 12 predicted proteins | sample Coa_R1_9_FD_66450 | JGI IMG/M metagenome (GOLD analysis project Ga0070733, IMG submission 66450) | Surface soil microbial communities from Centralia Pennsylvania, which are recovering from an underground coalmine fire - Coalmine... | ecosystem: Environmental > Terrestrial > Soil > Unclassified ... | reverse complement strand
GAAGCTGGCTTCGGAGAGGTTCGAGAGAGATTCGAAAAGCGAATAGAGTCAGGCTCTCTGATCCAAGTCGAAAGCAAGTCGCCGGCCCGCGCATTCACTACGGAAAGGATGATCCAGTACGAACGTGACAACGTGAATGAAATGCGAAAGGGCCAAGCCCAACACGGTCCCTTGGTTGGTCCCGAAGCATGGCAGTCTGTCCAAGAGAACCACGCGCACCTGAGCACAAGCCAGCAGGCAGCCGTCGAGCAGATTCTGACGACTCAGGACAAAATCATCGGTCTTGAGGGGGTAGCAGGCGCGGGCAAGACGACCTCGTTGACTGCTGTCCGCGAGGCCGCAGAACGCGAAGGGTATCACGTGATCGGACTCGCGCCTACATCGCGCGCCGCTCAGAAACTGGGGGAGTCAGGAATTGAGTCGCACACGTTGCAACGTGAGCTTATCCGAAGTGAAGCGCCCAATGAAGGACAGAAGAGGCTATTCGTTATCGATGAATCGAGCCTTGCAAGCACGAAACAGATGAACGAATTCTTTCACCGTCTGCACACATCAGACCGAGTTCTTTTGGTTGGCGACACGCGCCAACATGAGGCAGTGGAATCTGGCCGGCCATACAAGCAGCTACAGGAAGCGGGGATGGAGACGGCTAAGTTGGGTGAGATTGTGCGTCAGAAAGACCCTACTCTGAAAGAGGCGGTGGAGCATCTCGCGCGCGGAGATGTGCACGGAGGAATAGCGAGTCTCGAGCAGCAGGGCCGCGTGCACGAGATCGTTAATCCCCAAGAACGGTTTAATTCGATAGCTCGCGAGTACTCACGAAATCCAGAGGGAACGCTGGTTATCTCGCCCGATAACGAATCGCGACGCGAATTGAATTCGCTGATTCATCGAGAGCTACAGAATCGTGGAGACGTGAGCAAAGACGAGCACAAAGTCCGGGTGCTGGAATCGCGTCAGGAGATGACGGGAGCAGACCGGCAGTGGGCCGGACAATACGAGCCTGGAGACGTGCTTCGATACTCGCGTGGCAGCAAAACTGAGGGCATCAAGCCGGGTGAATACACAAGGGTCACCGGCGTGGACGCGAAAGAGAACCGGCTAACGATCGAACGTGAGGCGGGCACTCGGCAAACCTACGATCCGCGACGCCTCTCGGGTGTCTCGGTACACCGCGAAGCCGAACGCGAATTATCACAGGGAGACCGCGTTCAGTTCACCGCGCCATCCAAAGAACTACAAGTTGCTAACCGTGATCTCGGCACTGTCGAACGCGTCAGCTCTAACGGCGACCTTAGAATCCGGATGGACTCAGGCCAGGAAGTCCGATTCAACGTCCGCGAGCACCCGCACCTTGACTACGGTTACGCAGTGACCAGTCACAGCAGCCAAGGGCAAACCGCGGATCGAGTGCTAATCCACGTGGACACCGAGAAAAGCGAGCTGTTGGTCAACAACCGCTTCGCGTACGTGTCCGTTTCGCGGGCTCAACACGACGCCCACATCTACACAAATGACGGGAGCAAGCTTTCCCGTAGTCTCAGTCGCGAAAGTTCACAACGTACAGCAATCGAAGTGGAACAGGAGTTGGCTGTGCCGAAAGCCGAAACGGTTAGCCAGCGAGGGGGACGGCCCTCCGAAGAGGAGCAGGGTCATAGTCTTGGAATTGGACTCGCGTGAGATGCGATAACGGGAAATTGAACGGCGATCCGGCAGCCAGCGTGGGGCGACCACTTCAACAGATATTGCTTAAACGGGGAGGGAAGCTTCGGGAAGATCATTGCCTTTCAAGACTCGTTATAGGGTCTCCTCCTCCTTAATCGGAGCGAGTGGAATGTTCCTCACCAAGTGGACTACAATCCTCGTCGCGGTTTGCGACTTGAATAACACCGCAGTATGTCGAGGGCGGTATCGCGCGTTAACGTTCCGCTACCTGCCCTTCAGAATCGGAACTCCATATGTGGCTCACCCGATATGCGCGGACAATTTACGGAAAGCTCAGACCAGCAGTAGTGCTCGCGCTAACCGACCGCGGTCGACTCGACATCAGAATTAGGCAAGGGATCAACCCGCCTTTTGCTGAACTGTCGTCGATGAACGAACACCTAACCGAGCTTCTGGCAGCTAAACGAATAGCTGACAAAGAAGCCATAATGCTCCGTTATCCTGATCTCTTGACGGAAGAAGCGGAAGTGGCGCTTGCTTCGTTACTATGCATGGGGGATCCGTGTTTCGGCAAAGCCGATCCGACACCGGAAGAACAAATTAGGATCGCAAGGGTGTTTAATTCCGCTCAAACGTATCTCGAAATTTTACGCATGTGCCGCTATGAAGGCGTTCAGCGCGCCTTTGAGCAAGTCCGCTATCGCGATTCGTAGGTCATCGTCAACGTGCGCTTAAAAGGGCCTTTGCTGGTTGAGATCGGTCAATTCCTTCGAGCGAGCACTCCCGATGAGTGGAAGCAGATCGTGGATAGTCATCCAACGTTGCTGCTCAGCGTCGTGGACAGAGTACTTGCCGATTTAGAGGCACCCGCTGTCAAACAGAAGATGCTAATTGTGCATCGGAGATTTCTCCTGAGAAGAGCGAGACTGGTAGGAATTGACGAGGCGCTTCTTGAGTTTCACAAAATCATCAAGTTTCTCGGTGCCGAGGATTGGATCAAGGCTGAAAAGGCGTTGTCCGTTGGCCCGGACATTCTTAATCAGGAAACGGAGGACCTTATAGTGGGGTTCGTCGAGACGTCTGATGAGCAGCATCTCGAATCCACTCAGCTATCCCTAACGCGATTTCGCCTCTGTCGTCAGCTGGGGCTGAAAGCAGGCCTCGCGAAGCTGAGGACCGAGTTGTCTCGATAACCTCATTCCGTGGGCAGTGAACGGAAAATTGAAGGAGATTCGCATGGGAAGAAGAATCCTAACTGGCAGTCTAAACGCAAGAAGAGTTGGCATCGGCCAGGGCGGTGTTCCGCCTAACGCTACAGCTAATGAGGCAATCGAAGGACGAGACGACTTCCTTGGAAGGCTGCTCAAGTATATTCCTGCAGAAATTATAGGTTTATACCTCTCAGCCCGTGGGTTTGTTCCTCAAGACTCCTCCGATTCCGCCAAATTGGTCGCGCTAATTGCCATACTAGCGTGGATGTTGGTCCCGGTTTATTTTTGGGTCGCAACCACTCGGAATCAGCAAAAACCTCTTCTCATTCAAATACTTCTTGGGACAATCGCATTTCCTGTATGGGTATTCGCGATAGGTGGTCTGCCTGTTTCCGAGATCGGATGGTATCAGCACCACCCAAGCATATCTTCCATCGTTCTGATTTTTGTTACTTTTATCTTTGGACTGATTAGTCCTCCACCTGGAGCGTAATAATGCACGCTCTTTCAACGAAATCTGGTTCGAGGGCAAACCGTTCAAACGCGCGGCACAAACTTGTTGGGAACGCTCAGGCCTTGGTGCTGTGCCAGCATACATAAGAGCACTTTTGTACGATAGTTGAGCGATTGATCGATCAGGGCCGTCAGGTTAGTTTCCAACGAACGGCGAATTTCCTGCGATTCGGCAAGTGTTTTGAAATCTCGCGTCTGCCTCATATATCCCAGGTCTGGGTTAGATAAAATGCTCTCATCTGTTCCTCGGATGAGCAGAACGTACTCCTGAAGTCGTGCATACGCGGCGATCTCTTTGTTGCGTCGGCCAAGGACGATGTTTGCTTGAACTCTGCGGCCATCCCTCACATAGTTTGCGAGCATTTGGTCAACGATCGATTGATCTTCGAGACCCCTCGTTAGGCGATCCGCTGCACCAGACTTCTCGAACGCCTCTGCTAAAGCAATGACTTTGGCGGCTGATACACCCGACGCTTCGAACCAAGGAGCAAACTTGACGAAGAACGTTTTCCACGTGATGGACGAAGAAGCCGCCCCGAAGACCTCTGACGCCCTTTGTAGTAAGGGGTCCAGTCTTAAGGTTAGGAAAGGATGGTCATCGGCATCAAAGTTACCCAAAGAGCGATCCGGCTCGATAATTAGCAGAAGCGTGCAGATGGAAAAGGCCCAATAGGTCGAGAGTTCGTCGTTACTGGCGAACGGAAACACAACGTCGACTGCTGAAATGCGCGCCTTTTCATCTCTATTTCTTTCACCAAAACGCCTAACGATCTCCAAGGAATACGTGGCAGCAAAATCGTCGGCTTCAATTTCTAACCTGTTTTGAAGGATTCGATCTTCCCGGTCGAGATTCGTTTGAACCTCCGAGAGCGAAATGCCTTCTGAAGCGATTTCCAACGATTCTACGTGGCCAAGAACGACATGCCCCATTTCATGAAACACGATAAACTCGAGGGCGAACTGAACCAGGGTAGTGATGAGGGCTGCCTGCATCGTGCTTGCTTCGGTGCCTTGAAAGACAGTACGGAATGTCTTGGCAGCACGTCTTACGTTCGCGGAAGCCGTGCCCTCAAGATGATCACGGAAGGAAGTGGTGTGCGGTTCCTTTAATACTAGTCGCGTGAATCTCTCGTACAAATCAACGAACAATGCGGAGGTTATGTATATCAGGTAGCGTTTTTCCATCGGTGAAAGAGTCGCTGCATCTTTTGCATCATTCTGCACGAACTCTAACGAAATGGACTCGGGCTTAATCCCGTGAGCCTTTGCAACAGCAGACCGGCAAACGCTCAATGTCATGAGGTGCATCCACATCAGAGGGAAAAAATGTGCCGAGGAGAATCGACCGCCAATTTCCTTTACTGCGTTATTGACGGGATCGTTAACGAGTTTCAACCAGATTTTTGCAAATCGACCATAGCTGAGAACGCGTGCGAATCCGGCCAAAAACATCCAAACGAATAGATCAGACAAGACCCAAAGTGCGACAAAAATCCAAAACATCCATCCGGTGAAGGCGAAATAGAAGAGGACGATTCCCGAAGCAAAGAAAATCCAAAATAACCACCCGCGTTTCTTATAAATGTCCGTGAAATGGAGAGGTTGATCCACGGGTTCCTCGGAATTCAACGCATATGCCAAGTGTACTTTAAAGCTCGCGCGCTAGTTCTATCGCGCTTTGCATCTGAGGGTCCTCCCCAGCGAGAAGCTGTTCGGGAGGTTGCGCGATGGGAATGCTCGGTGTGACGCCTCGCCCTTCAGTCAGCTTGCCCTGCCAGGTGTCCTGGCCGCGAGATAATAGCCGCCATCGCCTCTCACAGGGTGCCTCTATCCAAAGCGGGAACCGCATCTGGATCATTTGACCTCCTGCGGCCCGTGCTACAGCGATTTTTTACAGCTTCAGGCCGTCCCATCGCCGACGCCGGGCGCAAATGATCGACAAGGGAATGACACGGTAGAACACAAATGTCCGACCGGCCTTCGTTGGCGATTTTCAAGTGATCACTGAGCCGTGATCCGTTTGTGATCCGTTAGCACTGCTCACCATCGTCTTCCATCGCTTTTACGGTGCCCGCCGTGTTCTCTATGTTATTGAAACTACTTTATTAGCTGGATTCGAATCCCACTCTCTCCGCCAGTTTTTCTAACGTGCTCTGAATCAAGAGCATAGCAGGCGAAAGAAAAAAGCTACATCGATAATCGCTGATTTTCTCGACTTCCAGAGTGCTGGATAGACGAGGAAATCAGAAATGGCAAGAAAGCTACAGCCAAAGCTACAGAAAGTCTCCGTATACATCCGCATCCGTCTCACGGACGGTTCCCAACCTTACTGTCCTGCGATCTGGGAGTCCAAGAAGCGGCTCCGTCCCCACTGGTGTCTCGTGCGTGGCAAACCTGAGCATCATCCTGAGGGCGTCTACCACGTCCGCTACCGGGTCAATACCAAGCCCGTCTGGGAAAAGGTCTGCGTCGGTGATGACCCCTACGAAGCAGCCGACCTCGCCGCCCTCCGCCAGTCGCAACTTGCGTACCCAAATGAAGCGGCCTCACAGCGGCTCCTCGATGAGCACAAGCCCGAGCCCGTAGAAGCCGGACCAGCAAAGCACCGCTTGGATGATGAGGTCAAAACCTATCTGTCGAACGTTGCCAAGCTCGCACCCAAGACGCACGTCCGCATACAAGCTGACGCTTGATCTGTTCCAACAGTCCTGCTCGAAGGTCTTCGTGCACCAAGTCTCTAAGCAGGACTTGCAGGTATTCGATTCCGTCTTGCTCAAGCAGGGACATGAGGACCGCACCCGAGCAAACCGCATTCAGCACATCATCACGTTCTTGCGAAATAAGGAAGGCCGTCGTGCGGGTCCACCAGTGACCGATGTCAGCATCAGGATCAAGTATGTTGAGCAGCCGGTAGAAGCCTACACCCGTCAAGAACTGGAGGACTTGTTCAAGGCATCCTCAGAGGAAGACAAGTTCCTCTGGCGGTTCCTGCTAGGCACCGGGCTGCGAGACGCCGAGACCGCCGTCGCTGAATACTCAGACATCAACGCCGAAAAAAAGCTCATCGCCGTCAGCGAGAAGAGCTATTTCGCATTCAAGCCGAAGGATTGCGAAAAGCGTGTCATCCCGGTTCCCGACGAGTTGATCGCCCAGTTGTCGGCACGCAAGAACGGGTCGTCCTTGATTTTCGGAAAGAACGGCCATTCCGATGGTCATTTGCTTCGCAGGCTCAAGATGGTTGCGTTCAAAGGTGGGTTGAACTGTGGCAAGTGCCAAGGCACTCAGAACGGCAAGCCCGTCTCGTGTGCCGACGCCCCCGTGTGCGAGCACTGGATTTTGCATCGGTTCCGCAAAAACTTCGCAACCGACAGGCATCAAGCAGGTGCCTCTGCCCGTCAAATCCAGAAATGGTTGGGGCATTCGAGTTTGGAAACGACGCTGAGATACCTAGCGGTGATGGACGACACTAGTGAGCAAGTTCGGGAAATCTGCAATGGTGCTCATTCTGGGCTGTGACCGAAAGTGAACGGGTTGAAGCTTGGACGCTTTCTTGGGGTGTACCCCCACACCCCAACCGGGCACTCGCCTCCAAAGACTGAGCCCTCCGAGGGACCCTGCCCCCCTCAGTCGCCGGGTTCATGACGGTTGTGGTTCGAGCGGGCCTGCTGTTGTTGGGACCGCGTTTCTGACGAGGCGTCTTGGCCGGTCATGGAACAAGGTCGCCCCCCGGCTCGAAGCCCGACTGTGACAGTGTCACGGTCCCCCGTTCCCACGCACGGGCGGCATATTTTCGAACCTCCCGACTGCCCCGGCACAGAAAACGCACCCTAGTTTTTGCCGGGAGACGGTATTAGCCATTGTGGAGGTAAGAAAATATGTCAAAGAAGCAAAAGCAAGAGAAGCCGCTGACCCCAGAGCAGGCAAAGCGTGCGGCTGGTATCGCGGCCTCGTCAGAACGTAAAGCGAAGGCGGCACAAAACGCCGCGAGCAAGGAGCAGGTGGATGCTCTAGCGTCCTCTGCTCTCGTCCCTGCGGACCGTGACAGTGTCACGGTCGCAGGTGCAATCGACTATGCGAGCATGGATACTGTCACCTTCCATGCCGCTGCTGTTGCCGCCGTCGATGAGTTACGCGGTCTCAGCGACCAATGCGGCCTCGTCATCTACACCAAGATTCTTCCAGCCCTTACCGACGCCAAACGTCGGTTCGAAGCGGGCGAAGAAGTCAACGGCTGGAATGGCATCGAGGAGTACATCGAGTCGTTCGGACTCAAGCCAGCTACCGTTCGCAAATGGAAGCAGCGGGCCGCCGAGCGGGACCTTTCCAAACAGGTCAGGCTCCTGACTGGGGAGACTCCCAAGCCCAAGTTCCAGCCACTCGTGTATACCCGCAAGCAGAAGGAGCGTCTACTGGCAGCCGCTTCGATTGTCGGCAGCGAGTTGATCCCCGCCCACGAAAACGGCGACGACATCTCGGGACCGCTGGCAGAACTCAAGAAGATCGCGTTTGACTCGGAGGAATTGAACTCCATCGTCAATGGTCCCGAGAAACGCGAGAACCCTCTGGCTCTGAGTCTGGCTAGGCATGTCAAGAGGCTCTTCACTGACCTCTTCACCGTGCGGCGGGATATATATCGGGTGAAAGTGGAGCCGCAGGGGAATGTCTATGGTGTCTTCTTAGAGGGTGCGAACGGTGGAGAGGGAAAGTCACCCATCGACACGCTGATGGATCGGGTAAATGAGATCATCGAAGAGCTTGATCCCGCAGCCGTGGCAGCCGAGAGGCAAGCGGAGGCGGAAGCAGAGACAGCTAGGGTTCAGCAACGGAAGGATGACTGCGTGGTCTGGCTGCGTGGACTCCTGAATGAAACTGCTTGTCTCAAGCGGGACGCAATGAGTGCAGGGGGGCTGGCCGGATTCAATCGTCCATTGATTCAAGAAGCGGCGAAGAAGTTGAACGTTCGCGTGGGGGGAGTCGGTCGGGAGTGCCTTTGGAGTCTTCCCGAGCCCCAACCTGAACCCGAGTCTGGGTCCGAGGTCGGTCCTGCACCAAGTGGTAGGAACCTAACCAAGAAGGAAACCAATGTGGTGCTGAAAGGTCTTGTGCCGACTGTTGATGACGGGACCTTTGCGTGGGCTTCGCAATACAAAGAGGCGTTGATGGCTGCCCTCCAACGTGAAGAGGCAGGGACGTACCACAAGAACGCTGTACAGAATAAAGCGGACTGGGTCGAGTCCGAGGTATGCAAGCGGGCGATGAATAAGGCATGGGCTTGCGAGCCCGAGGGCTCGTCGGTGCCTGCCATTGCCGCTGACGCCAACCAGCCATGCTGGACACCCTAAGTCGGTGTCCAGCGTACTCGGCGGTTGTAAGGGCACGTGCCTTCTCATCTGCTGCGGCAGCCTGATCTGCCGATACTGAAAACCCACCCAGTTGAAGCACTGCCGTTGCCGAGTCTCCTTCAGGCACGCGAACCTCGTTTCTTCATCGCCGCCGGGGAAATTCGCCTTCCGAAGAAATTTCAAGTCGCCAATGAAGATTGTTTTCGAAATACCTATGTCGTAAATGAGGGCAGAGCACGTGAAACAGTTTCAACCGCCCCAAAGCGAGGTAGAACGATGTCGATTCTCAAGAAACTACGCGAATGCAGCGAGCCGCTCAATGTGAAAGAAGTCGCAGAGTTATTGTGCGTTAGCGAGGCAACGATCCAACGCTGGGTGCGTGGGCGAGAGGTCCCTGCCCTTCGGATCGGCGACACGATCCGTTTTGATCCCGGCCTTCTGGCCGATTGGATTGAACAGCGTTCGATTGCCACGGAGAGCCGGATGCGAGAACTGGTCAGGTGGAGGATGCCAATGCCTAAGAAAAAGAAACAACCCAAAAACAAACCGCCTGCCTTTCAGTTTTACGCAAAGGATTGGACCGCATCACCCACCCGGCAGATGATGTCACTTGCCGCTCAGGGTGCGTACATCAATTTGCTCGCCATCGCGTGGGATAGTGATCCGATCGCCACGATCCCCAACCAGCCAGACAAGCTTTGGAAGCTTGCGACCGCCATGCCAGAAGAGTGGAAGGTTATCAGGGATGAGGTATTGGAAAACTTCGAGCCCTTCGACGAGAACCCGACCCGCCTCGTGAATAAGCGGCTGCGGCGACAATGGCTGGAATTGCAGGAGTTCACCGAGATGGCTACCGAGCGTGGCCGCAAAGGTGCCGGAGCCCGCTGGGACACAGAGGGACAGGAACCGGGGCAAGCGGAGGAAGAAGACCAGACTCATGATGAAAACCCGACAGACGAAGGAGCCGACATTAATGAAGACGCCGTCTAACTCGTGCTCAAAGCACTCCACAAGCATCCCGCAAGCAATGCTCGGCGGATGCCCGATGCCGTGCTTGCTGTGTGCTCGGCGATGCCTCTGCGGACTTCGACTTCGGACTTCGGTCTACGGACTCCGAACTTCGATTTGCGGTTTTCGATTTCCGATCTTCGCGTTCGTCTGCAAAGCTATCTGTCGGTCGCTGACTTACTGACCGCTTCGCGGTCGTCGAATCGCGAACCAACGGCAAGTCGAAATTCAAAACCAAACCCGCTTAAGGAGTCTCTGATATGACTTTCAAAGTAACGGCTGATGATCCTGAATCTCTGCGTCTGGCGTCCCGGTTCCTGATCGAGCTTGGTCGTCCTGCCCAGTTCAACAACGAGGCAACCCTAAAAGCTTGGGCTCCCGTCATGGACCGGCTGTTCAAGGCTTCGGGGCTTGACTATGAAGAGTTCCGCTTGTTCCTGATCTGGGCGTGCCGGGACGATGAGTTTGGAAATCGCTGGACTGCGGAGAATCTTCGCGTCGCGAAGGACCCCGCCGCCTCGCTGGAGCGGCAGTTTGAGATGACGCTCAAAGTGTTCAACGCTAAACAGAGGGTGGTCGAGCTTCTGAAAGAGAAGCGAGAAGCAGAAGATTTGGAAGCCAAGCTTCATGCTCCCCTGAATCTCGTGTGCCCTTATTGTGACTACGACGCTGTCGGTGAACGGGTGAAATGGTGCGACGACTGCTGGCAGGACTGGAATCAGCCCGACAACGCTTGGTACGACATCGACATCCACCTTGGCCCCGGACAATGCGAGGTAGAGGAATGCGATGGACACGAGTACGGGGAAACTGGATTTTGTTGGTTCCACTTCTGCAATGCCGTGGACGGCGTCAAGCCGTTTTCGGGAAAGCTCGACTCAGAAAGGATCCGGCGGAACATCCGAACAGGGTGTGCCGTCAAAATGTACAACAACCACGTCTGTCCACAGAACGGAGAGCCCATCACCGATGGGGATTTGGTCGAGTGGAGTAACGAACAGATCGACGCCCTCATTTGGCTTGCCGACCTCAACCGGGGTGAGCGTGTTAACACAGAGTTTCGCAATAGCGGCAAGACGGCGAAGTTTAGCAGCGTGCAGCAGTATGTCGAGAAAGCGATGAAGGTGGTGACCAAGAAGTACGTGGAACAAACACATGAACAAAGTAATCCCTAAGAAATAGCGTAATCGACACGCTGCGATCAACTGAACAACTGGCAGAAGCATCTTGCCCCTCGTGATGCCTGCGTATTGTGGTGAAGGGGAGTGTAGTGTTGCGTCTCCAGCCATCACCTCTGCGGCGGACCCTCGGGAGCCTGCGGCCGGCTTTGGCTAAGTGGCTTTGATCGCAAGAAAATTGTCATTCTTAGCCGGTGTTCTGCTCCGGGCCTTGGTATTGGCCTATATGAGCGACCATAATCTAAGGAGAACGAAGAGAACCAACTCTGAAATCCCGTCTCGAACCGAGGCGGTCGCTCCAACGTTCCTTCGCTTTGACTCCATCTCCCATAAGAAGGCAACTGAACTTGCCATCGCCAATCATTACCTGCACAGCGGACCCCTCATCTCATGGGCATTCGGCATCATCTGCGACGGCGAGATCGTAGGCGTCTGCACATTCGGCAAGCCCATGCCATCCGTACAAGTCGGCGTCACTGGTGGACAGCTTTGGGACGTGAGAAAGAACAAGGGACGCTGGCGGGATGTCTTCGAGTTGAATCGCCTGTGGATCAGCGACGACGTTGCCGACCATTGCATCGAGTCGAAGTTCGTTGCGTGGTGCCTGCGACAACTCAAAAGGGAAAACCCCAACCTGATCCTAGTCAGTTATGCAGACGGCTCCATGACCAACCCCGTGACTGGCAAGAATCACGTCGGCGTGGTCTACAAGGCGGGCGGCTGGATTTATACGGGTTTGTCTTCGCCGTGGGTAGATATCACCGTCGAGGGAAAGGACCACCGTTCGGTGCCGAAGAAAATGCAGGGCGAGAAGATCGGCAATCGCCGCACATGGGCAGGTGTTCCTACTGTCCGCAAGAAACGGTCACTCAAGCATCGCTACGTGAAATTTCTTAACTCCAAGGACGAGGGGCTATTGGCTTGGAAACGTCTGCCGTATCCGAAACAGGCTGCATGATTTTCACCAACCCTCACGAGCACTTTGGGAAGTGCGGCCAGCACGGCAGTGCGAACTCCGGTCCTGGCGGTGATCGAGTACAACTATGAGCGGGAGGGAGAAATTATCGTCCCTGCAGGAGCAAAAGCGGTTGGGCACATCCGCGACGGAGATCGCTCAGGTTACGTTGACATCCAGTTTGATTCTCTGCTGATGCCGGATGGTGCGGTGGTTCCCATCGAGGCCGCCGCCACGGGTTTGGATTTGCGGCCGCTCAAAGGAAAAGTTGAGGGCAAGAACACGGGAAAGAACGTCCTGGTCAGATCGCTGTCAGGAATCGGCCAAGCTGGCTCGATGTTGGTGGGACAAGGCAGTCTGAACCAGCCGCTGAGCGAGTCGGACCTAATGCGGGAGCGCGTCAGCAACAATGTCGGCGAGGCTGGAGA
>Ga0070733_10002740_pt1 | contig 12305 bp, 10 predicted proteins | sample Coa_R1_9_FD_66450 | JGI IMG/M metagenome (GOLD analysis project Ga0070733, IMG submission 66450) | Surface soil microbial communities from Centralia Pennsylvania, which are recovering from an underground coalmine fire - Coalmine... | ecosystem: Environmental > Terrestrial > Soil > Unclassified ... | reverse complement strand
CCATCTGCCACAAGCGGCACGTTATAGCGGCGAGCCACGCGCGCGCAATCGTAGATGGCGGTGATCTGCGGCACGCCAACTCCCGCGATCACACGCGTCGTGCAGATCGCGCCCGCGCCAATGCCAACCTTCACCGCGTCAACTCCCGCCTGAATCAGGGCCTCGGTCGCCTCGGCAGTGACGACGTTGCCCGCCATCAACTGCATCTTCGCGCCAAAAGTGGTCCTGACATGCGCAACGGCATCAAGCACCATGCGCGAGTGAGCATGCGAGGTATCGACGACCAGCATGTCCACGCCCTCTTCGAGCAGCGCGGCGCAGCGAGCATCGATATCCGGGCCAACTCCAACCGCCGCGCCCACGCGCAGTCGCCCAAACTCATCCTTAGAGGCGTTGGGATAGAGGATTTTCTTCTGGATGTCCTTCATGGTAATCAGACCTTTGAGGATCCCATGCTCATCCACTACCGGCAATTTTTCAATCTTGTAGCGATGCAGGCTGTCTGCCGCCTGCTCCAACGTCGTGCCAACCGGCACCGTGATGAGGCGGTCGCGCGTCATCAGTTCGGCAACGGGGCGATCAAAACTCGTCTCGAAGCGAATATCACGGTTCGTTAGTATGCCCACCAGCTTCCCATGCTCGGTAATGGGAATGCCGGAGATGTGAAAATGCTTCATAGCCGCCAGCGCCTCGCTTAATAGAGCCGTCGGCTCAAGCGTGATGGGGTCTGTAATCATACCCGACTCTGAACGTTTGACTTTATCAACCTCCTCTGCCTGCGCCTCGATGGATAGATTTCGATGTATCACGCCTAACCCACCCTCGCGCGCCAGGGCAATGGCCAGGCGACCCTCGGTAACGGTATCCATCGCCGCGCTAATAACTGGAATATTGATGCTGATCGAGCGTGTGAGGCGGGTGCAGGTGGAAACTTCGCGGGGGAGCACCGACGAGGCGGCGGGGATAATCAACACATCATCAAAGGTAAGACCTTCCAGGGCGAATTTCTCTGCAAAGGCATCCCTGTCAGGCATAACAACAGCATCCTGGTCTGGTACATAAGTAGATGACATGACGGCGGCGCATCCTCCTTATTTAAAACGTCCAGCGCATGCTTTGTCGCGAACTGGACCTTCCAGCGGGGCTACACGATGAGAGCGCGCCCATCGCTGTTCATTCCTGGTGGTGCGTACTTTCAATAATATTCTCCACACTGTAGCACGTAGCAGCAAGATGCGTCAAATTGAAACACGTCGGCAAGTTGAAACATATACGCATCACGGGGTATGATATACCTCAACTTATGAATAAAATGGAAAGGCAAGCACAATGTCTGGCGTCAAACGTGGAACCATAGCCCTTGTAGGAGCGGGAGAATACCTCACTACCATGAACGCGGTCGATCAATACCTGCTCGAACAGCTCAATGAGGCGCCGCGCGTGGTTGTCTTACCCACGGCCTCTGCTCCCGACGGCGCTGGCATTCCCGAACGCTGGAACCAATTGGGCGTCGAACACTTCACTCAACTTGGCTCAGCTGTCGAGTCGCTCATGTTACTCAATCATGAGGATGCTAACGACCCTGTTTTTGTCGAAAAGCTTGCCTCCGCGAACTTCATCTACTTCTCCGGTGGGAAACCCTCCTATCTGATGGAGACACTCGCGGGCACGGCGGCTTGGCAGGCTATCTTACAAGTACGTGAAAAGGGAGGCGTCATAGCGGGCTGCTCCGCGGGCGCGATGGTGATGGGCGCTGTGCTTTTCGATTTTCCGCAGATCTGGCGCACTATTCCCGCGCTCGACCTCGTCCCTGGCATTGCGGTTATTCCACACTTCGACGAGTTGCCCAGGCCGTTGACATCAACGATTGCCAACATTGGGGGTAATAAAATCACGGTAGTCGGTGTGGATCGCGCTACCGCGCTGGTCGTGAGCGCTGGGCGCTGGGTTGTGCAAGGAATAGGTGCAGTGACCGTTTTCACTGGGAAGCAGAAACATCGTTACCGGGCAGGAGACGAGGTTCCTCCCATTGAAGTCTAACGCGTTAGCATATTTAGCATATAAGGAGCTATATCACCCATCATGGAGAACAAATCGCAAACACGCGCGCCGGGCCGCTACGGCGCCGAGGAGATCGAGTCAAGCAGATTGGAAGCATGGCCCAATCCCAACCCTGAACGAGATTATGTAACGCACTTTGAGATACCGGAGTTCACCTGCCTCTGCCCGCGCTCAGGTTTCCCTGATTTCGCCACCATCATTATTGACTATGTACCTGATCGTTCCGTCGTAGAACTGAAGAGCTTGAAACTCTACATCAACCAGTACCGCAACCGCCAGATCAGCCACGAAGCAGCCACTAACCTTATTCTTGATGAGCTGGTGGCGCTGCTCGCGCCTCGCTGGATGCGCGTGGTGGCCGACTTCACAGTGCGTGGCAACATCAAAACCATCATTTTCGCCGAACATAGCATGAATGAATACCAGGGGCCGCGCCCTGAGTTTAGACGTCATCTTCCAGGAAACTGGTAGCTTTCAAGAGTTCCTGTTCGCGTATGCTTCTGATCCAGTCGAATTCCGCCTGCCATCGCTGCATGTTATGTTTCATGACCCGCAGTACATTCTCCAGAAACGCGGGAGTCGAATGTTCAGCCATCTCGTAAACGATGCTTTCCATCTCAGTTTGCACATGCAGGATGGTAGCCTGGCAGTAATTGATATAATGATTTATCAAAAGCAGGCGCTCATCGGGACGCAATAAGTCGAGGTATTCCATCTTGCGATAGAAAAGTTTCTGGTACTCCCCCAGATTGGAAGACGTGTCCATCATCAACTGGTGAAAGCGCTTGCGCCCCTCTTCAGTTATAGTGAAGGTTCGCATTTGGCGACTATTCCTCACGGGAGTGGATTCCTGCGGCAAGTTGGCAATAAGTCCAGTCTGCTCCAATTTATTCAAGATGGTAGACAAAGTCCCGCTGCTGATTTTAGCCCAGGGTCCCATCTGATCATTGGTAATCTTCATGATAAGATAGCTGTGCATCGGCATGCGCATCAACAGGGAAAGAATGATCAGCTCGTACACTACCCCTCTTTTCCTCAGCGCGTGACGTAGAAACCAATCGCATAGGGGATCACAGCCAGGAGAAAGCCGATGGCCATTAGCAATGAACTGAAGTTTTCTCCATAATTCAGAAAGCTCGCACCGTTAAAGCCGGCTGTCACGATCCCTAGCCAGCCGAGCACCGCGGTGACTATCCAGGCTCGGCGCCGGGAAGCAATCGCGAGTCCGATCACGATTGATGCTCCGAGGAACAACAGGATCCCCGTTATCACATGGAGCACTAATGGCAGTTGACCATGCGTTAAAGCCCATACATCCCCCTGTACAACTCCAGAGAAGTATTCCGCTGCCTTTGTGCCTGGATGGCTGTTGGGGATTGTAACAAAGAGATTGACCAGCATCCCAATGAGAAATTGGATGGCCAGAAGCAAGAGAATGACGACAGTGATGGTACGCAGCATCGACCGCGAACCCTTTGTTGCGTCGATGCGAGTTGATACGCTTTGCAAAAGAGTACCTCCAATCTTAAGAACAGTTTGGCGCTGGCGAGAGACGCTTTGTCTATCTAAATATAGTTCACCTGATAGCTTTATTGATACCTTTAATAAAGGTACTATAAAAGATGAAAGGTCATTTGTCAAGAGACGCAAGTCGTCGTATCACGACGATGGAAAAGTATGCTATAGTTCAATCGACAATATATTACGTATATGGTAGGGGCGACCCTCGCGGTCGCCCTGGCGGAGCTACGTATCGTATATGGTAGGGGCGACCCTCGCGGTCGCCCTGGCGGAGCTGCAAATACGGTAGGGGCGACCCTCGCGGAGCCAGAGCAATGACGCAAAATACACTCTTCCAGCCACTAACCATCGGGCCGCGCGAAGCAAGCAGCCGCATTATTTTCGGCAGCCATACTACCAATTTTGCGCGCAATAACCTGCTGAGCGAGCAGCACGCTGACTACTATGAGGCGCGCGCGGCAGGCGGCGCTGGCCTTATCGTACTGGAAGAGCATATTGTTCACCCTTCGGATATGCCGTATGAATATGCCCTGGCCGGTTATTTGCCCGCAGCGCCAACGGCTATCGCCCAGGTTGTCGCACCTATTCACGCGCATGGAGCATTAGCCATCGCGCAGTTAAATCATAACGGGCAACAATCTGTCAGCGACCACTCACAGCGCGAGATATGGGCGCCGTCCGCCGTTCCCGACGTCGCCACACGCGAAGTGCCGAAAGCCATGGAGCTGCGCGACATCCAGGCTGTGATCGAGGGTTTCGCACTGGCAACGCGTCATGCCGTCCAGGGGAATGCCGATGGCGTCGAGCTACAGGTTTCTGACCGTTCGCTGCTGCGCCAGTTTCTTTCGCCATTGACCAACCAGCGCAGCGATTACTACGGCGGCTCGCTCGCCAATCGCCTGCGTTTTGTGCAGGAAACCATCGAAGCCGTAGATGCTGCGCTCGGCGCGGAGCGCATATTGGGCGCGCGCTTATGCGTCGATGAACTCGCTCCCTGGGCCGGACTGACACCCGAACAGGGCGTAGAAATAGCGCGTCTACTCGCTGAAAGCGGGCGCATCGACTATCTGACCATCACCCTGGGCAGCATCTTCAGCAGCCACATGTTCCCTTTCCATGCATCTATGCATATCCCGCACGGCTACGCTGCGCATTTGTCAGCCCAGGTCAAAGCCTCAGTCAACATCCCTGTATTCGCAGCCGGGCGCATCATGGACACCGCGCAGGCGGAACGCATCATAGCCGAAGAGCAGGCCGACGGTGTAGAGATGATACGCGCTCTGATCGCCGACCCAGATCTGCCCAGGCTCTCGCAAGGCGGACGCGTCGCCGAAGTCCGACCGTGCATCTCCTGCAATCAGGGTTGCCAGGTGCGCAGCGTGATGAACGCCGCGCTCGCTTGCAGCGTCAACCCTGATGTTTTACATGTAGGGACGCGATTTATCGCGTCCACCGTCAATCCCAGCATAATGTATATGGGAGTTGCATCCAATGTCCAATCCGTTGCGCCTGATTCACTCCATACTAACCTCAATGCCACAGGGCGAGATAAATCACGCCCCTATATCATCATTGGTGGTGGGCCTGCCGGTATGGAAGCCGCCCGAACGGCTATCCTGTCCAATAGTAGACATGTCATGCTGTACGAACGCGAGCAAACATTGGGTGGAACAGTGACGCTCGCAGCAAAAGCGCCGGGACGCGGTGAACTGCGATTGATTACAGACTATTTGCAGCGCCAACTGGAAAAACTGGGCGTCGAAATTCGCACAGGCGTCGAGGCGACGGCTGACATGCTACTGGAACAACGGCCGCAAGCTGTTGTTGTAACAACGGGCGCGCGTAGTGACAGCGGCCTGCTGTCCATCCCCGGATACAATTTACCGCATGTAACCGATCTGCGGCGCATCTTGCGTGGTGATCCAGCGCCAGGACAGCGCGTGGTCATCATCGATGAAAGCGGCTCGCATGGCGTTTATTCGGCTGCCGAATTGCTGGCAACCCGGGGACACGTGGTTGAAATCATCACTGAAGATTGGTACGGTGGGCGCGACCTGGTTGCCACCCATGACATTGTCCCCTGGATGCAGCGCGTAATGGCCATGGGCGTTATCTTCACTCCACATACCAGCATCACGCGTATTGAAGAGGGTCAGGTAATTGTTAGCGATCGCTTCGCAGCAGGCGAACGCGCTATACCCGCTGATATGGTAGTATTGGGTGTCTATGACCAACCCGCGCAAGAACTCTATTTTGCTCTAAAAGGACATGTGCCGCGCCTTTTCCGCGCCGGTGATTGTATTGCTCCACGTAGGATAGAGCAAGCTATCCTTGAGGGCAGACAAGTTGGTCTTCAATGCCAGTCCTGGCAGGGTTAATCCGGGCTGCATCAATCGATCCACGCGTAGTACAGTAGTGGCGACCGCAAGGGTCGCCCTGGGAAGAATCAATTAACGACATGGCAGGCCAGTACCAGTATCTTTTTACTCCCATACGCATCGGGAAAACCAATATACCCAATCGCATCGTCTTCGCGGCTCACCTGACCAACCTGGCCGAAGATAATCTGCCGGGGCCGCGCCTGGCGGCGTATTATACCGAACGCGCAAGGGGCGGCTGCGGCTTGATAATCACCGAAGAGCAGTCGGTACATCCCAGCGACTGGGCCTATCAGAAGCTTATTCACGGTTTTGACCCGCAGGTTGTCCCATATTACCGCCGTATGACACGCGCCGTTCGCGAGCATGGTGCGCGCATGTTCGCGCAGATCAACCATAATGGCATGCAGGCCAGCAGCATGTACTCGCGCCGCCCGGTGGTAGGACCATCGCCGCTGGTTGACCCCATCCACCGCGAGATGTGCAAAGAGATCGAGCCGGAAGAGATGGCCGAGATTGTGCGCGGCTATGCCCTGGTGGCGCGCCACGTGCGCGAGGGCGGTTTCGACGGCGCGGAGTTGCAATCGTCGCATAGTTCGCTGGTGCGCCAGTTCTTCTCCCCCTACTACAATCGGCGCAGCGATGCCTATGGTGGCTCGCTGGAGAACCGCATGCGGTTCGCCCTGGAAGTCATCCATGCCATCCGCGCTGAGATCGGGCGCGACTTCACCCTTGGCATCCGTCTATGCGGTGACGAACTGATCCCGGGAGGACTGACGCTCGATGATGTGCGCGAAATAGCGCGCCGCCTCGAAGCCAGCGGGCAACTGGATTACATCAATACCAGCATCGGTGAATTTCACAACCTCTACATGGTTGAAGGTTCGATGCACACGCCGCCGGGTTATCAACTGTTTGTCTCCGCCAGCATCCGCGAAGCTGTTAAGCTCCCCGTCTTCTGCACTGGCCGCATCAAGGACCCTCTGCAGGCGGAACGCATCCTGCGTGAAGGGCTGGCCGATATGGTGGATGTCGTGCGCGGGCAAATCTGCGATCCCGCCTTCACCCGCAAAGCGCGCGAAGGCCGCAGCGAAGCCATCCGCCTGTGCATCTCCTGCAACCAGTATTGCATCGGGCGCATGGGACTCAACCTCAGCCTGGGCTGCATCCAGACACCCGCCACCGGCAATGAACTGCTTTATCCTCCCATTAAACCGGCTCGCGCTTCAACACGCAAACCAAAGTTGCTGGTCGTTGGCGGCGGCCCCGCCGGTATGCAGGCCGCGAAAGTAGCCGCACAGCGCGGCTATAGTGTTTGGCTATATGAAAAGCAACATGAGCTGGGCGGGCAGATCAACCTGATGGTGCGCGTGCCGGGCCGCGTCGAATTTGGCGATGCCGCGCGCAACCTCCAACGCGAAATCATCGAGGCAGGCGTCGCAGTGCATACGGGTATCGAGCTTACACCAGAGATGATTGAACGCGAACAGCCGGACGCGGTGATTATCGCTACCGGCTCGCGCCCTGCATTACCATCCATTCCAGGAGCGGATTTACCGCATGTCGCCACCATCTGGCAGGTATTACAGGGCGAGAAAAGCGCACAGCCAGGAGAATATGTGCTCGTTTATGACACCATCGGTTTTCACCAGGCCACCAGTGTAGCCGAACTCCTGGCAGATCGCGGCTGTCAGGTTGAGGTGGTCACGCCGCAGTTTTACGTCGGCGGCGACCTGGGCATCACACTCGACCTCGAACTCTGGTATCGACGCGCGCTGGCAAAGGGCATCAAAATGACCGCCAACCACTTCCTGGCCAGCCTGGAGCCAGATGGCGCGACTATCACCAACAACTATACAGGTCAGTCTCGCCGGGTCGAGCGGATTGCTCTGGCGGTGATGGCAACCCCACAAACCGCCAACGACGATCTCTACTTCCAACTTCAGGGAAAGGTAAAAGAACTCCATCGTATAGGTGATTGTGTGGCTCCGCGCCGCGTAGAACATGCGATACTGGACGGGGAACGGACAGCTAGAAGTTTAGGCACTCACTTCCAGGTTTTGCGCAGCACGCGCAACCAATTCTCGTAAGCGATTTTGCGCAGCGCCACATCATTATACCCATGTTTTCTCAGTGCATCAATTAGTTTCGGTAATCCGGCGGCATCACCAATAACATTCGGTATGTGCGTCCCATCAAAATCTGTGCCAAGCGTTACGCCATCGATGCCGAGCCGCCCAACCAGGTAATCAACCTGGCGCACCATATCATCAAGCGAGGCGTCAAGATCGAAGTTGCCATCCTCGCGCAGGTCGCCAACGCCGAAATTCAAACCCACGAGACCGTCCGATGCCTTGATAGCGTCCAGTTGCTTATCGGTCAAGTTGCGCGTCGATGGACAAATCGCGTGCGCGTTAGAGTGTGTCGCCACCAGCGGAGCATCAGACAGCGCCGCCACGTCCCAAAATCCCTTTTCATTGAGGTGCGATAGATCAAGCATAATGCCCAGGCGATTGCAGGCACGCACCAACTCCCGACCGGCGTCGCTCAAACCAGGGCCGGTGTCGGGCGAATGCGGGAACTTGAAAGGCACACCCTGCGCGTAAATATTTGGACGGCTCCAGACCAGGCCAAGCGAGCGCAATCCCACACGATAGAAAACTTCAAGCGCGTCAAATTGAGGATCAATGGCTTCCGCGCCCTCGAAGTGCAAAATAGCGGCATGTATATCATGCTCTACACAATACACCAGTTCATCTACATTGCGCACTATTTTGACCTGTCCACCGGACTCAGCTTCCAGCCTGAAGAGATTCGCCATCATAGTAATGGTAACACCATTAGCGTAGGACGGATCAATGGCAGGGGCATAGGGAACTTCAAAACCTTTTTCGGTTTGGATGACCTTTCTTGGATTCTTGTTCACATTAGCTTCAGGCGCGGGCACAAAAATAGCGAAGAAGCCGCCAGCCAATCCGCCTTCGCGAGCGCGCGGCAGATCGATATGCCCTTTGTCGCTGCGCACAAAAAAACTCCGTCCTTCCCCGCGCTCCGGCAAGTAGAGATGCAGCAGGGTATCCTGGTGTCCGACAATAATAGGGAGAGTGTTTTGAGCCGCGTCGTTTTTATCCAAGAGCGTATGCATCCTCTAGCCATCCGAGCAGTTCCGCGTCGACTTCGTCTGGAGAAGTGAGCTTCAGCTCATTATGGTAGCGATTCCTTGATACCTGTTCAACTTTGGTAATGCGGGGGTTATCAATCGGATGGTCAGTACGCAGGTTTAGATAGAGATAGCTCTTACGTGGATGTACACCCGCAAAACCGGCAGTATGAACCAGGTGGATAGAAGTTTTCTTCGGCTCTTCCTGAAATGGCCCAAATGTATGTAGATTCTCTAAAAGCCGATTGTAGATAGATCGAACAACACCATCCTTACCCATAAAGAGAGCGTCACTGGTGTTCGCGGTACCGGTCATTGTTCTTCTCCTTTATCTTGTCATCAGGATGCCTTTATGTTCAGTCTCTGGCAATATTCTAGCAGAAAAGATATAGTATTGCCAGGAAGAATTAAAGCGGTCGTTCCGGGCGATGCAAGCCATCTATGTCACGTTCGCCTCGTTGGAGAATCACCCGACGAGCGGCACTCATAGCATATTACATAATCAACGAACCAACGGTGCTAGTATGACATATATCATATCCTCAAAGAGCCTTTTACTCACGGCTGTAAGACACCTGGAATGGATAACTGAAGAATTGCCGCCCTTAAGTCCACAAAGCATACTCGTACAGACGCGGGCTGGAGCCATCAGCATTGGCAGCGAACTACCTCAATATACCGGGACGGCGAGCCAAAACGACCCCACCCGGTATCCACGCATGACCGGATATGAAAGCATTGGGACGGTCATGGCATGCGGCCCCGCTGTGCAGCATCTTCATCCAGGAGATCGCGTCATTGCCTTTTATGGGCATCGCACGCATGCAGTGGTGCCGGAAATGAAAAGCATCCTCGTACCCGGCGATATTTCAGATCCCCTGGCATTGTTGACGATATTGACGTGCGACGCAGCAAAGGGCGTGCGCAAAGTCGCTCCAAAGCCAGAGGAAGCCGTTCTCATTACCGGCGCCGGGGCAATGGGTTTGCTGACTCTCTTTATTCTCAAGGCCTATGGAATTGTTGCCGTTGATATGGTTGAGCCCCGCGTAGAACGACATACGTTGGCTCGCCGGTTAGGAGCAAGAAACGTATTGCTGCCACAGGATGTAGTTCCTACGAGCAAAACCTATTCCGTGGCTTTCGAGTGTTCGAGCCGCAATGAAGCGTTCGCGCTGCTCCAGAACCAGGTACAGGAGAATGGGCGCATCTGCATCACCTCAGATGGGAATCTGGAACCCCTGGAACTCACCCCGGCCTTTCATCAGAAAGAGTTACAACTGGTTGGAACAAGCGATGGGTGGGACTATCACCAGCATGCGGCCTGGTTCTTCCAAGAGGTGCAGCAGCGCTCAACCCCCCTGGAGCAACTCTTTGAGGTTCAGGTGACGAGTCGTGAACTGATTTCGACGTTTGAACAATTAGCGATCGGCGCGATCCAACCAGTTAAAATACAGGTCTCTTATGGATCTTGAATACGAATCTGAACAAAGAGGCAAAACATGGCCGAAATCTGGGTAGTTCTCGAACATCGCGATGGCTTGCCTGACGAGCAGAGCGGCGAACTGCTGTCCGAAATGGTAGACCTGGCGCAGCGCCAGCAGGAACCGGCTCAGGTATGCGCCATCATACTTACTACTCCCGGCGCGCCATTACCGCCTGGCGCCTCGCTCAGCAAGTTGGGCATAGCGTGTCTCTATGTACTAGAGCATCCATTGCTAAGCCACTATTCCACCGAAGCCTATGTCAGCGCGCTGGCATGGTTTCTGCGGCAGCGCAAGCCGTTACTGGTGGTGAGCGGCGCAACGGCCAACGGGCGCGATTACATGCCGCGCATGGCAGCGCGCCTGCAATTGCCATTCGCTCCCGGCTGCCTGAGCATAGATATACAGCACGACGCACTTTTCGCCCTGCGCACAATGTACGATGGCCGCGCATATATCCAGACTCGCGCTGCATTGAGAGGCCAGAGCGCGCTGGCAACATTGATACCGGGTGTGCGCGGCAATCCAGTCGCGCCAGGCAATGCGACCATGCAAGGCCAGCAACTTTCCGTTACCACATTAACTCCGGATATCGACGATACGCAAAGGTTTGAACGCATCAAACAGGTTGCAGTGCAGGCTCCCTCGCCTGAGCAGGTTGAGTTGGAGGCAGCCGAACGCATTGTCGCGGGCGGGCGCGGCGTTGGACGCGAGGGATTTATGAATATCGCGGCCTTTGCGCGGCTGCTCGGCGCGGCAGTAGGGGCAACACGCGTAGCAACTGATCGCGGCTGGGTAGAACAAGTCCGGCAAATCGGCGCAACCGGTAAGAGCGTGCATCCCCGGCTCTATATCGCCTGCGGCATCTCAGGCGCGGCGCAGCACACCAGCGGCATGCGTGAGGCGCAGACCATCATTGCCATTAATCCTGATCGTACCGCGCCCATCTTTGCCCTGGCCGATCTCGGCCTGCTGGGTGACGCCAACCAGGTGCTGCCACTCGCGGCGAACTTGCTGGGCCATCACTGAAGTAGTTGGCTGTAGACAAACCTGCAAGAGATATGGCACACTTTTAACTATGGAACTATGTCCACTACTGAACCAGGTTTGTCACTAAGGAAAACTCCATGCAGCAGCGCTCTATACTTACAAGTCGTCGTTTGCTCTTTTTCACACTCTATCTGACTTACATCGCAACCGGTATCATGAGCATCTTGACGGGGCCAACATTGCCTCTGCTCGCGCAACATACGCACGTATCAACTGCTATAGCGGGATGGATATTTACCGCGTCAGCCTCGGGTTTTGCGCTCGGCGTACTGCTAGCAAGTGTACTTACCCGCAGAGTGCAGCCCAAATCATTAGTTATGGCGGGCCTGGTGCTGATGGCTTTGACCGCTATGATCACCCCCTGGACGCGCCTGTTCACAGTACTGCTGGTTTCACAATTGTTCAAGGGCATCGGCTTTGGCTTCCTCGATGTCTCCATCAACATCCTCATGACACTCGCTTTTCAAGATACACTCAGCGAGGCTTTGAATAGCCTGCACAGCTCCTATGGCATAGGCGCGTTGGTTGCGCCAGCGCTGCTCTCACTTATTCTTGAACTGACACACGAACCGGGCTGGGCCTACCTGGTCGGAACGATTCTAGCAACCTTTTGTGTGCTATTACTGGCGCCCCAGCGCACACCCAGTATCGCTG
>Ga0070733_10002739_pt1 | contig 12309 bp, 15 predicted proteins | sample Coa_R1_9_FD_66450 | JGI IMG/M metagenome (GOLD analysis project Ga0070733, IMG submission 66450) | Surface soil microbial communities from Centralia Pennsylvania, which are recovering from an underground coalmine fire - Coalmine... | ecosystem: Environmental > Terrestrial > Soil > Unclassified ... | reverse complement strand
GGACAGGCAAACCGCTACAGGATTCGTGTCACAGCCGAGCGCACGGCGCCCATTGACGAGACTCTCAAACACCGTCGTCCCTCGCCCAGAAAACGGATCGAAGATCACATCCTCGCGTTTTGACCAAGCGAGCACGTTGCGCCGGACGAATGATTCCGGGAACATCGCAAAGTATGGGCAAATTGAATGAAAGCGATGACGCTCGATCATGCCACGCGCAACCTCTCGGTATACTCCTCAACCCATCTTGTCACTTCCTCAAGGTCGGGGCCGCGCTCTATTTGCTGTTCGCCGGCAGCGATCAACTGAAGACCTTGGGCCAGATGCCTCGCAATCCGATCCCGATAGAAAAGGTTGCCGTATCGGTATCCAATGTTCTGCATGTAGTCGATCAGAAGCTTTTCGTAGTCGGCTTCTTGCTTCTCATTCTCGGGTTCCAGACCGAAGGGCATAAACATCGCGTCTTCGGGTTGCGACCCGGGCTGTTCAACAAACCAGTAACGGTGAAAGTGTTCCCGGTCAGCTTTGACGCTTTTATTTACCCAATCGTTACCGGACGCGACTTGACCAATCAAATAATGGGTGTTCGGAAGATTATCGATTGACCGTCTCCATGCGATCACGTCAATGCCGTTGTCCTTGACCTTGGGAGGCGCAGATTTTCGCGGCTTTTTGCATGGCCTCCCATCCCCAAATAGTCTGTAAACCCGACGAAGCGCCTTCAAAAATTCAGCGCCGTCAGGTCTCGGGAATCCGAAGGACATGGCTGGGCCTAGGACATAGCCCCCGGCCGCGATGGTTGCGCAGGCTTGGAACAAATCGCGGATTCTATTCGTGACCTCAGGGGCCAAAGCTTCGGGCACTATCGTGCGATCAAATGCGTGGGACAGGAACAGGCAAAAAAGATAAACAGAACCAGCCTCCGAGACGGGCGTTACAAACTGCAACGCGCGGCCTTTTTCGTCGATCCGAAATGGATAGTCAATTCCTACGTTATATAATCTGCGATTGATCTCCCCTTGCACACAAAGGACAAGCTCCTCTTCCTCGCTGTCCTCATCGCCGATGTTTTCTTCCTGCGCATTTTCGGTGAGCGCGGTTGCAGATGTCAGAGTCCCGAAGCCAACTCGTCCATCGGGAGAGGAGATGGCTTTCAGTTCGAGCCAGTCGGTGATTTTGGTCCTATGGACTGATTCATCCGGGACGGCCAGCACTGGATTACTTCTTGCCTTTCGGCTTCGGCGATGGAGAAGCAGCCTTGCTGGCAATGGACTCCATGTTGGAGTACAGTTGTTCGCTGTTGTCGCGCAGCTCGCGGCCTATCTCAAGAAGGGTGGAGTCTTCCGGGTCATAACCTATGATCTGGGACATTGCGACTTCAACTTCTTGCCTGGCGTTGACTAACGCACCTTCAAAGCGAGCACCTTTTCGTTCAACTGTGGCATATGCCTCCCGCAAGTCATTGCGCGACAGCATCACCGTGCGGGCACGAGGATTCGCAAGCACAGCTCCCAGATATTTGAGGTCTGGATTTTGAGAAGTAACGACCGGTTTTACTTTGTCAGAATCCGATCCATATAGCCAAAGAAGGACTCTATGGAGGTTGTCGAAATATTTTTTCGGCACAGGATCTGGCTTCGGGTCATCAGCCCGCCATTCCTCCGGCAGACCCAGGAATTCCCGATAGCCTGGTCTCGTAAGCGCGGTATAGAGATGCGAGAACGCGAACCGCTTGCCCGGCCACCGATCTTTGATGTCGTAAATTTTGAATTTTGCTGCCTGGTCAAGCACGAACATGCCATTCACAAGGCGAACCACAGTATCGTGGCCGTCGCCGAGGCGTCGGGCGATTTTCGCAATCGTAAGGCCGCTACTTCTTTCATTGCGATACCAGTCTGCCGCGAAGCGACCCTTCGCGATTGCGTCCCATTTATGTGGTCCGTTGATGTGCTTGAAGCCGATGTACTCTCGCGCCTGGTTAGGGCTCGAAACTGCGTAGACGGTGACTTCCTTCAGCGTCTTCACATTTTCTGGGCTGATGTCTGGTACTGAAATTCCAGTGCCCTTGGCGAGCGCAGGTTTTTGAAGGATGCGAATCGCGGCAAGTCTCCGATTACCCTCAAGCACGCGCCAACGATTACCGATGCGTTGGGCTATTATCGGTTCGATGTCGATGTAACCGTTTGCTGCGATGGATTCCACGACCTCGGCCAAATCGGACGTGTCGGCGAGTGAGAGAATGACCTGCGAGTCGGTCGGGTTTTTGAGACCGTCTTCAACGAGCCGGGGGTTTGCCGGATCGAAGTCGAGCAGATCCGTAGGCACCTTGCCGGTGTACTTCGGAGCGATGTTCACGACTGCCATAGGATCTTTATTTTTCGGTCAGGGCAATGGAGCCCCGGACCCGCCACTCTGAGCGTACACGGAATCGGAAAGACAACTGTATCATGCAAACGCATTGCTTTTCCATCAGTTTGCGGGCAAGGGATCTTCCGGCCGCGTAGTCGGCTACTGCACGTCCGTTTATTTCCGGGCCGCGTGACTCTTGAGTGACTGTGACGTCAACCGAAGTCCATACCTCGGAAAACTCAGCTATTTTTCAAGCCCGGCACGCCGGCTACCGGGCCGAGGTAAGCCAGCAGGCGGCCGGCGCAGATGGCTCCAAACCAGCAGATCAGCGAGGCCCAGGCCAGGCGTTTCGCGGTCCCCGAAACGGGCGCCGTGTCCAGTTGCGGGTCGGAGAACACTTTTTTGCGCGTGACGTAAAGAACTCCCATTCCGGCAAAAACGAAACCCATCTTGACGTAGAAGTCTGGATTGGTGAGCTTGCTGACCGCATCCCCGTACAACAGAATCGTGCCGGTGACGGCGTTGACCCAGAACCCCGCCCACATGAGCGGATAAAGGCGCTCCAGCGGCTTGATGGAGGTCTTGGGCCAGAAGCCCAACAGCACCAGGTCGAGCATCGCATTGAGCCCCGCGACCACCGACATGCCCAGGGTGTGCGCGAAAAGAAGCATGGGGAACGCCCAGATGGAATTGGATTCGCGTATCCAAATGCTGAATTGTGTTTGCTCGATCTTTGCGAGAAAATCTAACATAATTGAGCGGCTCTCTCTCAGCTTCAGCGGCCCTCTCTGCGATCGTTACGCGCCGCGCTTCTGTCAATCAGATACCCCACCACTCCAACCACAGCAGTGACGCCAAACACAAGCAGAACCACGGTCAGGCCCAACGGCATCGCGCACCTCGAACTCGGCTGGATTCCACGGCTTGATGATTCGCTTTCAGAAGGCATTCCCCAGGAAGGGCAACATGCTGCCGCAATACATGATCGCCGCCCACAGGAAAAACGCGGATACAGCGGCAAATTTGGCCGTAAGCGGTGCTTCTTCTCCCGGTTCCAACGTCCAGGTCTCGTCGAACATCGTAAAGTAGAGCGCGTTTGCTCCGGCAATTAATACGAAAGCGATTTTCCAATGGAAAGCGCCATTTTGCGTGTATTGCTCGGGAGCCGCAATAAAGAACATCATGCCGGTCAGGACATTGACGGCGAAGCCCAGAATGCCCCACGGCAGCAGCCGGTGCAAAGTGGCAAACGATACGTTTCTCATCACCCCCAGCATGCGCAGATCGATGACCAACACCACGCCCATCAAAAGAGACAGGCCGATGAAATGCAGGGTCTCGCACACCGGCCACATCCAGGGCACGCCCAGGATGAACTTCCCGAGCCCTCCTGAATCGAGCCCCAGGCGGACGCCCGTCGCTGTTTGAGGCCCCGCAGTCTGAGCCCCCGCTGGTTGAGTCGCGGCTGCTGCATCCGGGCCGGACAAAATCTCGGGATGGCGGATGGGACCGCCCAGGTTGGCGGCGTTGGACACGACGGCCAGTGTCACGATCGCAAGCAGTAGAACGGTTAACAAAGTCGGGTTTGAAGGACGCGAGCTGCGGCGATACTGCCACAGTCCGAGCCAGGCGGCGGCGCCGGTGATCTCCATGAACACCAGGGCCAGCAGCGCCGCGTCGCGATGCGTTTCAATCACGGCTCGGGATACGTTGGGGTTCGCGCAGGGAGCGTTGGGGGACTTTTGGGCCACCACGCAAATCATCTCCTGGGCCGCGCTGCCGGTCATGTAGGTTGGAATCGTCATCAGAGCAATGCCCACGAAAATGACCAGGCTGGCCCGCTTCAACTCGTCGCTTCGTCCGATCAGCGCAAAAGCGAAAAGACCCAGACCAACAATAAAGCCTATGGTCGGAAAATGATTGATCAACAGATGCAGGTGGGCCAAATTCAAATTCATAAGCGACTCCTTAACCGCAATTGCCGCCCGGACCCTCGCCCGAGATGCGGGCAAGCTGGTCGCGGCTCAGAAACGGCTGCCGATACAGAGCCGTGAGTATCACACTAGCGCGCCGCGCAGGGCGTTGGGTTCCAGCCGGAAGCGTCTGCCTGCTTCTTGAAATGGGTACTGGTGATGAAGGGCTGGTTCAAATACATGGGATCGTCAACGACGGTGGTGACGATCAGCCAGGAATCGCCGTTGGGCTCGCTGGTGCGATCGTAGTACTCCGTCAAAACCGTGTTTGCGCTATAGGGCACGCCGTTCTTGCGCAAGTATCCGGATTTGATCTTGGTCGTCACAACCTTCAGAGAACCGCCGCGCACCGGGCCTCCGCGGCCGCCGCCGATAATATCCCAGGAGGCGTTGGACACGCCCTGCCAGTCTCCACCGGGGCCGGCCGGCGAGCCGCTGAAATGGAACAGCCGGGTCTGCGTTCCGGCATCGGTTTCGACCTTCATGGTGTTATCGTCCTGCCAGGTGATGTGCACCCGTCCGGGCACTCGCATAACGGCCGGAGCCCCGTAGATTTGCATTGGTCGCCGGCTGCTTCGTCTTTGGCCGGATCCCAGGCGTCGGCGACTTTGCGGGCGTCGGCATTGAGTGGAACGCTGGCGTAGTCGCCCTTGGCCGGAGTTACCATCCGGTAGCGCCAGTCTTCAGTGACGATGGAGACCCAGTAACCGGTCAGATCGACGGGCGCAGCCGCTTGGGCCGTGGCTGGCCCCGGCCCTCCCTGGGCGTATAGGCGGGTGGGCGCGAGGGACACCGACACGACTAACAACAACGGTGCAAGCAATCGCCGGAACGACATTGTAGGACTCATTCCATGGTCCTCCGAACAAACGCACCCTTCAAGCGAGCAAACGGCACCCATCCGAAAGACGGGTGCTGCTGGCTTATGGTCCCGTGCTGATGAGCCGACAGGGAGAGAACTGCTTAGTCGAACGTGCCGCCCCACTTCCATCCATCCGAGGGGCGTGTAATATTCACCATCCGAAGCCGGTGATCGTCGGGGTTTCTTCCGGGGTTGCCGACAATAATCACATGATCACCCGGCTTCAACGTTTCGCGGGTGACGCCCTGGCGTCCCAGTTGCCCGCCGGCGCCCCATTCCACTGCCCAGCGCTGCATGACGCCTTTCTCGTCCGGACCCTCGACATGGACGAAGGAATGCGGGTTCCGATACAGGAACTGCACAAGGTTTCCTTCGATCTTCTGGGTCTTGTCCTCGAAGTAGGTGGCCGCAAAGGAGTGATGGGCCAGAGCCCGGCCTCCGGAGACCATCGCCCCGGCGGTGATGACGAATGCAAGCAATGCACGCTTCATGGTTTCTCCTCAACTACGATAACTAACAACGGTGTCGACTCGCCAGCCGCTGTACGTTAGCACGGAATACAACGACAGGTCAACAACAACTGGCCACAGTGACACCATAGCATAGGAATTCGGCGCTCCGAGCCGCCGCCCGGTCAATTCGAAGTCACTGACCGGTCAATGACTGCGTGGTTTCAAGGCGTTCCAGGGCGCGTGCGAGTTACTCGAAGGTGAGCGTCTGGGGTGAGGTCAGCTGGTTATTAAGATTCCCGCTATGATCCAACTCCCACAGTGTGAATGTCCAGGTGTCGGGGGGAAGGACGCCATCGGAGGAAGATTCAGAATAGTTGCCCTGCTTATTCACGGACGACAGGACGTCAATGAAGTTTCCATTGAACAAAGATGTACCCACCACGGCATAATCTTTATGCTGATTGAGGCCGCTCCCGCTGAACGTGGGAGGGTTTGCCGTGGTAGTGGAACAGGTGCCATCAGAGTTTTGGTCGCAGGTAACGTCGAGCGTTGCGGTCGGTTGAGCTGTGGCCACCAGCGTCACCAGAATCAGCGAAATCAGAGCACAGAGTGTGTAAAGTGTCCTCATGGTGAAAACAGAATAAACCGCCCTAGGCCGATCAAACGGCGCCTAGGGGATAAGAGATAACGTCCTAGGGGATCTAATGGATAAACCGTATCCGGGCTCGTACTAGACCGTCAGGCGCGCGCGGTCCAGACGCGCTGAGGGGAACAAGGATATAATTCAGGGAGCTTAAGCTGATTGACCGGAGGTAGCGCTATGAAATTAAAGAATCACTTTCTTTCCCGCCGCAGCGTCGTCACGGGCGCGCTGCTGGCTCCGTCGATGGCGCTCGCGAAGAGGCCGTCCACGACGAAATCGGCCACTTCCAAGATCTGGAGCAACGAGTACTGGGCTCAAAAGGGCGACGTAAAGCTGTACATGTTCCGCAAGCGGGCCACCGCTCCCAGAGCGGGCGAAGCGGCGCTTCCGGTGCTGCTGCTGGTGCACGGCTCGTCCAATTCCGGCCGCGTCAGTTTCGACCTGGCGACGCCCGGCCGAGGCGAATATTCGGTGATGAATGAATTTTCGCGGCTGGGCTTCGATACCTGGACGCTCGACCACGAGAACTACGGCCGCTCAAGCCAGACGCAGAGCAACTCGGATATTGCCAGCGGCGTGGAGGATCTCAAGGCGGCGGTCGAGTTGATCGCGCGCGAGACGGGCCAGCAGAAAGTTCACGTTTTTGGCGAGTCCTCGGGAGCAATCCGCGCGGGAGCGTACGCCGCGGCGCGGCCCGAGCGCGTGGATCGCCTGGTGCTGGGCGCTTTCACCTACAAGGGCGACAACTCGCCAACCTTGACCGAGCGAGCAAAGGGTCTGGAGTTTTACCGCACTCACAACCGGCGCCTGCGGGACCGCGCGATGATTCGCAGCATCTTCACGCGAGACAAGGCGGGCACCTCCGATCCGGCGGTGGGCGAATTTCTCGCGGACGAAGAATTGAAGTTCGGCGATCAGGTGCCGACTGGGACGTATCTGGATATGACGGCCAATCTGCCGCTGGTCGATCCCCTCAAGGTGCAAGCGCCGGTGCTGCTGCTGCGCGGCGAGTATGACGGCATCGCCACGGTGGACGACCTCACAGATTTCTTCAAGCATCTGCCCAATGGCGACCGCCAGTTCATCATCCTGCCGGGGATGGCGCACTCGGTGGTGTTCGGCCTGAATCGCCAGTTGTTCTGGCATGCGATGAACGCGTTCCTGACGATGCCGAAAATCGCCAAGGGTTAGGACTCGAAAATGGGGACAGTCGTGGCTGTCCCCATTTTTCCCTTGCTACGTTCCTGTCGGAGATCTCCAAGCCGGTGTAACCCTACCGGGGGGCCAATTTATCGATATCGGCGATCACCACCGTGTAGCATCGCACCGGGGTGGCTTCGAAGACTCTTCCGGGCTTTAGCGGCACGGGAGACGATGGGCGCCCCCGCACTCTTGATCATAGTGTGCAGCAGAGCCGGCGGAATGGGGTCGAGTTGAAGGGGGAAGTGACGGAGGAGGCGCGAGAAAGAGGCGCGAGAAACGCGTGAATGCGGAAAGCTATCTTCGCGCGGGAGCGTTGAATTGGACACGGACGCCCTCGGGACCAGTCACGAAGACGGAGTTTCCCGATTTCTCTGCGTTGGCGCCCGGAACCGCACGCTCGATGGCCGCAAGGGCCGCCTCGGGCGAAAAGTTTTCGACCGCAATGGCAAAGTGGTCAATCGGTTTGATGCGGCCGGTCCCGCTCTGTATGGCGATGAAGTTGCCAACCGATCCGACGGCGATGTTGGCTTGACTGGGGGAATTGCTCCGGGCCGTGACGCCCAACAACTTCTCATAGAACTGTTGCGAGGCTTTCAAATCGTCGACGGTAATCTGCACATGGTCGATTCCGGCCGCGCGGAATGCACCGGCCGGACGTTCCTGCGCCGCCACAGGTGAAGCCGCAACCACCAATAATCCTTGAACAAGTTGCCGCCGGGTCAGCCTGCCCTGCTCAAATTGCGTCACGAGAGTTTCAATCGTGTGCTGCATAGCGCCTCCCCACGGGTCATTTGTCCCCGGCTTGGATGATTAGTGTAACAGAAACGGCGGTCAGCGGGCTATTTTTTGGCGATGGCGCGGTCGATAGAGGCGGGGCCTGCGCCGCGGAGCATCACGCCCAGCAGGATAGCGATGGCGAGGAGGTGAAACTCGATGCCTTCGCCCTTCTGCCTGCCGCCCCAGTTCATGAAGAAACCGAATCGCGAATTGTTGGCGACCACCGCCACCAGCATGTTGCACAAGACTCCGAACGCCGCGACGCGCGTGAGGAAGCCGAGAATCAGGCCGATGCCGCCCAGGAACTCCGCCATGATGGCGAGGAATGCGAACACCACCGGGATGTGTGCTCCGTTGGTGAAGCCGGCCATCGTCCTTGAAAAGCCGGCGCCGCCGAAGAGCCCGAAGGTTTTTTGCAGGCCGTGCGGCAGAATCATGACGCCGGCCGCCAGCCTCAGCACGGTCAGATACCAGTCGTTACGTGTGGCCAAAAGGGTGCGAAACATAAGCCTCACTCTACTGCAATTGCGCCTGTTTCAGGAACTCCGCCGCCACTTCCGCGGGGGTGTGGTGCAGAACGTCCACCTGGTAGTTCAGCTCCTGCATGGTGGTGTTGCTGAGTTTGCCGGAGAGCTCGGCCAGCGCTTCCCGCAATCCGGGGATGCGTTCGAGCGCCTGCCGGCGAACGGCGATTGAGACCTGATACGGCGGAAACGCGTGTTTGTCGTCGCGCAGAATGGTCAAACCGCCGCGGGACAGCAGGCCGTCGGTGGCATTCGCGGCGATCATGTCCACCTGGCCATCTTCCAGGGCCTTGTAAAGCAGCCCGAGGTCCATAGTCTTGATGGAAGTAAACTTCAACCCGTAGGTTTTCTGGAGCGCCGGCAAGCCGTCGGGTCGCTGCTCGAATTCGTAGCCCACGCCCAGATTCCACGGCCGGGCGACGGCCTCGGTCAGTGTTTTCAAATTGGGCGACCCGCGTACTACCATGGCAAAACCGTTTTCGATACCCAGCGGGTCGAGCCATTCGACCTGGAACCGCCGCGCGTATTCCGATTTCACTCGCGCGAGCACCACGGCAGGGTCAGTCTGGGAGGGCTCCTTGAGAACGGTGGTCAGCGCCGTGCCGGTGTACTCGGGATAAAGATCGATCTCGCCGCTAGTGAGCGCCTGGTGGGCCAGCAGCGTTCCACCGAGATTAAGGCTGCGGTCGACTTTGAGATGGAGGCGGTTTTCAACGTGCTGGGCGATAATCTCGCCCAACACAACTTGCTCGGTGAAATTTTTCGAGCCAACCGTGAGCACGTGCGCGGACTGCTTACACCCGCACAGAACGGCCAGCGCGATCAGGACGGCGATAATTTTCGTTCGATCCATCCCAACCCTCCATCCGCGGCGAGCGCCAGGAGCGCCGCCGGCACCGCGCCCGCGAGAATCTGGGCCGTGTCTACCGAGGCGACCCCTCGAAAGATAAATACTCCGAGGCCTCCGCCGCCGATGGCCGCCGCGATGGTAGCCGTGCCGATGGTGGTCACGGTCGCGACGCGAATCCCCACCATGATGGTTTGCGCGGCCAGGGGGATCTGCACCTGCCGCAGCAGTTGGCCGTCCGTCATCCCCATGGCTACCGCCGATTCGCACACCGCCGCATCCACGTTCATGATACCTACGAAGGTGTTGCGCAAGATGGGGAGCAGGGCGTACAAGACCAGTGCGACGATGACGGTTCGCTTACCGATGCCTCCGATGAACGGGATGGGGATGAGAAAACCGAACAGGGCCAGGCTGGGAATGGTCTGCATGATGTTGGCGAAACCGAGCAGCCAGCGCCGGGCTCCGGGATGCCGCGTCAACGCGATACCCAGCGGCACGCCCAGCAGAACGGCCACCGCGAGGGCGCTGACCACCAGCAGTAGATGCTCGCCCGTGAGCTTCACGATGTCGTTGGCCAGGTCGGAGCGCATGGGCTAATCCTCCAGGACCTTCAGAAACGCGCGCGCTTCATCAGTCTGTGCCTGGCGAAAAACATGAGGCTCCGCGATGAGATCCACGCGCCCGTTGGCCAGCAGCGCAATGCGCGAGCCCAGCCGCAGCGCTTCGCGCACGTCGTGAGTTACGAAAATCGAGGTCTTCCGAAAATCGCGCCGCAAGGCCAGAAACTGCTGCTGCAATTCGGTTCGCGTGACGGGATCGACGGCTCCGAACGGCTCGTCGAACAGAAGCAGGGCGGGATCGGCCGCGAGCGCTCGCGCCACGCCGACGCGTTGGCGCTGCCCTCCGGAGAGCTGGCGCGGGTAGCGCAAACGGAACTGCACGGGTGGGAGGCCAACGGCATCCAAGAGCTCGTCGACGCGTTTAACGATACGAGGCCGCTCCCAGTTTTCCAGTTTTGGCACAAGACCGACATTGTCGGCGACCGTGAAATGGGGAAACAGGCCGACCTCCTGAATCACGTAACCGATGTGGCGCTTGAGGCGGATGGGGTCCCAGTCGGAGCTGGCGCGCCCATCGATGAACACCTGGCCGCGCGTGGGCCGCAGCATGCCATTGGTCATCTTCAGAGCGGTGGTTTTGCCCGAGCCGCTCCGGCCGAGCAGCACCAGGGTCTCTCCGGCCTCGACCGCGAAGCTCACCCCGGCCAGTATCGCGCGTCCGCCGATTTCGTACGACACGTCGCGGAACTCGACCACGCTCATGCGAGCGGCTTCAGTTCGCCCAGAATGGTGGGCAGAAGTTCAGACACCGTGGGATGGATGTGCATGGCACGCTGCATGACGGTGTAGGGCGCCTTGGCATACATCAGATCGAGAACCGTGTGGATAACCTCGTCGCCTCCCACGCCGAGAATGGTTGCGCCCAGGAATTGCTTGGTCTCGGTTTCCACCAGCACTTCCATGAAGCCCTCGGTCTCGCCTTTCTCGATGGCGCGCGCGACGCGAGTCATAGGGCGGCGCGCGACCATGGCGCGCTTGCCGGCGCCGCGCACGGCTGCTTTGGTCAGCCCGCAACGGCCGAGCGGCGGATCGATGTACAGATTGTAGGCGGTGATGCGATCGCTCACCTTGCGCGGATCGTGATCGAGGAGATTGGCGGCGACGATTTCGTAATCGTTATAGGAGGTGTGGGTGAAGGCGCCTTTGCCGTTGCAATCGCCCAGGGCCCAGATTCCGTAGACGGTGGTGCGAAGCTGATCGTCGACACCGATAAAGCCGTGCTCATCCGCCATTACGCCGGCCTTTTCCAGCCCGAGGTCGTCTGTATTGGGGACGCGCCCCGCGGCTATCAGCAGATGGGAGCCGGCTATCTGGGAAGCACCCGCGGGAGAAGAGAGGTGGAGCGCGACGTCTTGGCCGCGCTGCGCCGCAGCGACGCATTTGGTGTCGAGGTGAATGCGGATACCCTCTTTTTCGAGAATTTCCTTGACCGCGGCGGAGGTGTCTTCGTCCTCATGCACGATGAGGCGCGGTCCGGTTTCGATCACGGTCACCTCGCTGCCGAAGCGCCGGTACATCTGGCCAAACTCGAGGCCGACGTAGCTGCCTCCCAGAATCACGAGGTGGCGCGGCAGAAAATCAACTTCCATCATCGAAGAGTTGGTTAGAAATTTGACTTGATCAAGCCCGGGAATTTGCGGAATGCGTGCGCGGTTTCCGACGTTGATGAAAATTTTTTCGGCGGTGAGGATTTCGACGCCCACGGTCACTTCGTGGGCCGAGATGAAGCGGGCCTGCCCCTGATAGACCGTGCAGTTTTCGAGATTCCTGAGCCCCTGTTCGACGCTGGTTCGGGACTTGCCCGACACGGCGTCTTTACGGGCCTTGACACGCTTCATGTCCACGCTTACCGCGCCCGTAATGTTGACGCCGTAATCGGCGGCTCGGCGCGCGAGATGGGCCGCGTAGGCGCTGGCCACCAGGGTCTTGGTGGGGATGCAGCCGGTGTTGACGCACGTGCCGCCGAACAGCTTGCGCTCTATGATCGCGACCTTCATTCCGCTGCGGGCCAGGCGCGCGGCCAGCGATGGGCCGGCCTGGCCGGTTCCGATAATGA
>Ga0070733_10002738_pt1 | contig 12309 bp, 9 predicted proteins | sample Coa_R1_9_FD_66450 | JGI IMG/M metagenome (GOLD analysis project Ga0070733, IMG submission 66450) | Surface soil microbial communities from Centralia Pennsylvania, which are recovering from an underground coalmine fire - Coalmine... | ecosystem: Environmental > Terrestrial > Soil > Unclassified ... | reverse complement strand
TTACGGTTCGGACTGCAGGCAGAAGCCGTTACCTTCGTGCCGGTGTAGCTCAGGGGTAGAGCGAGGGTCTCATAATCCCTAGGTCGTGGGTTCGAGTCCCACCGCCGGCACCACCCTTACTCCTTGATTTCTAGGGAGTTCTGCCGATTGTGCGTTTTGATCGGAGGAGCCCCAAAAGGCCAACTGTAGTAAATTCGTAGTAGTTTCGACGACATTTTCAAGCCGTCTCGCCAGGATTTCACCATCCGTTTTTCCCCAAGGTCCTAGAATCAATTGGTAGCTAACCATAGCGTCCGGGGTTGCCGACCTGTCATCAGAAGATCAAATGGAGTGCAGGTGCGGATCGACTACCGAAGCTTCGAGTACTCCGCCTTGGCTTGCTTCAGGATAGGGATATCGGGGTCGGCATCTTTCCACAGCGTGAGGAAGTCCTGATACCGGGCAGAAGGTTGATCAGCACTTGGAATTTCAGAGCCCTATGCGACCTTCATTCGGGCAGGCTCCCGCGTACCCGCATCCACGGCACTGGCCAACGCTCGCGCGGCTTGTAGGCATTTCAACTACAGAATAGTGGCGGGAGTCGATTGTGTTCGGTTGCCGAGAGCTTCCGATACTTTGCTTCGGAGGTGCAGCGCTTCCGGAACCTGACGAGCGCAAAGTGCACCAAGAATCTTAAGAAAAGCCTCTTTCAACTCAGGCTGTTGCTCGATTTCGTTTTGCTTTTGCTTCCAGCACGCCGCAAGCGCATCGGTGAAGATTCCCCCGAGTCCCTGCTGGTGCCAGTCACTGTCCTCAAACGATCCCACAACCTTTGCTAGTTCCTCGATTCCCGTTACCAGCAAAACGGCGCCGGAGTCGGTCGTCAGGAAATGCGAAAACCATCCCGCCGCAGACGCGTGATTGAGCCATGCCAATGACCACCGCTCAAACACGGGTTTCATCGCCCGGACGACTGCCACATGCTTCGTCTGGCCCAGAACCTTTGCCGAATCATCGCGCAAGCCTACGAGATCGACGGCGAGCGACTCGGCGCGCGACCAACGGCCATGTGGACTTGGCTGCCAGGCAGGCAAAGCCATCGCATAGTCCACCATTTCCGTCCAGATTCTGGCGAAAGAAGCCGGATCGGAGGTCATCTCCAGCCCCGTGCGCACCCATGTCCGCAGGAAGTCCTCGACCCAATACCGTCCGGCCGGGCCAAGATCGAGTATGGGGCGGTAAAATCTCCGCGCAACTTCGACCGAGTTTTCCTTAACAACAAATTCCGCCGCGCGGGCCATAACCCACCGATCAAATTCATAAGGCGTACCCTCGATCTCGTGCCGCTCTTCCCTCCGTCCGGGTGTCGGCAGGGTGCGCATTTCCACGGCGAACAGATCGTTTACGAGGTGACGCAACATGGGCTCGTCTGTCGGCTGCGGTTCGCGTACCATCGCCCAAAGAAATCCCAGTCCCTTTTGCAGCACGTAGAAATCGAGATTGGGAATGTCGCGGTCCAGGTCTCGACGGTGCCTACCGTCTTCGCGAACCCGGTTTTTGCGGTCTTCCCGCGTCTGTCGCTCTGCCGCAGACATCGTCCTGCGGGAAATGCGCTCGACCAAGGCGTTGCCAAGAGAGTCCGCTCGGGTAACCGCTAGCAGCGCTCCCTTCAGTTTTCCGGCGTTGTAGCGCCTAAAGAGTGCCGCTTTGTATCGGGCTAACAAGTCGCGGCTGGCCTCGTATCCTGACTCCCGGTTTGCTCCCCGGCGAAGGGCAGACCAGAGCACTACGACGTTTATCAGCTCAGCGAACTCCTCTCCCAGTTTCTCGCGCAGCAAATAGGCACGAAACATCGTCTGGAAAGTGGAGTTGTAGTAGAAGCCCGTGACGCCCTCGAATGCGAGACGCCGCACCCATTCTTCGTCGCTCTCCAGCAACAAGGCCACGCCAGCTTCGCCCATAAACGACTCGGCAGTGGAATCGAGCGCCGACATCGAGGAATCAAGGGCAGAACCCTCCGGCAGCCGTAATCCGCGTAAGATCCCCAGGCACCATCGTTCAATGTCAGGATTCTGCCTGAGCCAGTCGCGATGCTGAATGATAAGCACCGCGATCCCTCCCGCGACAGAATTCACCCGATACTGCTCGTGTTGCGCATCAACGTCGGGAGGGTGCCATTCGGAAAGGCGCTGAGTCTTGCGGGCAAATTCCGGCAGGCTTGCTGCTTGAAGTGACTTGCGTTCGGACAGGTAGGCGCGGGCCGTTGAAGCTAGCGTCAGCGACAGCATATTCAGCTCCCGGTCGTCCTGCCCGTTCTTGACCTTATCTTCTAACTCTTCAGGCCAGCGCATCGTAATCATGACGGAGCCATCGGGCTGCGGCGTCTGCGTATAGTTGTTCAAATCGAACCGCGCGAGGAAGAATTGCAACTGCTCGCGTTCCTTGTCGCTGTACACAGGTTGCTTCGCCCACTCCTCGACACGCCCCCGAAGATAATTACGCGTTCGTTCATCTTGAATCATCAGAATCGGCGTGCCATCGCGAAGCAGAGCCCGTCTGTGAGGCATCCGGTGCCACTCAACCGCCCATTGAATCGCGGTTTGCGGCTGCCCCGTCAGCGCAATCGCCCATGCCTCCTGTGATTCATTGCCTGCCCAACTCGCCTGACACTCATAAACGTGAAAATTTCCCAGAAGAGGTTGTAACTCCTTGGTGAAAAGTCCGGGGTATTTCATTCCGACGGCTACCAAAACTCCGGCAAAGGCGAGCGATTCGGCACCGTCATAAATCTGCTGCACCCAGGGTGCGAGGCTCCTGCCTGCGTCGACTTCGTCGTAAAGCCACTTTTCCAGGGCCATTAGCGCCACTTCTACCGCATCACCATCTTGCGGTAGATAACGATGCCAGCCAAATACATTGCCATCGCCGAGCCAGCACACGGTTCTGTCAGCGAATTGAAATTCAAGCCCGTACTTCGCACGCTGCTCTTCGGTCAGCTGCGCGCCAGCGTCTTCAAGCCATCGCCGGGTTGCGTAGTTGACGAGCCGGATGATCGAATCGAGGCCCTGTTGCGGCGCTCCCTGAAGAAATGCCAGGAAAGGACCTTTCCAGTAACAGGCCGGATAACCCAGTCGCCAGTCTGCGAGCCCGAAATCGGCAAAGAGTGGGAAGCGGTCCCCGTAGGGATCTGTCGGTTTGGGCTCGTCTATGCACACCGCCAGCAGAACTTCCCTAGCCGCCTCCGGGCGGACGGCGATCAAAGACGAAAGCGCGCCGTTGTCGAGCACCGCGGAGCGGAATCCTTCCGACACTTCGCGATCCGGCCCGTCGTCAGATTGTGCCCGCAGGGGCCCACGAGGCATCGACAACATCACGGGTGGAGGAGGCCGCTTCGTTTTTTTCTGTTCGGGATTCTTTCTGAACCATTCCTCGTGGCGTTTCTTCTCTTCCTCATCTGCAGCGATAGCCCGCTCGATGGCATGCCTCGGCTCGTCACGCCTTCTGCTCAGTTCAAGGGCAATCTGTGCAACGTCGTCGGGGAATTCCCTCGCTGCCCACAGAAGTGCCTCGTACACTACTTTGTCCTTGTCCGTGAAATGCCTGCCCTCGGCGATGCGCCCCTGCGCTTCTTTCGCAAGTTCCAGCGCAATGAGGCCAGCTTCCTGACGACCCGGCATGCCCTCCGGCATCGTGCGAAGCCACAGAGTGCAGATCTCCGCCGCAGGCAGCAGGGCGTGTTCGGCCAGATCGCGGGCGTGCCTGCTGAAAACATTCAGAGCGGGACTCCAGTAGAGCGGGTGCGGAATGCGAAACCACGCCTCCGATTGGTCTGCATATTTTGGATCGATCAGTCCGCGGATTCGAAGGTCGGGTATCGATGCCGCGTTTTGCAAGCGTTTCAGCAGGCGTCGCAGAATCGTGCCGCCATCGGCGATAAGAATCGGCCAGACTTGCTCCAGCAGCACTTCCGAATTTGCGGCAAAGACGAGACCGTCTAAAAAGATGTCGCTCGCCAGAATTGTTTCCGTATCGGCCCCTGAGAGTTGATCCCATGTCGATTTCCAGGACTGGAGGTCGTCCTGCCTCTCAGCGAGTGACTGGGCAAAGAGTCGAATCGCCCGGCCCCAGCGAGGGACAGAGGCAATTGCCTTGATCTCTGAAATTGCGTTTTTCTGCGCAAACACAAGGACACGATACCGAGCCCAGTCGCCCATCAGATCGTGTGGAAATTGCACGGATGGGAGGTTCTCCCGTATCAACCCTTCCTGTGCGAGTGTTCCAAGCAGTTCCAGCTGATTGCCGTCGATGGCATCAATATGAACTGCTCCGCTGAGCTTGTGTCCCTCTTCGCGGCCCAGTGTGCGCAACAGCCGATCGCGCGAGGAGCGCATGGCTGTGCTGCCAATCCAATGCTCCCATATCCGGTCGATAAGTTCGGTTTCGCCGATCCACACCTGAGAAGAGTCCGAAAGTTTCTTGGCAATGTCCGCTCTCAGCACCCAGTCGAGCATGACCAGGTTGCGCAGGATGGGCCGCAGTTGACTCCGTTGGAGCAAGTAGCGAATCTCCGGCAGGTGAGGGATCGCGTCGTAGATTTCCTGGATTGTGGGAACTTCGAATTCCACCCTGTGAATGTCGGTGATCCCGGTTGCTATGAGCGTGTCCTGCAGGGAATCCCATGTTTGTGTCTGGCATGTGACGATCAGTGTCCACCCGACAAATCCCTCATCCTTGACCGCCGCAATCAATTCAAGCGCGCGCTTCCTGGCGTCACCTTCCATTTTTTCAAAGCCATCGACCACCAGCGCGCAGCCGCGGAGGCTCGAATTACGAATCAGCTCGGGAATGCTGTGGCGAAGCCCGTAAGCGTGCGCGATCTCGGCCTGTCCCGCTTTCGATAGCTGCTGGGCGTTTAACCAGATAATCCGTTTGAACAGACCTCCGTCAGCTGCCAGTTGCGCGACTAGTGCAGATTTCCCGCTCCCCGATTCTCCGGCGATCACGACCACCTTGTGGGCAGCAACTACGTCCGAAACGATCTTTAGCTGTTCCGTGCGGGCCAGATGCACACCCGCGCCGAGTATGCCCCTGACATTCTTCAGATTTTCACGCGAGATCGCTTCAATGCGCTGCCAGTCGGCCTCAAAATCCGGGTAATCGTGCAGCTCGAAATCTGGCCGCAGCACGCGGACTAGTTTCGACAGGTCGAAGAATCCCCCGGCCGCCCGGTTTTCCGCCGCCAACTGCAGCAATCGTGCCCACAGTTTCGTGCCTTCACCGATGCTGCCGTCGATCAGAAGTGCCGCGCAGAGATTTATGCTTTTCCCTTCGTCGCCGTCCAGGAAGGGGAGGACGCGAATCCGGGATGCGAGCCGCGCCGTCTTCAAAGGTTCGGGCTTCACACCGGTTTGTTCTCTGCGCAGACTCTCGAAAATCGCGCGTTGAACGGCGGAGGACTGGTTCATATCCGTCATTCTCTGCAGCAAGCGTTCGGGCGTGGCAGCGAAGCCCTGTGTTTGCATTTCCCGCCATTCCTCCAGGGTCGGGGCGTCAATCACGCCCACAATAAGGCCCAGAAGATCGGTCTCTTTGTTGAAAAAAGCGGCAGTCCACTGCTCCCACGCATCGCCGACGAACTCCGCGTTAAAGCCTGTTTTCGTCAACTGCCGGTTGCTCTTTACGGAGATGGCACAGCGCGTCGATTCCGTACCATGCCTCAGGACCAGCCCCAGATCATCGAGGATCTGGCCCGCATCGCGAGCCTCGAAATGCAATTGCGAAATCGTTCCGAATTCGGGCTCGACGGGAAACTCTCTTCCGAGCATTCGCGCAAGAAAGGACGCGCCGACTTTGTCAGCGAATGTATAGCCACCGCCCCCGGTGGCTTTTGTTGGTGCGCTGTTTCTGGACATGCTGTAAAAAAATAATACTCCCGACAAACGAACGACTCAAATTTATTCGAGTTCAAGCGGCTCAAAGCCGCGAGGCAATAGCGGGCTGGCGTGCGGGAACTGGAAGCTCCGAGCGTCTCGTTGGGGTGTATCACTTTTCCCCGCCCTATAGCCTAACCCGTTAACGGACAAACAGGGAGAATGCCGCAGCCTGCCTGCGGCGGGCAGGCGCTACATTTAAATCCCGAGCAAATCGCCGGCACGTTCGGTTGGCTCAGTGCACATTCCCTGCGCTCAGTGTAAACAAGCGAGACGAGGGCACCACACAACTCCGGAGCGGCGTTTGGCCGCGCGGGAATTACTTGAGCTTGGCGTATTCGGCTTTGGCTTGCTTCAGGACAGGGATGCAAGCCCATTTGCTTTTCCGAAGCTTAATTGACCCAGGTCGTCGGGTCCGTGACGATATTTTCGGCAGGAATCTTTGAGGTGATGAACGCTTCCAGCTTCGCCGCTGCGTCCTTCTTGAAATCGTCATCTGCTTTGGCATAGGTATGAACCAGGCTACTGCCAGCATGACCCATCAGGAGTTCGATGAGGAGGGGTGGAATCCCACACTGAAAAGCACGAGTGCAAAAACTGGCCCTGCAGTCGTATAGGCGGCGTTTCGCAACATTTGCTTCCTTCAGCGTTCGCTTCCAAGTTTTTGGAACCTGTAGCAAGTGCTTTGCTGGGTTTCGCGGATAGAAGAAGACGAACTCAGAATGTTTCGGTCCCGTCAGCTCCTTCCAGCGGAGCAACTCCGCCTTGAGCCTTGTCGTCATTGGCACGGTTCTCAGTCCGGCAGGCGTTTTCGATGCAACCACGGTGATCATCCCGCGCTCGGAATCGATATCTTTCCACTTCAGCGGCAGCGCCTCCGCATTTGGCCTGAGGCCGGTATCCAACAGCAGTATGAGCAGCGGGCGAAGATAACCCTTCGCCACTGCCAGCAGCCGCTGCTCCTCCTCGATCGTGAATGGTTTGGCCTGCAGGCGCTGCTTTCGTTCGTCCAGAAAATGCTCTCTATCTCCGAGTGGATTCTGCGCGATGTAACGCTCCCTCTTCGCCTGTTGGAGAACCTGCCGTAGCAACGAGAAATCTCGATTCACTCCCGCCGGTCCCGTCCCTCCCTTCCTTCTCTCCGCCTTGTACTCTTCGATGCGGGCGTCCGTGATGTCGGGAAGGCGAGTGCCGCCAAAGAAATCTTCCAGAGCCCTCCTCGAAACCGCGTACCGCGTGCGCGTGTTTGGGTGAAGGTCGGTGCGTGATTCGAGGTATTGCGCGAGGTAGGTCTTCAGCGGGGGCGGATGCGACTTCAAGAGGCCGGGGAATCGGCCCTCGGCAATTTCAGCGCGCCGAATAGCGAGGAGCTTCTGTGCAAGACGCTTGTTCGTTGTGCGCGTGGTCTCGCAATGCTGCTTGCCAGCGACCACATAAGCCATCCACCAGACCTTGCTTTGATGGGTCTTCCCGCGCCGGTCGGTCCATTTACGGCGGTAGAGGCCTCCCATCACACGTCCCCGGAACGGCGGTTTTGGAGAGTTCGAGAGGGAGGAACAAACCGATCAGAACGACGGAGGATGCCGTTTGGGCGGGTTTTGGCGAGGGATAACGGGATGGTAACGGTGTGGGTACGAGGTTCGAATTCGAAACCGTGAAAAGCCCTTATTTCGCGTTGTTTGAAATCCCCCATGAAATCGCGTTACTTAAGTCATTCAAAATAGGGTATTTAGTGTCCGCCTGTCCGAGTGTTTGAAACCTTTAGTTTCCAAAACCTGTAATTTCCTACCTAGAACAAACTCTGTGAATGCTCCATAGTGAAGCGCCATGCGCTTTCGCAAGCTGTCTCAACGTTGCGCCCTTCGACCGTTCTGCGCGCACCTTCGAGATTTCCCCGGCGTCGAGTTTCTTTTTTGCCGGGCGGCCAAGCTGCACTCCTCGCCGCTTCGCATTGCCGAGTCCCATCCGAATTCTTTCGACCAGAATTTGTCTCTCTAGGGCGGCTGCCGCCGCAAGTACGGTGAACACCATCATGCCCGCAGGGGTAGAGGTGTCGATCGACTCGCAAAGGGATAGAAATTTGATGTCGAGTGTCTTGAATGTTTCCAGCACTTCCAACAAATGCGAAACTGACCGGCCTAGCCGATCGATGCGCCACACGAGGACGCAGTCGAATTTTCGCTTCCTGGCGTCCGCCAGTAATTGGTCCAATGCCGGGCGGGAACTCTTCAGTCCTGAAATTTTATCGGCGTAGACCTGCGCCACGGACCAGCCGCGGTGCTTGGCGTACTCTTTCAACTCGTGTTCCTGGCCTTCGCTGGATTGATCCTGCGTGGAAATTCTCGTGTAAATGGCGACTTTCGTTTGTTTCATTGCCCCTCCGTTTATTGTTCAGTACTCCTGTTAGTAATTATATGATAACTACGGCGGTTGTGCCAAGCCGCTTACGAGCGCGCAGTGGAGTCTGGGAATCTAGTGAACGAGACGCAAAGAATGCGCACCGCCTTCACTTCGGTTGATGGTTCACGAGCCGTCTCACGTCTACAGCGATTGAGGTGCCTCCGTTGTCGGCCGTCGGTGTGGGGGGCGCTCGATTCGCGGGCCGACTCGCACCTCGATATCGAAATCGCCCTGCTCCAGCAACGAGCGCAAAAGTGATCCCATGCGCCTACCATCGCGTGTCTGACTGTACAGAGACCCACTCCGCTCTCGTGGGGCACCGCTGATGACGCACCAACGACGCCGCCAGGACGCCAAGTCTTCCGAACTGAGTCCGCCGATCAGCACGAAAAAGCCCGCCGGTGGTTCCCCTTCATTCCGCGGTAGGATGCGAGCCCACCGAAAATCTGGCGTGCCGAGTTCGCGCTCAACCTCTAGGATCCATTCGTGAAAGTGCTGGTTGGTTTCCGCGGTTGTTGCGTCCGGCCGGCTGAACAGGATCAGCAGTAGATCCCAACCGATTCTCGTGCACCACCTCAACAGGCCGGTCGATACGTCCTTTGGTTGTTTCATTGATTGTCCTCTGGGAACCGCCAACATTCAGCCTTCGGGTCCCAATAAAACAGTGACTTCCGACTCGTTCCGTTCCGCGATACCACGATCCCCGGCGGTGGCTGTAAGGCCTTGCGCTCGGCCGCACTCAAGCCGCGCTTGAGACGCTTGCGAAGTATGGGATCGTAAGGGATGCCGTTCTCATCCACCTTCAAACACCGCTCGTCCACTAACTTCGTCGGACCATGTTGCATGTGGATGAGGAACCGTCCCTCGCCGCAGGCTTTTCGTAATACCGGACCCAGCGGCTTGCCATCGCGTGCACTCCACAGTTTCCGGCCGCGCGCCTCTCGGTCACCATTGCGGGCCGCCCACTGCAGCGACCAATAGCGCCACTCGCCGGAGCCCAAGCCACCCACCAGCATCAAGACCTCCTCGACGTCGTTTACCGACACGAATCGCCCGATCCGCGCAAATCTGATGAATCGGAACGACCACGTCGCATCCAGCCGTTCAACGGATCGAATCCAAGACCAGGAATTCACCTCCGCGAGTTCCGGGGCAGGATATTGCGGAAGCGGAAGCGCCAGCAGCCAATCCCAGGACTCCTGCGCCGCCCATCTCAACAGACTTCCGTGGGGGAGTTGGGTTGCTGCCACTGGCTATCGTCCTTTCCGGCCTACAGGGACGTCTCGGTCGGCAGCGTCCACGACTCGCTCGGCAATCCATCGATCGAGATCGGACCGGCGGAATCGAACGCAACGCGCTGAGATTCGGACGACGGGAATCCTTAATTCACTGACCCAATGTCGTATCGTGCCCTCGCTGAACCCGGTCAACGCCGCCACTTCTCTCGCTGTGAGGAGAATCCTTTCGTCGCCGGTCATTTCGCACCAAAACGGGATTGGAGCCGCGTCCGAGAAACGAGGTGAAATTCGATTTCGTCCGTATCGTTCGGTCCGACGGATTTCAGGATGTAGTCGACGCCTCCGATTCCCGGCCGGTAGATGTCGATCTGTCCTTCGCCTGCAAGCTTGAACCAGCGGCGCATCCACTCTTCGCGCTCGGCCGCCTGCCAATCCCGGAGACCGCCGACGAGAAGGTGGAAATGAAAATCCGCGCCAGTTCGCCCAAATTCTGGAACGCCGAGCCATTCGAAATCCTTTGTGCCGAGCGCTTCGCGCAGTTCGCTGACCCAAAGGCGCAAGCGCCAGCGCGCCTGGGCCGGTGACAAGCCCGGTCTAAATGTCAAACTGCAAAACCACAACCATGGAAACTCTTCCAACCAGACAACCATCCCATCCCGCCATTCTTCGTTCATCGCTTCTCCGATCACTGTCATTTCCTTTATATATTTCATCCATATCTCTGGGTTCGACGCGTGTGAGGAATAGTGCGGGACAAACGGAAAGTTGTGTGGAAAAGCGGAATCTGAATACTTCGCGGGTAAGTCCGCGTCGTCTACGGACCGCTATATCCTTGCGGTTGTGCTGAGGGAAGGTAAGAGGGTCAAATTCGGAAGGTAAGAACCTACAGTTCGTGCTTTACCTTTGCGATTAACTTTTGGACCAAGGCTCTACACTTCGGATCCTCATATGCCTCTGAGTACTTCTTCACTCCGAACTTTGTCACCCAGTTTTCCGGAAGGCCTATCGCAGGCTGGTCGCGAGCCAGGTCCAGGTAAAAATCAAGCCGCCCACAAAGTTGGGCATTCGATAGGTTCCCGCTACTTCGAATCAGAAAGTCACGATAACCTGGAGCCGGATTTACGTTGCGTCCCAGGCCAACGCCCTGCAGATCAGATGAGGTGCCGGTCCCGGCGGTAACCGGTCGCGGTCGTATATCGACGGTCAGTCCTAAATCAAAAACCTGCTGGGCAAGTTCCCTGATGCGAACAACTAACGTTCGCAGGCGCTTATCCAGGACATCGAAGTGGCTCTGCAGGTTTTCGTGAACGCTCCTTTTGGCCCGAAGCATTTTCATCGCAAACTTGTCGAACCACTCTACATCGTTGCTCTTCATTAGTTCTGCCCATACGGCGTCTCTTTCTGCAACGAGCTTCCTGCATTCCATGCGCAGCACAACGGCCTTACGAAGTGTCCTCCGGCGTTCCATTTCGGCAATGCCTAGCCCGACGACCGGTCTGAGATTCGAATCATCTCCCGGGTCCTTTTTCCTTCGTCGCATACGTCTCCTGATCGTCCGCAGCGTGACGGAATCGTACCTCAAATCCGCCCGGTGGCGCGCATCCTTCCTGTCATGCGGTCGGCGCGCCTGCACAGCTAGTCGAGCGTGGCTTTCAGATGCCGAGCGAGTTCGGCGAAGGTGCAGCCGAATCGGAAGGTCGAGACCGTCGCAGATCGTTCCCGGCACGATGTCGCGGCATTTCCGCAAGGCTTCAACCATCCGCCGCGCATCGGTGCTGGAACACTGGAATGGGCTGGAATCCGTGTTCGAGGGCGGAAATTGCACCCATTAAAAAACGCGTGGGCGGCTATTAGGGCGTTCAGGCGCGATTGATCCGAGGGGCATAGGGGTAAGTAGGGGTTGTCGCGGGAAACGGGATTCCGGAAATTTCGGTTCGTCAGTGATTTTGACTCTGACGATGCCACCTCAAGGATGCTCATGGTGGCTTTCAAAAAATCCACAGTGAATTCAAACCGTGAGGGGTCGGAAAGGGCCCGATTGGAAGGTGCCGAAGAGGACTGGCGAGCACATTGAGAGGAGACACAGGATGTCACCATGGTCAGACATCTGCTCCGATCTGGATTCCGCATCGAGGGCAGTAATACCGATAGCCCCGCTTAAACATGAAATAAAGGATGCCAGGGAGAAGGAAAAACAACAGCAGGATAAGTCCTACAAGACAGGATCCGCGAGCTTCCCGTCTGGGCGGCCCTTGATAGCCGCACTGCGGGTTTGGGCAAATAATGTCGCCGGCCCGAACCGGCTGTGATTTGCGTGCCGTTGCAACCTGAGCGCTTTGACGCTGTGCAATGAACTCGCCGCAGTGTTTGCATTTTTTCGCCAGTGCCAGGATAACTTCGGAACAATATGGGCAGCGAATGGTCGCCTCGGGAGTGAGCGGAGGACCTCCGTGGTCACCGCAATGATCAGACTCGCTTCCGATTGGGAGGGGTTTTCCACAGCTAACACAGTAGTTGGCCATTGACCCCGACGCCCGTCAATAAATCGAATTTACACGAATCGAAATGCCATCGCAGATGCTCTAGCAAAGGACCCAGCTGCGGGTGAATGTCCGCGCATTATATGTCCGCATCCCCGAACAGCAACGTCGCTGGGTTCATCCTCGGGCGGCTTTTTGCGCGGCCTTCATCACCGTTTTCTTCATACGGTTTTCGCCTGCCCAATACAAACTGATCTCGTGGCCATCGGGATCATTGAGATA
>Ga0070733_10002737_pt1 | contig 12314 bp, 12 predicted proteins | sample Coa_R1_9_FD_66450 | JGI IMG/M metagenome (GOLD analysis project Ga0070733, IMG submission 66450) | Surface soil microbial communities from Centralia Pennsylvania, which are recovering from an underground coalmine fire - Coalmine... | ecosystem: Environmental > Terrestrial > Soil > Unclassified ... | reverse complement strand
GACGGATCGATCACGCGCAAGCGTTTCTGGCGCGGCAATTTTCTCTTTGTGCACGAACCTGCGCTCGGCACGCCCGGCTTCAAGCATTTCCGTCCCATCCTGCGCGAGAATGGCGGTCCGTTGCGGCGGCTGAGCAATGTCGAAATCGCCAAGAATCCGCAATACGCCGATTTCTCGCCCGAGCAGTCGCAGATCACCGCGGAGGAATTCTACGACCGCATGGATGACGTCATGTCGCCCGAGCCGCTCGATCCCGGCCGCGCGATGTCGGACGCGATCACGAGCCTCAGCGAGCAGATCAAGACCCGCGTCACGGCAGTGGAGAACGGACGAAAATATCAGGCCAAAACAGCCGGCGAGACCTCGATGCCGGATGGCGCTTCGATCTTCGAGACCACCGGCGCCTGGGAGGATTACTCCACGCCGGCGCGCGATCTTCGTCTGTTGATCGCCATCGACGTGGTGCGAACCTTTCCCGATCGTTTCGCGCGCCGCTCGGATCGTTACGCGATACCGCCAGGCAAGAGCGTGGCCGATATGAAGACCGAGTTGCAAAGCGTGCTCAATTCCGAACTTGCCGCGCGCAAAGTAACCTATACGCGCAGTGACGGTTCGCCCTGGACGCTATCGGTCAAGGACGTGGTCGATCGGGCAACCGATTTCGAGATGGCCTACAATCCGAACGACTGCGCTGAGCTTCGATGGGCTGCTGCCGAAAACAGCGAAGAGGCCTCGACATGCAAGCGTCATGCGCCACAGGCGCAGCGCGCGAAGATGTCGGGATATCGCGGCTGGTTCCGCGAGCGGCACTGGCCGGCGCATACATAGGCTTTGTGCTCAGGCCAGTTGGATCAATTGAACGCGGATCCCCCGCGCATACCGATTTTCCTGAACACCATCGCCGCCGGACAGAAGCCGGTGATCGATGCCTGGATCATGTTCAGCCCGGCAAAGGCCGTCAGCAGATACCAATACGCATTGACGTAGGCGCCGAGCGCAAGTCCGAGCAGGACAACGCATCCGGCGAAGGCGAGAACGGCCTTATCGATATTCATGGCATGCTCCTTTGGAAAAATCGGTGACGTTACGAACGGGCGAGATCGGCCCTGGTCCGGCGGCGATGGGATGTATCCTCACGTGCCCGTTCTGACCTCCTTGATCTTGGCGATATTCAGCTTGTCGAGCACGAAGCGCTCGTAAAACGGCTCGCTCTCGCCGCGCCGCATTTTGCGGAGGAAGTATTTTTCGAAACCCACCTTGGCGTAGTGGACCCATTCGCCTTTCGACGACCAGTTGACATTGCGTGGCGGAATCTGCGGCTGCGCCAGGAAGGCGACACCGGAATCGCCGAAATCGGCAAGACAGATCGCGTTCAAGGTCGGCTGCGCCTTGGGCGTCTCGCCGCGAAGAAGCGCGCCGATATTCATCGCGGTCGCGGTGACCATCGACTCGATCATGAAGCCGGTCTTCGGCACCCCGACCGGAACCGGCGTCGCCCCGACCGGCGCGATCGCGACGCACACACCGACCGCAAATACGTTCGGAAAGGCAGGGCTCCGCTGATGCTTGTCGACGATGACAAAGCCCCGCGGATTGGTCAGCTTCTCGATGCCGCGAACCGCTTCGACACCGCGGAACGCCGGCAGCATCATGGAATAGGAGAAAGGCAGTTCGTGCGCCTTGTGGACCGTGCCGTTTTCGGCAAATTCCTCCACGCTTATCACGCCGGGCTCGACGTGGTCGACGCGGGCATTGGTGATCCACTTGATATGCTTCTCGCGCATCTCGCTTTCGAGCAGGCCCTTGGTATCGCCGACGCCATCAAGGCCGAGATGACCGATATAGGGCTCTGACGTCACGAAGGTCATCGGCACCTGATCACGCAGCTTGCGGCGGCGCAGCTCGGTCTCCAGTATGAACAGGAATTCGTAGGCCGGCCCGAAACAGGACGCGCCCTGGACCGCGCCGATCACGACCGGGCCGGGCTTGGCGGCGAGCTTTTCGAATGCTTCCTTCGCGTTTGAAGCGTGGTCGACGTGACAGATCGATTGCGTGTAGCCCTGCGGGCCCAGTCCCGGAATCTCGTCAAAGGCAAGCTCCGGACCGGTTGCCACCACGAGGTAGTCATAGTCGACGAATGAGCCGTCGCCGAGCTCGACACGATTGTTGTCCGGATGGACGCGCCTGGCGCCTTGAGTCAGCAGGCTAACACCCTTGCGCTTCATGATTTCAACGAGATCGATCTCGATATCGCTGCGCTTGCGCCAACCGATCGCCACCCAGGGATTCGACGGCACAAAGTGATAGACGGCTCCTTGCGAGATCACGCTCAGGCGGTCACCCTTTCTCAACTGGGGCAATATTTCATAGGCCATCAGCGTCCCGCTGAGACCCGCTCCGATTACGACGACTTCCGCCATGGCCACCTCCGTTTGGGTTGATCGCTTCGCCGGTTGACCCGGCCGTTTTGCGCATGCTTGACTATATATTCATATTTTCGTATATACGCAACTATGAAAATAAATAGTGAAATGATGGAGCGGGCTGCCGATCAGGCGAGCGACCTTTTGAAGGCGCTTTCCAACCGGCATCGGCTTCTCATCATCTGCCAGCTGATCGACGGCGAACGTTCGGTCGGCGAACTGGCCGAGCTTCTCGGTTTGCGGGATTCCACCGTTTCTCAGCATCTCGCGCTCCTTCGCAAGGACGGCCTGGTATCGGCGCGCCGCGATGCGCAAACGATCTATTATTCGATCGCGAGCGAACCGGCGCGCGACATCCTAAAGACGCTCTATCAGGCGTTCTGTGTTCCAAAATCTAGGGCTGCGCGCGGCTCGGTGCGTTGATTGAGATCAACGCGGATCCCGAAATTTCTGGCGAGATGAAACAAGACGTCACGGCATGCCGATGGATATTGCGATGATCAGGCGGAGTTTGTGTTTTTTGGCGACATTTGCAGCGCTCGCTTTGACCGCAGGTGCGGCAGGCGCGCAGACGCTCACGGTCGAGCAGCGTTCGATCGCGGACGAAAAGGCCGTGTTTGCCACCGTGGAAAGCATCAGCGTGGTTCCGGCTCGCAGCCGCATCGGCGGCACGGTGGCGCAGCTTCATGTCAGAGAGGGCGATGCCGTCACGCGTGGCCAGGCGATCGCCGTCGTGGGCGACGAGAAGCTCGTGCTCCAGATGAAATCGCTGGATGCGCAAATGGAGGCTTTGCAGGCGCAGGCCGACCAGGCGCAGACCGATTTTGATCGCATCGAGGGACTGGTCGAGCGTGGCACGCTGCCGCGCACCAGGCTTGATGAAGCACGGACGGCACTCAATGTTGCCCAGAACAATCTCCGCGCCAGGACTGCGGAACGAGGAGTGATCCAGCAACAACAGACCGAAGGCCAGGTGCTGGCTCCGCAGGATGGTCGCGTCCTGAAGCGCTTGGTGACAGTGGGTTCGGTGGTACCGCCCGGCGATCCGGTCGTGACGGTGGCGCAGCAGCATTTCAAGCTGCGCTTGAGATTGCCGGAAGAGCACGCCCGCTTCCTGAAGGCCGGTGATCGTATTCGCCTTGATGGCAACGAATTCGGTGAGGACGCGGCCAAATGGGGCGTCGTCGATCTCATCTATCCCCAGATCGAGGAAGGCCGCGTCATCGCGGATGCAACCGTCGAAGGGCTCGGCGAGTATTTTGTCGGCGATCGCCTGCGGGTCTGGATTTCCGGCGGCACGCGTGCGGTCTTCATCATTCCGGCAAGTTTCATAAAGACGCGCTTTGGCATCGATTACGTCCGTCTTCGCGGCGGCCAGGCCTCCATGGAGGTACCTGTGCAGCGTGGACGTGAAATGCCGACGCCTGCCCTTCCCGACGGGCTCGAAATCCTGTCCGGCATTCGTGCCGGCGATCAGCTGGAGCGGCCGTGAATCTCGGGCTCTCAGGCCGGCTGACCAAGGTAACCGTCAACTCACCGCTGACGCCGTTATTCCTGCTGGCCGCCCTTGTCGTCGGCCTGATCGCCCTCGCCGTGATCCCGCGCGAGGAAGAGCCGCAGATCAGCGTGCCGATGGTGGATATTCGCGTGAACGCGGACGGGTTGCGCGGTCCCGATGCCGTCGAACTCGTCACCAAGCCGCTCGAAGCCATCGTCAAGGGCATCGACGGCGTCGAGCATGTGTACAGCCAGACCGAAGACGACCGCGTAATGGTCACGGCGCGTTTTCTGGTCGGCACCAAATTCGAAGACGCGATCCTGCGCGTTCACGAGAAGATCCGGGCCAACCTCGATCGCATCCCCGTCGGTATTCCGGAGCCCCTCATTGTCGGCCGCGGCATCAACGATGTTGCCGTCACCGTGCTGACGCTGTCGCCAAAGCCGGAGGCCGCCGAACGCTGGACCGACAAGGACCTGCTCGAGCTCGCTGACAAGCTGCGGGCCGAACTCATGAAGGTTGACAACATCGGATTGACCTACATTTCAGGCGGCGCACCGCAGGAGATCAGGGTCGAGCCCGATCCCGAGAAGCTGTCGCTTTACGGCATCACGCTTCAACAGCTTGTCGCGAAAGTGAAAGATGCGAACCGGTCGTTTCTGGCCGGCCAGGTGCGAGATGCGGGCAGCGTGCGCAGCGTCGCGGCCGGTCAGACGCTATCGGGGATTCCCGATATCGGATTGCTGTTGATTTCAACCCGCGACGGCCGCCCGGTTTATGTCAGGGACGTGGCCGCCGTGGTGATCGGGCCGAGCACGATCGATCATCGGGTCTGGAATGATGCGCGGGATATCAAAGGACAATGGGCGCGCGTGCCCGCGGTCAGTGTCGCGCTCGCCAAGCGCGCCGGCGCCAACGCCGTGGTGGTCTCCGCCGACGTCGCTCGCCGTCTGGAAGCACTGAAATCGAATCTCATTCCCGGCGACATCCAGGTGACGGTGACCCGTGACTATGGCGAGACGGCCAATGAAAAGGCCAATGAACTCTTGTACCATCTCGCGCTGGCGACGGTTTCGATTGTCGTGCTCATTGCCGTTGCGATCGGCTGGCGCGAGGCGCTCGTCACCTTCGTCGTCATTCCGACAACCATCCTGCTCACGATGTTTGCCGCCAACCTGATGGGTTACACCATCAACCGTGTCAGCCTGTTTGCGCTGATCTTCTCGATCGGCATTCTCGTCGATGATGCGATTGTCGTGGTCGAGAACATCGCGCGTCACTGGGCCATGCGCGACGGCCGCCCTCGCCTTCAGGCTACCATCGAAGCGGTTGCGGAGGTCGGTAACCCGACCGTCGTCGCAACCTTGACCGTGGTTGCCGCGCTGTTGCCGATGCTGTTCGTGTCGGGGTTGATGGGGCCGTACATGGCGCCGATACCGGCCAATGCTTCCGCGGCGATGCTGTTCTCGTTCTTCGTGGCCATGGTGGTCGCGCCCTGGCTGATGCTGCGGCTGGCCCCGAAAGGCGAACTGGCGGCGGCTCACGCCGCGCACACCGAAGGCAGGCTTGGCGCGCTCTACCGCCGCTTTGCCACGCCGATCGTGAGCAGCAAGCGATCGGCGTGGACGTTTCTGCTCGGCGTAGGCTTCGCCACGCTATTGTCGATGACGTTGTTTGCGACCAAGTCCGTCACGGTCAAGCTGCTGCCCTTCGACAACAAGTCCGAAATTGCGGTCATGGTCGACCTGCCGGAAGGCGCAAGTCTAGAGGCCACCGAGCGCGCACTGTTCCGCACGGCGGAGATTGCACGGCGACTGCCCGAGACGACTTCGCTGCAATCCTATGCCGGCACAGCGGCGCCGTTCAATTTTAACGGCCTGGTGCGTCACTATTACCTGCGCGAGCGACCGGAGCTCGGTGAACTTCAAGTCAACCTGACCTCCCGCGCCGAACGCAAACGGGCCAGCCACGAGATCGCACTTGAATTGCGGCAGCAACTGAAGGCGCTCGACGTTCCTGCCGGCACCAGCATCAAGGTGGTCGAGGTGCCGCCAGGACCGCCGGTGCTGGCGACGCTTCTGGCCGAGATTTACGGCCCCGATGCCGCGACACGTCGGGCGGTCGCCGCCGAAACGAAGAAGATCTTTGCCGAAGTGCCGTTCATCGTCGACATCGACGATTCGATCGGCGAGAAGCGGCCACGGCTGCGGCTGTCGATTGATCAGGACAAACTCGAGTTTTTCGGCGTCGAACAACGCGACGTCTACGACACCATTCAGGCGCTGTTCGGTGGCATCTCGATCGGCTACTCGCATCGCGGCGAGGACCGCAACCCGATCGAGATCGCGGTGCGGCTGCCCAAGCGCGACCTTGTCTGGGACGAGGCGCTCGCCTCGACACCGGTGCCTGCCAATACGCTGCCCGGAAGCAAGACCGTCGTCGAGTTGGGCCAGGTCGTGAAGGCGACCACGGAGGAAGGAACGCCCGTCATCTTCCGCCGCGACGGCCGTTTCGCCGACATGGTGATGGCGGAACTCGCCGGGCGGTTCGAGGCCCCACTTTACGGGATGCTGGAGGTGGACGACCGTATCAATGCGCATGATTGGGGCGCTCTGCCGAAGCCCGCGATCAGCCTGCACGGACAGCCGGCGGACGAGTCGCATCCGACGCTGCTGTGGGATGGCGAATGGGAGATCACCTGGGTGACGTTCCGCGACATGGGCGCAGCCTTCGGCGCCGCGATTCTTGGCATCTATGTGCTCGTCGTCGCCCAGTTCAGGAGTTTTCGCCTGCCGCTGGTGATCCTGACACCGATCCCGCTGACCTTGATCGGCATCCTGATCGGGCACTGGCTGCTGGGAGCGCCGTTCACCGCGACGTCGATGATCGGTTTCATCGCACTCGCCGGCATCATCGTGCGCAACTCGATCCTGCTGGTCGATTTCATCCGCCACAGCGGCGCGGAAGGCAGGCCGCTGCGCGAGGTGGTGCTGGAAGCCGGCGCCGTCCGCTTCAAGCCGATCCTGCTCACCGCGCTTGCCGCCATGATCGGCGCGGCGACGATCCTGCCTGATCCGATCTTCCAGGGGCTCGCGATCTCGCTTCTGTTTGGCCTCGCCTCTTCGACATTGCTCACGGTGCTGGTCATTCCGGCGATCTACATCGCCTTGCGCGCGCCGCGCGAGACGTCCGCCGCTACCGTCAAACCGAATTGAGGACACCATGAAAAAAAGCTATCCGGAAATCACCAGGAATATCTCCGCAAACCTGCGGAAGCTTCGCACCGACATTCCCGATGTCATGAAGGGGTTCTCCGCGCTCGCACAGGCCGCAGGCCGGGACGGCGCGCTGGACGGGAAGACCAAGGAACTGATCGCGCTTGCGCTTGGCGTGGCCGCGCATTGCGATGGCTGCATCGGCTTTCATACTGAAGCGCTCGTCAAGCTCGGCGCGACGCGGCTGGAAGTCGAGGAAGCGCTTGGCATGGCCGTCTACATGGGCGGCGGTCCGTCGTTGATGTATGCCGCCGACGCGATCGCCGCGTATGAAGACTTCCAGAAGAACGCTCTGGAAGTTGCGACTTAACTGACCAGCCATCGCTGATCACGCCGACAGTCCGGTGCACTGCCTCAGTGAAACCGGTCGCGTGGCCGTTCCTGCGGCCCGCCCGTCGGTTGCGGGGTGGTTGCCGCCTTCAATTCATCCGGCGTTACGCGGCAGTCGCCGTTCTTGTCGAACCGCAGAATGAACACGCTCGGCTTTTCGACAAACTCCTTGCGCGAAATCTTGCCGTCCTGGTTCTCGTCGAAATAGCCGAAGTCGGCTTCGGCAAGACTGGGATCGGCTTTCTTGATCGCCTCGAATTCCTGCGGAGTGAGAAAGCCCTTGCGGCCCTTATCGGCCGAGGCAAACAGCTGCTCCATGAACTTCTTCCACTCGTCGCAGGTGAAGATGCCGTCGTGGTTGGTGTCCCATACTGGAGGACCGTTATTGAGCAGAGGGTCGATGCGGGCCGCAGATTGGGCCTGCGCCAAAGACAGACCGAGAGTATTGCCGGTCACGAGCACCGCCAAAGTCAGGCCGAAGCGAAGCGCTAAAATTCCGTCACGCAAGTTCCTGGTCTCCTGTCGTCACAAATGCAGCGCGCGGAATCGAAATTTCCCGACAGACACATTCGTCCCGCCCCGATGATCCATATTGGATCAACGCGAAAGACTTGTCATCGACAGGACACGCAAAGTTACGTGTCGTGATTGGCTATTAAAAAGCTATTTTACGACGGCTGCCGTTTGCCCGAACAGAAGCTTGCGCTCTTCCTCGGTGCGAATCGCGGGCTGGCCGAAGTTCGGATTGACGTCCTTGGCGAGCGCGTAAGCGCGCACCGTTGCCGGCCGTTCGCCGATGGTCTCAAGCCAGCGCTTGAGATGAGGGAACTGCTCGATGTCCTGCCCCTGATTCTTGTAAGGCACGACCCAGGGATAACAGGCCATGTCGGCGATCGAATATTGGCCGCCGATGAACTCGCGATCCGCGAGACGCTTGTTGAGCACGCCGTAGAGGCGGTTGGTCTCGTTCACATAGCGGTCGATCGCATATGGAATCTTGTCCTGCGCATAATTGCGGAAGTGATGGTTCTGCCCGGCCATCGGTCCGAGCCCGCCCATTTGCCAGAACGTCCACTGGATAACATCATAGCGGCTATAGAGGTCAGCATGCAGGAACTGGCCGGTCTTCTCGGCGAGATAGAGCAGCATCGCGCCGGATTCAAAGATCGAGATCGGCTTGGTCCCACTCTTGGGATCACCCTTGTGATCACCGTTGGGCTCGTGATCGACCAGCGCCGGAATCCGGTTGTTCGGTGCGATCGCCAGAAATTCCGGCTTGAACTGATCGCCTTTGCCGATGTTGATCGGGAAGATCTTGTACTTCAGCCCTGTTTCCTCAAGAAACATCGTGATCTTGTGACCGTTCGGTGTGGTCCAATAATACAGGTCGATCATCGCGGCGTTCCTTCCCGAAACATTTCGATTTGAAAAAGGATGCGGTTGCATGGAGTTCACCGCAAAGGCCGACCCGAGTCAATCAAACCCTTTGGCCATCGCCGCGAAGTGAAGTGGCGGGCGTTCCGGCCTTGAGGCGAAAGTTCACGGCGACGGCGTCACCACAATCGTCCGCATGTCGGTCTGGATCAGGTTCTGCTCCATGCCGCGAAACACCGTCCTCGAAGTCTCGGCGACCTTCCGCGTCATGCCGCCCTCGACCTCGAATTCGGCGCGCTTGTCGAAAGAGAACACCATCGAACTGACGAGTTGCCGCACCCGCGCGGGCGTGACGCTGTCGCCGGAGGCCGCCAGCAAACTCCTCGCAAAGGATTGCATGAATTCGTCCATGGCAGCGACGTCGACGGAGGTGACATTGACGAATTTGAGCCGCGCCGCATCGGCAGCGGCCAGCTCGAATCGTTCGGTCGATTTCAGCGCATCGCCGCCGAGCGGATTTTCCGCTGGCTTGGTCACCTGCCTGAATTCGCCGGGCTTCATGCCGGTATTCTGCGCCACCGCCAGCACCCCAAGCGCATCGATGTAAACCGAGGCCGCGCTGCCGGCATCGACCTCGACCAGTTCCGACATCAATTGATCGAACAGCGCGCGCGATGCGGGCCGGCGGTCGAATTGCTCCACAAGCCCGCTCGCCGCACCGCGCATCGCCGCCTTTGCCTCATCGAGATTGTCGATGTGCAACGGCTTGCCCGACGGGTCGGTGCTGGCGCGGATCACCACATTCTCCAGGACCTTCATGTAGGCGAGGCTCAGCGGCACACTCCGCGCATTGCCCTCGACGGTGGCGTCACGCTGAACATAGGAAATTCGAAATCCATTCGCCGTCTTCTGCTCGATGGTCAGTTCACCGCGCGTCTTGATCATGGACGTCGCCGTGCCGTCCGGCCTCACCTCTTCGCTGCGGGCCTCGGTCTCGACCATCCAGCGGCTGCCGACTTGCGGGTCGTAGACCGGCTCGGCGGCGAATGCCGGCGCGATCTCGAACATCGCAATGGCCGCAACAACGGTCGCGAGCGCCCCTGCCCGCGCGAACCCCCAAATATTCATTGTCCCGACCTCAATCACTCAGCTCGAACGGCCGTGCGCCCGCAGCCATTGCTTGCCGCCCTCGGTGACGACGACCATGGCGCCGGTGGCGCGGGCGACATAACCGGAATCAACCGCGTCCTCCCAGATCGTCAGCCGCGGGCATGACGTCCGCCAGGCCGCGATTACTTCCGAATAAGGCCGCGGTTCCCGGGCAATCCACTCAACCAGGTCAAGGACCAGCGAATCAGCCGCCTCCACCATCGAATCGCTCCTGTTTGTGCAGCGCTTATATAGGCTGCGGAGCGGATTCCGGCCAACTTCTCCCGAAACTGTGAAGCAGTTCACACGCGTTCGGGCGAAGGCGTGGTTTCCTCATGCGTCTCGGATGGCGGAGACGTGACAAACATGACCCATGATGGCTTTCAAATTGAGGCTTTCGAAGCCGGCAAAGGGCTTTGGCATGCCAGGATCAGGCGCGAGGACCTTGAGCCCGTCGTCATCGACGGCGTGTCATTTCCCGAGCTTGAGGTCGGATTCGCCTGGTCCGACGCGGAAGCGGCCATCGCCGACGCCAAGACCCGCATCAATTACCTCAACCGGCGATCGGTGACGTCAGAGCAAAAGCGGAAGTCCGCTCATGTATGACTCAAGAACCAACTCGTCGGCCTCCGTCCGGTCCAACTGCCCCGATTGCGACGGCCAGCTTAAAGTGCTGCGCGTGATCGGCGGCCGCGCCGGCACCGAATACTGGACCATGCGGTGCACCCGCTGCGGCGGGATTCACCTCGACATCGTCAGTCCGGCGCCCGCGCCTTCATCGGCGGCATAAGAGCAACCCCTTACTGCCCGAACGCGCGCGCGATGGCGCTTCGCGCCTCGTCCTGGATCTGGCGCAGGTGTTCCTCGCTGCGAAAACTCTCCGCATAGATCTTGTAGACGTCCTCGGTACCGGAGGGACGCGCCGCAAACCAGCCGTTGTCGGCCACAACCTTGATGCCGCCAAACGATTGCCCGTTGCCCGGCGCCGTCGTGAGCGTCGCAGCTACCTTCTCGCCCCCCAATTGCTTGATCGCGAGCTTCTCGCCGGACAGCGTCTTGAACAGGCTCTTCTGTTGCGGCGTCGCCGGCGCATCGATCCGCGCATAGAACGGCACGCCCAACTCCTTGGTCAGTGAATCAAACAGCTGGCTCGGGTCGCGCTCGGTCCGCGCGGTGATCTCGGCGGCGAGCAGTCCCATGATCAGGCCGTCCTTGTCGGTGGTCCACACCGATCCGTCCTTGCGCAGGAACGAGGCGCCCGCGCTCTCCTCGCCGGCAAAGCCGAAGCCGCCGCCGACCAGGCCGTCGACGAACCATTTGAAGCCGACCGGCGTCTCGACCACTTTGCGACCGATCTTATTCGCCACCCGGTCGATGATCGCGCTTGACACGATGGTTTTGCCGACCGCGCTGTCCTTGCGCCATTGCGGCCGATGCTCGAACAGGAACGCGATCGAAGCCGCCAGAAAATGGTTCGGATTCATCAGGCCGTTGGAGCGGGTGACGATGCCGTGGCGGTCGGCGTCGGTGTCGTTGGCAAAGGCGATATCGAACTTGTCGCGCATGCCGATCAGTTGCGCCATTGCGTAAGGCGACGAGCAATCCATCCGGATCTTGCCGTCCCAGTCGAGCGTCATGAAGCGGAACGTCGGATCGACCTCGTCGCGGATCAGGGTCGCGTTCAAACCATAACGCTCGATGATCGGCTCCCAGTAGCGCACCGCCGCGCCGCCGAGCGGGTCGATGCCGATCTTGACGCTTGCGCCGCGGATCGCCTCCATGTCGAGCACATTGGCGAGATCGGCGACATAGGGCGTGATGTAATCGTAGCGGTGCACGCATGAGGCTTTCCGCGCGCGCTCGTAGGGGATGCGCTTGACGCCATCGAGAGCGGTCTCGAGATAGCGGTTGGCGGCGCGCTCGATCGCGCCGGTGACGTCGGTATCGGCCGGGCCGCCATTCGGGGGGTTATATTTGAAGCCGCCATCTTCCGGCGGATTGTGCGAGGGCGTGACCACGACGCCGTCGGCGAGGCCCTCGGTTCGCCCCTTATTGTAAGTAAGGATGGCATGCGAGATCACCGGCGTCGGCGTGTAGCCGTCGTGATCGTCGATCATCACCTCGACGCCATTGGCGGCGAACACTTCCAGCGCACTGGCGAGCGCCGGCTCGGCCAGCGCGTGGGTGTCGATGCCGATGAACAGCGGCCCGGAGAGATTTTTCTCGCAGCGGTGATCGCACAGCGCCTGGCTGATCGCCAGAATA
>Ga0070733_10002736_pt1 | contig 12316 bp, 9 predicted proteins | sample Coa_R1_9_FD_66450 | JGI IMG/M metagenome (GOLD analysis project Ga0070733, IMG submission 66450) | Surface soil microbial communities from Centralia Pennsylvania, which are recovering from an underground coalmine fire - Coalmine... | ecosystem: Environmental > Terrestrial > Soil > Unclassified ... | reverse complement strand
GCTTTGCGGAGAGAGCCGCGCCGGCGGCCTTCTGTTGGGCGGCGGATTTGGCGGGCATGGCTGAGCTCCGATGTGAGAAGCAAAATGAACGCGCCAGGCGGCCGTCGTGTTCAATGTCCTAGAGCACGCGGCGTTTAAATGGAATCCGTCGCTGTCATTGCGAGGAGCGCAGCGACGAAGCAATCCATTCATAGAGCTCCGCCCTATGAGTGGATTGCTTCGCTTCGCTCTTAAATGACTTAAGTGGCGCTATTTCAAAGCAGCATGCTCTAAACGCACGGCGGGCGAGGCCTTTCGACCACGCCCGCCGCTCTCTGAACGAAACGGGAGGCGTTTCGCTCAGTTGCCCATCATCTGCTTGGCGTTGTCCGGCGTGATCGCCGTCGTCGGCACGGTGACGGTGGTCGGCACTTTCTCGGCGCAGTCGAGCAAGATCGACTTCGCCATGTCGATCGCTTCCGGTCCGCCGGTCGGATAGGTGAACGTCGCCGCCCACTCGCCTTCCGCGACGGCCCTGATGCCGCCGGCCGGACCCGGCAGGCCGTCGGTGCCGAGAATCTTGATCTGGTCGACCTTGCCGGCGCCCTTGGCCGCCAGCCGCGCGCCCGCCGCCATCATGTCGTTCGAAGCGTAGACCGCCTTGATGTTCGGATGGGCCTGCAGCATCGCCGCGAAAGCGGTCTGCGCCTTATCCGGCAGCCAGTCGGCGGCCTGCTCGGCGACGACCTCGATCTTGGCGTTGTCCTTGACCCCCGCCTTGAAGCCGTTCAGGCGCTCGACCGCCGGCGTCGAACTCGGCAAGCCTTCCAGCACCGCCACTTCGCCGCCGTCGGGCAGAAGCTTGTCGGCGACGTTCTTTCCCGCCTCCTCGGCGATCTTGAAATTGTCGCCGCCGATAAAGGCCGTGTAGTCCTTGCCGGGATCGCCGACGGTCTTGCGGTCAAGCTCGACGACCGGAATGCCCGCCTTCATCGCCCGCGCCACGACCGGCGTCAGAGGCGAAGCCTCGAAGGGCGAGATCAGGATGAGGTCGACTTTCTGGGTGATAAAATTGTCCATTTGCGACGTTTGCGTATTCACATTGCCGGCGCCGTCGGCAATCTGCAACGTGAATTGCGGCGCCTTCTTTGCGGCCGCGGTCAGCTCGTCGTTGACGTGCTGGCGATAGGGCTCGGCGTTATTGGCTTGCGAGAAGCCGATGACATATTGCCCGTTCTTGCCGCATTCCTTCACGAGCGGCGCGGCGCTCGCGGCGCCGGCGGCCAGCGCCAGCGCGCCGACGCTCAGCGCGAGAGTCGGCCAGAGTTTGGAATTACTTTTCATATGCCTCATCGTTCACTCCCCGATGCTGGTTCAAGAGAAATCGTCGCTCCCGATTTAAGATCGGGTAGCGTCCCGCCGCGGCGCAAGCCGAGCGAGACTTTTTGGCCGCCGTGATCTATCGACCCAATCCCTCGCGGCGACGTACGAGCGATTGAAGAACCGCGGCAAGGACGATGATCGCGCCCGTGGCGAGCAATTGCAGAGCCGCATTGATGTTGTTGAGTTGAAGCACGTTGGCGAGCGCGCCAAGCATGATCGCGCCGGCGACCGTGCCGACCATCGAGCCTGCGCCGCCGAAAAGGCTGGTGCCGCCGATGACCACGGCGGCGATCGCCGTCAGCTCGTAGCCGGTGCCGTCATTGGCGCTGCCGAAATTGAACTGGCCGGCATGGACGATGCCCGCGATGGCCGAGACGAGGCCGGTGATGGCGTAGACGGCGACCTTGACCAGCATCACCGGCACGCCGGAGAGACGCGCCGCTCGCTCGTTGCCGCCGACCGCGAAGACATAGCGGCCGAAGCGGGTGAAATTCAGCACGAAGGTCGCGATGATCGCGACGACGACAAAGACCAGCGTGGCGACCGGAACCGTATTGTTGAAGAGACGATCGCCGAGCACCGAGAAGATCGGCGGCGCGAGGCCCGGACCGTCGCCGTAGGAAATGTTGATGTACTGATTGTTGGAAATGACCAGCGCCAGGCCCCGCGCCACTTGCAAGCCGGCAAGCGTCACGATGAAGGGTTCGAGGCGGAACCGCGTCGAAATCACGCCTTGCGTGGCGCCGAAGGCGGCGCCGCAAGCCATGACGAAAAGCAGGGTCGGAACAAGGCCCCAGCCCGCGGTCGTCATAATGGTCGCGGTGAGCACGCTGGAAAGGGACAGCAAAGCCCCGACCGAAAGATCGATGCCGGCGGTGATGATGACGAAGGTCATCCCAACCGCGATGATTCCCGTCTCCGACACCGCGCGCACGATATTGGCCATGTTGTCGGGCGCTAGGAACAAGATGAGCCCATGCCGGCGCGGCGAGAAAATAACGCCGCCGATCGCCACCAGCACCAGACCGATCACGCTTTGAAAGCGCACCGCGACCGCGAAAAAGTCGAGCCTCCGGCGTTGGGCCGGCCGCGCCGGAGCGGAGTCGCGAATGGTCGCCGCGTCATTCATCGCTTTCGTCCAGGCCTGATTCCGCCGCCGCCATCACTTCGCGCTCGTCGGCGCCCGCCGAGAATTCGGCGACCGTCTTCCCGCGCCTCAACACGACGACCCGGTCGCAGAGGCCGATGAGCTCCGGCATCTCGCTTGAGGCGACCAGCACGCCGACGCCCTGAGCGGCGAGATCGCGAATGCGCGCGTAAATCTCGCCCTTGGCGCCGACATCGACGCCGCGAGTCGGCTCGTCGAGCAGAAGCAACCGAGGTTCGCCGAGCACCTCCTTGGCCAGCACCACTTTCTGTTGGTTGCCGCCCGACAGGGCGCCGACCGCGAGTTCCGGCCGCGGCGGGCGTACGTCAAACGCGGCGATCGCCTTACGGGCGAGCCGCATCTCGCGGACCTTCGACATCAGGAAAAATGGCGAGACGCTGCGCAGAACCGAGGCCACGAGGTTTCGCCCGACGCTGTCGCGCAGCATGAGGCCGCCCCCTCTGCGATCGTCGGTGACAAAGGCGAGGCCGGCGCGGCGCGCCTCGCGGATCGAGCGCGGCCGCGCCGGCTTCTCTTCGATCTCCACCGCGCCAGACCACGCGCCGGGACCGCCGGCGCCATAGAGCGTCGATAAAAGCTCAGTGCGGCCCGCGCCCATGATTCCGGCGAGGCCAACGACTTCGCCGGCGCGCACTTCCAGCGAGACGTCCCGCGGCGCGCGCCAGCCGGCGCGCTGGCGCTGCGGGTTGTAGCGCGCCTTCTCCAAACGCAGCACGCGGCGCCCGAAGACGCCGCTGCGGCGCGGATGGAGTTCGGCCAAGGGTCGGCCGACCAGGAGGCTCACCAGCTCCGATTGCGGCGCGCGCGGCGAGGCGGTTCCGGCGACTTTCCCATCGCGCATGACGGTCACGCGATCGGCGACGCGCGGCACTTCCTCGAGACGATGCGAGATATAGACGATGCCGACGCCGCGGCCGGCGATATCGCGCATCACGGCAAAGAGCCTTTCCACTTCCGCCGCCGTCAGCGCCGCGGTCGGCTCGTCCATCACGAGAATGCGCGAGGCGTAAATGAGCGCCTTGGCGATCGCGACGATCTGGCGGCGGCCGACCGACAATTCGCCGACTTGTTGATCGACATCGATATCGAAGCCGATCGCTTCGAGCCTCGATTTCGCCTCGCGGCGCATCGACGCGCGATCGAGCACGCCCGCCCGCGTCAGCTCGCGGCCGAGGAACAGATTGGCGGTGACGTCGAGGCTCGGCACGAGATCGAGCTCTTGAAAGATCGTGGCGACGCCGGCGGCCTGGGCGGCGCGCGGATCGTTGAACCGCGCGGGCTGGCCGTCGATCAGGATCTCGCCTTCGTCAGGCTCGACGACGCCGGAGAGGATGTTCATCAGCGTCGATTTGCCGGCGCCGTTCTCGCCAAGCAGCGCATGGACTTCGCCGCGACGGAGGTCGAAGTCCACCCCGCGCAGGGCCTGCACGCCGCCGAACGTCTTGACGACGCCGCGCATGGCGAGCAACGGGCTCGGCGTTGCGGCGGAGGCGGTCATTGCGGGACGCCGCAGGATTCGCGTTCGACGATCGTGGCGTCGAGCCGAATCGTGCGCCGCGCGCCATGCGGCGCGGCAATGCGCTCCATGAGAAGAAACGCCGCGCGCCTGCCGATCTCGGCGCAAGGCTGCGCGACCAGCGTCAGACGCGGCTCGAAACAATCGGCCCATTCGAAATCGTCGAAGCCGACGACGGTAATATCTTTGGGCACGCGCAAGCCCTGCGCGCGCAAAGCCTTCATAATGCCGATCGTCGCCAGATTGTTGCCGCCGACCAACGCGGTCGGGGGATGAGCGAGCGCAAGAAGCGCCTCGGTCGCCGCCGTCGCGCTTATTGTCGTCGCGTTGCCCATGACGAGGAGACGCTCGTCGACCGCGGCGCCGCGGTTGTTCACGCCATCGCGATAGCCTTCGATGCGCTCGAGCGTCGTCTCGAAGCCGGGGTGGCCGCCGATATAGCCGATCCGCTCATGGCCGAGCGCGGCGACCCGTTCGACGAGCTGGCGCATCGCCTCGCGGTTGTTGACCCCGACTTGGTCGAATTCGGGATCGCGCATGCGATCGACGAGGACGCAAGGGAGCTTTGCGTCGCGAAGATAGCGAAGCGCGCGGCGCTCCGGATCGGCGCTCGGCGCCAAGATGATGCCATCGACCCGCCTTTGATGCAGGGCCATGACGACGTCCAGCTCGCGGGCGGGATTGTCCTCGGTGTCGGAGAGAAACACCATCATCCCGAGCCGCGCGCATTCCGTCTCGATGGCGCAGATGATGTCGCTGAAATAGGGATTGGAGATCGAGGAGATGGCGATGCCGACCGAGCGGGTCGAGGCGGCCTTCAGGCTCTGCGCCATGATGTTGGGTCGATAGCCGAAGGAATCGATGACCGCCTGCACGGCGCTGGCGGTGCTCGGCGAGACCCGGCGCGTGCCGTTCAGCACATGCGACACGGTCGAGACCGAAACGCCCGCCTTGCGCGCGACATCGGCGATGGTCGCCACGGCTCCTCCCTTGGGGCCGATCTGGCGGCTCCGTTGTTCGACAAATAGCCGAAGAAAATCGTTTGCGCAATCGTTTCGACGATCGGCGGTCGAACAGTCGCGGACGACGTTACTGCTGGCTGATCACTGAGTTTTTCAAGCGGGATTTGGCGGATTCGCGTCGCCAAAGCGGTTTCCAAGGATTTTGCAAATCGCGCGACCCGCCTCGGAAGCAGCCTCGGCGTCGGGGGACCCTCTCCCCGTGGAGCGAAGCGGAACGGGGAGAGGAGGCCTCGGCGCAGCGCCTTGCGATGGCGCGTACTTTTTTTTTGCGCGCGACAGCGCCTGTCGCGTTACGTCTCGAACCGGCGAGGTACGACGCCGCTCACCCCCTGCCCTCCCGCGCGAGCACTCTCGTCACGCCGCTGAGCACCGCCTTCAGCGAAGCCATCACGATATTGGCGTCGATGCCGACGCCGTGGACGATCTCGCCATTCTTATCCTGCAATTCGACATAGCAGGTCGCCGTCGCGTTGGCGCCGCGTCCGACCGCGTGCTCGTGATAGTCGATGAACGAGAAATCGACGCTAAAGGCGCGCTTCAGCGCGTCGACGAAGGCGTCGATCGGCCCATTGCCTGTCCCCTCGATTGTCATCGTCGAGCCGTCGACTTTTTTCAGGACGGCGGTCAGCGTTTGCTCGTTTCGGCCCGTCGGCAACGTCTGCTGGGAGACAAGTTCGACCGGCGCATTGTCGAGGCCGTAGGTCTTGGCGAACAAGGCCCAGAGATCGTCGCTGGTCAGCTCCTTGCCGTCGCGATCCATCTGCACCTGCGCGAGGCGCGAGAACTCGATCTGGAGCGGCCGCGGCAGGTCGAGGCCGTGATCAGCCTTCAGGATGTAAGCGATGCCCCCCTTGCCGGATTGCGAGTTGATGCGGATCACCGCCTCGTAGTCCCGCCCGACGTCCTTGGGATCGATCGGCAGGTACGGCACCTGGAACAAAGGATCGTTGCGCTTCTCCTGCGCCTCAAAACCTTTCTTGATCGCGTCCTGGTGCGAGCCGGAAAAGGCCGTGTAGACGAGTTCGCCGACGTAAGGATGGCGTTGGTGCACCGGCAATTGGTTGCAATATTCGACGACGTTCTTGACCGCGTCGACGTCATGCAGATCGAGCTTCGGGTCGACCCCTTGCGTGAAGAGGTTCAAGGCCATGGTCACGATGTCGACGTTGCCGGTGCGCTCGCCATTGCCGAAGAGCGTTCCTTCGACGCGATCGGCGCCGGCCATCAGCGCCAGCTCGGCCGCCGCCACCGCGGTGCCGCGGTCGTTGTGCGGATGGATCGAGAGCAGCACGCTGTCGCGATCGGAAATATGGCGGCCGAACCATTCGAACTGATCGGCATGGACATTGGGCGTCGCCATCTCGACGGTGGCCGGCAGATTCAAGATCAGCTTCTCGTCGCGGCTCGGCTGGATGACGTCCTTCACCGCCTCGCAGATTTCCAAGGCGAAATCCAATTCGGTGCCGGTAAAGCTTTCCGGCGAATATTCGAAGATGAACTTCGTCTCCGGCGCCTTGGCCGCCAATTGCTTGACGAGCTTGGCCGCGCTCACCGCGATTTCGGTGACGCCCTTCTTGTCGGTCCGGAAGACCACTTCGCGCTGCAAGGCCGAGGTCGAATTATAGAAATGCAGGATGACCTTTTTCGCGCCTTTGACCGCCTCAAAAGTGCGTTCGATCAATTCCGGCCGGCATTGGGTGAGGACCTGGATCGCCACGTCGTCTGGGATCGCCTTGCCCTCGATGATCGTGCGCACGAAATCAAAATCGGTCTGCGAAGCGGACGGAAAAGCGACTTCGATCTCCTTGAAGCCGACATCGACCAGAAGATTGAACATCCGATTCTTGCGATCGACGCCCATCGGCTCGATGAGCGCCTGATTGCCATCGCGCAAATCGACCGAGCACCAGATCGGCGCCTTGCTGATCACGTTCGACGGCCAGCGACGGTCGGGCAAGACGACCGGCGCATAGGCGCGGTATTTGGAAATCGGCATGGTGGACATGACAAGGAGACCCTTCAAAAAATGAAGCGGCGACGCCACGCGTTTCAACGCTTTAAATGAGGTCAACCGCGAGAATGCGAGAATGCGTTAAGCCAAAGCCCGGCGCGCTTTCAGAGCGCCGGGCGGCTAAGTCGCAGGGTCAAGGCCAGGGTCTCGGACCGCTTTCGCATGACCGGCAAATAATCAGAGGCAGCGCCCGAAATCAACTTTTCCTCGCAAAATGCGGCTCAACTAGCCAAAATAAGCGGGCAACGGCACGCCGCTTGATCTTACTCATGCTAGCATGCAATTGTGAAAATGACGAGATCGCCCGAACGGCCATAGGGCCGCGCGCGGCTGGTTGCGGCCGATTGGGCCGTTCGAAAATCTTGGGAGGTCGATCACAAATCCTTATGTGATCTTTTGACGCCATGACGCCGCTCATCTCCATTCAGAAGCTCTCAAAGAGTTTTCCCGGCGTCAGGGCGCTGAGCGACGTCCAATTCGAGCTGATGGCCGGCGAGGTTCACGCGCTCATGGGCGAGAACGGCGCCGGCAAATCGACGTTGATGAAAATCCTCGCCGGCGTTTATCAGAAGGATTCGGGCGAAATCCTCTACAACGGCCAGCCGGTCGAGTTCGCGAGCCCGCGCGCGTCGCAGGCCATGGGCGTCGGCATCATTCATCAGGAATTGCAACTGATGAATCATCTGACGGTCGCCCAGAATATTTTCATCGGCCGCGAGCCGCGCGGCCGCTTCGGCCTTCTTCTCGACGAGGACAAGCTCAACGCCCAGGCGGCGGAGATTTTGGCGCGCATGCATCTGAAGCTCGATCCGCGCGCTGTCGTCGGCCATCTCACAGTCGCCAAGCAGCAGATGGTCGAGATCGCCAAGGCTCTGTCCTTCGACTCGCGCGTCTTGATCATGGATGAACCGACCGCCGCCTTGAATGATGCGGAAATCGCCGAGCTTTTCCGGATCATTCGCGAACTCAAGAGCCGCGGCGTCGGCGTCGTCTACATCTCCCACAAGATGGACGAGCTGAAACGCATCTCCGACCGCGTCACCGTCTTGCGTGACGGCGAATATGTCGCGACCGTCATGACCGAGACGACCAGCGTCGAGGCGATCATCCGCATGATGGTCGGGCGGACGTTGACCGAAGCTGCGCCTTCCGAGCGCTCTGGCCCTCAAGGCGAGGTGGCGCTGGAAGTGAAGAATCTGAATAGCGGCCCGTTGGTCAGGGATGTAAGTTTCTCGCTTCGCAAAGGCGAGATTTTGGGCTTCGCCGGATTGATGGGCGCGGGAAGGACCGAAGTCGCGCGCGCGGTTTTTGGCGCCGATCGCCCGACTTCCGGCGAAATATTCGTGCATGGCGCCAAGGCGTCGATCAAAACGCCGGAGCAAGCTGTGGCGCTCGGCATCGGCTATCTTTCTGAAGACCGCAAGCGATTTGGCCTGGCGGTCGGCATGGACGTCGAATCCAACGTCGTGATGTCGAACTTGCAGAAATTCCTGTCGTTCGGGTTTTTCCTGCGGAAGCTGGCGATCCGCGAAACCGCCTCCCGGTTCATCAGCCTCCTCAACATCCGCACGCCCTCTCCGACGCAGGAAGTCAGGCTTCTTTCGGGCGGCAACCAGCAAAAGATCGTCGTTGCAAAATGGCTGGCGCGCGATTGCGAAATCCTGTTCTTTGACGAGCCGACGCGCGGCATCGACGTCGGCGCCAAGAGCGAGATTTACAAGCTTCTGAGGGCGCTGGCGAACCAGGGCAAGGCGATCGTGATGATTTCGTCGGAATTGCCGGAAATCCTGCGCATGAGCGACCGCATCGTCGTGATGTGCGAGGGCCGCATCACCGGCGAGCTTTCCGCCAAGGACGCGACGCAAGAAAGCATCATGCATTTGGCGACGCTGCGCGAGACGACATTGAAAGCCGCGTGACTGGCAAGAGGTTTAAGACTTCATGACGACGACGCGATCGGATGTTGCGACGCTGACTGGCGAGGGACGCGCCACGACGTTACGGGCTCGCCTGTTCGGCCCGACCGCCTTGCAGAAATTGCTCGCCTTCGCGAGCCTCATCCTGCTCCTCGCCTTTTTCAGCTTTGCCTCGCCTGTCTTCATGGAGACCGAGAATATTCTCGGCATCTTGCAGGCGACCGCGGTTAACGGCGTTCTGGCGGTCGCCTGCACATTCGTCATCATCACCGGCGGCATCGACCTATCGGTCGGCACGCTGATGACGTTCACCGCGGTGATCTGCGGCGTCTTTTTGACCTATTGGCACCTGCCAATGTGGATCGGCGTCGTCGCCGCAATCGCGACCGGCGCCCTCTGCGGCGCCATTTCGGGAACGCTCGCAGCGAAAATGAAAATCCCGCCCTTCATCGCCACTTTGGGCATGATGATGCTGCTCAAAGGGCTTTCGCTCGTCGTATCCGCCGACAAGCCGATCTATTTCAACGACACCGAAAACTTCTACATGATCTCGCAGGATTCGATCATCGGCCGGATCTTGCCCGCTATTCCCGTGCCCAACGCCGTGGTGATCTTCTTCGCGCTGGCGATCGCGGGTTCGATCGTCCTCAATCGCACCGCGCTTGGCCGCTACACATTTGCGCTCGGCAGCAATGAGGAGGCGGTGCGCCTCTCCGGGGTGAACGTCGATCGTTGGAAGATCGCGATCTATGGCCTCGGCGGCGCGATTTGCGGCGTCGCCGGACTTCTGATCGCTTCGCGCTTGAATTCGGCGCAGCCGGCGCTCGGCCAGGGTTATGAGCTCGAGGCCATCGCCGCCGTCGTGATCGGCGGCACCTCCCTCTCCGGCGGCTCCGGCACGATTCTCGGCACGATCATCGGCGCCTTCATCATGAGCGTGCTCACCAACGGGCTGCGCATACTTTCTGTCGCCCAGGAATGGCAGATCGTGGTGACCGGCTTGATTATCATTCTCGCGGTCTATGCAGACATCCTGCGCCGCAGAAAGAGCTGATGTAAGGGCGATAAATAAAGGGAGGAGAAGACGCTAAGGTAGCAAAACGACATCGGCTTCGGTGAAGCGATGAAATCTCGAAGGTCAATCGACGTAAAGAGGAGGGTACCTCATGTTGAACAGAAAACTGTTGGGCGCTGCGGCTGCCGTGGCTTTAAGCGCCGCCTTGACCATGACGACCGCGCGCGCGGACGAAACCTACATTCCGCTGATCTCCAAGGGCTTCCAGCACCAGTTTTGGCAGGCGGTGAAGGCCGGCGCCGAGCAGTCGGCCAAAGAGAACAACGTCAAGATCACCTTTGAAGGACCCGAGACGGAAGCGATGGTCGACAAGCAGGTCGATATGCTGTCGGCTGCCCTCGCCAAGCACCCGGCCGCGATCGGCCTTGCGGCGCTCGACAGCAAGGCTGAAATTCCGTTGTTGAAGAAGGCGCAATCGGAGAAGATTCCGGTCATCGCCTTCGACTCAGGGGTCGACAGCGACATCCCGCTGACGACCTGCACGACGGACAATCTCGCCGCCGCCGGCCTCGCCGCCGACAAGATGGCCGAGGCGATCGGCGATTCCGGCGAAGTCGCCGTGATCGTGCATGATCAGACGAGCCGCACCGGCATCGATCGCCGCGACGGCTTCCTCAAGGAAATGAAAGACAAGCATCCGAACATCAAGATTGTCGACGTTCAATATGGCGGCGGCGATCACTTGAAGTCGGCCGAAATCGCCAAGACCATCATCCAGGCGCACCCGAACCTCAAGGGCATCTTCGGCGCCAATGAAGGATCGGCCGAAGGCGCGGCGGTCGGCGTGAAAGAATCGGGAAAGAAGCTGGTGCTGATCGGCTATGACTCGGGCAAAGAGCAGAAGGAAGACATCAACTCGGGCCTGATGTTAGGCGCCATCACGCAGAACCCGGTCGGCATCGGCAAATGCGTCGTCGACTCGGCGGTGAAGGCGCTGAAGGGCGACAAGCTGCCGAAGGTCATCGACACCGGCTTCTATTGGTACGACAAGACGAACATGTCCGATCCCAAGATCGCGGCGGTTCTCTACGACTGAGCGAAGGCGGACCTTCGAGCGCAGGGAGAAGGGTCTTTTAGGCCCTTCCTCCCTGCTTGTCATTCCCGCGCAAGCGGGAATCCAGGCTGCGCTTGGCGCGAAACCGCGGCCGCTCTGGATTCCCGCTTTCGCGGGAATGACGGGACTTGCGCTTGATCTTACTTCCTCCAGCGTGCAATTTTTCCGTCTCAATCGAATCGTAAAGGCTGCCCTAAGCGTTCGCGCTGCCGATGGGAGAAAAAAGGTTTGCAAAGAATATTGCTCGCCGCCGCAGCGGCTTCGCTCGCCCTCCTGATCACCCCCGCTGGCGCGGCGCAGCCGACCATCCCGATCATCGTCAAGGATACGACCGCCCTCTACTGGCAGACCGTGCTTGCCGGCGCGCGCAAGGCCGGCAAGGACCTCAACGTCAATGTGCCGGAGCTCGGCGCTCAGGCCGAAACGGACGTCAACGATCAAATCTCGACCCTGCAGGACGCGCTCGCCGGCAACCCGGCCGCCGTCGTCATCGCGCCAGCGCAATTCGAGGCGCTTGGCAAGCCGATCGACATCGCCGCCAAGAAGGTCAAAATCATCGGCATCGATTCCCCGGCGGACACCAAAGCCTTCGTCTCGATGCTGGCGACTGACGATGTCGCCGGCGGACGCATCGCCGCCGACGGTCTCGCCGCCGCCATCCAGGACAAATATGGCAAGGCCGAAGGCGATGTGGCGCTCATCGCCGCGCCGCCCAGCGTCGCCTGGCTCGACCAGCGCGCCGAAGGGTTCCGCAAAGAGCTAGCCGCCAAATATCCCGGCCTCAAGATCGTGGCCGACAAGCCAGCCGACAGCGAGACCGGCGCCGCCAAGATCATGAGCGATGCAATCGCGGCCGACGCCAACCTCCGCGGCGTCTTCGCCGCGAGCCTCATCGCCGCTCAAGGGGTCGGCCAGACGATCGCCGACGCCAAGAAGTCCGACTCGATCAAGACGATCGGCTTTGATTCCGATGCAAAGACCATCAAGTTCCTCCAGGACGGCGTATTCACCGGCCTTGTCCTGCAAGACCCGTTCCGAATGGGCTATGACGGGATCAAGACGGCGCTTGCCGCGTCCAAAGGCGAGCAGGTGCCGCCCACCATCGACACCGGCGCCAATCTCATCACCAAGGCGAATATGGATTCCCCGCGCGCGCAGGAATTGCTCAATCCCAAGGTCCGATAGCTTTGAG
>Ga0070733_10002734_pt1 | contig 12321 bp, 5 predicted proteins | sample Coa_R1_9_FD_66450 | JGI IMG/M metagenome (GOLD analysis project Ga0070733, IMG submission 66450) | Surface soil microbial communities from Centralia Pennsylvania, which are recovering from an underground coalmine fire - Coalmine... | ecosystem: Environmental > Terrestrial > Soil > Unclassified ... | reverse complement strand
TGCCGTTTGAATCGAAGAACGTACCGGACGAAGTGAGCGAACCCCAGTTGGCAATTTCTGTCTGCACGTGCTGCACCACAGTCGTCATTCCGGCGGTGCTGCTGATCCCGGCCGGAGTCGAGCCCGCACCGATGGACAGGCCCTCGATGTGAGTGATGCCGGTCTGGGTCGCCGTTGCTGCGGAGACCACGGTGAAGTTTGTGAACGCGCCGGCGCTGGCATTTGCGATGGTGCCGAAATTCAGCTGCTCAACCGTGCCGCTGCCGGCCGGGTTGGCCGCCGACGCCCAAGCGGGGCCGGATGCCGTGTTCAGATTGCCCAGATTGGCGCTGGCGATGTCGGTATAGGCGTAGCTGAGGTTGACGAGTTCCGTGGCGCCGGTGCTGGCATTCCACGCTTCCAGGTACAGACCGGTGCTGCCGGGCACGGCAGTACCCTGGCCGGGCGCGATCAGCTGGGCTTGCGCCGACACGGAGATCAGCGCCAGGCTGACCGCGGCGGCAAGAGGTTTGATGGAAAATTTCATATCGATGGTCTCCCAATGGTTTCGCAAATAAACGCAGACGAAATCGCACCGCGAACGTCGGATTTCGAACCCGCCGGAGCCTCAGGAGCCGTGACTCCTGCCCTCGGCACGGCCCAGCAAGTTCAATCCCTGTTGCGGGATTGGCGGGCAGGATGCACATCTCGAATGTCATGTGTGTGATCTACGTATGAATATTGGGCAACACGAACTGTGCGCGGCCACTCATTCCGACAAAGCGGGCTCGGCTTATGCAAAAAGCTCGACGGGATGGAAAGGGTGGGCGTCAATGCTGCGAGGCGCAAAGTTGTCGCACAACTGTAGCAATCACCCCCTACCCTCGCCGGCTCGGACACAACCGCGCGAACATTCCGGAGAACATTTGTATGGTCAGCCGATCGATTTTCTGCGCGCACCAGCCCTCTCAGGCAATTCGGGCGGTAGTTTTGCTGGGTTTGGCGGCCCTGGCGTTCGGCTCGACCGCCACCTTGCGCGCCGCGGGCGCGGCAAATTCCTCTTCGGACCAAAACGTCATTGGGATCATCGGGCAAGAGCGCATCGGTGAAGCAGAGCTGATCCGTGCCAACCAGCCCGAATTCGATCATCTACGAAGGGATTACGAGCTTCAGCGTCATCAATTGGAGTTGAAATACGCCAAGCTGCGCCACGACTTGGTAGAGCAGAAACTCGACCAGCGGCTGGACCGTGACGCCGTGGATATGGAGGCGAAGGCCCGCGGCATGACGACGGATGCGGTGCTTGGCGGCATCAAAGCTGCCGCGCTCCCGACGGAAGACGAGGCGCGCGCGTTCTACGATGCAAACAAAGGCCGCATCAACCAGCCGTACGAAGCAGTCGCCTCCAAGGTCCGAGACTACCTCGCCACCCAACGCAAGCAGGCGGCAACACGCAGTTTCTACGATGAGTTGCGCTCCAAACATGACATTCGATCATTATTGGCCCGATATCGTGTGCCGGTCGCCGCCATAGGACCCGTGCGCGGACAAAACACCGCGCGGGTGACCATCGTCGAATTTGGCGATTTTCAATGCCCCTATTGCAAGGAGTCCGAAGCCTCGCTGCGCACCCTCATGGAGCGATACCCACGGGAGGTGCGCCTCGTGTTCCGCAATCTACCTCTGACCGAAATTCATCCCAACGCAAGGATCGCGGCAGAGGCTGCAGTCTGCGCGGACCGCCAGGGAAAATTCTGGGAAATGCATGACGCCATGTACGATGATCAGAGCGCGCTGAATCTGGATTCGCTCAGGAACACCGCAACTCGATTGGGCCTGAATCTCGATCGCTTTTCCGCCTGTATTGCAGATGGCTCCGCAAACCAGGCCCTCGATCTGGATGCCGAAGCGGCACTTGACCTTGGCCTGGGCGGTACGCCGTACTTCTTCATCAACGGTCGGCCGATCGACGGCGACGTGCCCATCGAAAAGTTCGACGGCATCATTCGGGAAGAGTTGCATGGGGCGCCGCACGATCGCGGTTAAGTGCTGAAGAGAGGTGGCGCCCCTGACACTGCCGCAGGCGATGCAGCAAGCCGCAACCGCGTACGTTCGTGGCGACCTGGTCACCGCGGAGCAGTGGTGTCGGTCCATCCTCAACGCAGAGGCAATGCATTTTGACGCGCTGAGCTTGCTGGGAGTCATCGCGGCCCGAACGCGGCGCTCGGCTGAAGCCGCGGATTTCCTGGCGCGCGCCGTTCGCGCGAGGCCCAATGACGCAACGGCCCACAACAACTATGGTATCGCGCTCAAGAATCTCCGGCGTTTCGATGAAGCCCTGCGCAGCTACGAGCGTGCACTCGAGATCCAGCCGGATTTTGCGGATGCCCACTACAACCAAGGCAATGTACGCAAGGAATTGAAGCGGTTCGAGGAGGCGCTGGCGAGCTATGAGCGGGCACTGGCGATCAACCCCGGCTACGCCGAGGTCCACATCAATCGCGGTATCGCGCTGCAAACGCTCGGGCGCGTCGTCGATGCACTCGACGGCTACGAGCGTGCCATCGCGATCAACGGCAACTATGCAGAGGCTCACTACAACCGCGGCGTCGCGCTGCTGGAGTTGAGGCGCGTTGATGATGCCCTGCAGAGCTATGGGCGCGCGCTCGAGATCAACCGGAATTATGCCGAAGCTCACCATGGCCGGGGCGTCGCTCTATTGAAGCTACGGCGCGCCGGCGAAGCGCTGGACAGTCACGAGCGTGCGCTGCGGATCAAGCCGGATTTCGCCGAGGCCTGCAACGGCCGTGGTGTCGCTCTGCAGGAACTTCGCCGCTTCGATGACGCGCTGGCGAGCTTCGACCGCGCGCTGCACATCAAACCGGACTACGCTGAGGCCTACACCAACCGCGGCGTCGCGCTGCAAGATCTGCAGCGATTCGAGGAAGCATTGGGGAGTCATGACGGCGCGATCAGGATCAAGCCGAACTATGCCGAGGCCCACTACAACCGGGCCAATGCGCTCAAGGAACTCGAGCGATTCGAGGAGGCGCTCGACGGCTACGAGCGGGCGATAAATCTCAAACCCGACTATGCGGAAGCCCACAATAACCGCGGCAATGCGCTCGAGGACCTGGGGCGATTCGACCAGGCGCTGAATAGCTTCCAACGGGCGCTCATTGCCAAACCCGATTATGCAGCGCCGTACTTCAATCTCGGAAACGCGCTCGCCAAGCTCGGCCGCCTTGACGAGGCGCTGGAAAACTACGGTCGCGCGATTGAAATCGCGCCGGAGCATGCCGAGGCCTGCAACAACCGCGGCAATGTTCTGAATGAGTTACGTCGCCCGGAAGAGGCGCTTGGCAGCTACGCGCGCGCACTGGCGATCAAACCGGACTTTGAATGGCTGTACGGCACCTGGCTCCACGTCAAGATGCGGCTTTGCCAGTGGTGCGACTTCAACGAGGACCTCCATGATCTCGTCGTCAACATAGAACGCGCTCGGAAAATCACGCCGCCCTTCCCTGCCCTCACTCTGGTCGATTCCTTGTCCGTACAGCGCAAGGCAGCACAGACTTGGCTGGAGCACCATCGTCCCTCGAAGGACATGCTTGCCCCGATCGAAAAGCGCGGGCGGGGCGAAAGAATACGCATCGGGTATTATTCCGCCGACTTCCATAACCACGCGACCGCACATCTGATTGCGGAGTTGTTCGAAAAGCACGATCGAACGAGGTTTGAGCTCGTGGCATTCTCCTTCGGGCCCGACATCCGCGACGACATGAGAGAGCGTTTGTCGGCGGCATTCGACGAGTTCGTGGACGTGAGCGGAAACTCCGATAAGGAGATTGCGCAATTTTCCAGACAGCGAGCGATAGATATCGCGGTGGACTTGAAAGGCTTCACGCAGGACGAGCGCCATGGGATCTTCTTTCAAAGAGCCGCCCCCATTCAAGTCAGCTATCTCGGTTACCCCGGTACGATGGCCGCGCAGTGCATCGATTACATCGTCGCCGACCGGCTGCTCATTCCGATACACAGCCGTTTGCACTATTCCGAGAAGATCGCCTATCTTCCCAACAGCTATCAAGTCAATGATCGCCGTCGGCGGATAGCGGACGAGGAGTTTTCACGCGCCGACTTGGGCTTGCCGCCGACGGGTTTCGTGTTCTGCTGCTTCAACGGCAATTACAAGATCACTCCCGAAACGTTCGGCAGCTGGATGCGCATCCTCGGGCAGGTTGAGGGCAGCATCCTCTGGCTGCTGGGTGAGAATCAGGCGGCGGTCGGCAATCTGCGCAGGGAAGCACAAGTCCGGGGCGTGAATGCCGCGCGGCTGGTATTTGCTCAGCGCATGCCGCCACCGGAGCATTTGGCGCGGCATCGGGCGGCCGATTTGTTCCTGGATACGCTGCCGTGCAATGCGCACACGACGGCGAGCGATGCGCTCTGGGCCGGACTACCCGTGCTGACCCGCGTCGGGGAATCCTTTGCGGCGCGAGTCGCCGCCAGCCTGCTCAACGCCATCGGCTTACCGGATCTGATCGCCACGACGCAAGAGCAGTATGAAGCGCTGGCGATTGAACTCGCCCGAAATCCTCGGCGGCTGGCAGAAATAGCCGAGAAATTGCGCGCCAACCGCTCGACCACACCGTTGTTCGATACCGAGCTGTTCACCCGGCACCTGGAAGACGCCTACACGCAAATGTATGAGCGTTATCTGGCGGATGTGCCCCCGGGCGACATCCACGTCGCGCCTTGACGCTCCGACGAGGTGCGTGTCCGCATGCGCACGAGCACGAGCATCCCAAGGAATCCCACGAGATCCAACCCGACTCCGCCGCCCCCGCCCCCGGACTTGGCGACGGCCGGCGTCACCGTCACGGTGGCGGTCTGCGAAGCGGTTCCCCCGGCTCCGGTACAAGTCAGTGTGTAGGTCGTGGTCGCGGCCGCGACGACCGATGTGCTGCCGGAACCCGTCGATTCGTTTCCCGTGAACGTTCCGCCGCTGGCCGTGCAAGACGTGGCGTTGGTGGTCGTCCAGGACAGGGTCGTCGTGCCGCCCGCGGCCACGGAGGTCGGCGAGGCCGTCAGTGTGACCGTCGGCGGCGCGTCGACGATCTGGATGCCATACAAGCCATATTGTTCATTGACGGCCGGGATGGCCACGATGGTGAATTGGTAGTTGCCTGGGGTTGCCGTGATGGGGAATGTACCCGCGCCGTAGACACTGCCCAGCACGGTGCCGGAGCTCGTGCCGATCAGCGCCAGACTCTGAAACTGCGCAGGGAACATCAGATCGTTCAGCGTGACGTTGAATGTGCCCGAGGTTCCCAAATTGATCCCCTGCGACGTGAACCCCCCGGGTACGGTCATCACCAGCTGAAGATGATCGAACTCGAGCTGCGGGCTCGCGCCGGCGGTTTGCACGTTCACATCGACCAATCCGTTGCCGTTGGCCGACGGCGTCGCATCGATCAACAGCACGACCGGGCCTGCCGCCGCCGTAAACTGCAGCGATCCGACGGAGATCGCTTGCTTGAGGACGGCGCCGTTTTGAGCCACGGCGAACTGTGCCGCGGTCAACGCGGCGGGAAACTGGAAGTCGTTGGCCGTGGCCTGGTAGACGCCGGCGGCCAGGGCCTGCGATACAAAGGCGTACGCGAATGAGCCGGCGCTGCTGACACCGAAGTCGGCCTGCAGCAGACTGGCTGCGCCCGCGGTCAAATCAACTTCGTAGGTACCGGCGCCGGTGCTCGGCGCGCCGAAACTCCACACCTGCAGCGGCCCCGCGGGCGCGCTGAAACTCGATGCACCGCCGGACGCCGTCGCGCTGCCTAGACTCGTAGCGCCGGAGGTGACCATGGCGCTCGCGCTGCCGAGTGCGGTTGGAAATGCAAAGTCGGTAACCGTCAATTTGAGGGATTGAGCGCTGGGATTGGTGAGCGCCGAGGCCGCCGCCAAAGTGCCTATGGGATACGCGATATTCAGTAACGAGACTCCCGCGGGACCGGAAACGGATACTCCGAACAAGCCCGCCTTCGCGGTGGGGTCTGCCTGGGCGATGCCCAACAGGGTGTAGGTGCCGGGGTTTAATGTGAGCGTGGCCGGGGACGCCGGCACAGGCACCGAAATCAGAGTGGCGCCTTGGAAGAGCGCGATGCTGGGCGCAATCGTCGCGGAACTGAGGGCGACCGGGAATTTCTCGTCCGCGTAGGTGAAGGTATAGGAACCCTGCGTGGCGACGGTCAAGGTCGCACTGAATGTCGTCAGCGTGGGGTCCGCCGTGGTCGTTTGCACGGTGATGTTGCCGGAGAGAGATGCGTCGGCAATGCAGGCGGTGGGCGTCGCCTTGGGCGCCACACAGACTGTGAAGATCCCGTAGCCGGCTGAACCCGGGGTGCCGATCACCCGCAGTGTGTACTGGCCCACGGCCGCCGGCAGCGCCAGGGTGGCGGTGGTCGCCGCACCCGCCAGCGCGGTCGTGCCCACAATCGCGGCGCCTTGAGTCACAACGACGCTGGCCGTGCTCAGCGGCGCCGGTGTTTGCAGGTCGGTGAACGTCATGACCAGATCGGGCTGCACGGAACCCGAGGCGACGGCCGCGATGGTGAACGTCTCCTGCATCGCGGGCGGCGCACCGCTTGCGGCCACGAGCTGCGTTTGCGGGGGCAGCGGATCCGTCGATTGGGCGACTGCCCACATCGGGCACAGCCATGCCATCGCGATGAGCGGGCGCGTCAAGTACTTGATCATCGTGTGCACCGGCATGACAATGAACCTCAGGTTCCCGGCGCTCGAGCGGCGGCCAATGGGGATTTAGCAATCTTATCGAGCGTGGCCTTCGCTTCATCCAGGCCCGCAAATCGCGCTCCCGAATTGACCGCACGAAGGAGATTGTCGCGCGCGTCCGAATTGTCTCCCGACAGCGATTGCGCCATGCCTAGGTGATAGCGCGCCAGCACTGCATCGGGCATCTTTGCCACCACCTGCGTCAGAATCGGTACGGAGCCCGACGCATCGCCACGCTTGAACAGTACCCAGCCGTAGGTATCCAGGTACGACGGGTTCGGAGACTTCGCGAAGCGCGCCGACAAGTCCCTGGCGCGATCAAGGCTCGCGGCATCCTTCTTGTAGGTCGCAAGCAGCATGGCCAGATTATTCGCGGCGACGTCGGACTGCGGATAGCGCCGCAGGTCATCTTCGTATTCCCGGATGGCCGCGTCCGGCATCCCCTGTTTTTCATACAGCGACGACAATTGCACACTCAGTTGTTCCGGCTGATCGACCGCCGATTTCGCGTTTTGCAGCATCGCAATCGCCGCCGCGGGGTCCTCTTTGGCGGCGATTTGAGCATTCGCCAGGCCGCGGTACGGCGCCCACCACTTGGGGGTGCGGGCAATCGCCTGCTTATAGGCATCTTTTGCCTCGGCGATTTTCCCGGCGCGCAGCAGGACGTCGCCCTTGATGGTCAGCGCGAAAGAAGACTCGGGGAATTTTGCCGACACCTCATCCAGGCGCTTGATCGCCTCCGGCACCCGATCCGAGCTGACCAACAGCCGCACGACAGCCTCCAGGGGCTGCGCACTGTCGGGCTGCAGATCGGCGGCATTGGTATAAAGGCGCAATGCCTCCGGGCTGTGCTTTTCGGCCTCGGCAACCATGCCTTGATATACGAAGCCTACGGCGAGTTTGGGTTGCAGGCCCACGATGGCGTCGGCGGCCGCTTTGGCTATGGCAAGATCATTCGCCGTCATCGCGATCCGAAATTGAGCATCGAACGCCTCAACGTCGTCAGGCTTTTGCTTGACGAGTTCCCCGATGACGGTCTTGGCCTCCTCCATCTTGCCGATTTGCGCCAGAAGCTGCGCGAATTCCAATTGCAGCACGGGATTGTTCGGATTGGCCTCGACGGCGTGACGCAGGGTTTCTTCAGCGATCGCGGGCTCGCCGTTGGCGAGGTGGGCGCGCGCCAGAGACCGGAGCACTCCGATCGCATTCGGCTGGTCGCGCAGCACCGCCCGAAGATCGGCGATCGCCGAGCGCGGATCCTTGGTGGCGAGCGCGATGCTGCCGCGGATGAGCAGCGCATCGTCGTCCCGGGGACTCTTGGCGAGCACCTCGTTGGCCAGGGCAAGTGCGCCGGGCATGTCGTTCTCTTGCAGTTTCAGGCCCGCGAGGCGGTCCCGGGCGCTCAGGCCGGGCGGGTTCAGCTTCTCCTTCGCGATGACCTCTTTGTACACGGCCTCGGCTTTCGCTGGCTCCTTGCCTTCTTGATAAAACGCCGCCAGTGCGAATTTCATCTCGCTATCGCCCGGCGATGCATCGATCATCCCCTTGAGCTCTTTCTCTGCGACATCCCGACCGCGAAGCGCCGCCAGAAAGGTGACCAGCGAGAGCTTGACGTCCCGCTCCTTCGGCAAGTCTTTCACCGCCTTGCGCAGCGTGCTCTCGGCGGCGTCGATCTGCTTCGACCGCACGTAAAACTGCGCCAGCCGCAACCGGTGAGCCTTTTCACCAGGCTTCAGGGCGACGAGCTTGAGCAGCAGCGCTTCGGAATCGGCGAGACGATTTTGCTCCATGTAGATCTGCGCCAGCACCAAGCGCAAGTCGACCGTGTCCGGAATCTTCGGAATCGATTGCTCGAGCAGTGTCTGCGATTTGGCCTTGTCGCCCTGGGACGTGTAGACGCCGGCGAGCACGGCCACCGCTTCCTCGCTGGTGGGAGCCAATTTGACGGCACGCTCGGCATCCATTTGCGCCGCGCTCAAATCCTTCTGCTGGACTCGGGCCGCAGCTCGAACGACCAGCAATGCCGGATCATCCGGATGCTTGTCGATCGCCGGCTTGAGCAATTCGAGCGCCTGTTCCGGGGCGCCCGAGAAGACGTACAACCGCGCCAGCTTCGCACGCGCGCCGACGTGATCGGGATTGACGTCGATCACGCCTTGGTAGAACTTGGCGGCCTCGCGCTGGTTACCAAGCTTTTCATCGACTACCCCCATTTCGAACCGAACCTCTGCATCCTTGGGCGCGATCTGCAGGGCATTCTGAAACTCGACGCGAGCCTTCTCGAAGTTGCCGGCGGCCAAGAAGGTCTGTCCCTTCTCGAGATGCCGCGCCACGCGCGCCTGGGCGCCGCCGCAGCCGGACGCGGACAGGACGGTCAACCCTAAGAATGCGATGGTCAATATTGAGCCGAATGGCGTACGAGGCGGCATAGTCGATTCCGGGGACGCGGGAAGGGCGGACAGGCTACGAACTCCAGATGACGTTCGTATGACGAGTTCGTGGCTACAAGAGCGGGCGTACGATCAATCCGGCCAGCAGCGCGGCGGCTGCGATCCGCAGCCAGACAACCGGCGTCTCCACGGGACTCACCAGCGCTTCGATTGCGTAGAAGAGAATGACGAGTTTGGCGATACCGCCGGCGCCGCCGTCGGGCAGGCCGAAACTGCCGGTTAAACTCGGCACGACCAGGGCGACGAACAGGACGATGAGATCCAGCGGCGTCAATTCGAAGCGCCGGTCCGTGGACAACCGCATGCGCAGCACCGTGCCCACCGCCATGGTCAATACCGCCCCCCACGCCGCGACGGTCACCCAATGCCGGTCGTGCACAATGACGCCATCCAAGTACACGAGCACGGCGGCGGTGATGTACAGGGCGGCTTTTTCTATCGTGCTCAAGGGCTTGCTTCGTAGCATGGCGAGCCACACGACTGTAATCGCGAGCAGCGCCATCAGCAGCAGCCGCACGTCCATGCTCACGCGCGCGGTCTCGCTGGTAACCAGCGTCGCGTACACCCACGCCGCGATGGCGATGGTCAGGTACGCCCATCGCGGCAAGTATCGAGGCTCGCGCAAAACCGTGATGAAGCGCGCCAGCGGAGAGCTCCCCTTGGTCGCCTTCGAGGAGCGAAACCGCCAATGTCGGCGGGTGGCCACTTGCAGCAAGGTGATCGAGCCGATGAAGAATATCGTCACCACCCCGAGAATCGCGAGGTCGGATTCAAACCGCATCCAATAGGCGAGCAAGAACAAATCGGCCTGGATCGCGTAAATCACCATGACCGCTTCATGGTGGTCGAACCCGAACGCCAGCAGCTTATGGTGGATGTGGTTCCTGTCCGCGCTGAACGGCGATCGCCCTTCGCCAATGCGCTGCACCATCACGCTCAAGGTATCGAGGATGGGCAGGGCCAGCAGCAGAATCGGCGTTGCTGCGCTGACCACGGTGTCGCCGCTTTGCGTCGCACGCAGGCTCAAGACTCCGACCGCGAATCCCAGCAACTGGCTGCCGGCATCTCCCATGAAGATGCTGGCCGGATAGGTATTGAACCTCAGGAAGCCCAGTACCGCGCCGGCAAAGGCCAGTGCCAACGCGGTGCAAGAGAATTCACCCACGCTGTAAGCAAGCATCGCCAGCGCGCAGAGACAGAGGAATGTCGTCCCGCCCGCGAGCCCATCGAGCCCATCGGCGAGGTTGATGGCGTTGGTGATGCCGACGAGAAAGAACATCGTCAAGGGAACCGAAACCCACGCCGGGAGCATTACGCGATCATCGAGAGTGAGCGCGTGAATCTGGATGTCCCCGCCGAGTACGACGATGCCGGCCGCCAGTATCTGGCCCGCCATTTTGATCCGGTAATCGAGATCAAAGCGGTCATCCAGGGCGCCGAACACGGTCAAGACACCCGCCGCAATGAGAAAGTACCGGTCGGGCGCCTGGAGCGGTACCACGATGATGGCCGCCACCAGCACCCCAATCGCCATGGCGACTCCGCCGATTCGCGGAATCGGCAGAGCGTGCACCTTGCGATCGCCGGGATGATCGACGACGCGCCACTTGGCGGCGACGCGGCCGAATATGGGCACCCAGGCGATCGTGACGACCATCGCCAGCAGGAAGGGAACGATGAGCAGCATGGCCGACCTTAGTCGGGCACGTAGCGCGTGAGTGTTGGTGCGATCCGAGCCGCGAGTTCTGCGAGGCGGCGGTCGGCGTCCCGTTCGTCCCCGCCTGGCGGCAAGGTGGTAATCAGTCGCACCAGCGCACCGTCGGTTCGACGGCGCGTCAATGCATCCCAGAACAGGTACCATTTGACGGCGATCTCATTGGTGATCACCCGGCCCCGCTGCTCGAACCAGTAGTACACCAACTCCCGTTGCTCGCCGAGTTCGATAAGCGTGCGATTGACGCGCAGAGGTTGGCCGTCGATCCTCACGTCGCTCAACGTTCGCTGGTCGAAATCACGCAACTGCCAACCGCCGCCGGGCAGGCAGGAGCGCGGTGAGTGCACGGCCTCCCCTTTGCGTTGCGAATCGTAGTACGCAATGTACAGATTCACGGGGGCGCCGCCGTTCGCATAGTCGGCCAGCAGGTAATCGTCGAGCTTCAACGCATCGAGATAGACGCCTTCCATCGAGCTACGGCGGCCGGCCCAGCTGCCGAGCTGCATGGGAAAATCGGCGAGACTCGTGCGCTTCGGATAAATCTCAACCGGGCGGGGTATCACCTGCATCACGATGACGAACGCCACGAGTACACCGCAGGCTGCGATGAACGTTGCCGGAACGGCGCGCCGCTCGATCCGCGCGCCGCGTGGCGAAGCCGCGGGAAACTCGACGCCGAACAATTGCCGCCAAGTCCCCACCTCATGCCCAATTCGATTCAGAACGGCGATTTCAGCCAGCATCAGGCCGGCGCTGACCATGAACACCGCCCATCCCTGGAATTCGTGCAGGAACCCCTCGGCCATGGCGATGCCCCAATGCTCCACCATCACGCCGATCGTCCCGACCCGGATGCTGTTCATGATGACGGTGATCGGGATGCTGGAGAGGAACAGCGCGACTCGCTTCCACAGGGCTCCCTTGTAGAAATACGCCATCAGGAATCCCAAGGCCATCAGCGGGAACAGATACCGCAGGCCGTCACAGGCTTCCGCGACTTGCAATTTGTACCCGCCCAGATCGATGACGTTGCCCTCGACGAACACGCTGATGTCGAACAAGCGCATGACAGAAACGCCGAGCTGGGACGACAACAACTGCAATTTTGTCGATAAATTGGCCAGCACGAACTGCGGGAGGGGGATCATGAACACCAAGATCAGCAGTGGAACGGCAATCAGCCGAAATCCGGGTCCGCCGACGAACGACAAAACGAGCCCGCACAGGGTGATCACATAGGCGTACTGCACGATCACGTACACGGTGCCGAGCTGCCCCAGGATCAGCAACGCTCCGCCCAGGGCAATGAGCACAATGCCCCACCAGCTGCCGCTGAACGGCATGCGCTCCAGGCGATCTTTCTGCTGCCACACGAGGAAGGCGGCA
>Ga0070733_10002733_pt1 | contig 12323 bp, 12 predicted proteins | sample Coa_R1_9_FD_66450 | JGI IMG/M metagenome (GOLD analysis project Ga0070733, IMG submission 66450) | Surface soil microbial communities from Centralia Pennsylvania, which are recovering from an underground coalmine fire - Coalmine... | ecosystem: Environmental > Terrestrial > Soil > Unclassified ... | reverse complement strand
TCCTTCTCGGCCCTTCGCTGAATCCTGTTGACCTCGGAGCCTTCTAGACCGCCATGGATGTACACACCGCCGTAGCTCCCAGCATATTTCTCGACCAGACGCCTTGTCGGTAGGAAGACGAGCCAGGACTGGTCCCGGGGTTGAGTGTGGAGGTACCTCGCCAGAGTGTCAAACATCGCGTCCAGGTTGCGGACCAGTTCCACCTCCAGCTTAACAGGAAACCTCCTGCCGCTGATTGTGTGGACCCTCGAGATCCCAAGAAAGGAGAGGAACTCCTTGGGGTCTATGGTGGCGCTCATGACTCTGAACAGGTTGTTCGCAAGTGCTTCGTCCTTCTTCGCCAGGGACATGCAGAGCTCCATCTGGGAGGACATCTGGTGGCTCTCATCAAAGTAAATCGAAGTGTCGGTGACCGAACGGTCGGCGAGCATGCGGATCAGGACACCATCCGTCACAATCTTGATCTTGCCTTCGACGTTGACCTTGGTGTCCTTGGTTATGATGGCCAGGTGCTCCTTGACCTCCGGGTGCAGCGCCTCGAGAGAGTAGTACAGGGCGTTGCAGGACGCCCTTGACGGCTCCCGGATTATTATCTGCCTGGTCTTCATTGACTTCTCAAACTCGTGAATCGGGACCACCGTGCTTTTCCCGGTCCCGACCTCGCCCAGCAAGACGAAGTGATTCGAGAAGTCTATCGAATCGAGGATGCTGAAGATAGGTAAGTCGCGGACATTAGTCTGGGGCTGAGACCGACGCGGACCTTCCGCTTCTTCAGGAACTACGGCTTCGAAGGAGTCGTCTATGCCGGATTCGCCCAAATCGCTCTACCATTTCCTTCAGAATTCGGGCCAATTTGAACCTAGGGTAGGCTCCGCAGCAGCCGCAACGGATTCACTTTGTCCTGGAAGAAACGAGGTCCTACTTGGTGGGCATTGTTAGCGGGGCGCCGCAGCTTGGGCAGCTAGTCATGCCGGGCGCAAGAGTGATCATGCCTCCGTGTAAGGTACACATTATCGTAATTACTGGATTTGAGGGGGCGCCGCTAACGACCTGAGGGGGGGCCGGCAGGATGCTGGGGCTGATTTCTCTTGTAACATCTGGGCGTCCCTTTACGTCGGCGACGGCCTTCAGACTGTAGATGATTTCTCCGTTGTTCCTTGAGGCGACATATCTGGGCATGGTCACTTCGAACGGGTATTCGATGCTGTTCTCCTTCTGAGCTTCGAACGGCTGTGATATGATAACGTTCTGAGAATAGCGCGTGTCCCTCTTCTCAACGGTCCTCCTGACGTCTTGGTTACCTTCTCGGACCCACTGGTCCTCCATGTACTTCTCCCACACGCGGAGCTCCATGCGCACGTGCTCCACCTGGAAGTTTTCTTCTGGGGCGAGGACTGCCTTCCCCTTGATTGGCATTCCCTCCGCCACCGAAATGTTCTCGACGTTCAGATTCATCTGAGCCTTCAGTGGAACGAGACGTTTGAAGAAGCCCAACATGGAATGGTGGCGAGCGACGCGCTTTAACGTTTCTTGGCGGAAACGAAATGTGGTTCTCGCTACAGATAGACCGTGACCAGTTGGTCGGTTTATTCGGAGCAACCAGGAGCGACCCAACTCTTGCAGAACATCGACCCAGTGTACCTCGTCCAGCCAGCGGTTGTCATCGCCATCTGTGTCGTACTCCTCCTCTATTGGCATCGCCGAAGACGCTTCCGACTGTCAGTCTTCGGATTCTCCCTCCTGGCATATGCGGCTGCCATCGGACTGAAGTACGAGGTACAGATCCCAACCATTGACTCTGTGCGGGCCTACTTTGGAAGCGAGAGGGTGGGTCTGGGCGTCTACTATGGCCTGCAGACGGTCTTCTTTGAAGTAGGTCTGGCCTACCTCGTTGCGAGGTGGGCAATCAAGCGAGGCGGGATGAATAGGAATGACGCCGAGGGATATGGGGCAGGCCTGGCGTTTTGGGAGAACGGCGTCCTGCTGGGGGCCCTGTCCTTGGTCAACCTGGTAAGCTACCTCGCGATTCTTTCCAGTCCCACGCCCTTGGCGCAGATCGTTTACGACCAACTGTCTGCCAGAGCTTCATACCTGTTCAACCCTACACCACTAGCGTTCGCAAGTGTCGCTGCCGGGACGGTGGAACGGTTCGCCTCCATACTGGTTCACTTCGCCTGGGGGTACCTTTGCGTCATGGCCGTTGCCCTCAACAGAAGGTCTTTGTTCCTGATCGCGCTCCCTATGGGGTTAGTCGACTCTTTGGTGCCCTTTGCAGGGCCCCTCGGCATTCCTCTCTTCGAGTCGGCTGTGCTCGCGCTTTCAATCATCTCGATATCCGTTGCCTTCTTTTCCGTGAGACGGGCCGCCAGGGCGGCGCCCACGCCTTCCGCGTAAGGACCAAGGAGGAAAGTCAGCGGTGACAGTTTCCTTTTCGTGTTTGACTCTCTCCTACCGAATAAATAACCCAATATCACGAACGCGGAACTCGGTATCAACTCGTGATAGATTCTGGCGCCGTAGCCTGGGTGCTGGTTGCAACTGCGCTGGTGATGCTGATGACGCCAGCCCTCGGGTTCTTCTATGGTGGTCTGGTCCGCAGGAAGAATCTCATCTCCACGATTGTCCAGACTATGACCATCTTCGCTGTGGTGAGCCTCGTCTGGGCGCTGTGGGGCTATAGCGAGGCATTCGGACCATCGGTGGGCGGCGTGGTCGGCGACCTGTCGAAGGCAGGGCTCAACGGAGTTGGTGCCACCCCTCTCGGTAACCAAGTAATTCCTGAGTTGTTGTACTTCGCATTTCAGCTGAAGTTCGCCGCCATCACTCCTGCCCTGATTATCGGGGCCTTCGCAGAGAGGATTCGCTTCAAAGCTCTGCTGATCTTTACCGTGGCATGGGCGACGCTCATCTACGCTCCGATAGCCCACTGGGTCTGGGGCGGTGGATGGCTCCAGCAGCTAGGAGTCATAGACTTCGCCGGCGGACTGGTGGTGCACATTTCCGCTGGCGTGTCGGCCTTGGCTGCCGCCGTCGTCCTTGGAAGACGCAAGGGGATAACCAAGACTGACGAAGTACGCCCCAACAACGTGCCATACGTCATACTCGGGGCAGCCATTCTTTGGTTCGGATGGTTCGGGTTCAACGGCGGGAGCAGCTTGGCTGCCAATGAAATCGCAGTTCAGGCGCTTGTGAATACGAACATGGCTGCCGCCGCTGCGGCAGTAAGCTGGATGCTCGTTGACTGGAGGCGGAAGGGCAAGCCGTCGGCAGTCGGGATTTCTGTCGGCGCCGTCTGCGGACTGGTGGCTATCACGCCTGCGGCTGGCTACGTGGGGGTGACCCCAGCCATCTTCATCGGGTTGGTCGTTGGGATAACCTCGAACTATGTCGCAAACTGGCGGGCGAGCAGGAACATATTCGACGATTCTTTGGACGTCTTCGCCTGCCATGGCGCGGGGAGTGTGTGGGGGGTGTTGGCTACAGGGATTTTTGCGTCGACCGCCATCAACGCGGCCGGCCCGAACGGCGCGCTCTTCGGGAACCTATCCTTGTTGGGGGTGGAAGCTTTCGCCATCGCAGTGGTGGGCGCTTTCGCTTTCTTCGGTTCGTACGTGTTGTTGAGAGTCATTGGTTTCGTTACCCCGCTAAGAGTGACTGCGGAAGAAGAAGAGCTAGGTCTAGATGAAAGCCAGCACGGCGAAGAAGCCTATACTGGAACCGCTGCCGGTTAGACAATAGGGCGTCAGAGGTGTCCTCGAATTCACGTCTGGCTATTCGTTGGTATGTTCCGAAACGGCGTAGAACCCGTAATGGCCAGGCTCCGCATACTTCAGGCCCTTGCTGAACACCGCGAAAGTCTGGGTTGCAGTCACGTTGATCTCCTTGGTGACTATCCCATCTGGGAGGAGAATCTGGGCTGAGGCTTCGACACCGGTGACAGGGTTTCTGTAGGGGGTAAGGGTAGCCTGGGCCTCTGTCCCCGCCCTGTACGAGCTGTTCGCTCCGTCGAAGTTCCATTCAATTGGAACGAATGAAACGGGCAGCCAGTGGTCTATGGTGTTCATGAATATCGACCAGGGAAGGCCCCCGTGTTCGCCCTTCACGATTCCTTCAATCGCCGTCCTCTGCTTCTGGCTGGCGTCCTTGTCTATCAAGATCTTGCATGTCCCTCTTCCTTCGTGAATTGCTCCGGGCCAGGAAGCGGCCCAGACGAATTTAGTGCCCTTGAGGTCTGTGCCGTCGAAATGCCCTTTCTTTATGCTCAGCCCATACGCTCCGTTGCAATATCCGTGAGTGGGTCTGGCGTTGAAGTTACACGGACACCCCCAATCGCAGCTGCATGCAGTTATCAGCTCGGTGGTGTATCGCCATTTCGATGTGGGCACGCTTCAACAGGGCTCCCCGTCGTCTTAAAACCGTTCTCCCTTCTCGCAATCAAAGGCCCAAGGCCAGAGTGGCTGGAAGCAAGAGGGTCAGGGCGGCCAGAAGAAAGAACAAACCTGCCGAAAGCCATCTGAACCATCCTGACGCGCCGACGAAGGCCTTCTCGACTATGATTATTCCCGAGAGGACTACCATCGAAAGAAGGCTCATGGCGGCGACGGCGAGCATCACAAGCATGTAGAGCCAGCAGCAGGCGACGCAATAGTAGCCATGCGAGGCCCCCATCCGAAACGCGCCAGTGGGACCTCTCTCGGCGTGCGTCATGAAGAACGCCATGGGTGAGATGCACTTGGCAAGACTCTTCTCTTTCAATGGGGTCAGCTGCCAGACTCCGGCGACAAACAGTACAAGCGCGACCGCGACCAGGGAGTAGGAAGAAAGCCATGGAGCGAGGGACCCCAACTGAAAGACGAGATAGACGATGCCGAACAGGCCTGCGCCGAGCAGGAGGTATAACGAAAGATAGCCTGCGAGGAAGATGGCAGCCCCATACCTTCGGGAGATGGGCGACTTCTCCTCCTTCGCCATTAGAGCCCTGTACATAGTAATGACTGGAATCATAGCAGGAAACATCATTGCTACCATCCCAACTATCCAGACGATGAGGAACGAGCCGATGACACCAAGGCTCGGCGAGACGAAGACGCTTTCCATTGTTGATATGGGGAGCACAGGAGCGCCGAAGCCCATGGACATCGGCAACGAGTTCTGTAGCAGGAAGGCTGATGCCAGCCACCCTGCGAGGGACAGGGCCAAGAGAGGGAGTCCGACGGAAAGCCTGGAGCGGGTGGTCGGGTTCGAGCCTCTCAACGTCAACGTCTAGGATCGATTCTTATCAATCTTGGACCCACCCTGCGTGAACTTTCCTTCTGCTCAAACAATAACGCTGAAGATGATGAGATCTCTATGCGACAACCGACTTTGGCTCATCTGCAGGTGGACCCCACTGCGGCTTCACATCTTTGAGACGTAGGGCAAGGAGGAATGCCACGGCCCCTAGCAGAGCCCCCGTCGCAAGAGCCACCCTGAATCCCGCCACCACTCCTTCGGCAATCGATGCGACATTGGGAGCCCCAGCTGGCAGATGGTCGAAAGCTCCTGCGACGGACAGGAGGATGGCCAGCCCGATTGGGAAGCCAACCCTGAACGAAGTGTTCACGACCCCCGAGGCCAGGCCCTCCTCTCCTGGCTTGGTCCCAGCTATGGCCGCGATGTTGACAGCTGGAAACCCGATGCTGGCGCCTAGGGCCCAGACCATGAGACCAGGCAAAAGAACGAAGTAGCTGCCGTTGACAGACATCAGGGTAAGCATGGCGGTCCCCACGGCCATCAAGGCGGAGGAGATTAGCAAGGTTCGTTTTGCCCCGAGACGATTGAGGATCCTGGACGCACCCCAGCCGCCCACAAAGAACCAGAGTAATCCCGGAGGTAGAATCAGCAGGCTGGCGCCTATGGCCGAGTACCCGAGGATGTTCTGGAAATAGATCGTCATGATGAAGGCGATTCCACCCACAACTGATGTGAGGACGAGGGCGATGGCATTGGCAGTGAGGACCGAACCCCTCTTGATGAATTCTAACGGCATCAGGGGCGACTTCGACTTCGTTTCGATTACCAGAAACCCCAACAGAGCGATAAGAGAGAGGCCCAGTGGGACGACGGTGAGCTCGGAAGTCAATCCGATCACCGCAGCGTTGGTAAGTGCGTAGACCAGCAGGATGGTCCCAATCGTCACGGCTGTCGCCCCAGGGATGTCAAGGCGCTGCATGTTTCCCGGGACCCCGGTTGGAAGGAGGCGCTGGCAGAACACCAGGGTTGCGATTCCTATCGGGACGTTGACGAACATTACCGACCGCCAGCCGAAAACGAAGGTCAAGGACCCCCCGATGATGGTGCCTGCGATGAATCCCCCGGAAAGGACGCCCGTGAGGATACCAAAGGCTCGGTTCCTTTCAGGACCCTCGGGGAAGAGTTCGATGAAGATCGCGAATGCGGTGACAGTTGTCATTGCAGCCCCGACCCCCTGGGCGGCCCTCGCAGCGATCAGGGACAGAAGTGATGGAGCGAGACCCCCTGCGAAAGAAGAAATGGTGAAAATCGCCAGCCCGACAAGGAAGATCTTTCTCTGGCCATAGGTGTCACCGGCCCTCCCCATGAGCATCAGGAAACCAGCTAGGGTGATGGCATAGGCTCCGTATACCCATTGATAGTCGGCGAGCGGCGCGACGAAGTCCTTCTCGATGGTGGGAAGCGCGATCTGAACGATCGACGCATCAATGACGTCCATGAAGAAGGCGGCGATGATCAGGATGAAGATTAGCCTGACGTGGGGCACAGCAGGCGCACTACGCGGACGTGGTCCTTCCAAAATCTCCCCTCTTCCTAGTCTTTGGCAGAAGTGTACGGAGTTGAGTGCAGCGACCTGCTAACATTCAGCATCATAGCTAGGAACTCTCAGGACGTATTCGACGGCGCTCCTTCTTAAATCATGTGTCCCGCGCAAAGAATTGCATCTACCAGTGCACGTTTCACCCGAGTCAAAGGTAAAGGTACTACCGGGGAGGTAATTCATTTCTTGAGGAAGGTGGAGATTTCCCAGAGGTTCCCCTCCGGATCCTCGAAGTATGCGATTCTTTGGCCCCAAGGGTGCGTTACTGGCGGTTTGACGAAGCGGACTCCTTTGGCCTTCAGCTCTTCGTACTCCTTGTCCACGTCTTCAAGGAAGACGGCGAAATAACTCCGGTGGATTGTGTCTTCGGCGGGGCGGACCTGTGACTCGGAAATGAGATTGACCGCGTTGTCCATGGTGACCAATGCTATGCCGGGCTTGTCCTGTTTTCCGAAAACGAAGTAGGCGATGTCGTCCTCCTTGTGTTGAAGTGTGAGGCCAACCTTGTCTCTGTAGAAGGAGACCATCTCTTCGAAGTTCCTAACGGGGATTGCATAGGCGTTGAAATGGTCTATCAAGGCCGGGATCAGCTCGGCTCGTGTCGCTGGACTCGTTTCTCGATTCTTTCCTGACAGTAGCGGTATAGCGCGTCATATAGGGGGAACTGCAGTCTCATGTTGTCGAAGTCGTCTTTCGCATTCTGCCTGAAGCCCATGGCCGCCGCCTCCAGACCGGCGGATTCCGGAGGGGCGTCGGGAATCTTCGCGTCCGCGCCACGGACGATTTTGGCCATTTCAATCAACGCTGGGTCTTTCAGATTGTACTTCTTGATGATGGCGTCGAAGCTCACGTACTCCATGCCGTCTTCCTTGAAGTGGGTCAGTTCGGAGCCTGGTGTATCATAAGATATGGCACCCTGCTCCTTCGAGAGCGCGAGGACTTTCTCAGCAGGAACGAACAGCAGTTCTGCGTGCGGGTCTATGAATTTCTTGATAAGCCACGGGCAGGCGATCCGGTCGACCTTCGCGTTCTCTCTTGTTATCCACTTCATGACCAGCCGATTGGGATGTCTCCTCTTTTAAAGGAGAAAGGCTTTCAGATGCCTATCAGTCCATAGAACTTCGGTGTCCCATCTGGTTTTATTCCGTGTTGGACTATCTTCAGGGAATGAACCCGACGTCGATGATGGCTAACTTCGCCCTTTGCCTCACGCTACACGTGTTCAAGGACGGGTTCCAACTAAGCTATGGACGCTAAATCATCTTCCTGACAAGCTTGGGTGTAAGAAGCCGCTGAATCTGACCACTGTCCTTTGGATTGACTTCCAATCTGATCAGACCGCCCTTCTCCAAAGACATCCTTAGAACCGCGGTGTCTTCAATTCCTCTTACCGCTATTTCGGGGGCCAGGGCGGTGAGGTAAGGCTCATGACCTACGCACAAGACTTTCGAGCCGGATCCGAGCCTCCCGAGCTTTCGAACTAGGTGCTGTGTTGTCTCCCTCGGTGTCTTTCGCTCATTTGAGTGGACTCGAAGCAAACGACATCAGACTTCAGTCCCAACTTTCACATTGCTCTCCACTTCGTCGACCTCGCTGTCCACTCAAATCGTATTCCAGGTGGTCGGAGCTAAAGACGCTAAGGAGTCCTTGCAAGAAGACAGTATTCCAGCAGGACCCATGAAGGACATCATGGTCTCGTGTTTCCGCATAGAAACTCGGTTCTGCGATTGATTTCAACCAAATCAAATTGTTTTTGTCCTTGCATTCCGCAGTCCTGACCATGCCCCTCCGGGTTTACGCGGGACCGTTCAGAAAAGAGTATGAAAGAAGAACCGCGACGCTCCTAGAATTCGCTACCGGCGCCCCTGATCGTCCCACTGCAACCGAGATACATGACCTCCGAGTTAACATCAGGCGGATTCAAGCCATGAGGGAGCTCCTCCCGAGGTTGGTCAGGAATGACCAAGGCTCGAAGCGATTCTCAGCAGCCCTGAAACTTGTCCTAAGAGCCACCTCTCATGTCAGGGACCTTGACATCCTTCGGGAGACTCTCAAAGCGATGGGGGACATGATGCCTCATGTTCTCCTGGTCAACTTAGAGAATCAGAGGAGCGACGCGGCCGCGCGAGCAAGGGATGCGCTCTCGATGGTTGTTGGTGTGCCCCAGTCAGACTACCGCCTGCAGGAGCTCAAGAGCAAGAAACTGACGAAGCGCATGAGGAAAGTTTCCAAAAGGAGACTGGAAGCAGTTAAGAGGATTTCTGCGCCAGTCCTGGATGACGAATCGAGGGTATCGGAACTTCACGCCCTCCGCAAGAAAGTCAAGCAGCTCAGGTACCTACTCGAAACTGTTGATCGAGGTAGCGACGAACTTTCTGTGTTGACGAAGAGCCAGGAGCAGCTCGGGTCCATCCACGACTGGGATGTGGCCCTCTTGTACATCAAGGAAAACTCCCTAGATGGAAAAGAGTCCCTCACCGGGAGGCTGGAGAAGGAGAGGCGCCAGGCCTACCTGGAATTCGTCAGCTACTGGAGCCTCCACACCGAGACCGAGCTCGCCTCATTGAACCCTACCTAGCATCAACAGTTGGCGTCGTAGTCGAGGCCTTCTTCACTGTCACGGCTGTCGCTGGCTTAAATCAGGCACGCCATGAAATTAGATGATTGCGCGGCTCAAAGTCTGACCTCCCCAAGACGATAGATGTCGAAGAACTGACAATTTGGGAGACAGACTGGGGGGATCTGCACGTCAACATAACCGTCTGTCACAAACCGCTTGACATAACCCCACTCTTGAAAGGCTTACCAGACAACAAGTGCCAGTGCCCTCATTGGGGGATGATTCTCAAGGGGAGAAAGACCGTGAAGTACGGAGACCATGAAGAAGTGCTGCTCGGAGGAGATGCCTACTACATGATTCCCGGCCACACTACGGTAACCGACGCAGGAACCGAGTGGTTCGAGATCAGCCCCAAGGAGGCTTTGGATGTAACCAACAAGGCAGTCGCGCGGAACCTGGCCGCCATGGACCTGGGTCACTAAGACTAAGTTTCGATGGATCGAGGATTCAACTCAGAGCGATCTTCTTAAGCGTCAATACGGTCCGCCAGTTCCTAGTGGTCGCTGGGACTCCCGATTGTTTTTCGAGAAATGAATTCGAGAGTTTCGTGACCCCATACCCATCCGGGCAGTACAAGTAGACCTCTCTGCCTGATATGACGAGTTTCTCCGATTTGGAACGGGCCGCTTCAAGAGAACCCGCAGAGAGCCTCGCGGACCTCGACGCCAAGAATGTCACGTGCGTCCTTTCTTCTTCCGCCCTGGAGAAGGGGAAGGCGTCGACGATTTCTGATAGGGCCTCCTTGGTGCGTAAGATGGTTTGGATTTGGAATCCGAAGGCGTTGCTGATCTTCCCTTCGACCCGTCTGACCAGTGCCGGAGTCGATTCATGAGAATGCTCGAAGACTACGTTCCCGCTTTGGATGTAGGTCCTGACGTCGGCGCATCCAAGAGACTCGAAACAATTCTTGAGATCCTTCATCGGCTCCCGCCTCCCGCCGACGTTCACTCCCCTTAGGAGTGCGATGTAGACTGCCACCTGATCCGCTCCGTGATCGTTTCTGCTTTCAGAGTTTGCCGTTCTTTACGACGGGGACGCCGCCCACGTTCAGCGACGCTTTGTGCACCATTCCGACGAATCCGAAACCCGCGATGCCAACAGAGCCTGCCACAAATCGGTCGGCGCCCAGCCCGGGGGTCAGTTTGTCATTTAGTCCTATGGTCAGATAGTTGAACACCCGGTTCTTTGGTTCGATCGCTTTGAGAACCTCCTCGACGAACTTAGCCGGCTTCGGACTGGACCACTCGACGAGCCTGCCCTTGTCGAATTTGAGGGTGAGTGATTCAGCAACGCCCAGCCTGGTCAGGGTGGGCGAGAGTTTCACCGTTCCCCTGGCAGAAGCCGGGTCAACGTCCTTGGTCACCATGCCAGGCGGAAGATAGGCCATATTCTCTCCCTTGGAGAGATCTCCGTCGTCCACAATCCCATCCTCGACTGTCGTCGCCCCCTTCAGCTTGAACCTGAGCTCCGCCCCCTCGGTCGATATTGAGGCTTTGGCGCCGTCCTTGAGCTTATGTTCGATTGCCCTGCCCTTCCTGCCAATCCTTCCAAAATCATTCAGGATTCCCTTGAGCTGCCCAGCCGCAACGGCTCCGGTGCTCTTCCCGAGGTACCTTGCAAGGTCCCTGCCGACGTAGCCGTAGCTGAGTCTAACCCCCCTGAGCTTCGCTTTCTCTGCAGCTTCGTACCATGAGTTGTTGTAGCGTGTGGAGTCGGCGTACTGCTTTCGTGAAATCCGCCCGTAATAGGCCCCCAGTGGCGGCCCCGGGATGAAAACGTAGGCATCTGTTGTCGCCAACATCGCGTATTCGTGCTTCCCCATCTGTCCCAGGAATTCGCCAGGTGTGTTCTTGACTCCGTCCACGTAGGCATTCTCGTCCTCGAAGACGGTCACGGGTAGGCAGCCCATCCTCCTAGCCTGCTTGACCACTTCCTTCGCGAGCGGAAGTCCTGTGTTCCAGGTTTCCACAGTGATCGTCTGACCTTTTTTGACGTGCAGGGACTCTTTCAGAATCTTTGCCGCTATCTGACTAAGCATCGAATCAGCCATATCATCGGCCCTTGGCTCCGGGCTATTAAACGCGAAAATTCGGCAGAGTCAGTAAAGGGAGGCCCTGATAGGTGCCTCGACAATGGGGTCTAGGAACCTGCGGAGCTCGGAAAATTGACCGAAGTCTCTGAAGGTCCCGGGGTTTCCCTTCGCATCGACCGGGCGGAGCCATAGGAAGTATCTCCCAGAATGTCTCGTGATGAAGATGAAACTCTTTTTTCCTTTCACAGTCCCATGCGTTCTTATTCCAGAGTCGACTTCGAGGTTCTCCAGAGCGTCATGGAATGCCTTCGATGTCTTGAGTTTCGTTTCGTAGGACGTGGGTCCTTCCCTTTCGGCTCGGCTCAATGGGGCTATTTAGTCTTCGGCGTGGGAACGCGTAAATAGAGTCCGCCAAGATTTCGTTTCAACCGATTTGCTGCAGGCGCCCGGAGCCAACCCCACTTGACAAACCAGCTCAGACTATACAATACGCTGACCAGACGTGTCCAGCCTTTCCAAAGTCTTGCACCAGGTAGGGTGAAGATGTTCGTTTGCGGACCGACTATCCAGGACTACATCCACCTTGGTCACGCCAGGACCTACCTGTTCTACGATATGCTGTCAAGATACCTTTCCTATCTTGGCTATTCTGTGTCCTTTGTAGTGAATATCACCGACGTCGACGAAGGAATCGTCAAGGGAGCGAGAGCCCGCGGCCTTCCACTTGACGAGTTCACTTCGAAGTACGAACGCGGCTTCGTCGAGGATATGGGGAAGCTGGGGATCAAGTCGGTGTCGCACTTCGACAGGGTAACAAGCCACATCCCTGAAATGATAGA
>Ga0070733_10002732_pt1 | contig 12324 bp, 12 predicted proteins | sample Coa_R1_9_FD_66450 | JGI IMG/M metagenome (GOLD analysis project Ga0070733, IMG submission 66450) | Surface soil microbial communities from Centralia Pennsylvania, which are recovering from an underground coalmine fire - Coalmine... | ecosystem: Environmental > Terrestrial > Soil > Unclassified ... | reverse complement strand
TGGAAGTCTGGAAGTGCCATCAACCAGTCCCAATTAACAATTGACAATTAACAATTGACAATTAACCTACCAGCGCCTCAACCTTCCTGCTTATCAGGGCAGAACCGGAAATCAATGCTTTTTCGAAGCGTGTAGCCGTCCACACATGATCCAGGGTGATTTCATTGATACCTTCAAAACCTGCATTCGTAATACAGGTCCAGCTGCATTCCCGGTTAAGGGTGGTTGCAATTTTTGAACTGGTCTTCGGATAGGCAACCCAGAATTTACCTCCCTTACCGAGGGCGGGCAATACTTCATGGATGATACTTTTCAGCTGGGTTTCATTTACAGCAAAAACCAGTGCAAAATCGATTTTCTTAATCTTGAGGAGGGGGGTAACATTCTTAGCAAAAGCCAGTTTTGCGAACTGCTTCTCTATCGAAGAAGGAAGACCCTGAATTAAAATGCTCTTTTCATCTTTGAGTTCCAACTTTTCCAATAAAGTTAATGACATGCTTTATGTGTTTTTGTTTGCGGAATCGCCTTCAGGGGCTGCAAAGGTAACGAAAAATTAACCGTAACTAAAAGAAAATCATCCTTTAGCAGCAAAAAAGGGTATGCACCATGCGTTTCGGGAACGGGAAAGGGTAAAAGATTGGGGTACTGGCACTTACAGCAGCTTAATTAAATCTGAGATCCAGGCCTTCTGGGTCTTTTCTTGTCGCGGTACTTTAATATTGGAATTTTACTTTCGCTTCCCCTCAGCAATCGGCTGATATTCTTCTGATGTGTCAGTATAACGAGTAAGGCAACAGCAATGGAAAAAAAACGGTAGAGAGGTTCCTTTTCATTAAAGATAAAAAGGATCAGCACCGCGAAGGCGATACTTGCCAAAATGGAGCTCAGGGACACAAATCGGGTAAGGTACAGGCAAAGGAGAAAAACACCCACACAATAGAGAGCCACCAGCGGTTGAATAGCCAGGATCATTCCAAACAGGGTTGCAACGCCTTTCCCACCCCTGAAATCGGCCCAGAGTGGAAATATATGTCCTACAACAGCCGCCAGGCCCAGTCCAACCATCAGATTGGTTCTGTCCCATTCATTGTGCATGTAAAAAGGTAATAATATGTAGAGGCTTGTCGCGATGAAACCCTTTAAAACGTCCACCGACATTACAATACATCCCCACTTGGATCCAAGTACGCGAAAAGTATTAGTGGCGCCTGCGTTTCCACTGCCATAATCCCGGATGTCTACACCAAAAAAATAACGACTTATCCATACGGCCGTCGGTATGGAACCTATCAGGTAAGCAAATAGAATAAATAGAACTTCCTTCATGGACGGCTAGGAGTGCTTGGATTTCAAAATTAACTAAAAAAAGCGATCTCACACTGATGATTTTACTCAGGACTGATGATTTTTTAAACTGAAACTCATCCAGTTGTCCCTCTTCATCTGCAATTCAAAAGCAAAACCGGCCGCAATGGCCCTTTCCCTGATTTTTCCTTCGTCAGATTCCAGAACACCGCTACCTATCAAAACGCCTGTTTGACTCAAATGTTGTCGTATGGAATCCATGTTTTCGAGTATCACCTTCAGATTGATATTGGCCAGAATGACATCAAACCGGCCCATCCCGGAAATGGAATCACGAAGTTCGATCTGAACGGTGTCACATCCGTTTACGGCCACATTTTCACGTGCATTCTCAATACTTAGTTCATCCGAATCGATCGCTATCACTGGTTCAGCGCCCATTTTACAGGCGAGGATGGCAAGCACCCCGGTACCCGTCCCGAAGTCCATCACAGACTTTTGCATCAATTCGAGGTGCTCCATGGCGGCAATCATCATGTAGGTCGTTGCATGATGCCCGGTACCAAAACTCATTTTTGGTGTTATGATGATATCATATTTTACATCCGGAATCGCGTTATGAAAATGCGCCCGGATCGCGCAGAAATGATCAACGGTTACCGGCTCAAAATCTTTCTCCCATTCTGCATTCCAGTTTCGCGGTTCAATTACTTCTTTTTGAAATAACGTATGAAAGGGATCAGCCACCCCCTTTACATCCGCGATGATTTTTTCAATTTTTGTTGCGTCGTATAAAGTTTCGGGAATAAAAGCATGCAGTTTTCCCGGCTCTTCTTCAAATCCCTCAAAACCAGACTGACTCAATCGGGCTACCAATACATCAGATTCATCATCGTCTTTGGTTTCTATGCTTATTTGAATGTATCTATTCATGAGCGTAAAGCGCAAAGCTTAAAGCTAAATTGGAAAATTGTGAATTGGGAAATTTTATTTAAAATTAGAAGTCAAATGATCCTAAAAAAAAAGCACCACTAAGGTGCTTATCAAAATATTCGAATTCCAAAAAGAATGCTTTACGCTTTGCGCTTTGCGCTTTAAGCTTTTAAGCTTGCTCCTGCTGACGACCCTCAGGTTTTGGCATCAGCACTTTCCGGCTGAGTTTAAATTTGCCCGTCTTATTATCCAGGCCGATCAGCTTCACTTTCACCATATCATTTTCATTCAGCACCCCATCCATGGTTTCGAGTCTTTTCCAGCTGATTTCACTGATATGGAGCAGGCCCTGCTTGCCAGGCATGAATTCAACAAAAGCACCGTACGGCATGACTGATTTTACCTTCGCTTCATAAACAGCTCCTATTTCAGGAACGGCAACGATGCCTTTGATCCATGCAACGGCCTTATCAAGGCCCTCTTTGGAAGGACTGAAAATACTTACTTCTCCCTGATTACCCACTTCTTCCAGATTGATCGTAGCACCTGTTTCTCTTTGTATTTCCTGAATGATCTTGCCACCTGGCCCGATCACCGCACCAATGAATTCCTTGTCGATAAATAATTTCTCCATTCTCGGAGCATGAGGTTTCACTTCCTCTCTGGCTGCCGGAATACATTCATACATGGCATCCAGAATATGCAATCTTCCCTTGCGTGCCTGTTCGAGTGCTTCACGCATAGTATCCATGCTGAGACCATCCACTTTTATATCCATCTGTACACCACAAATTCCATCCCGGGTTCCGGTTACTTTAAAGTCCATATCTCCGAGATGATCTTCATCACCCAGAATATCCGTGAGTACAGCATATTTATTATCCGACGCCCTCGAGATCAGTCCCATCGCTACGCCACTGACGTGTTTGGCAAAGGGAACACCTGCATCCATCAGCGCAAGAGAACCGGCACATACCGTTGCCATGGAAGAAGATCCATTGGATTCCAGTACATCGCTCACTACACGAACAGTATAAGGATAATCATTCCCCGGCATAATCTTTTTCAATGAACGCATCGCCAGATTACCATGTCCCACCTCGCGACGTGCAGGCGCACGCATCATTTTTACTTCTCCTGTGGAGAAGGGAGGGAAATTATAATGCAATATGAATTTGGTATAATCTGATTTGGCTGCACTTTCAACAAGAAGTTCATCCAGGGGAGTTCCCAGCGTAACCGTTGTCAAGGCCTGCGTTTCTCCCCTTGTAAATAATGCAGAACCATGCGGAGTTGGCAGCGGTTCCGTTTCCATAGCAAGGGGCCGCACTTCGTCAAGCTTGCGTCCGTCGAGACGGACTTTTTCATCTACAATCATATTGCGAACCACTTCCCACTGCAGGTCGGCATAATATTTTTTTGCCAGTTTTTTATCCGTATCTGTTGCCTCAGCACCCAGACTATCGATCAGTTCTTTTTTTAATACATCAAAAGCTTCGCTCCGCTGATGCTTGCTGCTGCCGGCTTTTGATATCTGATAAATTCTATCTTTTGCGAATGCATGCACTTTTTCATTCAGCGCTTCATTCGTCTCAGGTTTTTTATAATCTCTTTTTTCTTTCGCTCCCACTTTCTCGCGAAGATCCACCTGCGCCCTGATCTGGATACGGATCGCATCGTGGGCGATCTGGAGAGCCTGTATCAGATCATCTTCACTGCATTCGGCAGCTTCGCCCTCTACCATCATCAGGTTTTTTTCCGTAGCAGCAATCAGGAATTCGAGCGCTGATTTCTCAAGCTCGCTGCGCGTTGGGTTGACGATGAATTTTCCGTCCACTTTGGCAACACGAACCTCACTAATGGGCTCCTTAATGGGAATATCTGATATGGTGAGTGCCGCAGACGCTGCCAGCCCGGCGAGGGCATCAGGCAAAATTTCCGAATCGCTGGAAACAAGTGTAACCAGTACCTGTACATCACAGAAATAATCTTCAGGAAATAAAGGCCGCAGAGCGCGGTCAATCAAACGGCTGGTGAGCACTTCATAATCATTCAGGCGGGATTCTCTTTTAAAAAATGAACCCGGTATTCTGCCTGCAGAAGCAAATTTTTCCTGGTAGTCCACAGAAAGTGGGAAAAAATCCTGTCCTTCCCTGGGTTCCTTATTGGCTACTACAGTGGCGAGAATGATACAGTTGCCCTGACGTACGGTGACCGCGCCATCTGCCTGGCGGGCGAGTTTTCCGGTTTCTATATAAATAGGTGAACCTTCACCGGTCGTAAAGGATACACTGAATGGCTGTGATAACATATGAATCGTTTGTAAAATAAATCGGTCGAACAGTTAGCAGGAAGGTGCCTGGCACAGTTAAGACACGATAATGAAGGTTCTGAAAAAATGATTCCCAACCGGTGAGTTGGGAATTTATTTATTTTCTGAGACCGATCTTTTCGATCAGCTGGCGGTAATTCTGCAGGTCATTATTGCTCAGGTAAGTCAAGAGTCTTTTTCTCTTACCAACCAACTGCATCAGTCCGCGGTGAGTAGAAAAATCTTTTTTATTTTCCTGAAGGTGCTCGGAAATACGGTTGATGCGTTCAGTTAATAACGCGATCTGCGCTTCAATAGATCCGGTATTCGCTGCGCTGGTTCCGAACTTTGTGAAGAATTCTGCTGTTTTTTCTTTTGTCAAATAAGGCATCTCAATTTTTTTAAGGCATCCAGATAATATTCTGCTAATTTCGGCGCGAAGGTAGAGAATTATTTGCGAATTATGACGTTTTCATTGAAAAACCCTGGCCGGGCCTGAGCCTGTAATGATATGACTTCATTTCGCTATCCCGTTGACAGAAAGATGATTACGGTAACAGTCATTTCAGACCTGGTAACCGATTACCGTGTTCATAAAATCTGTCAGACGCTTTATAATGAGGGTTATGGCGTTTATCTGATTGGTTCAAGCAATAAAAGAAGTCTATCCCTTAAATCACGTGACTATCAAACACATAGGATAAAAACATGGTTTGGAAGATCGGTTCTTTTTTATGCCGAATTCAATATCCGACTCTTTTTCAGGCTGCTACACCAAAAACCCGACATATTCCTCGGAAACGATCTGGATGTGATGCCGGCTACCATGCTCAGCGCACAACTCAGAAAAAAACCCGTTGTATATGACAGCCATGAATTTTTCCTGGGTATGGCTGGAATGAGTGAAAAACCATTTCGCAGGAACATCTGGAAATATATAGAAGCCCGCATTTTCTCCAGATTGAAATATATGTATACCGTTTCGGATTCAATCCGGAATCTGTATAGTAAAATCTATCATGAAAAGTTATTTGTAGTGCGAAACCTTCCGCTGAAAAATCCGGACGATCCAATGCTCACTGCAGGGGAATTGGATCTTTTGCAGTCGATTGAAGAGAGGATTCCTGAAAACAAACATCTGCTGATTTTTCAGGGTGCCGGCATCAATGAATTCCGCGGCGCTGAAGAACTGGTGCTCAGTATGAACTTCCTGGAGGCTTCCGATTATCATCTGCTGATCGTCGGCGGAGGAGATGTGTTCCCCAAACTTGAAAAAATGGTTGAAAAACATCATTTACAGGAAAAAATTACCTTGATTTCGAAACTGCCCTTTGCCCTGCTCAGCCGCCTCACCCGAAAAGCGCACCTCGGTATATCCATTGACAAGTCGTCGGTACTGAATCATAAATACAGCCTTCCGAATAAATTATTCGAATATCTCCACGCAGGGGTACCGGTGCTTGCCAGCCGCCTGATAGAACAGGAAAGAATCATTAATCAATTTGAAGTAGGAGATTTTATTGAAGATTATCAGCCCGAACATATAGCAGGAAAAATAAAAGAGATTTTTGCCAAGCCTGACCAGCTGAACCGGTGGAAACAAAACACTTGCAAAGTGCGGGAAACACTCAATTGGGAGAACGAAAGCAAAATAGTTATCGATATCTTTAAACAAGTAGAAAGGGATTCGGTTAATACATAAATGGAAGACAGGAAACTCCATATTGTTTGTCATGACGTTCCATATCCCCCCGACTACGGCGGTGTCTTCGACCTGTATTATAAAATCAGAACCCTGCATGAACAGGGTGTCAGAATTATACTTCATTGTTTTACAAGCGGAAGAGGTGAACAACCCATACTGAAAACATTTTGTGAACAAGTTTACTATTACCCTCGAAGAACAGGTCACAAAGGTTTTTCTCACCAGCTTCCTTACATCGTTTGTTCACGTTCCAATCCCGAGTTACTGGAAAGACTTTTACAGGATTCATATCCAATTCTGCTGGAAGGAGTTCACTGTTCATATCTGATGCAGGACAGCCGCTTTGCGACAAGGAAAATTTTACTTCGTCTGCACAATGTTGAATCTGTTTATTACAAACAGCTCGCGAGAAGCAGTTCGTCCTGGTTTAAAAAATTATATTACCTCCGTGAAAGCGCCGTACTCAGAAAATATGAACGTCGCATCGCTTCCGGCTGGCCACTTCTGACCGTTACCCAGTCAGACGCTGAAATGGCGTCCGTCACTTATCAGTCAAAAAACATTTCAGTGATCCCGGTATTTCTGCCCTTCCAGCACATCGAATCTCCCCAGGGTACGGGTTGTTATTGCTTATATCACGGAAATTTATCCGTAGATGAGAACGAGAAAGCTGTAATATGGCTCCTGGAAAAAGTGTTCAACGACCTTTCCCTCCCGTTCCTCGTGGCCGGTAAAAATCCGGGACCTAAACTCCGCCGCACAGTAGCAAAATATAAAAATTGTTGCCTTGTTTCTGATCCCAGCGATCAGGAATTAAAAGATATCATTTCCAAGGCCCAATTGCACGTCATTCCATCTTTTAATTGCACCGGTGTGAAGTTAAAATTACTGAATGCACTTTTTAACGGACGTCACTGCATTGTAAATGAAAATGCTGTAGAGGGAACCGGTCTAAAAGAGGTTTGTCATTTGGCCGAAGGAGCCGCTGAATTTAAAATACTGATTGAGACATTGTATGAACGTCCGTTTACTTTTCTTGATCTGCAATTCCGCCGCGAAAAATTATTGCATCAGTACAACAATCTGCAAACAGCCGGACGACTGATAGCCCAGATTTGGTAAGCCCATCCCGGAATGATCTTATAGCATCGATACCGGCCTCAGAGTTTATAAAAGAGCTATTAACAGCCGGGCATCTCAGAATGCAGGAACGGTAGCATTGTCCAATACCTTTCCTTTCTCGGTGCGAAGTGTGCGCGCAGGAAATTTGCTGACAACGCGATAGTCATGTGTCGCCATGATGACGGTTGTCCCATATTCTTTTGATATCTGGAATAACAGCTGCATGATTTCATCGGAAGTTTCCGGATCCAGGTTCCCGGTAGGTTCATCCGCCAGTATGAGTTTGGGAGAATTCAACAAAGCCCTTGCAATATCCACACGCTGTTGTTCCCCTCCACTCATCTCGTAGGGCATTTTAAATCCTTTGGATTTCAGACCGACCTTATCCAGTACATCATCGATTTTTTCAGTCATGAGTTTTTCATCTTTCCAGCCGGTTGCCTTCAGCACGAATTTTAAATTATCGATTACATTTCTGTCTGTCAGTAACTGGAAGTCCTGGAATACAACTCCCAGATTCCTGCGCAGGTAGGGTACTTTTTTCCAGGTCATTTCACGGAGATTAAATCCGGCGACGGTTCCCTCCCCTTCCTTCATCGTGAGATCGCCATACATCGTTTTCAACAAACTGGATTTACCGGTACCGGTTTTGCCGACCAGGTACACAAATTCTGCTTTGTTTACTACAATATTTACATTTCCAAGAATGAGAGTCCCGGACTGGTAAATATTCACATTTTTAAGTTCAACAATTGGTTCCGCCATATTTCAAAGTTAAAGGGCCGGCCGCAACCGGCAATGAATAAAATGCCCACATGAAAGCTTGCATCTGAGAAATAAAAATAATATCTTAACGTTAAGAACAAATCCAAAAAAGCGAAATCCACCTATATGAAAACATCCCACAAACCATTCCTTGCAATTCTGATTTTAAGTATTGTTGTGCTGTACGGTCTGATGGCTATCATTGCCTCCTGATCATTTATTCACCGGCTCGACTTCATAAACAGGACTGAACAAATACAGTTTTCCTGACGGTATCTCCACACCTTCAATTCTCTTCCTGATTTGTTTCCCCCTCTTGAACACCCTGCCGTCTGGTGTCTTAAACAGTGCACCTTCCTGGATATCCTCGGCCAATACGGTCTTGTCCCTGGCGTCATAATTTTTTAATGCTCTTGTGAGATTGACGTCCGAACAACTGCTGGCCGGCAGGTCATGCAGTGATCTGAGCAGGGTCTGATGCAGATCCTCCGGAAAAGGTTTCAGTTTCATAAAATCCTCCAGCACATGGCGGTAGGCCAGTTTCCATTCTTTTCCGTGTGACTGAACCCTGTTTCCGTACTGCTGATAGGTGATCAGGTGACCCAATTCATGGATCAGAGTGATGAGAAATGCATATTTATTCAGATTCCCGTTTACACTGATGCGATGATGATCAGAGCCTGTAGCATGACGGTAATCACCGAGTATGCTTTTTCGGGTGCGTGTAATAGTAAGATGTACTTTGTAACGGTGCAGGTATTCGAGCATCTTCTCACTCGCCCCGGCAGGCATATAATGGTTCAGATATTCAAGCGGCGCTTCCTTCTTAGGCATTTGGCTTTTTACTCATTTTCATTACGGATCGCATTTCAATAAATGTATAAATAAAATACAAACCAAGGCACCCGAACAATGCCGGTTTACTGACCATTTTTTTAACGATCCCGATATAGATAAAAGCGGCAATGGCCAGTACAAAAAACTTAAAGATAAATGCCCCGTACACAAGCCTCAAAAATCCCTGTGTTTGCTGGTGCTTCATGGCACGGATATTCATTTCTGAAGAAATGATACCCACGAGAAATAAAATGAAATTACCGCCAATCAGCACGCGAAAGTCTACGGTTGCGTCATGGAAGGACAGACGTAATAGAAAGAAGACCAGTGTCAGGCCGAGAAAGAGAAGGATCAGCGGGAAATATGTTTTTTTTTTCATTTATAACCCGCAAAAATAAGCCTAAAGTGCAAAGCGTAAAGCGTAAAGCTTTATTACATTAAGAATCTGCCAATGAATGTGACAATAATTTGCCGTTCCGGTTGATTGAATATGCAACCAGAATCTGCCATTTTTACCAGCCCAAAGAATTAGTCCTCGGACTATTTCTTTTGAGAACTTTACGCTTTGCGCTTTACGCCTTACGCTTAAGAAAGTGCCAAAGTCGGAGACTTCGAAGTATAATCTTCCTTCAGGGAAGATCCGGATTTACTACTGGTAGTCGATACAGGTGTTTCATGTATCATATGACACTGTCCGTTAAAATTAGCAGCCGGTTCAATCTGGAGTTTGGCAGAATGGATATTACCATTCACCTGGCAATTGCTTTTTAACTGGAGCAGTTCCTTTACCTTGATGGTGCCGGATACTTTTCCCATGATATCAGCTGTAACACCGCTGACATCACCTTCTACGACGCCGTTTGCACCAATTATTACTTTAGCAGAACAGATAATATTGCCAACCAGCGTACCGTCAATTCTGAGGTCGCCGCTGCTGGTAATATCGCCTTTGAGGGAAGTTCCGCTGCCAATTAAACTGGCGCTGCCTGTAGGTACAGCAATTTCTGCTGTTTCGGATTTGGATTTGTTATTAAACATTGGTATCAGATTTTAATCGTCGATTTTTTCCGCTTTCGGAATCTTTAACGCGGTCGTATCCATTTTCACCGTACTGCTCCCCTGCAACACATTTCTCAAACCCTCCAAATACTGATCGCGGTACCTTACTTCCTGCTCTAACGAATCAGTACGTATTTTTAGTTCACGCAACTCCTTAGTATTATTTAAATCTCCATAACCAGGGATGTAAAGCTTTAATGGAGTAAACACTATTAAAGCCACTGTAAGTCCGGTAAGTAGCACAAAAACCGTGCTGAGAAACACATATACGCTCAGCCGGGAAAGTTTAAATGTGACCACTTCTTCATATGTGTCGTCGTTCATGACGACCAGCCGGTATCGGTTCTGCAGTCTTTTTAAAGTGGAATTGGCATCGAATTTGGCCATAAGGGGATATTGCAGTCTAAAGATAACAAGTTATTGGTTTGCAGGTTAAAACGGGCTTAAATTGGCTGATTTTTATAATAAAAATCCCGATTATCAGTTAATAACAATTTAGTTTGCATGGCAATCCTAAAGGACGCAGGGTGAAACGGATCGTTACCGCAGTTATATTTTTTTCTCTTTTTTTCTATCTGAACGGATCCGGGCAGATCGGGGTAGACTATGATTTGAAAAAACCGGACCGGTACGAAAACCGTACCCTGGGATATGAAAAAACAGAAACCACCAAATGGAATGTTCCCCGTGCATTCCTTCAAAATACGATCACCCATTATAATTTTTATTATAATACCAATAATAAACTGAATGATGTGCTGGCACGGGCCAAATCCCAGTTCAGAGAAGATTATACCCAGCTCCTGCCTTTCTACAATTATACATTCGAAACTACGGCCAGGGATAAACGCAATCTCGATTCTGTAGTGGATAAGATCAATTCCGCCATCCTCCTGCACGATTTAAGAAACAGTTGGAACGACAACCTGTACATACTGATGGGCAGGGCCTACCTGTACAAGAACAATATGGATTCAGCCCATATACTTTTTCAATTCGTGAATTACGCATATGCGCCCCGGGACCCGGACGGCTATGCTCTTCCTATCGGAAGTAATCAGGAAGAAGGCGGAAATGCATTTTCAATTTCTACCAATGAAAAAAGAAATATTGCAAAAAAAGTATTCAGTCTGCCACCCAGCCGGAACGAATCTTTCATTTGGCTTATAAGAACATATTTCCAGCAGGAGAAACTTACAAAAGGCGCCGTGCTGATAGAGATCCTGAAACAGGATCCGAATTTTCCGGACCGGTTAAAACCATCCCTGCACGAAATGCAGGCGCTTTATTTTTATAAAATCAAACAGTGGGACAGTGCAGCACTTCACCTGAGCCTCGCCCTCGATAATTCCACTGATCAGAATGAAGAGGCGCGTTGGGAGTACCTGATCGCGCAGTTATATGATCTGAGCGGCCATCCGGCTGCTTCAAAATTCTGGTACGAAAAAGCATCTTCCCATACCCTCGACCCCGCCCTGGCCGTATATGCCCGGCTGAATGCGATCCGGGACAATAAAGGCGATGGTGCTAAAAACGATTACATACAGAAAAACCTGAACGCCCTGATGCGCATGGCCAGGAAAGAAATATATGCGCCCTACCTGGATGTCATTTACTATGTGGCGGCAGAAATGGAACTGGAAAGACATAATAAGAAAGCGGCCCGTGCCTATTTCAGAAAATGTATCGACCATGCCAACGGTCTGGGATATAACCGCGACCGGGCATTCCTGAAGCTTGGATGGATTTTTATGGAAGATAAAATGTATCCCGAGGCAAAATATTCTTACGACAGTATAAATGTGAGTGATCCGAATATCGCCGATTCGCTAAAAGTATTGCTTGAAAGAAAAGAAGCATTAAGCCGTATCGTTCCTCAAATTATGATCATACAACGGCAGGATAGTCTGCAGCGCATCGCTGAAATGTCACCTGCGGACAGAGATTCGTACATAAAAAAAATGCTGAAGGCCTATCGCAGACAACAGGGCCTCGCTGAGGACGACAACTACGGCTCCGGTGGTTATGGATTCAGATCCAACAGCGTGGTTCCGGATATGTTCACCAATCCCATCGGCGCAGGAGACTGGTATTTTTATAATCAGTCAGTAAAAGCGAAGGGTTATGGCGATTTTAAATCCCGATGGGGTAACCGGCCCAACGTCGATAACTGGGAAGTTCAGTCGATGATCAATCAACAGATCACGGGTCTTACACCGGCCAGTAACCTCCGTTTAAACGGGGAAGGACCAAATACCGCCACACCGGCCGCGGCGCAGCTAACAGC
>Ga0070733_10002731_pt1 | contig 12324 bp, 7 predicted proteins | sample Coa_R1_9_FD_66450 | JGI IMG/M metagenome (GOLD analysis project Ga0070733, IMG submission 66450) | Surface soil microbial communities from Centralia Pennsylvania, which are recovering from an underground coalmine fire - Coalmine... | ecosystem: Environmental > Terrestrial > Soil > Unclassified ... | reverse complement strand
TCAGAAATCTCGCATGCCGGGGAATCTAAGGTGCCCGCCCGGCCCGTGTCACGCTTACGCTCAATGCCCGCATAAAGCGCGCTCTGCGCATTACGTTCAATTGCCGCGTAAAGCACGTTGTAATCGCTCTGCTCATTATGCTCACGACCGTAAGGCTGTGCCCGCTTACGGCAGCGTCCCGCTTACGACAGCGCGGTGGACATGCCTACCCGCCCATGCCGGATTTTGCGATCTGGTAGGAGGCGGTGGCGGTGGTGATCGTGGTGGTCCCGGTCCTGAGCTTCATCGTTTCGGTGTAGGTGCCAGGACAGCCGGGGGCCTTGAAGCCGCGGATCAGCGGGTTGTCGCCGATGACCGGGGTGAAGGTCCGGTTGGGTACCTTGACCGACGGGCACCCGGACGGCACGGCCGTGGTCGTCACGATCGTGAGCGGCGAGGTCCAGTCACACGAGAAGACGTCCCCGACCTCCACGATCAGGCTTCGCGCGGTCGCGCTTGCCGGGGTGAACCCCAGGGTGAGCGCGGACAGGCCGAACGACGGGCAACCGGGCACCAGCGGCCGGGTAAGGGCGATGCCGTACGGCGCGGTGTCGGCCGGGATGGGAGGCCCGGGTGCGGGTCCCGCGGTCATGACCGGGGTGTCGGTGTTTGCGCCGTTGTCGGTGGCGAACACCGTCGAACTGTCGGGGGTCGCGGCGAGTTCCAGCGCGCCAGGCCCGGCCATGACGGTGGGACCGAGCGCTGGCGGCGATCCCGGGAAGATCTCGGTGACCGAGTTGTTGGCCTCGTCGGCGGTGAAGACCTTGCTCTGGTCCGGGGTCTCGACGATCCCGTGCGGGTCGCTCTGGCCCAACTGCACCGACTGGATGGTGTGGAAGATCGTGGAGATTTCATACACCACGCCGCCGCGGCCAGGGATGTTGGGGCTGGTGACCCACAGGTCCGCGCCGTCCGGGCTGACGGTGTCCCCCCAGGGGGCCACCACGGAGATCGGCGGCCCGAGGGTGAAGGGGTTGACGTTCACCACCGACACGGCGTTGCCGGTGAAGCTCGTGACGTAGGCGGTCGAGCCGTCGGGCGAGATGGCCACCTGGGTGGGGCCGGCCGGCACGGGCAGCGGCGCCGACACGGTGGGCGGGGTGGTGGTCAGGTCGATCCTGGTGATGGTGCTGGCGGTGGTGTTCGCGACGACCGCGTAGTGCCCGTCGGGGGTGAGCGCGATTCCCGAGGCTCCCGCACCGGTGGGGATGGGCGGTTCCTCCAGGTGGTTGGCCAGGTTGATGGGTATCACCGAGCCCGAGGCGGCGTCGGTGACGAACGCCGTGGTCGCATCGGGCGCGATGGCGATCTCCTGCGGAGTGGTGGGGCCGCCGAGCTTGATGGTGCCGACGGGGTTCAGGGTCGAGGTGTCGAAGCCGGTCACGTCGCCCGCGCCGGAGTTCGCGGTGAAGGCCAGCACTGGATAGGTGAACCGGTCGTCCGCGGTGACCGGGCTGGTGCCCAGCGGCGTGGTGACCGTGACATCCACGGTCGCCGGGGTGTGCGGCGGCGCGACGGCCACCAGATCGTCACCGTCAGCGAACGAGACCGACTTGGCCGGTGTCGCGCCGAACAGCACGACGGATCCCGGGGTGAACGACGTGCCGGAGATCGCCACCTGGGTGCCCGGGGATCCCTCCTTGGGCGTGATGTTGTCGACCACGGGGGCGTCGTGGGTGAACTGCCCGACGCTGGTGGTCCAGTTGGGCTGCCCTGCGGTCGTGCCGCCGATCTCGGCCGCGAACCACGGGCCGTGGGAGCAGAAGTCCGAGCCGTCCGGGGAGATGCCCGAGTAATCGCCCCAGCGGAACGGGGGTGTTTTTTCGAGCGAGGAACCCTTGTATTTGACGGTTCCCGATCCGTAGTCCTGGGTGGTGAACACCGGGGCGAGCGGGATCGGCGAGGTGGCCACCTCGGCGGTGGGGAACTGCTTGGCCGAGGACATCGTGTAGGTGAGGTAGAGGATGTCGCTGCACGCCGAGGCCAGCAGCGCCGGATAGTAGAGGTCCTCGCCCACGTGGGCGAGGTCGGTATCGGACACCACCGCCGGCGATGGGGCAAGCTTGACCTCGATGATCCTGGCGCAGGCCCGGGATGACGTGTCACCCGGCGGGGTGCAGGAGTCGGTGGCACCGATCCACAGGTTGCCGTTGGTCAAAGTGACGGATTCGAACCGGTTGTCGTCGGTGGCGATGGAGTTCGGCGCCCCGGGCTGCGTTGCGGACGGCGGTGTGCTCATGCCGTTGATCCCCGGCCCCGCTTCGGTGTAGCCGACGTCCGCGGCCGCGGGTGTTCCGGTGATGGTGAGCGTCGAGGCGTACTGGCCCAGGGCATCGGAGCCGTGGTAGGCCGCGAAGGCGTTGAAGCCGAGCGCGTCCGACGGGGTGGGCACGGCCGGGACGATCCCGAACCGGTGGTTGAGCCCGGAGTTCATGTTGAACGACGTCATCTGGGGCAGGGGCACCGCGGCTACGAGATCGGATTTCTGGATGACGACCATCTCGTCGTTGCTGAACGAGCCGGGTGAGGAGTACTGGTTGAACGCCACCACCACCTTGTCCGAGCTGAACCCGATCCACGGCTGGTCGTCGATGATGCCCGACGTCTCGTTGTCGACGATGTAGACCTTCCAGTTGGCCGGGTTCGGGTCCGGGCTCAGGCTCACCGCCAGCAGGACCGCGTCCGGGGTGCCGTCGCACTTACCGGTGGAGCCGGCCGTGCATTGCAGGATGGTGGAGAACCACAGGCCCGAATCGCTGTCCCAGACGATCCGGGGGTCGGTGACGGATTCTGTGGGCGCCGTCACGCCGTAGAACGACCGCAGGTCGAACGACTGGAGCAGGTGGCCGCCCTTGGTGAAGATGAACGCGGAGTTATTCATCTCCTCGACGACGGACGAATCACTGGCCGCCACCGACGTGTCGGGCGGGACGGCACGCGGGTCGGTGCCGCCAGGGAACGTGTCCTGGGCGAGCGGTGCGGAGAACGATGTGATCATCGGCCGCAGATGCGATGTCGTGGCCATGGCCTGGCTGTCGGGGTGCGGCCGCCTTGTGTTGGCCGCCGCCTTCTGGCGGGCGAACGCTCCCGGATCCGGTACGAGGAACGGCCGTGCGACGGGCCGGCCGGTCCGTGACGCCGGCCTGACGTGGCGCGCAGAGGCCGGCATCTCATGCAGGACCCCGTAGTGGCCATGGGGGCTGGCCGCTGAGGCCGCGGCGGCCGGTGCCAGGGTGCCCACCCAGGTGCCGCCGGTGACCAGGCCCGCTGCCGCCAGGATCGCCGCGGCGATCACGCCACGCGCCGGCCGGCCACCGCCCCGTCCACACATCCCGCTGGTCTTCGCTGTCGCCCGCATGCCAGAACTCCCTCCTGCGTGGATCCGGGATGGGAGATGGCCGTCGCGGCGCGCCCCCATACCTGTCCGGCCCGTATGGCAGACGCTAGGTATTGCGGGCAGGCGGCCGCATCGGGGAAAACCCTATGGTTTCTCCGGCGGCGGCCAGTTGGGCCGCCAGTTCGGTGCGGGACCGGATGCCGAGCTTGCGGTAGGCCTGGGACAGGTTCGCCTCCACCGTTTTCCCGGACAGAAACAGCCGGGCCGCGATCTCGGAGTTGCGCAGCCCGGCCGCGGCAAGCTCGCAGATTTGACGTTGGGTGGCGGTGAGCTGGGCACCGGGGCCTCGCCGCCCGCGAGCCCGGCGGAGTTCGGTGGCGGTGACAGCCACCCAGGCACCCGCACCACACGACTCGAACACGGTGGCCGCGCGCTCCAGGCATTCCTGCGCGCGCTGCCGCTCGTTACGGCGCCGGTGCAGCCGGCCCAGCGCCAGCAGCGTCCGCCCCAGCTCGATGGGCATATCAAGGGTCGCGTGCGCCGCCAGCGCCCGCTGGTAATCGGCGAGTGCGGCGTCGAGGTCACCGGCGGCGGCGTTCAGCAGCCCGCGGCACCGGGCCGCGACCGCGTTGATCCACGGGCGTGGCAGCGCCGACGCGCGGGCCTCCAGCCGCTGGACCAGGCGTTCGCCGCGCTCGAGGTCGCCGAGCCCGATGACCGCTTCCGCGTGGTCGGCCTGGCACCGGTTGGTAGCGGGCTCGCGGTGGTGCATCAGCTCTTCGATCTCATCGGATCTGGACAGCTGCCGGTCAGCCTCGGCGAGGTCCCCCGCCGCCAGGGCGGCAGCACCGAGGACCATCCGGGCCATTCCTTCCAGGATGATGTCCGGGTGGTCGCCGAGACGGCGCATCATCTCCCCGATCAGCAGGCGTGCTTCGCCCAGGTCACCGGCGTAGACGCAGACGTGCGCCTTGACGCACAGCGCCATGGTGAGATACAGCCCCTGCTCGGTCTGCCCGGCGAGGTCCAGTGCTTCCTCCGCCAGCGCCCGGGCCCGGCCCATGTGCCCCGTCATCGCCTCCAGACGGGCCACGTGGGTCAGCATGCCGGAGATGCTCGCCTCGTCTCCACGCTCCCGGAACGCCCGGAGCAGATCTTCGAAATGGCGCCGGGCGGTGCCGAAGTCATCGAGGTTGCGCGCCCAGAAGGCCGGGACGGTGCTCATCTCCCAGCCTGCCGCCTCCCGCCGCAGGCGTACTCCCTTCTCGATGGCGGCGTGATCAGCGCCCCGGCCCGAATAGAGCTTGAACAGGGCGGCATTGTGCAGGGCGAACGAGTAGAGCTGTGGGTCGTCGCGCTCATCGAGCTGCGCCAGCGCCGCCTCGGCGTGTTCCACCCCGATGTCGGCGTCATCAGCCTCGGATGCGATTCGGGCGTGGATACGAGCGCGCAGCCCGGGAGTGTGCGCCTCACCGAGTGCCCGTATCATCAGCTCCCGGCCAGCCTCTCCCTCCCCCTGTACCGAGTGGATGCTGCCCAGTTCCAGGAGAACGCGGGCCCGGTCTTCACCAGGCGGCAGCGTATCCAGCCAGCGTTCCAGTTCCCGGCGGGCGCCGCCCGGGTCGCCAGCGAAGTAGCGGCGCTCGGCCAGCTCGATGCCCCGCCGGAGCTGGGCCGGCCGGTCCTCCGGCGGGGTGAGCTGGCAGGCCAGCTCCTTCAGCTCGACGGCCACGTCCGCGGCCCCCCGCGCGCTGGCCGCCGCAGCGGCGCGGTCCAGTTCGGCCGCGGTCGCGTCGTCCGGGCCTGCTGCCGCCAGAGCCAGATGCCGGGCCCGTTCCTCCAGGCTGGCTGCCCGCTGCGCCAGACGGCGGTGGAGTGCCCGCCGGTCCACCTCGGCCAGCGACGAGTACAGCGCCGACCCGAACAGCGGGTGACCGAACTCCACCCGGCCGCCGGGACGCACTACCACGATGCCCGCCCGTTCGGCCGGCGCCAGCGCCGCCAGGTCCAGGTCGCTGGCGGAAGCGCTGGACATGGCAGAGATCCCCACCAGAACCTTCCTGGTGGCGCGGGGCAGCCGGCGCAACCGCAGCAACGCCAGATCACGCTGATCGGCCGGAACAGGCAACGGCTGGCCTGGCGGCGGAACCCCGGCGCGCCGCACCTCGCGCGCGATCTCCAGCCCGTAGAACGGGTTGCCGCCCGCAGCCTGGTGGATCCGTACCAGCACCGGCCGCGGGAACGAGGCGCCCAGCACCTGATGGAACATCTGGTGCATGCTCGCCACGGTGAGCGGCCCCACCGGCAGGCGCGACAGCGCCTGCCCGTCCAGCGATGCCTCGATCACCGCGAACCCGCCAGCCCGCGGGGCGAGCTTCCCGCCCGGCCGCTCCTGTGGCGGCCGCCCGCCCGGCACCTCCATCCGGACCGCGGCGACCAGACGCACCCGCCGCTGTTCCAGCCGCCGCAGCGCGAACGCCAGCGCCCGCGCGGACGCCTGGTCGAGCCATTGAGCGTCATCGACCGCCAGCAGCAGCGGACCCGCCTGCGCCAGCGCGCCGAGCAACGCGGTGAGCCCGGTGCTCACCGCCCGGGGCTCAAGGGCACCCTCACCTGCTTCCTCCCGCAGCAGCGCGACCTCCAGCGGCCGCCGCTGCGGTACCGGAAGGCACTCGAAGGTCCCGGCCGGTACCGCCCTCAGCAGGTCGGCCAGGGCGACATGCGGCAGCCCGGCCTCCGACGGGACCGGGCAGCACGACAGCACCTGACATCCGGTCAGGCGGGCACGGTGAACCGCCTCGCTCCACAGCGTGGTCTTGCCGATGCCTGGCTCCCCCTCAAGGACCAGGGCACCACCGGTTAAGCCAGGCTCGGCCGCCTCCGGCGCGCCCGCCCGCAGCCAGCGGTCGATCTGAGCCAGCTCCGCATCCCTGCCCCACACGTCCACAAGAGTGCCGCGCCAATGCCCTGATACCGTCAGCTACGGATGGCCGGGCCGGCCAGAGCCGAATACTCCACCGCTGTACCCAGCGGGCCCCTGAGTGACATGCCGTCTCCCCACCGCCGCCCAATGTCACGAATCCCGGCATAACGCTAGCGTGACCCGCCCGTTCCCAGCTACACCCACCGAGCGGGTGCCGGCACCCATCGGCCGGGCCGCGAGGTTCTGGCGTCTTTACCGGCCCAGCGGCTGCCCGGCGGAGCGGGGGGCGACCAGGCCGGCCTGGTAGGCGAAGACGACGAGCTGGGCCCGGTCGCGGGCGCCGAGCTTGACCATCGCACGGCTGACGTGGGTCTTGGCCGTGGCGGGGCTGAGCACCAAGGCCTCGGCGATCTCGTCGTTGGACAGGCCGTGCGCGACCAGGGCTACCACCTCGCGTTCCCGGTTGGTGAGGGTTTCCATCCCGGCCGCGGCGATCGCGTCCGGTGGCCGGGCGACGAACTCGCTGATCAGGCGGCGGGTCATCGCCGGGGACAGGATCGCGTCTCCGCGCATGACGACGCGCAGCCCCTGCAGCAGCTCGGCCGGCTGGGTGTCCTTCAGCAGGAACCCGCTCGCGCCCGCCCGCAGCGCCGCGAAGATGTACTCGTCGAGGCCGAAGTTGGTGAGGATCACCACGCGCACGCCGGCAAGGCGTGAGTCCGCGACGATCTGCCTGGTGGCCTCGAGGCCGTCAAGCACCGGCATCTGGATGTCCACCAGCGCGATGTCCGGACGGTGCTCGACGGCCAGCGCCACCGCCTCCCGTCCATCGGTGGCCTCGCCGGCCACCTCGATGTCGTCTTCCGCTTCCAGCAGTGCCCGGATGCCGCTGCGGATCAGCGACTGGTCGTCGGCCAGCAGGATCCTGATCATGGTTGTGCCTGTACGGGGAGCTCGGCGCGCACCTGGAAGCCGCCGCCGTGCCGCGGTCCGGCGTGCAGCCGGCCGCCGAGGGCGGATACCCGTTCCCGCATGCCGATAAGGCCGAGGCCGGTGCCGGCCGGGCGGGCATCACCGCCGGGGCCGTCGTTGTCGATCTGGACGGTCAGGGCCTCGGGTGTGTACTGCAGGCACACCGACGCATGCGCCAGGCCGGCGTGACGGCTCACGTTGGTGAGCGCTTCCTGCACGATCCGGTAGGCCGCCCCGTCCACGTCGGCCGGAAGGGGCCGCTCGGCGCCGGTTACGGTCACCGTCACCGAGAGCCCCGCCGCACGAGCACGTGCCACCAGGCTGTCCAGCTGACACAGGCCGCTGACGTCACCATCTTCCGTGCTGCGCAGCACGCTGAGCGTCGCGCGCAGTTCCCGCGCCGCGTCCGCGCCGGCCTCGCGGATCGCCAGCAGCGCCGGCGGCACTTCCTCGCCGCGCTTGCGCGCGAGGTGCTCGGCCACGCCCGCCTGAACCTGGATCACCGAGATGCTGTGCGTCAGTGAATCATGCAGCTCGCGGGCGATGCGCAGCCGTTCCTCCATCGCCCGGCGCCGGGCCGCTTCGTCCCTTGTCCGCTCCGCCTCTTCGGCCCGCTGCTCGGCCTCGCGGACGTGAAGCTGCCACATCCGGAACGTCACCACCATGACACCCGCCGAGATGAGCCATCCGGCCGCGTAGAACCTTTGCCTGCTGCGATCGTCGCGCATTCTCCGAAGCGTACGTGGGTCCTGCCGCTGGCGCGCCGGCCCGCGGTAGCTATTGCCTGCTACTCCCCGTGTGGTACTCCGGCGGCCGACCACATCCATTCTGACCAGCGGGAAGTCACCTCCAGCGCGGGACGACAGGCGGACTGTCCGGCGGCCAGCATCGCAGGTATGACAACGACTCTTTCCGCGCCCGGCACAATCCGCGACCGAACCGGCGGCCGCCACCCTGGCCTGGCACTGCTGGTCATCGCGACCGCGCAGCTGATGGTCGTGCTCGACTCGACCATCGTCAACGTCGCGCTGCCGCACATCCAGACGGCGCTGCGATTCTCCGGCAGCGGGCTGGAGTGGGTGGTGAACGGCTATGCCCTGGCGTTCGGCGGGCTGCTGCTGCTCGGCGGCCGTGCCGGTGACCTGCTCGGCCGGCGCCGGATGTTCGTCGCCGGCCTGCTGCTGTTCTCGGCCGCCTCTCTGGCCGGCGGGCTGGCCACCTCCCAGGCCTGGCTGCTGGCGGCCCGGGCCGTTCAGGGCGCCGGCGGCGCGATCGTCGCGCCCACCGCGCTGGCGCTGATCGCGACCACGTTCCGCGAGGGCCCGCCGCGCAACCGGGCGATGGGCGTGTACGCCGCGATGAGCGTGGCCGGCGGCGCGGCCGGGCTGCTCGCCGGGGGCCTGCTCGTCACCTACGCGTCCTGGCGGTGGGTGCTGTTCGTCAACGTGCCGATCGGCATCGCCGCCGCGCTCGCCGCCCTGATCGTGCTGCCCGCCGCCGCGGGCCGGCCTGGCCGGTTCGACCTGCCCGGCATCATCACCGGAACCGGCGGAGTGACCGCGCTCGTCTACGGGCTGGCCAACGCCGCGACCAGCCTGGACGGCACATCCCACTGGGGTGACGCCAAGGTGGTGGCCGCGCTGACGGCCGGTGCCGGGCTGCTCGCCGCGTTCGCGTTCATCGAGGCGCGCAGCCGCCATGCGCTGCTGCCGGTGCGGCTGCTGCGCAGCCGGGACCGGGTCGGCGCGAACCTCATGATGCTCGGAGTGGGGACCGCGGTCTTCGGCATGTTCTTCTTCCTGACCCTGTTCGTGCAGGACGTGTGGGGTTACTCCGCGCTCAGGGCGGGAGTGGCATTCCTGCCGCTGACGGCCGCGGTGCTGGTGGCCTCCGCCGCCGCCACCCGGCTGGTGTCACGGACCGGCGCGCGGCCGCTGCTGCTGGCCGGCGCCGTCGCCAGCGCCGCGGGCCTGTACTGGCTGTCCCGGCTGTCCGCGCACGGCAGCTACGCTGGCGGCCTGCTTGGGCCGACCCTGCTGACGGCGGCCGGGCTCGGCCTGCTGTTCGTTCCGCTGCCGCTGGTGGCCCTGGCCGGCGTCGGCGAGGCGGACTCGGGAGCGGCCGCCAGCCTGCTCAACACCGGCCGCCAGGTGGGCGGCTCCATCGGCCTCGCGGTGCTGGGCACCGTGGCCTGGACAGTGGTCTCGGACAGCGCCCATGCCGCCGGGACTGCCCGGACGGCCGCGCTGGCGGCCGGTTTCGACCGGGCCTTCCTGGTCGCCGCCGGGATCGCGCTGCTCACGCTGGTGGCCGCGGTCGCCATGATCCGCGTCCGCCGCGCCGACCTGGACGGCGGCTAACCGCACCGTTGGGTCAGGCCACGGTGGCGAGCAGGGCCAGGTCCTCGCCGGTGAGGCGGAGCGCACCGGCGGCGACGTTCTCGGCGAGGTGACCGGGGTTGCCGGTGCCGGGGATCGCCAGCACGTTCGGTGCCTGGTGCAGCGTCCAGGCCAGCCGGACCTGGGCGGGGGTGGCTCCGTGCCGGCGGGCCACCTCCACCAGCTGGCTGGGCTCGGTGCCGCTGCCGCCGGCCGCGCGGCGGTCCCCCGCGATCGCGAAGAACGGCACGAACGCGATGCCCCGGTCCTGGCAGGCCCGCAGCACGTCCGGGTGCCCGGGCATCTCCAGGCTGAACCTGTTCTGCACGCAGACCACCGGCGCGATGGCCAGCGCCTCGGCCAGCTGCGCGGTCGTGACGTCCGAGACTCCGAGGTGCCGGATCAGGCCGGCGTCACGCAGCCCGGCGAGGGCGCCGAAGTGCTCGGCGATGGACTCCTGGCGCATCCGGCGCAGGTTGACCACGTCGAGGTGGTCCCGGCCGAGCTGGCGGAGGTTCTCCTCGACCTGGCCGCGCAGCTGCTCCGGGGTGGCCGAATACCACTCCCCCCACGGGTCGCGGCCCGGCCCCACCTTGGTCACGATCGTCAGGTCGTCCGGGTACGGTGCGAGCGCCGTGTTGATCAGCTCGTTGGCCGAGCGCAGCGGGGAGAAGTAGAACGAGGCGGTGTCGATGTGGTTGACGCCGAGCTCAACGGCGCGGCGCAGCACGGCGATGGATTGATCGCGGTCGCTGGCGGCACCGTCACCGAAGGGACGGTTGCCGGTCAGCCGCATCGCGCCGAACCCGAGACGGTTGACCGTCACGTCGCCCAGTTGCCAGGTACCCGCAGCGTCTGCGGTGATCACGGGTGAGTTCACCACGACAGGGTATCCATCGCCCCGGCGGCTCCAGGATCCGCGATTGGCTGAGTGAACCGTAAAAAGAGAATTTCAATCAAAATAATTTGACGATGGCCTCGTAAGCCGTCCTCAACCGGATGCCGGAGCGGCCGGGCGTACCTCTCGTTTCCATTGCTGACGGCGGGAGTCGTCGATGAACGCGGCGTCGAAGGAGTTCAGCGCGAGGGTCTCGATCTGGCTGGGAGTGATGCCGCAGTGCTCGCGGATGGCCGCGTAGTTGGCGTCCACGTAGCCGCCGAAGTAGGGCGGGTCGTCGCTGTTGACGGTGGCCACGATCCCCCGCTTCAGCATCTGTGGGAGGGGATGATCGGCGAGGGTGTCTACCACCCGCAGGCATACGTTGGACAGTGGGCACACGGTCAGCGGCACGCGCTCACTGGCCAGCCGCCGCACCAGTGCCGGGTCCTCCATGGAGCGGATGCCGTGATCCACCCGCTCCACGTGCAGGACGTCCAGCGCGGCCGCGACGGTTTCCGGCCCGCCTTCCTCACCGGCGTGCGCCACCAGGTGCAGGCCCTCGGCCGCTGCCCGCGCGTAGACACCGGCGAACAGCTCGGGCGGGTAGCCGATCTCGGTCGAGTCCAGGCCGACGCCGATGATGCTGGAGCGGTACGGCAGGATCGCGGTCAGCATCTCGCCGGCCGCCTCGGCGCCCAGATCCCGCAGGAAGCACATGATCAGGTCGCTGGAGATCCCATGCGTGCGTTCGCTGCCGGAGATGGCCGCCGTCAGGCCTTCCATCACCGCCGCCAGCGGGACGCCGTTGGAGATGTGGGTCTGCGGGTCGAAGAAGATCTCGGCCCGCCGTACATTGGCCGCGCGGGCCCGGTCCAGGTAGCTGGTGGCCAGCTCGAAGAAGTCCTGGCTGGTCCGCAGCACCCGCAGGTTGGCGTAGTGCAGGTCGAGGAAGGACTGCAGGTCGGCGAAGTTGTACCGGGCCAGCAGTTCGGCCGGATCGGTCACCGGGATCGGCACATCGTTGCGCGCCGCCATGGCGACAACGGCGGCCGGTTCCAGCGTGCCCTCGATATGAATGTGCAACTCGGCAGTGGGCGGGCTCACCCAGCCATCCCGGTCCCCGGCATCAGACACCGGCACACCTCCCTGACAGTGACGGGTTACGCCACCATCCAACCGCCTGGTCAGCGGAGCTGACGGAAAAAGGGGCGAATGCCGCCCGCCAGACAGACGCGACTCCCGGCGCTGGAACTCGGCGCAGACGGGTAACGGCTCATCGCGCGGGCCCGAGGATGCGGGATGCGTTCGCCTCGCCCAGCCGGTCACCGAGGTCGCGGTAGATGCCGGCCATGGGCCGGACGTGTGCGCTGAACTGGCCTGTCCGGCCCATCCATCACACCGGTCATCCGCTTGACGAGGTACTGGAGCGGGGCCGGCGGCCGATTGTCACCGGTACCGGCCGGTGTGAGTGATCGGGCGCCGGCCTGGGCGGTTCCGGGCTGGCGGCCGCGAGGGCGGCTTCACCATGGCCCTGGACGCATTCCGGGTCGGGTCCGTCCAGGGCCAGGCCGGTGAAGAACTTCGCGGCCATGCAGCCGCCGCGGCAGGAGTCGTAGAACCCGCAGGAGCGGCACGCTCCCCCGGTCTGTGGGCGGCGCAGCTCGGCGAACAGCGGGGCGTCCCGCCAGACCGCCTCGAACCCGCCGTCCTGCCGCACGTTGCCCGCCAGGAAGTTCTCGTGAATGGCGAACGGGCAGGCGTACACGTCGCCGACCGGGTCGATCAGGCATACGAC
>Ga0070733_10002728_pt1 | contig 12339 bp, 13 predicted proteins | sample Coa_R1_9_FD_66450 | JGI IMG/M metagenome (GOLD analysis project Ga0070733, IMG submission 66450) | Surface soil microbial communities from Centralia Pennsylvania, which are recovering from an underground coalmine fire - Coalmine... | ecosystem: Environmental > Terrestrial > Soil > Unclassified ... | reverse complement strand
GCTGCCAGTCCATCTTCACTGATGTCGCGACAGCGTGCGTCGAGAAGCCTCGGCTCCGGATCCGATACTTGCAACACCAGACTGAAATCCGCAGGAAAGCGCGGCAAACGATAGCCATATTCTTGGACGGAGGTCTTGCGTTGGTTGCTCACTTGAGTTCCATTTCGTAACTGCGTCAGGTTTCTCTGATGCACGCCGCCTACCAGTTAGGCACGCAGGCAGCCCTGCTACATTTTTTCTCACTATCGTCTAATGCGCCGAGTCCGATGTACCGCGGAATCGTATACCGACAATTTCTCCGCACACCGGCCTGGGTATTGGAGAACAAACATCGGCAGTTGTACCCCAGCTCAACAGCGGAAAAAAGAAGAATGAACTTGGACGGGCAATTACCTTCGACACTGGCCGGGTGAAGTTGTGGTCTTTTGGCAGAGCCCGTGCATTCCGACTGGGCAGATGTTGCCTAGCTCTCATTTGAGTCCAATGGAAACGGTTGCGACACCACCGCCGATAGCGAACGCGCAACTGGCTGACGCATTCTCATCTTTTATAGCGGCGGCAGGCCGGTTGGAGCATTCGCATTGGCAACTGCACGATGAAGTCACCCACCTGCGCACGCAGTTGGAGGAGCGAAACCGCGCTCTGGCTTCGAGCCTGGCCGAGAACGAGCGCATGCGCATTGCGCTACGCCACATCCTCGATGCCTTGCCCTGCGGCGTAGCGGTGCTCGAACCCGTTAGCGACGAGATCGTTCTTCTAAACCCCGAAGCACGCAGACTGCTGCAAATTCCCATGGATGAATCGGCCGCCTGGGCTGATCTGCCGGAGCGCATCCGCACTGTGCTGCATACGGGCAGTTGTTCAAGCTGGGCGCAAGGCGATGAACATGATTTCTGTTTCGATCGTGACGACAAAAAGCGTTGGGTAAGCGTCCGCTACAGCACCATGGCAGAAAACGGGTCTGGAATCGAACCAGAACCGGGCAATTCACGGGTCATCCTGATTTGTCGTGATACTACGGCCTCAAAAGAAGCAGAGCAGGAGCGAGAGGCCTCCCGTCACATGGTTGCCCTGGCAGAGATGGCGACGGTTCTGGCCCACGAAATTCGCAACCCGCTCGGCAGCATGGAACTTCTGGCCGGACTGTTGGCCGGCGATGCGGGACTGAACGAAGACTCCAAGCAATGCGTGCAGCACTTGCAGGCCGGGGTGCGGTCACTGTCGGCCGTCGTAAACAATGTCCTGCGCTTTCACAGTTCCGGCACTTCGACGCTTCAGCCTACGAAGTTGGCTGAAGCCTTACGTAGCGCGGCCAATTTTGTTCAGCCACTGGCGAGGCAGAACGGGATCGCACTGAGCTTGCAACTCACTCTTGGAACGGCCGAAATCGCAGCCGATGCCGGCGGACTTCAACAGGTGATTTTGAACCTGGTTTGCAATGCGCTACGGCACACTTCCACCGGCGGCAACATTACAGTCGCCGGTCACATCGAGCTTCGAGACAATCAGAGAAATGCCGTGGTTGAAGTCACAGACACCGGCGAGGGCATTCGCCCGGAAGATATTCCGCACATCTTCGAGGCCGGATTCAGCACCAGCAAACAAAGTCCGGGGTTGGGGCTCACCGTATGTCAACGGATCGTGGAGCAGCACTGCGGAACGATTACCACGCAAACCGAGTTGGGGAAAGGGACGACTTTCCGTATGGAGTTTCCAGTTTTATGAATGATCAGGTAACTCAGTCGGTGTTGGTAGTGGACGACGAACCCGGGATGCGCATGGCGTTGCAGGCCAACTTTCAGCGCGATGGCTGGCGGGTAGAAACCGCCTCCGGCGCATCCGATGCGCTGCGTAGAATGCAAAGCTGTCATTTTCCGCTGGTGGTTACTGACGTTCGCATGCCCGACGGAAACGGTTTGCAGCTCATGCGTACCGTGCGCAATTCTCACCCTTCGACTGCCGTCATCGTGTTGACTGCTTTCGGCAACGTGCCCGAAGCGGTGAAGGCGATTCAGGATGGAGCCTGTGACTACCTGACCAAGCCGATTTCATTCGAACAGTTACAGTCTTCGGTCAACCGGGTCATGCAGCACGTGAAAAATAATGTCGAGCCCCCTGCCGTAGAGAAAAACGCCATCGTTGGGTCGGCGCCGGTTTTGATGCAGGCCCTCGATCGTGCCCGCCACGCAGCCCGAACCAATGCCGATGTCCTCATTGAGGCCGAAAGCGGCACCGGCAAAGAACTGCTGGCGCGGTTCATACACGACAACAGCTCCCGCTGCGAAAAACCATTTGTGGCGGTCAATTGCGCGGCCGTTCCGGAGCACCTGCTCGAAAGCGAGTTGTTCGGCCACGTGCGAGGCGCCTATACCGGGGCCACTGCTTCGAAGGCCGGCAAGTTCGAACTGGCCGAAAACGGAACGCTCCTACTGGATGAAATTGGCGAGATGCCTGTCAATTTGCAGCCCAAACTGCTGCGTGCCCTGCAGGAGCGGCAAATCGAGAGGCTGGGAGACACGCGTACTACCTCCGTAAATATTCGGGTCGTGGCCACCACCAACGTATCCCTTCACAAAATGGTGGAAGAAGCAAAATTCCGCGCCGACCTCTACTATCGCCTGAATGTAATTCCACTCACGCTGCCGCCGCTGCGGGAACGCCGTGAAGATATCCCGGCGCTAGCCATATTCTTTGCGCAACGGTTTGCGGCTAAATCCAATCGACCGGCCCCAGTTCTCGCTCCCGAGTTTATTGCAGGACTGCAGCGGCAGCCCTGGCCCGGCAACGTGCGTGAGTTTGCGAATTTCATGCAACGCGTCCTGACGCTGACGGATGCCAATGAAATCGGCCCCGAACACCTCACTGCCGAACTCTCCCGGCTAAACCCAGCGAAGGGGCCACGCGTGATCGCCTCGAGTTCGCTGCAAGCCGGTACTTCCATCCGCGAACTACAGCGCCATCTACTCGAAACCACGCTGGATGTTACCGGCGGAAACCGCACCCGAGCGGCGGAAATGCTGGGCGTGAGCCTGCGCACCATTCGGAACAAGATTCGGGAATACGGATTGCCACCTCGGAGGTATGCATGAACGACGTTTCCACTCCCACCATGAATTTACTGGAAAAGGTCCTGGACGTGACTGCCCAGCGCCAGCAACTTGTCACTGCCAACATCGCGAATATTGATACTCCGGGATATCAGACCAAGGACATTGACTTTCACAGCGAGTTGCAACGCGCCGTAAACGGCGGGCCGGCGAACTTCCTGCCGGCAGTGCGGCCGGTACAGGGCCTGCTCGAGCGCCCGGACGGCAACAACGTCAGCATGGATCGCGAAGGTTTGCTGCTGGCAGAGACCCAGATGCAATTCAGCCTGGGGGTGCAGTTACTGCATCACGAGTTCCAGAATCTGCTTAGCGCAATCAGCGAAGGGAGCAAGGCATGAGTATTTTTTCTGTGCTCGAAATCAGCGGATCGGCCCTGGCAGCCGAAAGGCAAAGGGCGGAAGTGGTGGCCGCGAACATGGCGAATGCAGAAACCACTCACACTCCCTCTGGCGGCCCCTACCGGCGCAAGGAAGTGGTGTTTGCCACCTCCGGCAACCTTCCTTTCCGCATGATGCTGGCAGGATTCCATCCCGGGGGCAACACCATGATCCCGGCAGTCCGTGTACAGCGCGTGGTGGAAGACAGCACTCCGCCGCTGCGACGCCACGAACCCGGGCATCCCGACGCGGACAAAGATGGCTATGTCGCTTATCCCGCCATCAACCCAGTCCAGGAAATGGTGGATCTGATGGGGGCGGTGCGCTCCTACCAGCTCAATGCGTCTGCGATCACCGCCAGCAAGCAGATGATTCAGCAGTCCATGGACTTGCTTAAGTAGGAAGCAGGAGAACAGACATGACGATTGACGACGTTCGGATATTCGCGGATGTGACCACGCGGCGGGCGGAAGAGGCGTTCCGCAAACAGATGGAAGAAAGTGACCGCAGGATCGAGGCCCACGTAAAGGCCACGCGACTCCGCTATACGGAGCAGCCGGGGCTGGGATTCTCGGCGGTGGCTGCGGGCCGTCAATTTTCGTAGTCACCATAGCAGTAGAGATCCGGAGCTAAGGAGAAAAACGCTTGAGCAACATGATATTTCCGGGACTACCGAATTTCCCCACGGCGCCGACAAGCCCGACAGCCCCGGCCGGCATGGATGACAATGCCGGCGGCGGATTCGGTTCTGTCCTGCACCAGGCGATCGATAAGGTCGGCGAATTGGGCAACGAGTCGGACAAGCAAATCAGCGAACTGGTACAGGGCAATCGGCAGGATATTCACAACGTGATGATCGCCGTGGAAAAGGCCGACGTCGCGTTCCAACTCATGATGCAAGTCCGGAACAAGATCGTGAACGCGTACCAGGAAGTTTCGAAACTCCAGTTCTAGTCAAAGGGATAGGTCGCCATCGCAAACAGCATGTCATCTCTGAACCAGGTGCAAAAGCAGGCAACGGATTTTCTCACTGGGCTCTCGGTCAAACAGCGCGGCTTGCTGGCTGGCGCCGCCGTGCTGACGGTTGCAGTGCTGGCCCTCTTTGCCCATATGCTTTCCACCCCAGACTACAAACCTCTGGTCACCGGGATGGAAACCGCCGATGCCCAGGCCCTGGTCACACAACTTGCGGCCAAAAACATTCAGTACGAAATCAGCACTGACGGAAAGACGGTCAGCGTGCCCAGCGACAAAGTCGATTCCACCCGCATGGAACTGGCCACCGACGGAATGCCCCGCAGCGGAAGGCTCGGCTTCGAACTGTTCGACAAATTGAATTGGGGCCAGACCGAATTCGACGAAAAAGTGAATTACCAGCGCGCCCTCGAAGGCGAACTCGAGCGTTCCATCCAGACGTTAAAAGATGTGGACAGCGTCCGGGTGCATCTGGTGCTGCCCACCAGTTCCGTGTTTCTCGACCGTGAGCGCAAGGCGAAAGCCTCGGTGGTTCTCAAGCCGCGCGGCAGCCACCTGTCGGATGAAACTCAAATGGCGATTGCTCGCCTGGTGGCCGGTGCTGTTGATAATCTAAGTCCCGAAGATGTGACTGTGGTTGACGCTGAAACCAACCGGCCGCTGGGGATGCCCAGGCGCGACAGTTTCTCGGCAGACGGCGACATGGAGCAGGAACTTTCTGCTCAACTGGTGCAGACGCTTGAACCCGTGGTCGGGCCTCAGCACGCGCGCGCGCGGGTCAACGTGGAATACGATCCCAGTACCACCGAAGAGAACGCTGAGACTTACGACCCTAAGAGCGCGGTCGCCGTTTCCGAACAGAAATCAGAAGAGCAAGTCGGGGGTATCCTGGACGGTGGCATCCCGGGAACTTCCAGTAACGTTCCGGGCGGTGGCACAGACGATTCCAAACCGGCAGCCGCCAACGGCACCGCCAAAGCCGCGGGCGACAACCGCACCAAAACAGTGGTCGACGGCGGCGACGGAACTCAGCTCTCAAAAAGCGAGAGCAATACCTATGCTGTAAACAAGGTGGTCCGTCACACGCTTCAACCAGCCGGACGTATTCGCAGGATCACCGCGGCGCTGCTGGTGGATGACGCTCTCGAAGTAAAGCAGGAAAACGGAAAGCGGTCAGAAACCCGCCGCAAACGTACGCCGGAAGAACTCAAACAGATTGAAGACCTGGCCAGGGCCGCCATCGGCGTAGACGCGGCCCGCGGCGACGTCCTGACTGTGCAGAACCTGTCTTTCGACCAATCGCCGGCCGAAGCAGCGCCGGTCAAGCCGACCGTGATGCAGAAGGTCCGAGTTACGCTGGAAGATTGGTCCAGCCTGGTGCGGTACGCTGCAATTATCCTGCTCTTCCTGCTGGCCTACGCCCTGCTGTTGCGGCCGCTGAAGAAGCAACTGCTGACTACTTTCCGCGAACTGCCCGCCGCCTTATCAGCCAGGAACCAACCCGTTGCTGTCCCCGATCTGGAGCCGGGACAGGACATCAATACGCTTCCTGTGTCTCAGCAGCGCGCGGTGGCGCTCAAGAAGCAACTGCTGGAGAAAGTGACGGCTGAGCCCGTCGCTGCCAGCAAACTCATCCAAGCCTGGATTCACGAAGAAGCCAAATGACCACGCAGACAGCAACCGCACAGCTCTCCGGCACCCGCAAAGCAGCCATCCTCATGGCCCTCATGGGGGAAGAGGCCGCCAGCGCGATCTACCGTCACCTTCCCGACAAAGATGTGCAGGTCGTGACCAAAGAGCTCGCCGAAATGAAGGGCGTGCCACCGGAACTGGCGCAACAGATTCTTCAGGAGTACAGCCAGTTGGCCATGACGCAAGATTACCTGGCACAAGGCGGCCTGGATTTTGCCACCCGGTCTTTGATCAAGGCCTTCGGAGATGAAGACGCTCAGTACCTGCTGAAAAAAGTGGGTCGCCTTCAGGAGTTGAGTGTCGGCCAGTTGGAGTCCTTGCAGAAAGCCGACCCGCAGCAATTGGCAAAGTTCCTGGAGAGCGAACATCCCCAAACCGTCGCGCTCATCTTGGCGCACCTCGACGGCAAGCAGGCGGCAACTTTATTGATGCGCCTTCCCGAACAAGCCCGCGCGGCCTGCGTGAAACGTCTTGCTCAATTGCGGCAGTTTTCTCCCGAGATGGCGGAAAAAGTTTCAGTCGTACTCAATCGCCGGTTGCAATCGCTGGGTGAACAGAGCCGCAAGACCTACGCGGGCTTCAAGAGCGTTGCCGACGTCATGAACCGGCTTGAAGGCGGCGTGGCCAAGACTATTTTGGAAGCGATTGAACACGATGATGCCAAGCTGGCGATCAACATTCGCAACCTCATGTTCACCTTCGAAGATCTGGTGGGCGTCACCGATGCGCACATCCGCGAGTGGTTGGGAGCGATGGACAAAAAGACTTTGGCCCTGGCGTTGAAAGGCGCGACCCAGGACCTGAAAGATCATATTTTCAGGGCAATGTCATCGCGCGCCGTCGACATGCTGAAAGAAGATATGGAAGCGCTCGGCCCAGTCCGCGCTAAAGATGTAGCCACAGCTCAGCAGGAGGCAGTAACTCTGATTCGCAAACTAGAGGTCGAAGGCAAGGTCGTCCTCAAAGCCGAGGGAGACGATGAGTACATTGTCTAGCAGCGCCACAGGTGCGCAGCCTGCCGCCGAAGTCGAGGCATTCGTCTACCAAGATACGGACAACGTACCCGGCGTCGAACTGCCGAAACCGGCTGACCCTCGACCGCAAGAAAACAACGTGAGCCGGAACAACCCGCCACGCAGCAGCGAGGATGATATGGCTCGCCTGGTTGCGGAGGCTCGTACCGAAGGCATTCGCGAAGGGGAACGCCTCGCTCGGGTTGGCTATGAGCAAGAACTGGCGCGTGAACGTTCCCAGGTTGCCGCGATCATGTCGGGATTACAGCAGGAGCGGAACGAATATTTCTCCAAAGTCGAAGTACAACTGGTCCATTTCGCTTTGGCCATCGCGGCCAAGATTCTTCATCGCGAAGCCCAGGTCGACCGCATGGTGGTGGCCGGGCTGGTAAAGGTCATGGTGGAAAAACTGCAACAGGGGACCAAGGTCACGGTGCGGGTACGCCCGGAAGTCGCTGAAAGCTGGCGTCATTATTTCCACGACAATTCCAATATCCAGGTGGTGCAGGATTTCTCGTTGCAGCAGCCCACCGACTGCGTGTTCGAAACCGAACTCGGTACCGCCGAGATCGGCTTGGACGCTCAACTAAAAGAAATCGAAAAAGGCTTCTTTGATCTGCTGGCCCAAAACCCCGTTCAGAAGCCCCAAGCAAAATGACACCCGGACACCTTGACTCGTGCCGTAACTGGCTGGCCAACGGCTCCTCAGTCCGCTGGAGCGGCCGAGTGACTCAGGTCGTGGGCAACCTTGTAGAATCCGCCGGACCATTCTGTTCGGTGGGTGAATCCTGCGAAATACTCGACTCCAGTGGCGAAGCCTTCCCTGGCGAGATCGTAGGGTTTCGCGGGTCCAGCGTGTTGTCGATGAGTCTGGACAAACCTCACGGCATCCGCTTCGGAGATCGGATTTTGACCCGCGGCGCCCGGCCCTCGCTGCGCGTGGGGCCGGAATTGCTGGGCCGGGTAATCGACGCCACCGGACGGCCGATTGATTCCCTGCCGGAATATAAGGCTGCACAAAGCATGTTGGTCGACGGTGTCGCTCCTCTGCCGCTGGAGCGCGTTCTGATTGATGAGCCGTTGGGTTGCGGCATTCGAGCGATTGACGGATTCCTCACCTGCGGTCGCGGCCAGAGGATTGGAATCTTCGGCGGCAGCGGAGTAGGCAAGAGCACTCTTCTCGGCATGATGGCGCGAGGCACATCCGCCGATCTGACGGTGCTCGCCCTGGTCGGCGAACGTGGCCGGGAAGTAGGCGAGTTTCTGAAAACACTGGGGGATGAAGGACGGCGCCGGTCGGTGGTGGTGGTTTCAACCTCGGACCAGTCTCCCCTGCTGCGCATCCGCGCAGCGCTGGCTGCGACTTCCGTTGCCGAATATTTCTGCACTCGCGGCAAGAATGTTCTGCTGGTGGTCGATTCCCTAACCCGCTTCGCCATGGCGCAGCGCGAAATCGGTTTAGCCGCCGGCGAGCCTCCTACCGCAAAGGGTTACACTCCATCGGTCCTCTCAATGCTGGCGCGGCTGGTGGAGAGAGTCGGGCGCTTTTCGCAAGGCAGCATCACCGCCTTTTATACGGTACTGATGGAAGGCGACGACCAGCAGGATCCCATCGTAGACACTGTCCGTTCCCTGCTGGACGGACACATTGTCCTGGACCGCAATCTTGCGCTCCGCAACCACTACCCACCCATTTCCGTTCTCGACAGCCTGAGCCGGCTGATGCCTAGCGTCTGCACGTCCGAACACATCGAAAAGGCCGGGGCCCTGCGCGTACTGTTGGCGGCCTACGCCCAGGCGGAGGATCTGGTGCGAATCGGCGCTTACCAGAAGGGATCCGACCCGATCCTGGATAAGGCCATCACGGCCCTGCCGGAAATTAACCGCTATCTACGGCAGAGTCCTACCGAGCAGACTGCCCTGCCAGATGCGTTGCGACATCTGCTCACTCTGCATAGCTGACATCATGTCTTTTCGATTTACCCTTGCCGCAGTGTTGAAGTACCGCAAGAATCTTGAACAACGCGAATACCTCGCGCTGGCAAAGGTCCATCAGGAAATCGCCCAGGTGGAGATGCAGCTCAGCCAGTGTGAGGAATGGCTTTCTGAAATCACCAACCTTCGGGCCGCCGAAACTGTGCGCGGAATTGCCTCCGTTCACCTGCAGAACGCCTACGAACGGGAACGCACCCTGGAGACACAACGCGAGCAGCTTCAGGCCAAGCGCCACGACCTGATGGTGAAGCGCCAGCAATGTTGGAAGACCTATGAATTGGCCCGCCAAAAGCGCGAAATCCTGGAAGAGTTGCGCCGCCAGCAACTCGACGCCTATGTGCTTGACCAATCACGGCGTGAACAACGGCGAGTTGACGACCTGTTCCTATCACGGCTGAAACGGCGCAGCTAGGCAGACCTTGCCCATCGGCGTTTGGGCAAATCTTGCCCAGTCCGTAAACGTCCCCACAATCGTCGTTCCTTTCTAATCGGCACAATCGTGAAAACTCTTTAATTTCTTGAGGGCGAGTTCGCGGACGGGAGCGGTCTCTAATCGGGAGAATTTGGCCAGCCGCGTGCAAACTCTCTCCGCGGTTGAGGAGAAACCGTGAACGTGAGCTTGCCCAAACTTGCCGCGACTGCGATGCCTGCGAAAGCTTTGCCGGGTGCGGCCACGATCTTTACCAAATTCTCAACTGCCTTGGCCGAGGCACGGGATACAACCGACGTACCTGCGCCCGACGTTCTTAACGATGGCAAGAACCACTCTGCTAGAAAGTCTTCTGCCAGGGGCGACAATAGCAACTCAAAGCCTTCGGCGGCTCAGTCCGATTCAACTCTTCGCCAAGCCACTACCGCCGCGCAGGAAGCCAAGCCGCCGTTGATCAACATGACGCAGCCCTCTGCGCAACTCGCCTTGCCGACAGCGCTTTCGCCGGATGACGATCCCGATGCACCGGGCGCTCAGCTTTCACCCGCCAATTCCGTCCCTGCGTTCGGCTCCGAGTTTGCCCTGGCCGGCTCCAGTATCCTCGGCGCCGCCGCGGAGACAAAGTCCAGCAGCGGTGCCCAGAGCCATCCGATCGTTTCAGGCCAGGTCGAGCCCAGGAACACGGACACGTCAGCAGCCGCCAACCAGCTCGCCGTTTCATCCACCAATGTGTTCAGCGCGTTGACGGCGCAGGAACAGGATACGAATTCCAGGTTCCTCACGGCTCCGGCTACCTCTGAACCCACGGACGCCTCGAATGGGAAGGCCGCGACTTCTGAAAGTAAGAGCGCGTCTACGGACGCGACAAACGGCAGGACATCCGCGCTTGACATCAACTCTGGATTCACTTTCCTGCAGTCTCCTGCCTCCTCTTCAACTACGCCGGTCTCTTTGCGGGCAGGGTCTTCCAGAGATCAGCAGGAGAGAGCGATTGCATCCGCATCCGCTGAGGCAAAAAAGTTCGAGACACACAAGAAAGACTTCGACGGCGTCGAAGAAACAGTCCCACATAGCAAGGGAAATTCGTCTCTAGCTGGGACAGCACCGGCGTCCAACGGCAATGCGCAGGCCGGTGCAGCGAGCGCGACCGCTACGCCGGGCGCAGCCGGTTTCTCAGCATCGAGCGCAATTGCCCAGGCGCGGGATGTCAGTCGGTTCGCTGGCTCGTCAAACGCGTTGTCGCACGGCCAATCACCGTCCGGTTCACAGGCCACGGAAGCAACGGCCGAGGTCACCGAATTGTCAGCCATTTCTCCGCTGCATGCGGCGAGGCTCGCAGCGGGTGTAGCGCAGTCCGAACTTCACGTTGGATTGCGCGCGGGTGAATTTGGCAATGTCGACATCCGGACTTCGCTGGTCCGCAACCAATTGACGGCAGAGATCTCGGTGGAGCGCGGTGAGCTCGGCCGGGCTCTGGCAGCGGAACTGCCGGGCCTACAGCATCGGTTGACGGAGCACCAACTACCCGCGGCCACGGTCACGGTTCATAACCACTTTGCCGGTTCGTCCGAGTTTCAGCAGGAATCGCGCCAGGGCCACAGTGCTTTACCGGCCGGCGTTTCTGTGACCCCTGAGCAGGAAGATGTGGCTCTGCCGGTGCTGCCGGTAGAGGCCATAGAAGCGGCGCGACTCGATATTCATATGTAGCTTTTTTGAAAAAGCGAAACATGGAAAAAAGAAGTAAGGAGAAAAACCAATGAACCTTCACGGAATCACCACAATGACACCGGTCGCGCACATGTTCGACGCGTCCACGGCCGGCGCAGGTTCGACAGCCGCGGCTGGTTCGTCCACGGCCGCCGGTTCCGGCAATTCGTCAACCAACGCGGCGGACCAGGCGGAAAGCACTTTCATCAGCCTGCTGGTTACCGAACTCCAGTCGCAGGATCCCACGCAACCGATGGATCCCACCACCATGGTTGGCCAGATGTTCTCGATGAATCAACTGGAGCAGTTGATCAACATCAACCAGACTCTCAGCACGGCCTTTGCGCCGCTTACTGGTGGCGCTGCCGCCGTCGGCGCCAATGCGGCCGGCAGCTCAGCTCCATCTCCCAACTCTGTACTCACAGGAGGAAACTAATGTCGTCATTCTCAATTCCACTCTCCGGTCTGGATGCCACGCAACAGGCCCTGAACGTAATTTCGAACAACCTCGCCAATCTGAACACTCCGGGTTTCAAGGACCAGACGGCGAATTTCCAGGACCTGTTCTATCAAAACTTCGGAACCACCGGCGCGGGCGATCCCATTCAGGTGGGCGCCGGCTCTGAGGTTGGCTCCATTTCCTCCAACTTCACCAACGGCAGCCTGAACAGCACCGGCGTCCCCAGTGACGTGGCTGTCACCGGCAACGGATTCTTCATCGTTCAGGACCCCAACGGCACGGTTGAGTACACTCGCGCCGGCGATTTCGGCGTAAATGCAGCCGGACAACTGGTGACGGTGTCCGGACAAACTGTGATGGGCTACCCCGCCGTAGCCGGCGCGGTAAACCAGAGCGCGCCTCTCGCTCCTCTTGAGGTTGGACAATCCGCCATCAGTCCTCCGGCGGCGACCACCACCATGGAACAGCAGACCAACCTGGATGCCAGCGCGCCGGTTGGATCTACCTATTCGGCTCCCTTGACGGTGTACGACTCTCTGGGTACGCCCCACGTCCTCAGCTTCAACTACACCAACACCGGCCC
>Ga0070733_10002727_pt1 | contig 12340 bp, 8 predicted proteins | sample Coa_R1_9_FD_66450 | JGI IMG/M metagenome (GOLD analysis project Ga0070733, IMG submission 66450) | Surface soil microbial communities from Centralia Pennsylvania, which are recovering from an underground coalmine fire - Coalmine... | ecosystem: Environmental > Terrestrial > Soil > Unclassified ... | reverse complement strand
GAGCAGGAACATCGCCAGCCCCAATGCCAGCCCCGCGAACGACAGCCCCAACACGCCCAACACGAAGCGCGGCACGATCCAACGTCCGGGCGAATCCTGCTGAATCGCGTTGCGAATGGTGCTGCGGTGTTCGGTCGAAAACACTTCCCCAAAGATCGCGACTTGTGCACCAATCGACGGCGGCAGGCTGGCTCGTGCCGCGGCCCGAGCAGGAGTTTCGCCGGACACCCCCGCGTCCTTGTCGACGCCCAAATCCTTCAGGCCGCCGAATTCGACTGCCCCCTGATACAGCGTGAAGACCGAGAGCGTCCAGAGCGCCAACATCAAGTACGTCAGCAACAGCAGCCCGTACGACCCGGTCGAATTCGTCAGGACCGAACCGACCGCCACCTGCAATAACGACAGCGCGCATAACCACCAGTATTGCCGCAAGCCTTTGGTCTGCACGAGCACAATCCAGGTGATATATGCCAGAAAATGTGCGACGGCCAGCAGCCGCGATTCGGCGCTTTCTCCGAAGAATTCGTAGCTGGCAGCTCCCAGGGCAGCCATTCCCAGCAAATTCCCCGCCAGAGGGGGCAACCTGAATCTGGCGGAGCGATCGTGAAAGTACAGCGCGTAGGCCGAAAACAGCACTGTCAGTCCGGAAGGCAGGACTGTTTCTTCGCCAAAGGCCAGCATCCCGCCGGCCAGCGCCACCAGTACGTACAGACTGAAGTGAAATACTGACGTCAACGTCATCGGGCCCCCTCCGGCCCAGATTGGTCGAACTCGGTCAGGTCGAATTCCAGCCAGGCGGAAAGCTCCTGCGGGTCGGCCTCGATGATTTCCAGATCGGACGCGTCGAATTGTGTGACCGCACTGCCTCTGGACGCACTGGAACTAAACGCACTGGCACTAAACGCACCGGCATTGGGCGCATTGGCATTGGCGACGAGGGCGGCGACGATCTGGGTGCGCGGGCGCGTCGTAATCAGCACTCGGCGCAACTGGCCCGGTGCGTTCTGGCTTGCCTCACGAACGGCGTCGCCCAGACTTGCGGAAGGGCCCGCCTGCGCCAGTGCCAGAAGTTCCAGCAAACTACCCATCGACGCGATTCCTGCCGTGGCCCTGGCAGACTGTGTTTCGCGGCCGGAAACAACCAGCTCGATTGTCGAATCGGTTGCCGATTGCATGTGATCGACGCAAATCGACGCGGCAAAACTGACTGCCATCTCGACGCGTGCGAGTTCGGTTACCGTCCCGGCAACCATGCCCGCGCCCGTCCCTGCGACCGCCGGCGACAATAGTCCGCGTGCCGCTACGGCCGATGGCGGCAGCCAGAGATCGAGCGCCAGCAGGAGGTCCTGGCTGCGGCCGTGCTGAAATTCCTTGACCATCAACTCGTTGCGTCGGGCCGTCGTTCGCCAATGAATGGCACGGGGGTTGTCGCCTCTGCGATATTCGCGGAGCCGATGGAATTCGTCATCGCTGGCGCTGTGGCCAATGCGGGCCTGTTCCGACGCCAGCTCTCCCGCTGCGGCGGCGTGTCGCCACTGCGGTTTGATCCGGCCGATGCGCGGATAGACCACGAATTGTTCGACCAGCCCCAGATCGATCGATCGTTCCATCAACCCCAGCGGAAATCGGGACATCACCCGCACCGGCCCAAATTCGTAAAGTCCGCGACGCGCCGGACGAATCTCGTAAACGGCCTCGCGCATCGACTGCGCTGGGACACAGGCGAACAACACCGCCGGCTGGAGCTGCTCGCGCGGGGCCTCGACGACGTCTTCGACCGAGACCATCCACGACGAGAGGAAGTGTTTGCGGTTCGACAGCGACATTTTGACCGAAAAATTCTCGCCGACCGTCGCGTGCTCGGGAAGGCTGCGTTTAACTTCCAGCCGCCGCAGGATTCCCAACGTCACCTGGCCGTTCAGGACGAAAGGACCGGCCATCAGTCCGAATACGAGCATCAGCATGTTCGATCGTCCGAGCAGGGCCCCGGCGCACAACACCACCAGGATCAGGCCGTAAATGACCGCCTCGCGCGGCATGCTGACGCGATACCCGCTAGCGGGACGGTTGCGCCATTTTCCGAAGATGCCGGCGACTTCTCCCGCCAGGGCCCGCAGTCCCCACAGGATCAGGATGCAACCGGTGCCCAGATACATGATTCCATAAACGGGGCTCGGGTTTTTCGTGAGCAGCGGGTTCTCGAAATACAGCCAGATCAGGGTCAGGCCGCCGAGAATGGCGGCCAGACCCAACCACGACAGCGTGCGGCGGCGCCGAGCCGGGCGTTGAAAAAGGGGACTGTCCCTTTCCATTCGAGTGACCTTTATGAGACAAATGGATAATGCCGAGAGGGACTGTCCCCTTTTTCAACGGCCGGCTAGGGAAGCGCGGCTGAACACACATGATCCATGAACCGCTGCAGTTTTTCGGCCGGGTACAGGCACGCCGCATAGTCACGATCGTGCCACACCGCATTGGCGGCCAGAGATTGCCGCGTCCGTATGAGCTCTTCCTCGATCTGCCGCCGCTCGTCGCGCGTCAAGCCCGCGAGCAGCCGATTGACTTCCTGCAACCGCCGAAACCGGGCGTAGCCGGCGCCCTGTTGAAAAAGGGGACTGTCCCTTTCCAACTGGTGACTTTTCCCTGGTAATTCGACACTGCCGAGAGGGACTGTCCCCTTTTTCAACAGGCTGCCGGACCGCACATTGCGCGCAGCCTGCTGCTCGGCCACCAGCCGCCGCTTCTCTTCAACCAGCTCGGCCTGTTGCGGAGACAGCCGGTGGGACAGATGCCGGTCGGAATTGTAGTCCAGGTCGCGCAACTGCCGTCGCAAACGGGATTCGTCCGCGGGATGCACGTCAAGTCCTGGCACCGGCAACAGCAACGTGGCCGACATCGTCAGGAATTCGGGCGCAGCCAGACCGAAAAACCGGGCCACGATCCGGTCGGTCATCTGATCGTACTTGGCGCCACCGATGCCGTGCACGAACAAGTCGGCAAAACACAAGCGGGTGAACAGGGTTGTCGTCAGCGCGCGGGTCCTCAAGCGAATCCCCTGCCCTTCAAGTTTCTGTAGCTCACGCACGGCACAGCAGGCGTCTTTACCGGGCGCCAGAGGCAATATCGCGAAGACCTGTTCGCCATCCGACAATCTCACTTCCCCGCCACACTGTTTCGCATAGACGCGTTTTCGCACTTCGTCGCCGGCGCGCCAAACTCGAAACGGCGCTTCGAGCCAGCCGTCGACTTCGCGCAGATCGGGCACGGGATGGGTACGGCTGCGGACGCGGTTGGTCTGGCGATATTCGCGGAGCACGTCGTTGTACACGGCCTGAAACCGCGGCAAATGCGCCAGAATGTGCGAGGCAAACCAGAGAAATGGCTCAAGGGCGCACAACCGGCTGATCGGCAACTCGAGGTTGCCCGCTCCGCATACGCGTTCCCAGTGGCTGCGCGCCGCGGTCAGGCATTCTGCCAGCGAGTCGCTGCAGCACGCATGTGCCGCCGCGGCGGGCCAGAAATCGGACAGCAGCGGCGTGAAACCCGGATGGCCCAAAGCGGCGCTGGCGCGCTGGGCAAACGTCGCAAACAATTCGCGGTTGACGACTCGGGCCTCTTCCCACGGTTGCCGCGCGCGCGGCTCGTCGAATTCGATCGTGGCCACATGCGGTCGGTCGACCGTCCCGGTCGGGACGCGAATCGACGTGCCCGAGAACGTATCGGTATCGACGACCAGGTTCAATCCCACCGCTCGATCGTGGCTCGCCAGCCGCGCCACGGCGAAATTCTTGACCCACACGCCGGGGTGAAACAGAGTCGGTTGATGACCGCTGACGAAAAACGCCGTCGCATCCAGGTCGGCAATTGCCCCGTTTGCTGTTGGTGGCTCTGCTGCTGATCGTTCGACATGTTCGTGCAGGTGCTCTTGCTGACCGGCCGTCAATCTGGATGTGTAGTCACGGGCAGCCCGATAAACCTCGCTGCGAGCCCAGCGGCGGAGCATCGCCAGGTCCCGTCCCTGAATGTCGGCGCACGCGGCCGCCAGGCGCTCGTGGTTCCGGTGGGCCAGCTCGATCGCATCGGCCAAAGCAGGCTGCGCGACGAACGACTCGTCGCCACGCGGAGCGCGCACGTGGGCCGGGCTCCAGGGGCGTTCGAGCTGAGGGCGGTTTTCGAGCAAACAGTCAATCTCGGGCATATTGGTGCATCAAATCATACCAGGCAGTTTAACCGCGACCCGCAGGACGTTCCTGAAAATCGGCGCCTGCCGTTTTTATCATTTATCAGGAATGTCCGCAGGGGAGCGCGCGTCGTGCCACGGAAACGCGCTCCTCTACGGAGATTGCTGAAAGCGTTGCTTACGAATGCGGCCCTGCCTGCGTGGGTTTCTGTTGACGGCAAAATCTATATGTGGGGATTCCGGTTTTCAGCAATCTCCTCAGTGTCGCGGTTAAACAAGTTCCGGTCGCGATTTAAGGAATCGGCAAACTTCGCCAGCTCGCGCGAGAGCACTTCCCGATAATGCGCCAGCCGATATTGCGAGTTGTCGAGAGCGCCGCCGAACGAGCGCTCTTCTTCGAGGTAGATGAGCGGCACCGGAAACTCGACGATTTTCATGCCCAGCGCCGCCGCCTGCACCCAGACCTGCAAGGGCATCGCGTAACCCGGCTCGGTAATGTCGAATTTGCTCAACGCCTCGACCCGATAGGCTTTGAAGCCGCAGAACGCGTCGGTCAGCGACAGCCCCAGGCGTTCGTTGAGCTCGCCCGTCAATATCTCGTTGATGCGCCGCCGTTCGACCGGCGGAAGGCTGTCTCCCGCGTGGTGTGCCAGGTACCGGCTCCCCGAAACGATATCGACATCGCTGGCCAGGGCGGCGACCAGGTCGGGGATCAACCGCGGTTCGTGCTGACCGTCGCAATCGATCGTGACCAGGGCGTCAAAATCGGAATCGATCAGGTATTGAAAGGCGCTTTTCAAGGCCGCGCCATAACCCATGTTGCGCGGGTGAGTTACGACCCTGACCCAGGGAAACTTCGCCAGTTCCGCGGGGGTCCCGTCTTTCGACCCGTCGTCGATCACCAGTACCTGGGCACTGAACTCGCGGACGCGCTCGAGCACCAATGCGACGTGCGACGCTTCATTGTAAACGGGCAAAGCCGTCAGGAATTTCGTCATAGTCGGTCTCATTTTCCGGGCTCTTCATTGTAAGCGCGGCCCATGCCGGGGGAAAGGAGGCCGGCGTACTCGGAATTATTTGAAATGGACCAGCCCGTCGCGATCAACTTTCTATGTGCCGCCGGCGCGTGATCAAAATGACTCAAACCCGATTTCTTACAAAATGCATAAAAATAGGGTGCATAATGCGAGCTGCGCAAATTCTGCGATCTCCGATGGGAACGCTGACGCTACCCATCCGCTGACTTGGATTTACGCCTCGATAGGCGGCGAACCTTCACTAATTCGATTCTAAGCCGGTTTCGTCAACTGCTGGCTTACCATCACGCTCGTAAACTTCAGTCGCAACTCGGGTTGCGGTGGCGACATCGCGTGCATTCGCGGCAAGTGTCATCACTTTTTTGGCACGCGAATGCGCTAGGAATGCAGGGGGAATGCGCTAGGATTGCGCGCCTTTTGCCCTCAATTGCCCGTCATATGTGAGTTGGCGAACTTGGACACGGGGTGGTTACGCTCAAAGAGCACAAGACGGCCCGAAAGACGGGGCAAGTCCGACGTATCCCGATCGACAACAAGTTGTAGGAGCTGCTCGACCAGGCGATGGGCAACCCAAATGAGGAAACCTGCCGATACATCGTACGTATTTCTGAGCACTGAGAATTGAGTAGCCATCGATCGCAAATCTTACCCGCTAACAACTGCCTACTGCCTACTGCCTACTGCTAAAAATACGAATGCGGCACGAAAATCTGCCGGCGGCGAAAAAGGGGACGATCCCTTTCACCACGAGAGATGCTCCGTTCGCAGATCGACATTGCCGGCAGGGACTGTCCCCTTTTTAACCGCCGACGTCTCCTGGGCCACACGAATATCACGACGACGCAACGCTACATGCATCTGGACGAATCGGAATTGAGGGACGCCCAGGACTTGATTGACTGACAGGCCGTATTGTGGCCAGAATGACTCGATTTAGGTCCTATACAACCGGACAATTCCTCGCCCGACAATCGTCCAATTATGCGGTAATTTCTCACGCTTCACGAGCCTGAGAGCTGGTGAACGATGTGGCCATTCAAAAAAAAGGTAGCGCGTCAAGCCGTTCCGCTAGAACAGTTTTCTTTTAGTCAGGTGGACACGACTGAGAGGTTTGGTGACAACTTGACCCTGGCTGCCGACGATTGGATCGGTACCAGTCCGCTCAACGCCACGATTCCCGATGCTCAGTCGATGGGGCTGCCGCCAGTAGGTGCCAGCGACGATGAGGTCTATCGAGGTGCTGATCGCCTGTCGCAGATCAGGGAGTCCATTCCGATTCCGGACGACGGAGTCTACTGCCCCATCTGCCACATCGCGAATGTGCAACTCGCCAGGTTGCGGACGCCCTGCCCGCAGTGCGGAAGAGTGCTACTTAAATTCGGGTGGGACTAGCGAGGAGCTAAGCCGGTGATTCAAGCAGTCAGCGGTCGTTCCTTCTCAGGTCCACTGGTCGTCCAGACTCACGCATCGTCGGGGTTTCTACAGACGTACTTGGAAAAATCGCGATGGACAAGCAGCAGACAAGGATCAGTAAATTTCTCAGCTACGTGCTTCGGCACCGGCCGGACGAGATCGGCATCCAACTCGATTCCCAAGGCTGGGTAGCGATCGACACTTTACTCGCCGCCGCGGGTGCCCACGGCAATCGCCTCACACGCGAGGAACTCGACCACGTCGTCACGAACAACAACAAGAGACGATTCGCGATCAGCGAGGATGGCACACGAATCCGGGCAAGCCAGGGGCACCGCAAGTTCACCGCCTGACTTATTGTTTCACGGCACTGCCGCACGCAATCTTCCCTCGATCCGGGCTCAGGGCCTGTTGAAGGGGAGCCGTCACCACGTCCACTTGTCCCCCGACTCCACCACAGCCACGCAGGTGGGCGCCCGACACGGCAGCCCTGTCGTCTTGAAGGTGCGAGCTGGCGAGATGTCTGTCGCAGGGCATGAATTTTACCTCTCGGCAAACGGCGTTTGGCTCACCGAGTATGTGCCCGCCGCGTTTATTGACTTCGGGTCCGGCGGCGCCAGCGTGGCAGGCTGACGAGCAGGCTGACGACAGCGGCGTTCCGAGCCGGCGGGACTTCGCTTATCACTCGATTAAGGGCCATCCATCATACAGGTTCGCGTCTCGCCGACTTTCGGCCACAATTCGCTTGCGAATCAAGGCGTTAGGACATTTTCCAGCGGCGTTGCGTTCAACATGCGATGCCTGACTTCATGGCTGGCCCCGTTGTGACTACATCGAATGGACCTGCCGGGGCCATGAATACCAGGAATTATCGTCAAAGGCCAAAAGTCTCTGCCGGTCGCGGTCCCACGCCAGATGATCGCCGGTGAACAGAAATCGGTCTTGACTGTTTGGACGCGAACGTCCCAGGGCGAGCTTCTGCCTCCGATTCACCGCGGTTAACGTACTGGTATGGCTGCACGTAGCTGGTCGATGAATTCCTGGTCGACAGCAGGCGCTGCCGACTTTCGATTCGAATGCTGGGCATCTCTCCTGAATACGATTTGTAAGTCGGGTTCTGGCCGTCCGTCGGCATCTGATCGGCAGTCGCAGCATTTCAGTTGCCACAGATGGCGATTGCGGCAGGTTGAAAACCTACCCACGCGCTGCGCGAGAGAGGAGAAAGGAGAAAGTTGAGAGGAGAACGGACGGACGGCAGGTTGAAAACCTACCCCACGGGGGTGAGCCGACTAGACAGACCGCGGCGTTCTTTTCAACATACAGGAGCCGGCTTCGCTTGCCGATGTCGGAAAATCTCTGACAGCGACGGGTTCGTCGATTCCGTGGTCGATGCCGAGGTGCGTTTTGTCTATCAATTATGCTGCCGCTCCCTTCGTCGGCTGGCTCGCCGCCGACGCGCTCAAATCGCTCATCAAGTCGGTGAAGTCGCGTCGCGTGCAGATCGAGCTTTTGAATTACGGAGGTTTGCCCAGCAGCCACGCGTCGGTTGTGAGCACGACCGCCACGCTGATTGGGGCGCGTGCGGGGACGAATACGCCGGAATTTGGATTGGCGATTACGTTCGCCATCCTGTTCATTGTGGATGCGGTCAACCTGCGCCAATGGGTCGGCGAGCATGCCAAGGCGCTCAATCTTCTCAGGGCGGCTCAGGCCGATCACTCTCCGCTGCGTGAACGCGTCGGACACACGCTGCTCGAGATTCTGGCCGGCATCGCGCTGGGGGTGGCGTGCGGGTTATTCCTCGACTGGGTCGGGTGATGGCTCTACAGCCAGAACCATTTCCGCAGGAATTCAATCACGTCGCCGAACAGGACGTAGCCCAGGCTGGCGCGGCCGCAATCGATTTTCGCTTTGACTTCGGCGCCGATGCGCGGCGACGGGGGAGACGGTTCGACCAGGTCGACGAAGACCGGCACGACCGTGCCCTCGGTTTCCGAGGCGCCCGAGCGCGTCGACAGCGATTCCAATTCGCCTTTGTAGGTCGCCTCGGTGGCCGTGGCGAGCATGTAGCTCACCGGCAGCCGGGCTAGATTGCGCTTGGATTGTGCTTCGAGGATATGCCCGATGCGATTTTCGGGCACATCGACCTCCAGCCGCCAGGCTTGAGTGGGGTCCATCACCTCCAGCAGGAGGTCGCCGTATTTCACGGGCCGCATGCGCAACAACTCTTCCAGGCGGAACGTGGCCACGACACCGGCGATCGGTGAACGAACCGAGAGCGAGTCGATTTGCCGCTGCAGGTTGTCGACTTGCAGCTTCGTGCCTTCCACCTCGACATTGAGCTGCTGCAACTTGCCCCGCAACTCGATTTCGGTGCTGGGAGTTTGCGGGGTATCTTTCTGGCTCAATTGAGACTCGATGGCGAATGCCTGTTGCCGCTTTTCGGCCAGTTGTGTCGTCGCCTGCAAGAGTTTGGTTTGCAGCTCGTCGCTCTTGAGCCTGACCAGCAATTCGCCTTTTTTAACCGGCTGGCCGCTCTTGGCGACCAACTCGACGACTTCCCCGTCGTGGGGTGCGAACAGGCCGCGGCGCACGATTGGCATCAGGCGGCCTTTGCCGGAAACTCGATAGTCCCAGGGGACGAACACGAGCGTCAAGACGATCGCCACGAGCACCCCCACCCCCGTGGCAATCTTCGCCAGCGTCCGCCCTTTGAGACGGGTCCTCCAGTTCCCCAGAAACAGCCAGAGCGGCAACAGGAACACGCGCTCGCGCGACTGCGCGTTTCGCAGCGCCAGGCCCACATGGTGCCCGATGCGATCGAGGCGTTCGTCGAGGTCGCGCGGCAACGGGGTTTCTGAGATCTGTTCGACAATGATACCGCCGACCGCAACCGGTTTATCGAGATGTTTCTCGAATTCAGGTTTGTCCTGCGATTCCTGATCGGACGGTTTGGGGCCGAACACCGGCAGAATGATGATCACCCGCGATCGGCTTTCGAGCAGGTAATTGGCCAGGACCGCTTCGAATTGCGGAGGAAATTTCTCGGTGTCGCCCGTGAAGCTCAGTTTCTCGCCGGTGGCGAGCACCTTTTCGGTCAACTGCGAGAGCAAACGAATGGCATTCGAGCGGGCACTCACCGTCTGCTGTCCGCTGACCGACTGGATCTTGACTTTGGGGCCGTATTGTTCGGCGATCGAAACCCGGTCGGCCCCGAGCAGCCGGCGGCATTCATTGGCGGCGATAAAAGCCACTTCGTCGATCTTCTGACTTCCGTGCAGGGCCAGCACCCACTGATCGTCGTCGAGCGCGCCGACGGCTGGCACGCTGGGCACGGGAGCGGCCGGCCCGGCGGCAGGCGGCCCGGCGGCGCCCGGCGGCATGCCTGCCGGCACAGGCTGAATCGCGGGCCCCCCTTGAGGCCCTACAACCTGTGAACCGGGAACTGGTAAACCGGGCGCGGCTTGAATCCGAGGCCTCCCGGTAATCCCCGGCACCGAATGCAATGTCGGTCCGTTGCTGCCCTGTCCACTACCGACCTGTCCACTACTGACCGATCCGATACCGGGCGTAGCGTGCGGGTGGGCCGGATTCAACAGATGTCCCCCGAGTTGCTGCACCGCGGGTTGCTGCATCGTGGGCGGCAGCGGCGAATTCTGCACGGCGCCCGGTCGATTTTTCCAGAAGCGCGCCGCCGCGCCGCAGAGTTGCCCAAGGAATTGCATTCGTTCGGGGCGCTGCTCTGCGCTGGCGCCGGGCCCCTCGAAGACTTGCACGAGCCCCATTACTTGGGGACCGGGGACCTGCGTGTCGCGAGAGAGGCCCGCCAGGCACAGGTTGCGCGTGCGGGGAATGGCATTTGGCGATTGCTGCTCGACCTGAAACGCGACCGCGCCCCCCGTGCGCATGATTTCGGCGAATTGCGGTTCAACAGCGCCGCGAAAGCCGGCGTCTTGCAGAAACCCGGTCGCTTCCAGGCAGATCTCGGACTGCAGCACCAGCCGCCTTTGCGCGTCGCACATCCAGATCGCGCCGGCTTCGCCCCGCATGCCGATCATGGCCCGCTTGAGCAACTCTTCGAGGAAGACCCCTTCCGGCAGAGTGGCGGCCACCAGATCAGAAACTTCAGCCACCAGCCGGGCCTGTTCCGGAGAAGGTCCGTTGCGTTGGGCCACCGGCGAACTACCGGGCGAAGAACTATCGGGCGAGGGACTATCGGGATTCATCGCGTCACAGTCGGAAATTGAAGGTTTGTCGGTACCAACGCGACACCCATTGCCAGGACGTGCGATGCCCGACCAGGAACCGGGACCGGCCGCGCATGCCGGCACACAGCCGTCCCGACTGCTCGTCGAGCAGCACAGTAGCTTCGTAGGCCACGCTCGTCAATCGCTCGCGTCCTTCGCGATCGGTGACCGTCGACAGCTCTCCCTGGGCCTTGTTCGTCAATGTTCCCGGGGCGAATTCGGTATGCCGCTCGGCAATTTCTGCGATCTTGCCTGTGAACACCGAGAGCGGCAAATGATCGAACTTGATTTCGACCTCCTGGCCGACCGCCAGGTCGCCGCGATCGGCCTGGTCGACGAGCAGGACCGCCTGGAATCGCTCATTGGGCGCGACGCTGAATAACTGCGTTCTGGTATCGACCAGGCAGCTCACGTTCTGTTCGTCGAGGGGCGTTCCGTACCAGCGGTGCAGTTCGAACGCATCGGCCCCCTGCTTGGGTTCGGGAGTGCGCGGCGCCGCCACGACGGTCCCGTCGATCGGCGCCACGATCTGGAGTTGCTGCAATTGGTTCTCGGAGTCTTTCAATTGAGATTCGAGCGAGAGCACTTGTTCCTGCGCGACCGACAAGCGGGGATAATGCTCGAGCGCCCGCTGCTTGACGACCTCGACCTTCGCGGCGTCGTATTGCGATTTCAGCTCCTGATATTGCCGCTCTTTTTCCGGGTCGGCCAGCCGCAGCAAGAGCTCCTTCTGCGAGACTTTCTGGCCGGGTTGCGCCAGCACCTCGGTGATCGTGCCCGGCACGGTCGAATAGACGTGAACGACCTGGTACGGCTCGATCAGGAACGGCGCATAGACGTGCAAAGGCAAGGGAATCGACAGGGCGGCGGCGGCCACTGCCGCCGTCACCAGCAGCGAAGCTGCGATGCGGGGACGGCTCAAAGGCTTGCTGCGGGGAGTTTTGATGATGCGCGTCACGCCCACGACCAGACTGCTGACAATGCCGGCCAGGGAACACCAGGCCAACGTCACACCGATACTCTGCAACTCGTACGGTTTGAGAACAGTATACAAAAAGAGAGTAATCCCAAACAGCACCAGCCAGCGATACACCGTCGACGCGATCGAATAAGTGACCAGCCAGCCCCGCCCGTGCTGGGGCATGAAGGCGTCTTCGCGGGTCTCGATGCCCAGGCAGGTTCGTGAAAAGGCGTCTCGCAACAAGACCTTCGATTTTTCCGAGAGATTCGGAATTTCGAGGAAATCGCTGAGCATGTAATAACCGTCGTACCGCATCAGTGGATTGGCGTTGAAGATCACCGTCGACACCGAGGAGATGAAGAACACGTTCAGGCACAGGTGGTGTATCAGTCCCGGGTGGGTAAACCACCACACGAACAAGGCCAGCGACGACAATACGCTTTCGACCCACATCCCCGCGGCGCCGATGGCGATGCGCTGCCATTTGTTTTTGAGCATCCAC
>Ga0070733_10002726_pt1 | contig 12341 bp, 11 predicted proteins | sample Coa_R1_9_FD_66450 | JGI IMG/M metagenome (GOLD analysis project Ga0070733, IMG submission 66450) | Surface soil microbial communities from Centralia Pennsylvania, which are recovering from an underground coalmine fire - Coalmine... | ecosystem: Environmental > Terrestrial > Soil > Unclassified ... | reverse complement strand
TTGGAAGTGGCGCCGCCTTGATCCCTGCCATGATTCTTTTCTATCGCCTCGATTCCGGCAGCTTGGTGGGGACGAACCTCTTCATCGGTACGATACTGGCCGCGACCGCGGGCATTCCGCACTTAGGGTTCGGCCACGTCGATTGGAGGGCTGTTGCCGGCCTGGTATGCGGCTCGATACCAGCGTTGTGGGTTTCGAGCCACGTCCACGGCGGGCTCCCCCACCACGTCACCGATGGAATTATCGCAGGAGGGCTGATGGTCATGGGAGTCTATATAATCGCTTTCTGAAACTGATGCCACCCACAACCAGGCCATCAAATCCACCCGAGCAAGACATTACTCAGAATCAGCGCAAGTACATCTTGGCCGCCGCCGTTGGATTGTGCGCTGTCGTATGGTTTTTTGTGTTATCGGGGTGGATGGACGTTAAGCCTGGCTCGGTGATGGTGGCACGGAACAATGTACTTTTTAACTCCGACACCAATCTATGGGTCAACAGGATAATCGACAACGCACGATCACCCCAGCAGTTGGTCCATCCTTTAGAGCTTCCTCTCTGGCGCGGGCCATGCCGCGCACTTTATCATCTGCTGGAATTTGTGGTGCCTCCCGAGAAGGCGCGACTCCTTGCGACACGATTTTTCGCCGCCCTCCTCGCGGGAATCGGAGTTGCATTCCTCGCTTTCCTTGCCCTTCGAAACGGAATCAGGAGCATCCAATTCGCCTTGTTATTCATCCTTTATCTGCTATTTACCTCGAGCGCGACGATATGCCTCCCGGAGCATTTCGCAATTTCGTGCGGGTTGCTAACCATCGCCTTTGTGGTTCCCTTCGTAGTGGCAAACTCTAAGGCGAGAACCGCGATTTTGGCGGCGCTGGTTGTCCTCTGCGGTGGAACAACGATAACGAATGCCGCTTTTCCAGCGGCGTCACTGGTGCACTTTTCCATCAAGTCGATGCGCGCGAAAATAATTGCGGTTCTGGTGGCGCTTCCGGTGTCGGTGGGGATGTTCCTTTTTGTCTTTTTCAGGAGCGACAGCATTCATTGGTTTGTCGCGAACTACTTAAATCTTCATGGGCTCATCGAACCGGTAAGAGTTCTTAGTTACGGCTTTTATGCATTCGTTGCTCCGGCGGTAGGGCCCGCGCCGCATGTCGTGCGAGTTCCTGGATGGGACATGGTCACCTATGAGCCCGGGCTCGAGGGAGTTCACCTTAGCTACTATTTCGGAATTCAGGCATTCGGCGCCGCCGCCTGGATCGCGCTTCTCTCCATGTGTATTTACAAAGGATTTCAGGACGAGCGGACTCGCCCTTACATGTGGTTGCCGCTCGGGTGGGTGATGTTTAATGCTCTCTTCCATAATATCTGGGGCGGCGAGATCATTCTTTATGCGCCTCATTGGTCATGGGCTTTAATGGGAATGGTGATATTGGGGGCTCGCGACCTTTCTCGAATGCTGATTGGAGCGATATTCGTTCCCATTGTGATAAGCCAGATCTACACCTTATTTGCGATCAAGAATGCATTAGCAACGATTGTTCGGTGAAAGAGAGAGCTCCCCATTTCCAGCGAAACGGGCGACAACAGTGGTTTTATTTCCAGACTGATGAAACGGCTTCATGCGCCGGTATACATCGCACGCCTTGAGGAGTTGGTCCGCCAGATCACGCCGCATTTGAAAGAAAATGACCGCGTTCTTGATGTTGGCTGTGGCTTCGGGGCGCTGGGAAAAGCCATTCTTGAGGCACCCGCCTCGCCGCCAGGCGTAAAGGTTTTTGGTCTGGAAAGGGTGAAGAGAGGGAATGAACTCATTCCGGTTGAAGGGTACGACGGAGTAATAATCCCCTACGCGACCGACTCGTTCGATGTAGTCATTCTGGCGGACGTCCTCCATCACGAGCATGACCCGCACTGCTTGTTGAGGGAATGCATCCGGGTAGCCCGGCGTCTATTGGTTATCAAAGACCACAAGGTCGAAGGACTGCTCGCCCAGCAGCGCATCGCACTACTCGACTGGGCCGCCAACGCTCCTTATAGCGTCCCTTGCCTTTATCGCTACAACACTTCAGAAGAGTGGCACGATTGGTTTTCTAAACATGACCTGGCTATCGTGCGGGAGGCAAGGTCATTGCATCTCTATCCTCCGATGTACAACACGATCTTTGGCGGCAAGTTGCAATACCTCGCAATCCTGGGCCCCCAAAAGGCAAAATGAGCGCTCGGATGGCGTGGAGGAATAAGCGTTTCCTTTTTTGCTAGAACAGCCTGGTGTAGTACCTCAAGAAGAGAATGCTTGCGATCCAGAGCAGAATGTCCACCTGCAGGGAGACATCCCGATAAACAAGGGTCGTGGGATTGCCCCCTCCCGATTTTTCGTACATCAGATAAAGGTAGCGAAAGATTCCATAGAGAACGAAGACGCTGGTGTACACAAGCCGGTCGGTCCCAAAGCGTGCGATCGTGGCGGCGTCAAGAGTATAGAGCGCATAACATACGACGGTTGCCGACGTTACGACCACCATCATCATATCCAGGAAGTGCGCGGAATATTCGTGTAGCACACGACGATGATCGACCGCGTTTTTTTCCAACAAGAGAAGCTCATTGCGCCTTTTGCCGAACCCCATGAATAACGCCAGCATTAAGGTGCACAAGACGAGCCAGGACGAAAATTCACCGCCAATTGCGTCTGCTCCCGCGATCACGCGGAGTACGAACCCGAGCGCCAATACGAACACGTCCAGAATGACGACGTGTTTCAGCCACAAGGTGTAAATCGACGTCAGAATCAAATAGGCCAACACTGTCCATCCCGTATGCCAATTCACCTTCAACCCGAGAGCGATTGCTGCCGCTGCCAGCACAACCGTGGTACCCAAGGCCACTCCGGGTTTCACGAGCCCGGTGGCGATCGGCCGGCGACATTTCAGAGGGTGAGCGAGGTCCGTTTGCCGGTCATGATAGTCATTGAAGACGTAGGTGGCGCTGGAGGCGAGACAGAAAGCCACGAACGCCATCACTGAACTCACGAAAGCAGGACGGAAAAACAAATTGCCGGAAAAGAGAACGGCTGCAAACACAAGCGTGTTCTTCAACCATTCGGGCGGGCGCATGGTGACGAGGATGCCCCACGCAATCCGCCCCCAGTTGTTCGCGCCGGGGTGGCTCACCTCATGAATCGTCTCTGGTGAATGCTTCATAACCGTGTTGCGCCTCACGCTCTTACGCCCTGACTTCTTCCCAGAGCAAAAAAGTGGTGGATGCGCAATAATCCCGCAATTAAGTCTTCGCGCATTCCGGATTTCGTCCGAGGGTACCGCAAAGGTAACCAGAAAGACGGCAGAAGCGGGTCAGCATGAGTGCCCAACTTTCTGATTCGGTTAGGGATCGGTTCTCTTATGTTGGATGCTTTGCCATAAAAAACGGCTGATCTGTCATTGCATGTTTCACGGCATGCAGACCGGAGGCAGATACGGAACAATCTGTTCGAGTGGATCGGCGAGACTGCCAATTTGCTGGTAGTCTGGCAGGTTCGTGCGCTCGGATGAAATTTCACGCGAGCGAGGTGGATGATGATGTCGCGGTGGCTCGAAGAAGATGAGGGCCGGACGCCATGGGCTGCGCTCACCGCGTTGATGGTGGTGGCGACAATCCTCCGCGTGATCGGACTCAACCGCGACCTGTGGCTCGACGAGGTATACACGCTGATATTGACGGTGCGGCGCCCGCTTTGGGAAATCCTGACTCTCTTCCCGGGCGACAACCAGCACATGTTTTACTCGGTGCTGGCGCGGATATCAGTAGTTCTTTTTGGCGAGCACCCGTGGACGGTCCGGCTGCCCGCAGTGGTTTTTGGTGTGGGCGCCGTGCCAGCGCTTTACTTCCTGGCGCGAGAATTGACCACGCGGCGGGAGGCGCTGCTCGCGGCAACGCTGCTCACTGTTTCCTACCACCACGTGTGGTTTTCGCAAGATGCGCGCGGCTATACCGGATTGCTTTTTTGGACGCTGCTATGCACGACGTATCTCCTGCGCGGTTTGCGCAGCACAAAGCGGTCGAATTGGATGGCTTACGCTGTGACGGCAGCGCTCGGAACATACACGCACTTGACGATGGTATTTGTGGTGGCGAGCCACGCTGCAATTTGTGCGTACCTGCTGCTCTTTCCCCCGAAAAATGAAAAGTACCGGGTCGCAGATTGGAAATTGCCGGCGACGGGGATGACTCTGGCTGCGGTGTTTACACTGGTGCTGTACTCGCCGGTGGTGTTGCAGGTGCAACAATTCTTCAGCCGGCCATCGAAGCTGGAAGGAATCTCCACGCCGACCTGGGCGTTTTGGGAAACGTTACGCGGACTGCGAATCGGGCTGGGCGCAGAATCGGGAGTGGTAGTTGCGGGCGCGCTGTTTCTGACGGGGCTGGTGAGCTACTGGCGACAGTCACGAGTGGCGGCCGCGGCGTTCGTGTTGCCCGGACTGGTGACAGCGGCGGGAGCTGTTATGGCCCGCGGGACGATGTATCCGCGATTCTATTTTTATCTGCTGGGCTTCGGAGTGGTCATTCTGGTGCGAGGGGCGATGGTAGTGGGCGCGACACTGGCCGGGAAAATGAGCCGCGAAGCCGAAAAGCGCTCAAACGGGGTGACATGGGGCACCGTGCTTGTGGCGATGATGATTGTGGTTTCGGCTGTTTCGCTCTTGCGGAATTACCGCCATCCGAAGCAGGACTATGAAGGAGCAATGCAGTTTGTAGAAACGCGACGGGGAACGGGCGAAGCGGTGGTGACGGCGGGTGAAATCGGCTATGTTTACAAGGAATACTACGGGAAGCCATGGACACGCGTGGAAAATGCCACGCAGCTAGAAACGATCCGGGATGAAGGGCGGCGCGTTTGGGTGCTGTACACGTTTCCCATGTATGTCGAGCGCAAGATGCCGGGGCTTATGGATGCGATCCGGCGTGAGTGCACACCGCAGCAGGTGTTTCCGGGGACGGTGGGCGGAGGCGACATTGTCGTTTGCGTGATTGAGCCGAATCGAGAGCTGACAAGTTGGAATAGGTAAATGAAATAGATTCGGCCATCGAGCGAGCCCGGCAACTGGAAACTGAGAATCCGTCAGATATCCCATGAAACTGATCATTCAAATTCCGTGCTTCAATGAGGCGCAAACTCTGCCAGCGACAGTGGCGACGCTGCCGCGGAAAATCGCCGGCGTGGATCATATCGAATACCTCGTGGTGGACGACGGCAGCAGCGACCGGACGCCTGAAGTTGCGCGGAGCTGCGGGGTGCATCACGTGGTCTGCCTTCCGCACCACATGGGATTGGCAGCCGCGTTCGTGGCCGGCCTCGAAGCGAGCGTCCGGCTGGGCGCAGACGTGATTGTGAATACGGACGCCGACAATCAGTATGAGTCGCTGGATATCCCGCGGCTGCTGGAGCCGATCCTCGCGGGACGCGCCGAACTGGTAATCGGCGACCGAGGCGTGGCGGAGTTGCCCGAATTTTCGCCGTTGAAACGGCGACTGCAACGGCTGGGAAGCTGGGTGATCTCGCAGGCAGCAGGAGTGCCGACCCCGGACGCAACGAGCGGCTTCCGCGCGATCACGCGCGAGGCCGCGCTGCGCACGCTCGTGTTGAGCGATTACTCCTACACGCTGGAGACGCTGATCCAGGCGGGTGCGCGCCGAATGGCGATCGAATCTGTTCCAGTGCACACGAATCCGAAGACGCGGCCGTCGCGCTTAATGCGGGGCATTCCGCACTACATCAGGAAGTCGAGTGGCACGATCCTGCGAGCTTACACGATGTATCGGCCCCTTCGAGTATTCACGATTGTAGGGATACTGCTGATCGTGATCGGTACATTGCCGGGATTCCGGTTTCTATACTTGAAATTCAACGGGCACGGCATCGGGCACATCCAATCGTTGATCCTGGGCGCCCTGTTGTTGACAGTTGGTTTCCAGGTGTTGCTGATCGGTTTAGCGGCGGACCTGATCGGTTTCAACCGCAAGATCCTAGAAGAGCTTCTCTACCGGATGAGAAGGCTGGAGACAAGCATTCCCGAAGCCGACCGCACCAGTTCGAATGGGGATCCCGCATGCCAGACGGCAAAAACCCCCAAGTGACACCGAAAAAGAAATGGCTAATCGCAGTGCTGCGCTTGATGGTCAGTGCGGCCGTGCTAACGATGCTGTTCCTGTTGCTGCCGCGGGAAAGCCTGTGGGCGGCGATAAAGCGGCTAACGCCGGGCGTATGGCTGATGACGCTGACTGCATACATGTTGCTGCACCTTCTGGGAATCTCGAAGTGGAGGATGATGGTAAACCTGGCCGGAGGCGGGCTCAGCTACGTGGGAGCGGTGCGTTGCTATTACGCGGGGTTATTCGGGAGCATCTATCTGCCGTCGATCGTCGGCGGGGACGTCGTGCGCGCGGGGCTAGGACTGCGCATCGTACGGTCGAAGATCGGGCTGTTGTTAGGCAGTCTGGTGGATCGGATTCAAGACCTGGCGGCACTGACGATCGTGGCAGCCATCGGAGCGTTTCTGTTGCCCCAGGAGTTGGATAGGCGGAGTCGTTTGATCTTCTGGTTTGTGGCGGCGGCTTTTCTGGCGGGATTCCTTGGGCTGGCTGCGGTGGGAGCCTTGATGCCGGTGAGACGGTTCTCGTTCCGGATGCGGCGGCGAATCGCGCGGGTGCGCCAGGGCATCCGGGCCGGATTGCGACGTCCGCAGATCATGTTGCTCTCGCTCTCGCTCGGCATCACGTTGCAGATCGGATTGACGCTGCTGAATGCTTTTTTGGCGGATGCGTGTGGGCTACACATCGCTTGGAGGGTGTGGCTGTTCGCATGGCCAATCTCGAAGATCGCAGCGATGATGCCCATCAGCCAGGGCGGAATCGGTGTGCGCGAGGCCACGCTGGTGGCGCTGCTGGCTCCTTTCGGCGCAACGTCGTCGCTCGCGTTCGCAGCTGGACTGGTGTTTCAGACGATCATCATTAGCGGAGGATTGCTGGGAGGATTGCTGGCCATGGTGCTGGGCGGGGGCTCGCTGCTTCCCCCTGCCAACAAAGGACAGGTCCCACGTGACCAAGAACTGTCGCTTGATTTCGGCGGCGCAACAGCGAGAAGCGAAGAAGAAGGAGCAGAAAAGAAAGAATTGGGCAGATGACAACCGACAAACCCATTCCTGGAAATTCTGATCCGAGAGCGCACACGCTGGACGCCCTGTGTCGCCCGCGTCGAGCCAAGGATGGAAGTCAGACCGAGCGGCAGCAGGTGGTGATCCTGGGAGCAGGACCCGCAGCAGTGGGCGCGGCGTTTCAACTCCAACGGATGGGTGTCGCGCAAGCAACGGTTCTCGAGCAAGCCAACACTGTGGGCGGAATTGCTGGGAGCTTTCAGCTCGACGGCGTGTATTGCGACCATGGAAGTCACCGGCTGCACCCAGCAGTGGACCCGGCGATCCTGCGCGATTTGGAATCGCTCCTGGGGGAGGACCTGCGGCTGCGCGTGCGGCACGGGCGCATCCGCTTGCAAGGCCGGTGGATTCACTTTCCCCTGAAGCCGGTAGATTTGCTGCTGCGGCTGCCCAAGCGGTTTGCGTTCGGCGTGTGCGCGGATCTCGTGCGAAAGATTCTTCCGCATGGGACGCAGGAACCGGAGACGTTCGCATCGGTCCTCGAGAGCGGGTTAGGACGGACGATCTGCCGAGAGTTCTATTTTCCCTACGCGCGGAAGCTGTGGGGGGTCGCGCCGGAAGAACTCGCCCCGACCACGGCGAAGCGGCGAGTTTCGGGCAGTTCGCTCGGAAAAATGTTTCGAAAAATCCTATCGCAAGTTCCAGGGCTGAAGCCGCCGCGGGCGGGAAAGTTTTTCTATCCGCGGCGGGGTTATGGGCAACTTTCGGAATGCCTTGCGGAAGCGGCGCAGAAGGCTGGTGCGGAAATTGTATTCGGCGCACGCGTGACGTCAATCGAACGCCAGGGCAACAGCATCACGGCCGTGCGCTACCAGAAGGAAGGAAAGGAACACGTGCTGCAGACGCAGCATGTTTGGTCCACGCTGCCCGTCACGCTGCTGGTGCGGCTGATGCGGCCGGAGGCGCCGCCGGATGTTCTTGAGGCGGCGAATAGCCTGTCCTACCGGGGAATGGTGCTTGTCTACCTGGTGCTCGAACAGGACCGGTTCAGCGGGTTTGACGCGTATTATTTCCCGGAAAAGTCCATGCCGGTGTCGCGGATGTCCGAACCGAAGAACTTCTTCGGCTCAGAGGAGCCGCACGGGACGACGGTGTTGTGCGCCGAGTTGCCGTGTGACCCGGACGGGCCTTACTGGGAGTTGACGGACGCGGAGCTGAGCAAGAAATTATGCGAGTGGCTGGAAGACGCCGGATTGCCGGTGCGCGCGCCCATACGGCGCGTCTACACGCGGCGAGTGCGCCAGGCCTATCCGGTCTATCGAAGCGGGTACGAAGAACATCTGGGGCGGATGGATCGGTGGCTCCAAGGACTCGATGGGCTCCTCCACTACGGCCGACAGGCGTTGTTTGCCCACGACAACACGCACCACGCGATATACATGGCGTACGCGGCTGTGGATTGTTTCGCGGCGGACGGAACGTTTGACAAGGCTCGTTGGGCTCAGTACCGGCAGATTTTCGAAACCCACGTCGTAGAGGATTGATCTTGTTCAAGCTTCGCAGCGGATATCCTGAGTTTCGCGGGCGTGAAAGAAGCGAGATTTTAGGGGTCCGTCACTTTTCCAGGTTGTGAATCCACCCTTCCAGCACTTTTTTGTGATCGGGGTTCATTCTGGTGAAGACGACACCCATCCCCATGGTCGGATGCGCGTAGACGACTTGGCCTTCTTCTTCAAACGTCTGATTGTTCTTAAAAATCTTGACCGAAATGCTTAGTCCCGCTGGAAGCGGATTCAGAAGATCTATGTAGCACCCCTTAAGACCAATTCTGAAACACGCGCAACTAAGCGCGCCCTTTGGACGACGGATTATATTAAATACTAGGTCATTAACTATTTCGTTCTCTATGCCGCTCGGCTCGACATATTCTACGAGGCCACGGTGAAGGGCCCTGGCTTCGTCTTGCTCTGACGGCAGAATTCTTCCGGATTCGATCCAATGTTTCGCGGCGTTTTGACTTGACCGCGATTTTCCACGCGGAGTGCGTGGTCCTGTTGCGCTGCTCATTTGCTGCCCCTCGAAAGAAAACTGAACACCTTTTCATCGTTCTCCTACCTCCGCTTCCATATGGGTGTAAATCTTCGATAGAGTTGACACAATTGCCCCTCTGGACAGTTTTGGGCCGGTCCATACTTTGGCTGGACACCTGTACTTGGGGTCAGGTTCGAGCCAGAGTAGGTTTCGCTTGTTCTTTTTGTTGGTCAGGAGTGCAGGATATTGCCACACAGGGAATGGCATGGCATTATGTAGATACAACGTCTATACAAGGAGGCATGCAATATGAGGGCCGTGGTCAAGAAATGGGGGAACAGTGCTTCGGTGCGAATTCCCGCCGCAGTCTTGAAGGCAGCGCACTTGGGTCTGGATGAACCTGTCGACGTGAGGGAGGAATCCGGTCGCATCGTCATCGAACCTGCACGGCGCAAGGAATATGATGTGGCCGAACTTATAAAGGGCATCACGCGCGGGAATCGGCACGAGGAAGTCGATTTCGGTGTTGCCGCCGGAAAAGAGGCTTGGTAATGGCTGGTTCTTACGTGCCTGATGCTGGCGATATCGTGTGGGTCAGTTTCAATCCGCAAGCGGGCCGTGAACAGGCTGGACACCGGCCTGCTGTGGTGCTAAGTCCTGCCGCTTATAACGCGAAGACGAGTCTAATGGTGTGCTGTCCGATGACGACGCAGATCAAGAATTATCCGTTCGAGGTCGTCATTTCCGCTGAGAGTCCGAGCGCGGTTCTAGCGGATCAGGTTAAGAGCCTCGATTGGCGGAAGAGACGGGCTAGGCGGAAAGGAGCAATATCGGCGGCCGAGTTGGCAGAGGTGCGCGCTAAAATCCGGGCGCTGATAGGTTGAATGGCCCACCTGTGATGCCGCCACTGGCATCGATGGTGAGCTCCTCTGAAAGACGGCGTCCAAATCAGCGCCGTATTTCGGAACCTACCGTTTATCATTGCGCTTCGTCTTCGCTACCGCAGCCTGGGAACTGGCCGAGATTCCGGCCGAGCCGGAACTACGCATTCAAATGGCCATCTCGGATCGAACGGCTCAAGCAACGGCCAGCCGCGTTTGCGTGACCACCTCTGCTTGCTGATCCGTCAGCACAATCTCGATCCAACGCTCGTGAGTTCCTACGGACATATCCTGAAATTGTGGTATTCAGGCTGGGTTTGTCGCGAGCGCTAGTGCGCTGGTGATGGCGCGCTACTCACTTCTGCGGGGTCTTTTCGTAAAAATGGCGGAGTCTGAAACTGCCGAACAGCGCTTGCACTGCCAGATAAACAATCAAGCTCAGGATCGCTCGCCCCGGCCAGACAACAGGCCGCGCCAGCCAGAGCACTGCGGCCATTACTGCGCCACCGACCAACGGCCCCCGCAAGGAAGGTAAAGGCTCGCCGGGCAGAACAGCGCGCCGGAAATAGTGATATGCCATCAAGAACCAAACAAGATCTGCGAAGGTTGTGGCAGAAGCTGCACCAATCATCCCGTAACGCGGAATCAACAATATGTTCAGACCGACATTCAAGGCGGCGGAAGTGATTGCGCAACGCACGTCAAGGGCCTGATGGCCAGTGGCGCGAAGTGAATCCATGTACACCCAGCGAAGGACAACCAGAGCGGCCGACCAAAGCAAAATCTTGAAAGGCGCGGCCGAATTCGCATAGGCGGTGCCATAGAGAAAGGTAATGATGGGACCAGCGAGGAACGTGCCTCCGATCACGAGCGGCACTACGAACAGGAACCAGAGTTCCACGGTGCGGCGTACCAGCAAGCGGAAATCATCGCGGTTTTCAAAATATTGGCGGGAAAGAGCAGGGAAGAGCCCGGCAAAATAGGAAATCGGAAAACTCATGCCCACCAAGATGAGTTTGTACGCGGCGTTATACCAGCCGACAAATGTTGCGCCTCGCAGGAAACCCAGAAGTACGGCATCGAAATTGTAATTCAGCAGCCCCATCGCCAGCGAAAGTCCGATTGTCAAGGCAGGCTTGAGAACCGCGCTCATGCCTTTTAACTTCATCTCGAGCGGAAAACGTCCATAAGCGCGGCGAAACCATCGGGCGAAATAGAGTGCGGTTGCCAGATCACTCGCGAGCCGGAGCACCGGAACCCAGATGAGACCAGCAGCGCTGTGGATGAATGCGAAAACGGTCACAGCAAAGAGCGCCTGCCCGATCACGAGCCCGCGAGCCACACGAGCCATGTTCTGCTGTCCCATGAATGCCCATTTCAAGCTGACTGCCTGGGCGAATACGGTCGAGGCGTAGATCACAAGCACGGCGCGAAGTTGTGGGTATTGAGGAAACAAGGGCAGCAACAACAGAAGGAGGACGAAACTCAGGGAGGCAAGAAGGAGGCGGAACGGTATGATTCGCGCCGCAAGAGCGGGAAGGTCGGCTGTGTTCGATGCTTCCCGTGTTCCCCACATCTCGAGGCCGCCGTCGGCGATCAGGAGCAGGTAGGTGAGGACAGAGCCGGCGAATTCCAGCACGCCGAAATTGGAAACACCGAAGATTCGCGCCAGATAAACGAAGGCGAGGAAACTCATCGCTTTGGACACGAGGTCGCCCGTGGCCAGGCGAAGGATATTCTTGAATGGGTTGGGCAGTGCTATGCTCCCCGGTGCGCAACGGAATCTACCACGATTTTTTTCACTGCCCATTGCCCAATCCGGGGGAATCTGTGATTCGCTGTCGGCTTGAAGAGGGTGTCGAGGGGGGATAGCTCCAAGAAACCCGAGAAAATTGCCACTTCTAGGCAAGACTTTATCCCGGGGTGTTGTCGGATAGCCAAACTGCTTATTTTTCAAGAAGATACGAAAGCGCTTGTTGGCAATCGGGATGCAGAGTTATCGTGTTGATGTGCGGGCGGGCACGCCCAGATACGCCGGAGCGAGCCACATCGCCGTAGCGCCGCAGCCAAGGGATAACGAATGAACACTGTAGAGCGGGTCGTCCGCCACACCAGGCTTACCTGGAAGAATTTGGCGTTCCCGCACGTCTCAACACCGCCTTTTCTCATCCTGTTCATCAATTCGATCTGCAATTTGACATGTGAGCATTGTTTTTATTGGAAGAACCTGAATCAGCGCGACGATCTGACGGTGGAAGAGATTTTCGCTCTCGCG
>Ga0070733_10002725_pt1 | contig 12342 bp, 10 predicted proteins | sample Coa_R1_9_FD_66450 | JGI IMG/M metagenome (GOLD analysis project Ga0070733, IMG submission 66450) | Surface soil microbial communities from Centralia Pennsylvania, which are recovering from an underground coalmine fire - Coalmine... | ecosystem: Environmental > Terrestrial > Soil > Unclassified ... | reverse complement strand
GCTCGATACCGCGGAGATCGAAGCTCGCCTGGATGCCGTCGAGGAGCTGAATGCCGCGGCGATCCTGCGGGCCGGGCTCGCGAAAAACCTGGAGACCATTCTGGATCTCGAGCGGCTGCTATCGAAGATCAGTCTCGCTTCGGCCGGGCCGCGGGACCTGCTGGCGCTGGCCCGCTCTCTGGCGGTCGTTCCTGTGCTGAAGCAGCGCGTCGCGGACGTTCGCTCGAGCCGTCTCATCGACGTTTCCGGCCGTCTTGACGAGGTTGCCGAGGTGCGAGACCGCGTGCTATCGGCTATCGCCGAAGAACCTCCGGTCAATCTCAGCGACGGCGGCGCGATCCGCACCGGGTTCGAGCCCCGCCTCGACGAGCTCCGCGATCTTTCACAGAACAGCAAGACCTTTCTCGCCCAAATCGAGCAGCGCGAGCGCGACCGCACCGGCATCGGCTCGCTGAAGATCCGTTTCAACAACGTTTTCGGCTACTACATCGAGATCTCGAAAGCCAACATGCACCTGGCGCCTTCCGAGTATGAGCGCAAGCAGACGTTGGTCAACGCGGAGCGCTTCACGACGCCGGAGTTGAAGGAATTGGAAGTCAAGATCCTGGAAGCCGAGGAGCGCATGCTCGCGATCGAGCGCGAAATCTTCGAAGCGCTGCGCGCGCTTGCGTCCTCGGAGGCGATCCGTATCAAGGCGACGGCTCAAGCCATCGCCGAACTGGATGTGACCGTCGCTCTAGCCGAAGTCGCCGCCGAGCAGCGCTACGTGCGGCCTCGTTTCGCTGCCAATGGTGAGATGAAGGTGGTGGCCGCGCGCCATCCCGTGATCGAAAAGCTAGCCGAACAGGACGCGCAGCGTTTCATCCCCAACGATCTCTACTTCCATCCGGAAACCGAGTTCATCTCCGTCATTACGGGACCGAACATGGGCGGCAAGTCCACCTATCTGCGGCAAGCCGCGCTGCTCTCGATTCTGTCGCAGATGGGTTCCTTCGTGCCCGCCGAATCCGCACTGGTCCCCATTGTCGATCGCGTCTTCACGCGCATCGGCGCGGCGGATAATCTCGCGCGAGGCCGCTCCACTTTCATGGTGGAGATGACGGAAACCGCGGTGATCTTAAATACTGCCACGTCGCGCAGTCTCATCGTGCTTGACGAAATCGGACGTGGGACCTCCACTTACGACGGGCTTGCGCTGGCCTGGGCCGTGATCGAGCATATTCATCGCCACATCCGCGCCAAGACGCTTTTCGCGACGCACTATCACGAGCTCACAGAGCTCGCCAGCCAGCTGGAAGGCGTCCGCAATTTGCATGTTTCGGTGAAGGAATCCGGCGACCAGATCCTGTTCCTGCGCCGAGTCGAGCCTGGCGCGGCCGACCGCAGCTATGGCATCGAGGTCGCCCGCCTGGCGGCGCTGCCGATGAGCGTGATCGAGCGGGCGCGGCAAATCCTGGCGCTGCACGAATCCGCCGAGCATACTGTCACAGAAGAGCTGTCGCCCAGGCCGGCGCCCATGCAGATCCAGCTTTTCGAGCCGGTCAATTATCAGATCGCCGAGCGCATCCGGAAGCTCAACCTCGACCAGCTTCGCCCCATCGAAGCCCTGCAACTTCTTGCCGAACTGCAACGGGAACTGTCGTGAAGGCTCGCGCATGAGAGTCGCCGGCGTGATGAGCGGCACCTCGCTCGACGGCATCGACGTGGCGATCGTCGATATTCGCGGCAGGAAGATCGAGCCGGTCGCGTTCCGCAGCGCGCCTTATCCGGCGGCCGTTCGCGACGCATTGCTCAATCTCTCCGGCGTCGCGGAGGTCTCGCGGCTGAATTTTCTGTTGGGCGAGTTATACGCAAAGGCGATTTTGGCGATGCGGCAACCCGTCGAGCTGATCGGGATGCACGGACAGACGATCTATCACGAGGGCGGCAAGCATTCTCTGCAAATCGGCGAAGCCGCCGTCGTCGCCGAGCGTACCGGGGTCGACGTGATCTCGCATTTCCGCGAGGCCGATATCGCGGCCGGCGGACAAGGCGCACCGCTGGTTCCCTTCGTCGACTACCTGCTTTTCCGGCATCCTCGAAAGAACCGTGTCGCGCTCAACATCGGAGGCATAGCGAATATTAGCGTGATCCCCGCGGCTGCAAAGAGCACCGAGGTACTCGCTTTCGACACGGGGCCCGGCAATATGGTGATCGACGCGCTGGTCGCGCACATGACCGGCGGCAAGGAGACGTTCGACCGCGACGGCCGCATCGCGCGGTCGGGCAAGGTTCACGAACAATTGCTTCGAAGGCTCCTGCGCCATGCTTACTTCAAACGCAAACCTCCGAAGAGTTGCGGACGCGAAGAATTTGGGCGCGAGTTTGCCGGCGAGTTGATCGCGACGGGCCTTGCGCTGCCGGATCTGATCGCGACGGCGACTGAGCTGACGGCCCAGTCCATCGCCGCCGCGATTCAGGCCGACGAGGTTATCGCATCGGGCGGTGGTGTTCACAACGGTTGGCTGATGGAGCGATTGCACGCGCTTCTCCCGATGCGAACCAGCGCCGAGTTCGGCATCGACCCCGATGCCAAGGAAGCCATCGCCTTCGCGGTGCTGGCGTACGAATCCGCGCGGCGCAGGCCGGCGAATCTTCCTTCCGCGACCGGGGCAGGGCATCCGGTTGTCCTCGGAAAGCGCAGTTATTCAAGCGTCTCCCGCTCTTCGTCCTCCTGAGCTTGATAATCCAGCTGCTTCACGCGCTCAGCCGGATCGTTGGACAACTCTTGGTTTTCCAGATCCTGTGGAACGACCGGCGGAGGCGGCTGCTTCTTCTTCAAATCGTCGAGCAAGTTGCGAATGTACTTCTTCATGCCCGAAGGTTCGCATGTCCCCGTTAATGCGCCGGCGACTTCAAAGCGGCATCCGCTTGAAACCGCGGGAAATAGAATTCCAAGAAATGGTGTTACGTTAAATCCGCGCGGCGCCCGGTTACTTCGGAACCAGTTCCGACCAGCTCTGGCTGACCGGGTAGACCACGCCGTTGGGATCGAGGGTGTGATCGTTGGTCTGGATGAGCGTGCTTCCATCCGAGGACATCCACTGGTGGTTATATTCGCTGCTGGCCTCGATGGTCTGGCCGGTGTTGGGATTGATGAAGTCCTGCCGGTCAAGAGAGTGCAGCGCGGTGGCGTGAGCCGACGCGTCGATGGCCGCCTGCTGGTTGCGGTCGGTGGCCAACGCCCGATCGGTTTGCGCCTTCCTGGCGGCGTCCTGAGCCCGGCTATTCGCCAAGAGACGATCATTGGCATCCTTACCGTTCTTCAAGATCTGCTGAAACTGCGCACTTTGAGCGGCCTGGGCCTGCTGAAACGCCGCCTGCTGGTCGTTTGACAAGCGGGCCTGCCAGGTGGAATTGGCCTGGACAGAGCCGGACAGGGCCGTGAACTGCGGCAGCGCCATCAGTTCGTCGAGACGGCCTTGGGGAGCGCGGATGATTACGATTCCCCGGGAGGTGCAGTTGCGTTGCTGGTAAGCGGGCACGTAATACAGGGCGGGCATGGTGGATTCGTTACAATCGATCACGGCGGAAATCATTTCCTCCACCGGTTGCCCATCGCGAACATATTCAACGCGCACGCGGGCGCCATCCTTGGTCAGCTTCTGGGGCTTGGAGTTGTACTGCCTGGCCATCTGGGCGTTCTGCTGCTGTGCTTTCTCGAGTTGATCTTTCAGCGAGGCCTGGCCTTGAGCCGGCAGGGGCAGGACGGCGGCGACCTTGGCATTGGGACGCAGGTTCGGAACTGCGATGTTGACCAGGAACTTGGCCGCCGACTCGATATCGACGGCAGGGCAGTGCGACAGCTCCATGGTTTTCTGCATTTGGACGTTTCCGGACCAGGTCCATGCCACGCCGGGCATCATTGTCACGGCGGTGAGGCCGTCCGGGCTTTGCACCGTGTACTTCATCTGAGGGCCGACGGAGTGACATCCGGGCTCGCGGGCGATGGCGCCGGCAAATTTCCAATCCGCGGGAATTTCAAGCGTGTACGCGGTCATCTGATACACGGGATCAGTGATCTCGACCTTGCGCGTGCTAGACCACGTAATTTTGGAGTGATTTGCCGCGGGCTTGGCAGGAGCGGCCGCGGGAGCAGCGGCCTGGATCGCCTGAACTTTCGTGTCGTATTCCTGGGCGGTGATGACTCCGGTGTCGCGCAGATCCTTGAGAGCCGAGAGCTTGGCCTGGTCGGCCGAGCTAATGGTTTTCTGCTGGCCGCAGGAGATGCCTGCTCCGATCAACGCGACCAGTCCGAGGCGGCCCATCACCGCGATTTTGTGCTTCATAATGTCGTTACTGTAGCACGATCGTGGCCTTGGGGCAGCGCGCCGTGAGCTCCTGTTGCAGGCGCGCGATGTCGCTCTCTGCGTCCGGGGGAATGAGGACGCTTTGCTGGATGTGCATGATCGGGTTTCCTCCATATGCGGCGGGCACGGTCTTCTCAAAGCGAAACAGCAGGCTGCGCGGTTCGCGCGGATCAATCGTCGCCGACATCAGGTAGATATTGAGCGTGAGCCAGTTGGTATAGACGCCGTCGCAGAAGACTCCGTCATGACCGAAGTAGACTTCCGGGGCGGCCTTGAGTAGGGCGGCGTGCTGCTTGTCGGGCGCGCGCCGGCTGTCGCGGACGCTCAACTCCACGAGGGCGAAAAGGAGGCCGCAACAGAGCAGGATGTAGAGAGCCTTCTCTAGCGGGGAGCCTGGGGAGAAAACGAACACCCCGGCGGCGATGACCGCGAAGGTCCACGCCAGCTTGCGCCAATCGCGCCCCATGATGAATGCGGGGGGCGTGGCCTTGGTGCGTTCGACCTGAGCGTCGACCCACTGCTTCCACTGCGCGGGGGTAAATTGCCAGTGGACCCACGGGTTGAGCTCGAGGGCGGTGAGCGAACGATCGAAATTCCGCGTGGTGACATACATCACTGGCAAGAGAACGACGGCGAGGAGGAGCGCGATGGCGCCGATCGCCAATGGGGCGTACCGCGCGTCGCCGGGAATCGCGATCGCCAGAGCGCCCAGGCAGGCTAGCAGGATTGCGAAAAACTTCGCCAGTTTGTAGAACTTCTTCCGATGGACGTGGACCAGCTTCGCGGACGGCGGCAGCACCGTGGCCAGCTTCCCGGCTGGGGGCGTCGACACGGCTTGGATAATAAAGATCATCGAGAGAGCGCTGAACACGATGACAGCCGCCATGGTGCCGCCCATTACGGTTGGAGATCGATTGATGGTGAAGTTGACTGCGGCTACGATGATGCCGATCATCGCCGCGATGGCCAACAGCACCACTGCCGCGGAACGCAGAGTCGAGCGAGTGGAATAAAGTGGATTGTGACGCCATGCTGTCCATGCGCCTATCACGGAGAGAATCGCGAAAAGCGCAGGGATCATCTCTGGTTTTCCGGCCGGCTACTTCAACAGCTCCGCGACCTTGGCGACACCGGCTTTGGCGCAGGCGTCATCCTGTTCCTGGCTTGAGCCGGAGCTACCGACGCCGCCGATGACCTCATTCCCCACCTGGATCGGAACGCCGCCGCCGAGTGCAAGGATGTCGGCCACGTCGCGCTGTGCGGCGTTGGCCGGATCGGCGGTGCGCTTCTGAAACTCCAGCGTGGTGGTGCGGAACATACGCGCGGTGAAAGCCTTGCGGCGCGCCATCTCGGCCGTTTGCGAGGAGGCGTTTTCGTCGCGCAGGATCACCATGACCTGGCCGGCTCGATCCACCACCGCCACCGAGGTGCTGAAGCCCTTCGTCTTGCACGCCGCGAGCGCCGCTTCCGCGATGGTCTTCGCCATCGGCAGCGACAAATTGCGCTGCGTTACCAGGCCCTGTCCCGCCGCGATCGCGGCCATGACCATCCCCAGAACAGCTTTCCGCAGGTGCGACATGATGCTCTCCTCGCCGGTTGCAATTATATCGTCGGGCGGATAGCACCGGAGGCCGGGTACGATAGAGGCGCCGCTGCAACGTGTAGGCGTTCCTCGACAAGGTGGGGTGGTCACATTCCGACTCTTCGGGACCTCTCTGGCTAAAACTCTGGCTAAAACGCGTTCACCCCTTTGTACAGGTCGCCGACCATCCGGCCCAACCGGGTTGATCGTCGTCGCCAAACATGCTAAGGTGCTAGTACTAAGTTGCTTATGGTGCTTCGTTATAGAGTCGTTCTCCTGGCCGGGCTGTCTATTTACTGGGTTGGCGGGATTCGAGCTCAGGGAACCAACGGCTTTAGAGGAATCCAACCGCAACCTTGCGAAGTCCAGGTTCAGGGTGGAGGCAAGTGCGGCAGCTACGAGGTTTTCGAAAACCGGACTACCAAAACCGGCAGGAAGCTCAGTCTGAATATCCTGGTTATACCTGCGGTCAGCGCCACGCCAGCGCCTGATCCAGTGTTCTGGCTGGAGGGCGGACCCGGCGGGGCAGCGACGCAAGCGGCGGGACCAGTCAGCCAGAACTATTTGCGGGGACTGCGCAACGATCACGACCTGGTGTTTGTGGACCAGAGAGGCACGGGCAGATCGAGCCCGCTCAAGTGCGACGACATTGGAGAGACTCCAGCGAATCTCGACCATTACTTCGGAAAGCTGTTCCCGCTCGATCTAATCCGAGCGTGCCGGGAAAAGCTCGAGAAGGTGGCTGACTTGAAGCTGTATACGACCCCGATCGCCATGGACGATCTGGAAGAGGTACGCGATGCACTTGGGTATAAGCAGATCAACCTCGCCGCCGCTTCGTACGGGACGCTAGCGGCGCAGGTGTACATCCGGAAGTATCCGGACCGAGTCCGTTCAGCCTTTCTGGTAGGTGTGGTTACGCCAGGATTCAAGTTGCCTCTGCCGTTTGCCAGCGCCGCGCAAAACGCATTGGACCTTTTGTTTCAGGATTGTGCCGCCGATTCCGATTGCCGCCGCGCATTCCCGAATCTGAGAGATGAGTTCTATGCGGTCCTGGCGAGGTTCGATCGAGGTCCTCTGGAAGTCAAGATCGTCGACCCTGCCACGAAACGGGAACGGCCGATTATCCTCGAACGCGAGAACTACGTGGAGCACATTCGCGCGTTGCTCTACTCGACGACCTCGGCACGATTCGTGCCGTTGGTGGTTCACCGAGCCTTCTCGAACGATTTTGTTCCTTTCGGGGTGATGGCTCTACGGATCAACCTGGGCGGGCCGTCGACATCGCGCGGGTTGTATTTTTCGACGACGTGCGCCGAATCGATCCCATCCATAACCGACAAGGAAATCTTCGACTCGACGCGCGGGACCTTTTTGGGAGATCGAAGGGTGCGGGCCCACATCGCCGCGTGCGGCGAATGGCCGAGGGGTGTTGTGCCTGGGAACTTCATCGATCCGGTGATGGGGAAAACCCCTGTCCTTATGTTCTCCGGCGAGGCAGACGGTTCGACTCCACCATGGATTGCGACGGACGCGATAAAGCTATGGCCAAATGGCCGTCAGATCATTGCCCGGCATACAGGGCATCAAATCGATGGCCCCTGTACGTGGGATCTGATGTCGAGCTTCTTCAGGACAGGTTCCGTTGGGCAGATTGACAGCTCTTGTATCGAAACAGCTCATCGTCCGCCTTTCGCCACCGAGCTTACACAATGAGAATGGATCGTGCGCACAAATGGCTCTACTTAGGCAGAGCGCGTGCGTACTTGACGATCGCGTCGGCGACTTGGCGGGGTTGCTCCACGATGACGGCGTGGGCGGCGTGGGGGATGATCACCACGGAGACGCGGCGCGCACCGAACTCGGTCACCAGTTCGTTCGAACTCGATTTGGGGCGGTACGGGTCGCTGGCGCCTTGAATATCCAGAATCGGGGCGTTGCCCGCCGCCCAATATTCCTGCTGCGGAGTGGCGTCGCGAGCGATCATCTCGACCGCACGCACGTCCGTGTGGAAGCCGGTCAGCCACGGCTTCGGATCGTTACCGGGGGCGAAGAACACGAGCTTGAGATGCTTCAGGCGCTCGGCCTCGGGCTGGGTGGGGTCGGTGGCGATGCTGACGGACTTCTGAACCTCCGGGTTGGGCTGCTTTTGGGCGGCTCCGATCAAGATGACGGCTCGCACCAAGTCAGGGAAATCCACGGACGTCATCTTGGCGACGAAGTGTCCGAAGGCATGGCCGGCAAGGATGGCGGGTCCGGAATTCTCGTGCTGAATCACGGCCGCGACATCGCGTGCGAAATCGTGCAGCGTGAGATTCTGCATCGGCCCAACGCTGCTGCCATAGCCGCGCGGCTGGGGACGCAGAACGCGGAAGCCGGCGGCGGCGATCCGCTCGGCCGCTGGATCGAATTCTTCCGAGTCGCGACCGAGTGACGGCAGCAGGATGATCACGGGGCCGCGCCCTTCGGAAATTACTTCGATGGCGACGTCATCGCGGTGAATCACTTCGCGCGTTCGTGGCTGGGCGTTGGCGGCTGCGAGCGCCAGAACGAAAAGCAACAGCATTTGGCTCGGAGTTTATCATAAGGATCAAGATGGCTACCATGAATTCCGTACGAACCCTGGCGCTGGCCGCGTCGGCGCTGACCGCATTCGCGCAGCAACGCACGCCCTCCACCCGCGAGTTCTTCTATGTCGGGGGCAAGTACACCAACGACGTGATGGCGGGACAAATGTACGTGGAGGTGCTGCGGCCGGCTCGCGTCACTCGCAAGTATCCGATGGTGTTCATCCACGGCGCATCGCAGACCGCCACGAATTGGATTGAGACTCCGGACGGCCGGCCCGGTTGGGCGGACTACTTTCTGGGGCAGGGATACGTGGTGTATCTGGTCGATCAACCCGCGCGCGGGCGTTCGGCGTGGCATCCTTCGACAAACGGTCCGTTGCAGATCCTCTCAGCCCCCGACATCGAACGGCGATTTACTGCCTCGGAAATCGGCGGCACGTGGCCGCAAGCGAAGAAGCACACGCAATGGCCCAGCGACAGCCCCAACAAAGGCCGCCGGGGCGATCCTGTTTTCGATGCCTTCTACGCGACGCAAGTGGAGAGCCTCGCGAGCGCCGTCGAGACACAGACGCTGGTGCAGGCCGCTGGATCGGCTCTGCTCGACAAGATCGGACCCGCGATCGTGGTCACCCATTCGCAATCCGGACCCTTCGGTTGGTTGCTGGCCGACAGCCGCCCGAAGGCGGTCAAAGGCATCGTCGCGATTGAGCCCACGGGGCCGCCTTTTCAGAATTCCGTGACCAATGAAGACGCCGCTCGGCCGTGGGGCATCGCGGACATTCCGCTGACTTACGATCCGCCCGCGAAAGGCGCGAGCGATCTCGCGAAGGTGCGCGAAGCGAAGCCTGACGCTCCGGATCTGACGGCTTGCTGGAAGCAGGCGGATCCGCCGCGCCGGCTCGTGCATTTGCAGGGCATCCCGATTCTGGTGGTGACCACGGAGTCCTCCTATCATGCGGTGTTCGATCATTGCACCGCGAAGTATCTGACCCAAGCCGGCGTCAAGAACACGTTCGCACGCCTGGAAGAGCAGGGGATTCACGGCAACGGGCACATGGTGATGCTCGAAAAGAACAGCCTGCAGGTGGCGGAGTTCCTGCAAAAGTGGATCGCGGCGAACATCCGGTGAGACAAGCGCGGGACAGAAAGCGATACACTTTTTTCGAAGGAGCTGCCATGACGGAAGAACAGAAGAACCAACAGGGGGACGAGATTCAGGCCGGCGAGATCGGCCGGCGGGACTTTGTGGGACTCTCGGTGGCTGCCGCGGGTCTTGCCACGACTGGCTCGGCGATGGCCGCGGGGCTCGAGGTCGTCGAAAAAACTGTCGACATCAAGACTCCGGATGGAACCTGCGACGCTGCGTTCCTTCATCCGAAGAGCGGCTCGCATCCGGGCGTGCTGATCTGGACCGACGCGTTCGGCTTGCGGCCGTCGATGCGCGAGATCGGCAGGCGCATTGCCGCGGAAGGATATTCGGTGCTGGTGCCGAATCCCTTTTATCGCGTGGCGAAGAATCCCTTCACGGATGCATCCACCTTCAACTTCACCACCGATCGACCGAAAATCACTCCGCTGATGGCGTCGGTAAACGCAGCCGGTAATGCTGAGAAGGATGCCGTGGCGTACGTGGCATTCCTCGACTCGCAGAAGGAAGTGAACAAGGCCAAGAAGATCGGGACCCAGGGTTACTGCATGGGCGGGCCGCTGGTGATGAGGACGGCCGCGACCTTGCCGAATCGCATTGGCGCGGGCGGGTCCTTCCACGGCGGCGGCCTGGTGACCGCGAATCCCGATAGCCCGCATTTGCTTGCGCCGAAAATCAAGGCTCGTATGTATTTGGGCATCGCCGCCAATGACGACATGAGCCAGCCGGATGCAAAAGACAAGCTGAAGGCGGCGTTCGCGGCCGCGAAGGTTCCGGCTGAAATCGAAGTGTATGGATCCCAGCACGGGTGGTGCGTGCCGGACATGCCCATGCAAAACAGCGCTCCGATTTATAACAAGGTTGACGCCGAGAAGGCTTGGGGCAAGCTGGTGGCGTTGTACAAGGCGGCGCTGGCGTAAGACCGGCCTCCAGATTTTGAAACATGAGGAGGATGTAGCTCTCTTTGAGTGGGACCCGACACACGAACAACCAAGCCAGACCACGGAAACACGGCAGCTTACCAAAACGTTCGAGTGTACATGGGCGTGCACGTCGCATTCCCGTGATATTCTACAAAGCGCGTGGGGTACAATAAGCCGGATTCCAAATGGGTTGCAAAAGAATGCCCTAAGTGCGGGGCGCCCGCAGTTTCACATGAATTGATTTTCAGCAGACCCCGGCCACCCTCCCAGCAGGAGGACACGCGAGAGGAAATCGAAGGCGAGACGTTCATACACCCCGATGGACGCGAATGTACCAGATGGTACGTCCACGAGCACGATTACTCTATTCCGGCGCAGGAAGATGGCTTACGAGGAAATAGATGTGAGTGCGGGGCGTTTCAATCGCTCGGCCTCCCGCGGACACCTACGCGTATCGACTGAGCCTATCGCAAAAAGTGCTCGTTACGGTTGCGTTGGATGGTTTCCCGCAGGGCGGTAGCGCTGGTTGAGGCATTCACGAGCGAATCTACCGTAGTGCGCCGCGTGCGATCGGGGCAAGTGGCGGTTCGAAACGTTTGGCCGCCTTACCTGCCGAGGAATTTCTCGATTGTTTCCGCAGCGCTTTGCGCGTACAGCAGGTTGCGGCGCACGCCCTCCAGATCTCCAATCATCAGCGACGAACGCGCCGCCTCAAGCTGGTCATCCAGCCTTGATTGCGCCTCGCGGATATCGGCGCGAAGCATAATGCCCTGGCGGGATTGTTGCTGTTCGAAGGCTTTCAGGCCCGAACGCGCGGCGTTGGCGCGAGTTGCTAGTGCCGTGTACTGGTCGCGCAGTTCCGCGGATTCTGCGTTCGCAGCCACCGCCGCGTTCGCGGGTGCAGTGGGCCTTGCGACGGACGACGCTGGCGCAGCCGCTGGGTCGGCGACGACCTCTGTAGGGGAAGCAGCCGCAAATGACGGAATCTTCAGATCGATTTCCGCTATGTCTCGCCCTGCCTTGGCAGCCTTGTCGCGCAGTTCGTCCGGGCCGGGCATCCCTTCATAACCGGTCAGCACCATTGCCTTACATTGATTCACGTTTGCCTTACGGGTGTAGCCTTGCAGTTGCTTGTCACCAGAGCCGTTGGGAGCAAGAAGCGCCTGTACCTGGGCGATTGTAAATCGGCAGTACAGTTCGACGCGCTCTTGAACCGACGAAGCGTTCAGCATGCCTTCGACGGCTGCGATCAAATCGAAATCGTACTGGCGCTGCTTCGCAAGTCTCTGGACTTCCTCCGGACTCAGCGCCTGATGGGTTTCCTTTGGAATCGCATCCGACTCCTGGATGTGCGCGCCCTTCGGCTCGCGTGAGGGGCTAGTTGCGTCGACTGGCCGTGGAGTTTCCCGAGTGGATTGCACACCCTGCCCTCTAGAAAACATCGAGACCGCAATTCCGGACACAGCGATTAGCAAAACACCTGCCGTGACCAGCCATCCAAGCCGTTCGGAGGGGGCAGACATCGAGCGAGTGCGCGAATTATAAACGCCTTGCCTCATACCTCCGCAGCGAGCGCAGAACACCCCGGTATTGGTGTTGCCACATGCGCATGACCATTTAGAGGCTTTCATTTCAATTCATCAACGTGAACAGGTACGCGCGACAGTCGAGCTGATCAAACAGCATAAACAAGTCCTCTGCTTGCCCCTTCGCATGTTTGGTGGGCCCGACAGAACTCGAATCTGTGACCTCCTGCGTGTCAAGCAGGCGC
>Ga0070733_10002723_pt1 | contig 12346 bp, 9 predicted proteins | sample Coa_R1_9_FD_66450 | JGI IMG/M metagenome (GOLD analysis project Ga0070733, IMG submission 66450) | Surface soil microbial communities from Centralia Pennsylvania, which are recovering from an underground coalmine fire - Coalmine... | ecosystem: Environmental > Terrestrial > Soil > Unclassified ... | reverse complement strand
AGGGGAGAGTCATGGAGGAGCAGGCAGATATTCGAACGGTAGTGCGTGAAGTCATAGAAGAGTTCTTCAAGGGCGATCACGCGGAGGAGCGCAAGCAGAGGGAGAGTTTGGAGCAGCGCGTAAATGAACTGGTGACGGAGAACCAGAAGGCGCGGGCGACGGCGGAGGAGGCGGACCGGAGCGCGGCGGTACGAGCGGAATTGCAGAAGCTTGGGGTCGCGAAACTCGATCTGGCGTACAGAGCGATTAAGGATGAGATCCACCGGAGCGAGGACGGGAAGCTGGTGGCTCAGGGTGGGGCGGAGATGCGCGACTACGTGATGCAGTTCGTGAACGAGAATCCGGAACTGCTGCCGGCACGACTGACCGGCGGCTCCGGTGCAAGCGCGGGCCAGCGCAATATGCAAAGTGAACTGCGAGTGGACTTAGACAGGATCCGGCCAGGGATGGACCCGGGGGAGTTGGAGAGAGTACGGCAAGAGATTGCGAGAGTAGCGTCGCAGACGCTGCGGGGATTGTGAGAGAGGAGAACAAATGCCAATTATTACTTCAGCAAATGTAGCGAATGCGATTGTGAAACTGGTGGCGGCGGACGCGCTGCCGGCATTGATGGGGAACCTAGTCATGGGGAACCTGGTCAATCGCGACTACGAACCGACGCTGGCGCAAGCCGGCGACACCGTGAACGTGCCAATTCCGCCAACGCTGGTGGCGAACAACATCGCCGAAGGCGGAACGGTGCAGACGCAGAATCCGAACCTCGGGAATGCGGCGATTGTTCTGAATACGCACGCAGAGGCGACGTTTCAAATTCCGGACGTCACCAAAGTGCTGGCGGTACCCGACCTATTGAAGCTGTACATGCAGCCGGCGGTGGTCGCGCTGGCGGAGCGGATCGAAAGCGATCTGCTATCGATCTATCCTCAATTCACCTCGAATACGCCGGTGGGGACGGGGGGGAGTTCGCTCACCGAGGCGACGGTGGACGCGGCTGAAACGGCGTTGTTTGCGGCGAAGGTGCCGGCGAGCGCGTCGAAGTACCTGGTGGTGGGTGCCTCCACTTACTCCGACTTGCGCCAGATTCCGCGGTTCAGCGAGTTCAACACCGCGGGCGAAGCCGGGTTGCGGGCCCTGGTGGACGGCGCTGTAGGCAAGATGAAGGACTTCTACATTTTCCGGTCACAGTTCGTGGCGATGACGGGAAGCGGTCCGGCGACAACCCACAACCTGGCATTTTCGCGTGACGCCATCGGCTTGGTGGTGCGGCGGCTGCCGCAGCCGTTGCCGGGTACGGGAGCGATCGCGGAGTATGCGGAGTTGGGAAGCTTTGGGATGCGGGTGACGATGAGCTACCAGCCGAACACGCTGGCGCAGCAGTTCACCGTGGACGTCCTGTATGGCACCGGAGTTCTACGGAGCAGCTTCGCGGTGCAAGTGAACAGTTAGGCACGCGCCAGGGGGGCGAATCCGAGGACAGCGTCAGAGTGATTCGCCCCACGTGGGGTTGCGGCGTGAAACAGGTAAGAGCGAAGGAAACTATGGCCCTGCTGACGGACGGCAATCCAAACGATACGGAAGCGCTGCGAATATATGAGACGGCAATCCTGAGCGTGGCGAATGTGGAGATGATCGATCTCGACGCGAAGCTCGGTTTGGCGACGGAAGAGATTTCCGAAGATGTGCTCGATATTTTGCTGGATCATACGCGGGCTTACGATCCGCAGTCGAGCGTTCGCCGGAGAATCGGAGTGTCGGACGTGGTGGTGACGCCGCAACTGAAGCGCTGGCAAGCCGCGCACACGCTCGAGATCGTCTATCGGGACGCATTCAATAATCAGTTAAACGACCGGTACAAACCGAAGTGGGATGAGTATCGCGCATTGTCCCGGGACGCGAGAGAACAAACGGAACGTTTTGGGATTGGGCTGGTGTTGAATCCGGTGCCGAAACCGGCCACGCCGATTTTGAGCGTGGTTCCGGGGACAACTGCGGCGACGACGTACTACGTGCAGGTCAGCTGGGTTACGGCGACCGCGCAGGAGGGGAGTCCGAGCGACGAGACGGCTTTCGAAACGGCGGCGGGAAGCCAACTGGTGACGCAAGCGGTGCAACCGCCGGCCATCGCGACGGGTTGGAACGTGTATATCGGGCTAACGGATTCGACAGTGACGCTGCAGAACAGCACGCCGATTCCGGTGGGACAGACCTTTACGCTGCCTTCGTCGGGTCTTGTGAACGGGCAGCCGCCTGGAAACGGGCAGATGCCGGACGTTTATGTGACCGGCGGGCGAATGCTGAGGCGAGGCTGAGACGATGGCGCAAACCGCGAGCATCACGGCGCAAAAGGTAATCAAGTTCTTGACGGCGACAGACACGGGACTCGGCCCGGTGGTGGCGAATCTGGCAACCAATGCAGGTGTGGACCTGGCCGCGATTCCGCCGGAGAATGTGATTCACCAGAACGTGCCCATCGCGCTGGCGGAGCGGAGCCAAGCGGTGAAATATCCAGTGGTGAACGTTTATTCGGATCGTGTCCAAAACTTGTTGATCGAAAAATTCCGCACGTTTTCCGGGAAGGTTCGAACCGTGGCGGAAGTGCGGGTGTCGCAGGACCGAATCGAGGGGCTGGAAGAACAGGTGCGGCTGTATGTGGACGCGGTGACGCAAGTTTTAGACGGAAACCGGGGAAGCTGGGGACAAGGAATGTTCTTCACCGGGGGCTACGAAGTGAAGTTCGATCCGATCCAGCACGGCGGAAGAAATTTTCTGCAATTGGCCAAGGTGATTTTCGAAGTGGACTTATCGAGCTGAAGGGCAGGGACGCATGTCATGTTACATATCGTCGAACAATAACCGATTCTACGTTGCTCTGGAGTCTACTTACGGCAACGTGCCGGCGATCACCGGCGCGAACCGGATTCCGGGAGTGAGGCTGGCCGCCACGCAAGTTTCCGAACAGACTTCGAGACGAGACAAGACGGGAAGCCGGACGTTTGTGGGATTGCCGAACCAGATCCGGAAGAAAACGAGCTATCAACTCGACACGTTCATGACGGAGTGGACGAATCGAACGGCGCCCCCGAGTCACGGGCCGCTATTCCAGGCGGCGATGGGCGGGACTCCGATACTTTTCAATGGTGGGACCGTGGCATCGACCAACGGGGGAACCGGCATCACATTCTCAGCGCCACATGGGTTGAGCCCGGGACAAGGTGTGAGTTATGGGGGCGAGATCCGGTTTGTGGCGGCGATTCAGAATGCCACGGCGGTGTTTGTGAATGCGCCATTTACCGGGGGCGTGGTGGCGGGGGCAAGCCTGGGCGCGACGATTACGTTTCCGCTGGCGAACGATCTGGCGGGGGTCAGCATTTTCGATTACTGGGATCCGAATACGGCCGTGCAGCGGATTTTGGACGGGGCCGCAGTGGAGACGATGAGAGTCAAGGTCAACGGCGATTTTCAAGAGTTTCTATTTTCGGGACCATCCAGAGATCTGCTCGACAGCGCAAGTTTCACAAGCGGGGAAGGCGGATTGACGCAATACCCGACGGAGCCATCGAGCGTGGGGTTCGATTACACGATCGTGCCGGGGCATCTGGGCCAAGTGTGGATGGGAGCGACGCCGACCGAGTTCTTCACGCTGACGGCCGCGGAATTGAGGCTCGACAACAATGTGGACCTGCGGGTGCGCGAGTTTGGCAGCGACTTCGCGCAGTGCATCGCGGCGGGACGCAGGTCGGTGCGGCTGAGCTTCAGCATTTTCGAGCAGGTGGATGCGGGGACGGCGGGGTTATACCAAGCGGCGAGGCAGAGATCGCCCATCGGCGTGATGCTGCAACTGGGCGAGCAGAACGGGCAGTTGTTCGGAGCGTACATGCCGGCGATGGTGCCGGAGGTGCCGGAGTTTGACGATCAGGAGACGCGGCTGCAATGGAAGTTTCAGAACAGCCGGGCGCAGGGGACGGTCAATGACGAGTTGTATGTCGCGTTCGGGTAAGGGCTACAAAAGCGTGGCCTGGTTTGAGGCCGAAGCCATGCCTGGCGTGCGGTATGCGGTCGCGCACATATCGTTAGGGAGGCGGATCGAGTTGGCGCGGCGCATCCGCGAGATCGGGCGGAAGCTGGAATTTCTCGAAGCGGGGAGCGACGTACGGGAAAAGCTAGAAGCCGCGGTGGTGGCAGCCGAGATCGATCGCGCGTATTTGGAATGGGGATTGAGCGGCATGGAAGGCTTGACGATCGACGGCGAGACGGCGACGCCAGGAACTCTGATCGACAAGGGCCCGATGGAACTGGCGGCGGAGATTTTGGTTCGCGTGAAAGCCGAGTGCGGTATGACGGACGACGAACGAAAAAACTGGCAGTCGCATTCCATTTTTTCAGCGGGAGCCAAGCCGGGTGGAAATGCGAGCAGTGCAGACGGCAGGGATTAGAAGCAAAGCGGCGGTGCGGATGGCTGCCCGAGGAGGGGCGCGATCCGCGAAAGCTGGTGTGGGCTCGGGGGGGAGCATCGGCAGAAGAGTGCCCGAACTCCCTGGTGACTCCGCAGAGCGTGGAATGGATCGAGAAATTTCACCTGTGGAAGATGTCCGGAGGCGGAGGGCTGATGGGGCTGGCGGCGAAAGAGGCAGACGCGTTCTTGATGTTGGAGAAAGAGTGGCGGGAGTCGGGCAATGGCGTCCAACAATCCATCCGATAGTGTGACGAGCCTTTTGCGCGCATCGAGCGGCGGGGGGCAGCTCACGAGCGTCGGCGAACAGTTGCAGGCACTGCAGGCGATCAACGAGGCGCTGATGCAGCAAAGCGCAGCGGCGGTGGCCGATGCGAGTACCGGTGGGTCGGGTACAGGCTCGACGGCGAGCTCGGTGCTGGGCACGATCGGTGGCGTGCTGGGCGGGGGACTAGGCGGTGGACTGGGCCTGAGTTCGATGATCTCAGGGCTAGCGGGCCTGTTTGGCGGAGGCGACAGCGCGAGCACGCCGGCGCTGACACCCTATATTCAGCCGTTGCCGATCCAACTGGACGCGGGTTTCAGCGACGCGAATGGAGGCTCGGCATTTGGGGTAGACACTGGGCAGGGAGGGACGCCGAGAGCGATGACAGGCGGCGGGGCTCCGGCGCAAGTCACCATTCAGGTGCAGGCGCTCGATAGTCAATCTTTCCTCGATCACAGCAACGACATTGCGATGGCGGTTCGGCAAGCGATGCTCGAGACAACGGTCCTGAACGACGTGATTCGGAGCGTGTAGCGTGGCAAACTTTCCGGCGCTCAAAACGGGGGTGGTGGCGCAGTATCCTTCGGACCGGACGCGACGGTTCTCGACGCAAGTGCTGCGATTCCTCGACGGAAGCGAGCAAAGATTCCCCGGCTATGGAGCGCCTTTGCGGAGGTGGACGATCAAGCTGGATCTGCTGGACGAAGCGGAGCTGGTGAACCTGCAACAGTTCTTCGAAGAGCAGGAGGGACGCAGCGGGGTGTTTTCTTTCACGGACCCCTGGGATGGAACGGTGTACGCGAGCTGCAGCTTCGACACTGACGAGCTGGCGCTTGAATTCAGGGACATCGCGCGGGGGAGAACCTCGGTGGCGGTGAAGGAGAACCGGACCTAGAATGCTTGTATTTCCGCAGATCGTGACGGGCGGCTCGGCGCTGTATCCTGTGACGCGGCACGCGGTTCAAAGAACGGCGGTGAACACGCTGGGCGACGGGCGGACGGATGTATTTGCCGATCCGAACGCGGCGATGGCAGCGTGGGAGCTACGCGCGATGGGGCTGACGCTGGCCGAATGGAGCGCAATCGAGGCGCTATTTCAGGCGACCTCAGGAATGTGGCAGACGTTCACTTTTCTCGATCCATCCGGAAACCTGCTGGCGCAGAGTGAGACTTTTAGCGCGACTGCGTGGACGAACGGAGCGCTGATCCAGTTGACTCCGGGCATCGCCGATCCGCTCGGGACGACGCGGGCGACACAGGTTGTCAATGCGGGGCAAACGGTGGAGTCGGTAGCCCAGACCTTGAACGTTCCTGGAAACTTTCAATACTGTCTGAGCATGTGGGCGCGGAGCGCCGGGGGATCGAGCGTGACGCTGGCCGTCGCGAATGTGACCAAAGTGGTTGCATTGGGGCCGCAGTGGCAGAGGGTGTTCGTGGCGGGAAATCCAGGCCAGCCGACGACGGCTCTGAGTTTTAGCGTGCAACTGGCGGCAGGAGCATCGGCGGACCTTTTCGGGGCGCAGGCGGAGGCGCAGTCGGAGCCCTCCGATTACAAGCAGACGGGAGTGCGAGGCGGCGTGTATTCCAAGGCGCGGTTTGCTTCGGACCAACTGACCGTAACGGCGCAGGGAACGGACGTCTACGACGCGGTGATTCGCATCGTAGACACGGAGAGCTAGACGCATGCCGACCATCGACCAATACAAAGAACAGGAAGCACCACCGACGCCGCTGTTTCTGTTCGACTGCGTGCTGAGCTCGGGCGTCACGGAGCGATGGAGCACGCACGCGGTCACCGTGGGCGGGAATGCGTATCTGGCACGCCTGCTGCAACACAATCTTTTCACGCTGCAGGCATCTTCCAACGAAGGGCTGGACGCCGCACAAAAGATCACGGTGACGCTTGCGAACGCGGATTCGCATTTCTCGCAAATCGAGCGGGAGACGGGATTCAAGGGCGCGCAAGTCAGCATCCAGTTTTTGTTTTACGATGTGGCGGCGGGTGCGGCGGCTTCCGAAGCGCGAACGATCTTTCGAGGAATCGGGAATCCGCCGGAGGAGATCACGGAAGCGGCGCTCCGGTTGACGTTCATGAACCGGCTGAACTTGCAGCGCATCATATTACCCGAAGTCCAGATCGAGCGCCGTTGTCCGTGGCTGTTCCCATCGAATGCGGCGCAGAGGCTGGAGGCGCTGACGGGAGGGAGCAAAGGAAAATACTCAGCTCTCCGCCGGTGCGGGTACTCACCGGATCAGAGCGGAGGGGTGGGCAACCTGAGCGGGTCCGCGCCCTACACCACCTGTGATTTCACCCGCGCTTCATGCACGGCGCGTGGAATGTTCGATACCGACCAGGCCAGCCATGTGACGCGCCGCTTCGGCGGCGTCGAATTCGTGCCGGCGCAGATTCAAGTCCGCAGCTTCGGCGAATCGGGAACCCATCTTTCGTCCTTGATCGACAATCAGGCGCGCTACAACGATTTTGTGCCGCTGGTCTACGGGACGGCGTGGTACAACCCGCCGATTGTGTTCGCGCGCAACGACGGCAACCTGACGCGGATGGAAGTGCTGCTGGGGATGGGCGAGATCGAGGGCGTCGTCAAGGTGGTGGTGAACGGCGTCGAGATTCCGGAAGGACAGACCGGCGCGAACATGACCGCTACGGGCTGGTTCAACGTGGTGAGTGCGGGGACGCTCACAGGGGCGTTCAATCTGGATTTCACGGATAGCGCCGGGAATCCGCTGGGCGATCCGTACGGGAGCATGGCGTTTATGAGCGTGGTGGTTCCGAACCAGCTCAGCGCGGGGCAGTCGCTGCCGAAAATAGACGTGCTGCTGACGGGGTTGAAGCTCGAACAGTTCGATGCGAACGGGGCATCGCTAGGAGAGTCGTTCACAAATAATCCGGCGTGGGTTCTGTTGGACGTGCTGCGGCGAAGCGGATGGCTGACGACGGAGATCGATTTACCGAGCTTCGCGGCGGCGGCGGCGTATTGCGGCGAGCTGATCCAGACCACGGATCTGTACGGAAATGCGACTTCGATTCCGCGATTCCAATGCAACCTGGTGTTGCAGAACCGGCGCAGCGCGGCCGAGGCCGTGAAAGGGATCCGAAACGGATCTTCGCTGATGCTGACCTACGGCAACGGGGGGTTGCTGAGGTTGCGGGTGGAGAACACGCTGGGGCTACAACAAGTCACGCAACCGGATGGAAGCAACAGCACGGCTACGCTGGACGGCGGCTGGCCGGCGTATGAGTTCAGCGACAGCTCAGCGGCGTTTTCGGGGATTCTGCGCAAGGCGAACGGCGATCCGAGCATCCGGTTGTGGGCGCGCAGCGGCGCGGACACGGCCAATCGCTTGACAGTCGAATTTCAGGATGAGTTTAACGAGTATCAGCAAGACAGCCTGGCGCTGGTGGATATGGATGATTCGCTGCTGACGTCGCGAGAAGTGACAGCGGCGTTTTCGGCGCTGGGCCTGCCGAATTTCGACCAGGCAACACGAATGCTGGAGTTGCAGCTCAGTAAGTCTCTTAGCGGATATACTCTGGTGGAATTCGAGACGACGGTGCGCGGGGTGGGACTGGCTCCGGGCGACTTGATCACCGTCACATATCTAAAGGAAGGACTCACGAGGCAACCGCTCCGGGTTGTGAATCTTGCGCCCGGAAAAAACTATCAGACGGTACTGGTGACGGCGCAATGGCACGACGATGCATGGTATACAACCGGAGGCGCCAACACGCTGGGCGTGCGACGGCCGGAGGGTGCGGAGATCGGTCTGCCGCGTCCGCTGGTGGGCAGTGTCATCGACGCGAACGGCATCGAGCAGTTCGGAATCACGGAGACAACGATTGAGAGCGCAGACGGCAGCTTCGGAGTAGATTTAACCGTTTCGTTCATGCCGCCAGCGATTCCAACGGCGACCAGCGCCGCGATACCGCTGCTGAGTCTTAGTCCGCAAATTGCGCCAACCGGAGGGACGCTCACCGGGGGCGGAATTCTGTATTACGCCATTACGGCACTAGATGGAAGCGGGACAGAGAGCGGACTGTCGTTCATCGTGCAGGCCAAAATTCCAAGCGGGACGAATACGAACGAGGTGACACTGACGGGGCTGAGCTTTTCACCGGGCACGGCGGCGTTTCAAGTGTATCGCGGCTTGAATCCAAGTCAACTGTTAAGGATTGCGTCGAATGTGGCCGCGGCCAGCACTTACACGGACGCGGGCGCGACGCCGCAGTTGGTGGGTCCGCCGGACGGCAACTACGACCACGCCAATTTCTACTGGAGATGGGAACTGCAACCGGAAGTGGCGGCGGGAATCGAGTCGGCGACGACGATCGGCAACAGCACGCTGGGTATGCTGCCTGACGATTTTAAGGGTGCGACCGTGCGGATCACGCGAGGCACGGGGGCGCTGCAGGAGCGCGCGGTGGCCGGGAACAACGGGACGACTCTTACAGTGACGCCTGCCTGGACTGTGACGCCGGATAACACGAGCTACTTCGTGGTAGCGGATTCGACCTGGAACTTTGGCGCGATCGGGACCGTGAGTCCAGTGCATGTTCAGGTTCCCAACCGGAGCGGGGAGACGGTCGAGATTTCGGGCCGCTCAGCCAACGTGCAGGACCAGGAGAGTCTGTACGAATTGAATCCGTTGACAAGTTGGCAGATCGGCGGCGCCGGATCGGGTGGGACCGACAGCGATGTGCCACCGCTGCCGGTGTTCGGATTGAATCCGGGCGGGCAGGGCACCATCGAATTGCTGGGGATTGCGTTTGCGACGCTCACGAACACGCACACCATTTCAGCGGGGACGCTGGCGCTATTCTACTGGGACGAACTCGGCAGCCCTTCCAGCGTCACACTGGGCAGCGCCATCAGCCCGACGGATACGGCGCTGACACTGACGGTGGCGAGTCCGGGGCAACTGGGCGCCTTGGTGCAGATCGAGAGCGAAGTAATGACAGTCATTGGCGTGCAGAACAGCGGATTGAATCTCACCGTCGCGCGCGCGTCGCACGGCAGCGCGGCAGCGGCGCACACGGCCGGGACTCTGGTCTACACTTTGCAGCGGGCGATCACGATTGTGCCGTTCGTCAAAGGATTCTTCGGGAGTCCCGCCAGCGGCAGCTACGTTCATTCGATGTTTTTGCCGGACGTGAGGATTGCGGCGGCGGAGTTTTACGCGACCAATGCGGTCGGCAACAGCCCGGTGAATGGCATGGCCTTCGGAGCGACGGTTGATCAAGGCTTGCGAACGCTTTCCGGAGGCCAGATTTCGATTCAGGTGGACGGCTACCTGGCGATCGAGACAGACGCGGCGCCACCCTTCGTGGTCGAGGACAGCCACGCGCCTCGAGACATTTTCGCGATCGTGCGGGAGGCTCCCAGCGGCGGTGCGATCCAGTTGCAATTGAGGCAGAACAGCACGATTTACTGCGCTCTGACGATCGCGGACGGGCAGACGATGTCGAACGTGATCGACGGATTCGGAATGCCGCCGCTGGCGGCGAGCGCGCAGATCAGCCTGGACGTGCTTGCGGTCCCTGGCGCGGCAAACACGTTGCCGGGTCGCGATCTGACGGTCACGATCCGGTTGTAAGACGAATATGGCGGAGACCATCGAGAAACTGCAGCCAGACCGGGACCTGCAGTGCTTCTTCTTCCAACCTTCCGCAGTAGCGGCATTGAGCAGTGTCACCCCGAACGGTTTAACGGTGTCGGGAACGTGGCGGCAGCAGTTCGATTGGGCGGTGATCGAATGGAACCGCGACAACGTGTACGAGCATCCAGCCTTTCGAACCCTGCCCGATGGGGATCTGAGCGGGCTGACGCTGACCTACGATGAGATCCGCACCAACTGCATTCCTTTGGATTCGGAGTTGTTCGCAACCGTCGATTGGCCGAGCCTGCGTGTGTGGGCCACGCCAGAGGGCGGCAGCGAGACGATCTACTATGTGCCGTTGACGACTCATGCAGCCGCGATTGCAGGAAGTTATCAGTGCGCCTACGCGGACTTCACGCTGTCGGGAAGTGCCGGCGGCGGAGACTACGTGGGATTGGCGTTTCTCTTCGAGCACTATACCTATCAGCTTTTAGGAACGGACACGCTTCAAAGCGCGGTGCAGGCGCTGACCGACAGCGTGAATGCATTTTCGACGCTGCTCAAGGCGACGGCGACCGGCGCGACCATACGCCTGTATTACACGGGTGGAGCGAGCATCGCCGGCAGCACGGCGGGCGCGAACGGGAACCGGTTCGGGGTGTACTCGTATTCGACGGGGGCGGAAACGTGGGACGCCCCGGCCAAGACGTTTGCGAACGGCACGTCGCCGACTCAGTGGCGAGTGACGCTCGATTTTAGTTCGCTGCAGGGAACGATCACGCCCGATTTATCGGGCACGCTCTCCACGGTGCCCACGAATCGGGTGCGCAAGATGCGGTGGACATACGCAGCGGACCTGCAAGCGGGCTTTTTCGCGCGGAGCGAGTTTCAAGTTGTCGTATCGAACTGGACCGTGACCGGAACGGATCGCGGGTATTCAGTGGCAGGACCGGGGAGCCGGCGCGTGGAAGACCACGAGGCGGCGGTGGTGTATCGCGGGCAGTGGACGGAATCGCGCGGAAACTATTCGGGTGGATCGATTCATTCGACCTCGACGCCGGGAGACTTGTTGAGTTGCACATATAGCGCGGTGCAGGTGCATACGTTGTATCTGGGATTGAGATACACAGCCAACGGGGCGACGATTGCGATCACGGTGGATGGCCAAGGCGCCGGCTCAGTCAATTTGCTGATGGCAGGCGAGGACGTGCTGTTCCGATATCCGGTGGGGCAGTATGGCGCGGGCACTCACACGGTCACAGTGACGCACGCCGGGGCCACCGGGACCGCCTTCTATTTCGATTTTCTGGAGTTAGTCTCGCCGACAATAGACCTCCCGGTGTTCGCAGACGAAGCGCAAATGACGCTTGCGACCGACTGGGACACGCTGCATTCAAGCTCCATCGCGCCAGAAAGGACGGCGTGGTTCCTTCAGTCGCTGGGTTTCAAGGGGCGAGCGAACCATTACGTTGGTGCGCTGTGGTTCTATGATCTGGTTCGCACCGGGCATCAGTATGCCTCGGGCACGGTGACATTCAGCGGCGCTCCGCAACCCAACGCCTTCGTCACGGTAACGCTGGGGCGGACCGGACAGCCGCCGTCGACTAATACCGTGTTGCAGAAGCTGATTCACGTGGGCGATACGGCGCAGACCATCGCAACCTCATTCGCCCAAGAATTGAACCGCGGATACACCGGCGTGTGGGCAAGCGCGGCGGGAAATGTGGTGACGATTTACTCGCGCTCGATGGGACTGGATGGAAACAACAACACGTTGGATGCATCGACGACCAGTGCCGGCTTCACGGCGACGGCCTCGGGGGCCGCATTCACCGGCGGTGTGGACGGCCGGTGGTGTACGGATCTGACAGCCACGCCTCGTCTGAATCGAGCGGCGCGGGATTGGACGGCAAGCTATTTTGCGGCCCTGCACGGCTACGGGATCGATGCGGCGGGGGCTTTCAGCATGGAATTACAACATGGCGACCCTTCAGCCGCGGTCGGGATCGCGCAGGTGG
>Ga0070733_10002722_pt1 | contig 12348 bp, 12 predicted proteins | sample Coa_R1_9_FD_66450 | JGI IMG/M metagenome (GOLD analysis project Ga0070733, IMG submission 66450) | Surface soil microbial communities from Centralia Pennsylvania, which are recovering from an underground coalmine fire - Coalmine... | ecosystem: Environmental > Terrestrial > Soil > Unclassified ... | reverse complement strand
CTCCGGCCGCCGCTGCAGCAGTCGCAGATAGCGAGTTTCTTCGGCGGCCCGCTTGGCGCGCTCAACTTCTTCGCCCAGATTCGGAACCTTCGCCCCCATCCGGTGGAAAGAAAACCCTTCCCAGTCCGATCCACTGTTGCCGTAAAACAGAGGCTCCGCCGCAAGCAGGCGCAGCATCGCCGCAGGCGTGCGATAGCCCGGCCGGCTAGCAACCATGACGGCCTCTTTTCCCGCATGCCGCGCAAGCTCGCGCGCCACCGGCCGGAACCCCAGCTTGTAGTAAAACCAGAACGCGCCCGAAGCGATCGCCTCTTCATTCTCGTGCCCAAGCTGATAGGGATCGATAGAAAAGCAGGTGACGCCCAACTGCTGCTGAAGCAGCTTCAGAATTCGCCCATACAGCCACGCCGTCTCGCCTTCCCGAAATGTGTAATAGAGGTTGAAGCCGACCTCGCAGCGTTCGAACAAAGACAGCGTCTCCACGTAGCCCATCGGGACGCCGTTCTTGAAGAACATGCCGCAGTGGTAAGCGCGCAGTGGCAGGCGCCGTTCGCGAGGCACGCCGAAAAAGTAGAGATCCACCCCGCGCCCGAGATCGGCGTGGTAAATGTAATCCTCATCCGGGTGCTGGAAACCGTAAAGCTCCCGGTAGCGGGTGGCGGAGGCGTCGACGATGACGCCTAGCACGGCGTGCGCCGGCCGTGGAGGAACGCGTCGAATCGGAATGGTCGGCCCGCTCAATTCGGTCTCGATCGAAACGTCGCTGCGTTTCAGGAACGGTCCAGAGTGGTAGAAGAGCTTTCTTCGCGGCAGACGCAAAGCAGAGCGGGAAGCCTGCGAATCGGAGAGGTCCCAGCGCAGCGGGATTTCCAGCAGATCGTACATGACTCCATCTACCCGCTCGATGAGCCACCTCGCGTCATTGGAGCGGCCGCCTCCGGCTTCTTTGTCGAGCCACGCACGCCAATCCACATGTGGCTCGACCGCATAGTCTTCGTAAGCCATCGGAATCAGACGCCCGAGGACACTTCCCAATCGGTCGGGGCGGGGAAAATTCTCCCAATCGATGCCGATCGAGCGGACATGGCGCGCGGCCAAGCTGGTTGCGAATTCGTAACTGAAGTTGGTGGAGACCGCGGTTCCCGCGATGCCCGAGACATCCGGATCGTCAAAAGGCCCTGGATCGACGTCGCGCATCCTTTCGGCGAACGAGAAGAGAAGTTCATCCGCCAGGCCCGCGACGCCCCGGCTTTGAGGAAAAGCGCGCAGAAACAACACAGTCTCATGCAGATGGATGAGATCCGCGGGCTCGCGCAGTTTAGCGCAAAGCAGCCGCTCCAGCAGCACCCTGGTCTCGCGGGCGGCATCGCGGCCGAATCGTCCCTTGCACTCGGTCAATGCATCCAGTACTCGCATTCGCTCAAGTGTAACGTGGCCATGACGGCAGAATGCTACATTGGAGAAGTCATGCGAACCACCCACGACGTGGCTGAGTTAGCAGCCATTACTAAACGCATGCGGCGCGAAGTGATCCAGATGATCACCGAAGCGAAATCCGGCCATCCTGGCGGTTCGCTATCGGCGGCCGAGATCCTGGTGACGTTGTTTTTCGATGTGATGCACCACGATCCCGCCAACCCTAAATGGCCGGATCGCGACCGCTTCATTCTCTCCAAGGGTCACTGCTGCCCCATCCTCTACGCCGTGATGGCTGAGTGCGGCTACTGCCCCAAGGACCAGCTCAACACGCTGCGCAAGCTGGGTTCGATTTATCAGGGCCATCCCGACGTGCGTTTTCTGCCCGCGCTGGAGGCGTCCACCGGCTCGCTGGGCGAAGGCTTGTCGCTGGCGCTGGGCATGGGAATCGCCGCGCGGCTGGACGGCCGCAAATCGCGTACTTACGTACTGCTCGGCGACGGCGAAATCCAGGAAGGCCAGGTCTGGGAATCGGCCATGTTCGCGGGATTCCACAAGGTCGACAACGTGGTGGCCATCGTGGATTATAACCAGATCCAGCTCGACGGTTTCGTCAAGGACATCATGGCGCTGGAGCCTCTGGCGGAGAAATGGCGCAGCTTCGGCTGGCATGCGGTCGAGGTCTATGGACACGATATCGGCTCGCTACAAAACGCCTTCGGAGAAGCCGCATCGGTAAAAGGCAAGCCCACGTGCATCATCGCCCATACCGTCAAGGGGAAAGGCGTCTCCTTCATGGAAGGAAACCCGAAGTTTCACGGCACAGCGCCCACTCGCGAGGAATGCGAGAAAGCGCTTCAGGAGCTTGCGTAATGCCGGCGAAAACCAAATACGAACTGAAGCCCGGCGCGGCCACCAGAGAAGCGTTCGGCAAAGCGCTGGTCGAACTGGGACGCTCCAACCCCTCCGTGGTGGTGTTGGACGCGGACCTCTCCAAATCCACCTACACCGCCGGTTTCGCGAAGGAGTTCCCGGAGCGCTTCATTGAATGCGGCATCGCGGAGGCCAACATGGCCGCCATTGCATCCGGCCTGGCCGCCGGCGGGAAAATTCCCTTCGCTTCCAGCTTCTCTGTGTTCCTGCTGAACAAAGGATTCGAACAGCTTCGCGTTACCGCCGCATTCCCGCAGGTGAACGTGAAAATGGTGGGCACGCATAGCGGCATTTCCATCGGCGAAGACGGTCCTTCGCAGATGAGCATCGAGGATCTGAGCCTGGCCTGTTCTCTCGCCGGATTCACCGTGATCTCCCCCGCCGACGAAGTCGCGACGTTTAAACTCGTCAAAGCCGCGGCGGAGCACGTGGGTCCGCTGTTCATCCGCACCGGACGCCTCAAAGTTCCCGTGATCTACCAGACTGGTCAGGATTTCACCATCGGCACCTCCATCGAATTAGTGGAGGGCGGCGACGTGACGCTGATCGCCACCGGGCTGATGGTCGCCGAATCCATCCGCGCGGCCGAGACGCTGGAGGCCGAGGGCATTTCCGCCCGCGTGATCGACATGCACACCGTGCGCCCGCTCGATCGCGAGGCCATCGCGCGCGCGGCGCGGGAAACCGGTGCAATCGTGGTTTCCGAGGAGCACCTGGTGGACGCGGGATTGGGCGTGCGTGTGGCGCAAGTGGTCGCCGGAACCTATCCCGTTCCCATGGAATTCGTCGGCATCCAGAATACCTACGCCGAGTCGGCCACGCCCGAGGAGCTTCTCGATAAGTACGGTCTGCTGGCGCGCGACGTCGCCGCCGCCGCCCGCCGCGTGGTCCAGCGCAAGCACTAAGCGACGTGCCAAAAAACCACGTGCCAAAAATCAGGTGCCAATAAGACTTGACGAGGCGCAGCGCCTGGCGAACGAGCTGTTCGAAGCCCGGTCCAAGCTTCGCGCCGCGGGCCGAGTGCTGCACGACCAGATCGGCCCCTTGCTTTCCGCCGCCGGAATCCGTCTCGACTTACTTCGCGCCGACCATCCGCAAGCCGCTTCCGCCGCCCAGGACGCATTGCGCGCGCTGGAGGAAGCGATGGAGCAAGTGCGCGGCTTGAGCCGCGAGCTGAATCCTCCGCCCGGCGAACATCTGGGGCTCAAGCGAGCGCTCTCCAATCTGGTGGAGTCGCAACGCGAGGCCTTTGCGGGGGCGATCCGCTTTTCCTACACGGCCTCGATGACGCCACCCCAGGATACGGCTGCGGGGATCTATGAAGCTGCCTCCGCCGCGCTCGCTCATGCCGCATCGGATCGCTCCGCCAGCAGGCTCGCTGTTTCGGCTCGCGGCGCGCGAAACCTGATTGTCACGATTCAATCCAACGGACGGGCCCGCTTGCCTCGCTCGCAACTGGCCGCGCTCGTCCGCCGCGCCCGCCCCGCCGGAATCATCTTGGACGCTCCTACGAATCGGGGTACAATTGTTTCGATCTACTATGCCCCTGGACGTCCTGCTCGTGGATGATCACAAGATCATGCGCGACGGCATCAAGGCGATCTTGAGCCGCGGGAACGAATTTCGCGTCGTCGGCGAGGCCGAGAACGGACCCGAAGCGGTCCAGTTCTGCAAGCGCCTCAAGCCTCATCTGGTGCTCATGGACATCGGTCTCCCGGGTTTGAACGGGGTCGAAACCACGCAGGAGATCCTGCGCTTTCACGCCGATTGCAAGATCGTGATTCTATCCATGTATGAGGACGAAAACTCGGTGATGGGCGCCATCCGCGCGGGTGCCCGAGCCTTCATCCTGAAACGCGCCTCTGACATGGACCTGGTGGAGGCCCTGCGCATGGTGGCCGCCGGCGGCATTTATCTGAGTCCGCAAGTCTCCGACCGGCTCTTGCTCCGCATTCAGAAGGGCGATCTGGAATCGCACCAGGCTCACTCGGCGTTGGGAGTCCTGAGCCCGCGCGAATTGCAGGTTCTGCGCCTGGTCGCCGACGGCAAGACCAGTAAGGAGATCGCCACCCTCCTCGAGTTGAGCGAACAGACCGTGCGCAGCTATCGCAAGACCATGATGCGGAAACTGGGTGTGAACAACGTCGCCGGCCTCACGCAGCTTGCGCTTTCGACCGGGCTTACGCAGGCTGCCGGCGTCCGTCCATGAGTGCACCCAAGCTCGAGCGTGAATCGCCGTGGGGCCCTCTAGCGGTGGCCGACGCGCACGTGCATTTCTTTTCTCACCGGTTTTTCACCACGCTGGCCGCGCAAAAACCAGGCCTGACCATCCAGGCCGCGGGCGAGCAACTGGGCTGGCGCCTGCCTCCGGAGCAGCCGGAACAGCTTGCCGAGGCCTGGGCCGCCGAGCTCGGCCGGCACAACGTTCAGACCGCGGCGCTCATCGCCAGCCTGCCCGGCGACGAAGCCTCCGTGGCCGCCGCCGCGCACGCGTTTCCAGAGCGGTTCTACACTTTCGCCATGGTGAATCCCAAGCAGCCATGGAATGCAGAAGCGTTTGCGGCGATTCACGCTGCTTCCCTGTTTCCCGCCATGCACGGCTATTCGGTGCACGACGAGCCGGCGCAAGCTGTGTTCGGATGGGCCGCCTCCAACCACCGCGCGGTTTTCGTCCACTGCGGCGTGCTGAGCGTGGGCGTGCGCGCCAAGCTCGGCCTGCCCTCGCCGTTCGACATGCGGTTTTCAAACCCCATCGACTTACACGCCGTGGCCCTGCGCTACTCGACTGTTCCCATCATCGTTCCGCACTTTGGCGCGGGCTACTTTCGCGAGGCTCTGATGCTCGCCGATCTATGCCCCAACGTCTTTCTGGACACGTCCAGCTCCAATCGCTGGATGCGCTATGAGGAGCCTCATCATGCCGAGCCGCGCGGCGGCCTGAGGAATATTTTCCGCCGCGCGCTGGACGTCCTCGGTCCCCAGCGGTTGCTTTTTGGCACGGATTCGTCTTTCTTTCCCCGTGGATGGCACCACGCCATTTTCGAGGAACAGGCTCGCGCCTTGTATGAAATCGGTGTGAGCGCTGCGGACGCCCGCGCAATCTTTGGTGAAAATCTCCTGAGAATTCTCGCGCCCTCGAAAAACGTCATATAAGTGGAATCTGTCTTACGTCTGATCCGCAGGAAAGCCGCGTTTGTCTACCCGGTTCCTCCCGCTCCGCTCACGGCGATTCTGATGCCTTGGTTCTCTCTGGGAACCCGATCCCGCGGCGGTGCCCGCGTATTCGAAGATGGATGGAATGCCCAGGCCGCGGCCTATCGGCCCGAAGCCGTCGCCGCTACGTGGCAGCAGATGGAAGCGCTGCTTGCCGGCAAGATCGAGTCGCTCACCCATGCCGTGATTGTACTGGCTCGTCCGGGGGATGCTCTGCTGACGGTGGCGCAGCGGGAGCAGCTTTGGCGCGCGTTCCGCGTTCCCGTCTTTGAACAGATCATCGGAGAAAACGGCGCGCTGCTCGCCGCTGAGTGCGAAGCCCATGCCGGCCTGCACATCGAATCGCCCAAACTGGAAATAGCCGGTTCGTCGATCGGGAGCGAGAGGTGCGGGTGTGGCCGCTCTACGCCTCGTATCATACTCGAGGGCCAAATCGAGGAGATTCGCGCCGCCGCCGCCTACGCGCGCTGACTCGTTATAATGCGATCAGCCCCTCGTGCGAGCGTGGCGGAATTGGCAGACGCACTGGATTTAGGTTCCAGCGGCCGCAAGGCCGTGAGAGTTCAAGTCTCTCCGTTCGCACCATATTTTAAAAGACTTATTCCTTCCTCGTGAAGGCCGTTGCTGTCGACTGCACGACTGCTAACGGTTCGTGTTAACGATCGCGCTGAACCGATGGCCTGCTATGAGGGAAAGGGGCTGAATGCAAGTTGCTGAAAAGAGCCTCGCCGCCGTCCATGGAAAACTTGCCACCGTGCCATTCCGAGCGTATCTTGAAGTTAAGCCATGAGCGCCGACAGACTCAAAAGAATCACCGTTGAAGAAGGCAAGTGCGGGGGCCGTCCGTGCATCCGGGGCCAGCGCATTCGCGTTACCGACGTGCTCGAGCTTTTGGCCAAAGGCGCGACTTTCGACGAGATTCTCGCCGATTACGATTTCCTCGAACGCGAAGACATCTTTGCCGCGATTGAATACGCGGCCCATCAAGCCGATCACACCGTCCTGCAAGCGTTGTGAAGTTTCTGGTCGATAACCAGCTCCCTAAAGCGCTCGCCCGGTTTCTCGCTTCGCGCGGCGTCGATTGCCAGCATGTTCGTGATGTGGACCTCGGCGCGGAGCGTTTGTGGCCCAAGATCGAAGCCGGGTTGAAGGCAGGCGACCGCGTCATTGAGCTTCGCTAATTTTAAAGTGAGACACCATCCCCTAAGCGTTGCTTGGGCACTTCGTGAGCGGCGCGGGCACAGGAAAATTCCGTTCGTCCCAAGTGCTAACGGTCTTGCAACGGTGTTTTGGGAAATCGAGGAGATTCAAGGCAATCCTGTTTGCGCAGGTTGATGAGCAGGCTACTCCGGGGCACTGGCGGGAATTCCGTCAAGTACCTTTAGGTTCCAGCGGTCTCACGGCCGTGAGAGTTCAAGTCTCTCCGTTCGCACCACCTACACCTTGCGTACCGCTTGAATCAGCAGCAACACGCCCACGCAAATCAACCCGCCATGAATGTATTTGAGAAAAGCTTCCCCGCGCAGGCGATGGTTGACAGCTCTGCCCAGAAAGATCGCCGGCACCGCCACCCACAGAGAGATCAGGCTATAGTGCGTGACAGCCGGAACCCACAGCCCCGCGGACCAATATCCGGCCATCGCGACGACGCTCGCCGGCAAAAAATATCCTTGCAGCGTCGCGCGGAAGTGCTGCGGCGACCACCGTCGCATCGCTCCATAGATCACCAACGGAGGTCCGTTCATTCCATAAGCGCCGCCGAGTACTCCCGCCACGAATCCACAGCCCAGAAGCCACGGGCGGCTGTCGCGACGCAACTCCGGCGGCCTCTTGCCCACAAGAGAATATCCGGAGAATGCCACGATCACAATCGCCAGAGCAGCTTTGACGGCGTTCTGGTGAACGCTTGTCAGCAGCGCGATGCCCACGGGAATACCCAGAAAAGTGGGGGCCAGAAGCCAACCCGCGCTGCTCAGGTGGATCTTCCCCCAATCCTGCACCACTACCACCGCTGCGATCGTGATCGATAGCAGCACCGCAATCGGCGCCGCAATCTGGATAGGAAGGCTGAAGGCCAGCAGCGGGACAGCAATCAGCGCCTCGCCAAAACCAAATGTCGATCGAATCAAGGTGGCGAGAAATACCACCACCAGAACCTGCACGGTCGTGCTGTCCATCGTCAGAACTTGAACCGAATCCCGCCCCACGCGCCAATCGGCGCACCCGGGGCGTAGAAGGTCGTGGTTCGAATCGGATAGTTCCGGTCCACTGCGGGAAACGGCTGCGCGACGAAGCTTCCTGAGCTGTTCAACGGCGTCGAACCAAGTTGCGCGGCGGTGTAGTAACGGTGGTCCAGCAGGTTGTTGATCTGCACGAACAGCTGCACGCGCTTCTGCACCTGATAGTGCGCCCCGAGATTGACCACTCCGTAGCCCGGCGAGAATCCCGGCCCGAGGTAGTAAACCCCATCCGGCTGGTCGCGATTGTTCTCGTTACCGCGCGCGAACGACCGTCCCACCGCATCGAAGTCCAGGTCCACGGAGATTTTGGCGATGGGTTGGTACTCGGCGAATGCTTTGAAGATATTTTTCGGGATCTGTGGAATCGAGTCGCCCGGCTGGATCGTGATATTCCCGTCCATTCCCGGTCCTCCGTCGTTGGTGCTGTTGCGCCCGCCGTCGATCGTCTGCGGGCTCTGGTACGTCGCGCTGACGAACGTATAGTTGCCCCCGAACGTGAACTTCCCAACCCGGCCATCGACGCTGACTTCGGCCCCTTCCCGGCGGGTCTGCCCGAAGTTGGTGAAATAGCCGAAGCCGGTCTGTTGCGACGCGACAAACAGAATGTCGTTATCGTTCACGCCGCGGAACCAGCCGGCGCTCCAATGCAGCTTGGTTTCGAACGATCCGCGAACTCCGGCCTCGAAGGTCCTGGTCACAACCTGCTTCAGCGGAGGATCGCTGACCAATGCATTCGGCAAATTGCAGGGCTCGTTAGGATCGGCGCAGCCGAGTTCTATGGCCGTCGGCGCCCGGCTGGCTTCGCTGTAGCTGAAGTACACGCCCGCGAAACGGTTCAGACTGTACGTGAGGCCCGCGGCCGGATTAAAGCGTTCGAAAATATATTGACCGTTGAGAGACCCGCGCACTCCAGCCACCGGAGCTGGCGGGAGCCGATCGACGTTGTCGATAGGCGTGCGGTTGTAGCGGCCCGAAAAAGTCAAAGCCAGGGACTTGCCCAAGTTTAGCGTGTCCGAAGCATACAGGCTGAACGTGTTGATCAGGCCGTGCAGATTCACGCGTGTGTCCACCGGTACGCCATCCTGGTTGGTGCTGCCGTCCTCGAACGCATTGATCGGAGTAATCGTGATGCCGTCCTGACCCACATAGCCGAATCGGGTTCCCTGTTGCAGGGTCATGCTGCTGCGGTCCCACGCCGAGCCCATCGTCAAGTGATTGTGCGCCACCAGCCAACTCGCCTGCCCCGACACTCCGTAATTGTTCTGCTTCGTGAAAGTGTCCGTGATAATGCCCGTGCAGGTGTTTATGGGCTGGCTCAGCTCAAGACCCTGCGCGATGCAGCTCCAGTACGGAAACGGCTCCGTGCTTGCGTTGCCGCTGGTGGGGAATCCGCTATATCCTGCGGCCGTCAGCGCCTGGATATCGGCCGCGGAAAGTGTGTACGGATCTGCTCCAAACGATTGAGAGTTGAGGTTACCGTTGGTGGTGTCCGCGCGGATGTAGCGGAAATAGGCGTTGCCGGAGAACGCCAGGTTGCCGGTTACGCTGTGCCGCAAACTGAGATTGAAAGATGGCGAGCGGTTCCAGGCGATATCGGGAATGCTATAAACGCTTCGGTAGTTCTGCTCGAGAAAGCGGAAATCCTGAAGGCCGTTTCCCGTCAGCCAATTGTCGGCATACGCAAAGCTGAGGCTGATGGAAGTTTTGCTATGCAGCCAGCCCACTTTTCCGAAGGACTGGCGAACCTCCGATGGCGAGTGCGCGCGCCAACCGTCTTCGCGAAAAAGGTTGCCGGCGACATACCAGCTCAGCCCCTTTGAATTCGAGCCGCCATACTCAGCCTCGCCGGCTCTGCGTCCGAAGCTGCCTCCGTTCACGGAGAGCGAGACGCCCGGCGCGCTGTGGCCGTCCTTGGTCTCGATCGACACCGCTCCGCCCAGAGTGTTCAGGCCGAACAGTGGATTCGACCCCGGCATCAGCGCGACTTCCGAGATCGCGATCTTGGGGATCAGGTCCCAGGCCACGATATCGCCAAACGGCTGGTTCTGCCGGACGCCGTCCATATACACCGAGATCCCCTCCGGAGTTCCCATCAATGGCGACGCCGTATAGCCCCGATAGTTGACATCCGGTTGGTATGGGTTCTCCTGGTTCTCGTTGATGTGAACGCCGCTCAGCCGCTTGTTCAGCATGTCCGCGAGGTCCACAGCTCCGGTCTGTTCGAGATCGCGCGCGCTCGCGGTCTGCACCGGAGCGGGAATCTCATCTAACGGCAGGTCGATTCCAGGTAATGGAGTGGCCTCCACCACGTCGATCCTGGAGGCCTGCGAGGCCAGCGCCAGCGTGATTGTGCGTAACACCGGCGTTTCCGATTGCACGTCGATCACGATAGACTGAGTCGCGAATCCCTCCCTTGAGACTTCCAGACGGTACCGTCCGTAAGGCAGGCTGAGGAGTGTGTACATTCCATGCGCGTCGGTCTGAAAACTGCGGTTACTCCCGGCGGCGCCCACCAGCTTGCCGGAAGCTTGCAAGGCGATTCCGGTCGGATCATTGACCTCGATGGTGATCTGCCCCGTGGGGATTTGTGCCCGCAAACGCACGGGGCACAATAACGCCGCGACAGCGCACAAACCCGCGCACAGCTCACGCCGAACCGCGCTTCCACCAAGGTACATACTTAGATATCCCTGGCGCGGCGTTTCTGTTCACCTAATTTTCAAGAAAGCTGGGGGTCGGTAGGGCAGCAGATTCATGGCGGAGAGGGGGAGATTCGAACTCCCGGAACCCGTAAAGGTTCAACGGTTTTCGAGACCGCCGCAATCGACCACTCTGCCACCTCTCCGCGACAATTCAATTGTACAACGATGTCCGCAGTTTGCTGCGGATCCCGCGAACGCAAGCCGCGGAGCTTGCAAATATGGAGGGAGGTTCACCGGTTAACCTGGGAAGAGAGAGCCTGCGATGACGGAACCGCCGCCGGGCGGGGCGTTTGGCGTAGACTTGTTCGGGCATAATAACAGCAGGGAAGGGAAGACCATGAATGTGACGATCGGCCTATCCGACCAAAATGCCGCCGAGCTTGAAGCCCAGGCGCGCGCCGCGCGCATGCCGGCCGATCGTTACTTGGAGGAGGTCGTTGCGCACGTGCTTGAAAACAGACACAAGAGCAAGGTCCGCAAGCTCGAAGAGCATCTGGACACCATGGCTTCTCACGTTGTTCCGGGGACGACGGCCGACGAGATGGAAGCCGCCTTTCAGGAAGCCCTTGACCATGTGCGGCAACACCGTACCTTGCAACCCTCGTGAGGGTTGTTCTTGATACCAACATCCTCATCCGCGCGAATCCGACGGTCTCACCGCGGGGCCTTGCCCGCGACCTTCTTCTGACCGTTCTGTCCCGTCCGCACGTCTTGATTCTATCGTCGGCAATCCTGGATGAGGTTCAGCGTGTGCTGAATTACCCGCGAGTTCAGGCGCGGTGGTCGTTACCAGCGGACGTGATCGCACAGTATGTATTTTTTCTGCAAGACGCTGGCGCTTTGGTCGATCTGCCGAAAACCTTTCCTGCCGCGGTCAGCGACCCGGATGATGATCTCGTGTTGCAGACGGCGATCGCGGGCAAGGCCGATATTCTTTGTAGCCGGGACAGTGCTTTCCGATCCGAAAATGTCGAACGGGTCTGCGCCGCTCATGGAATCCGAATGGTGGACGATATCGCGCTTCTTCAGGAGCTGCGGCGGGTCAGCGGATGATTGCTCGCCGCCGGCATTGCCGTGCCGCGCAACAAATCAAGTCCTGGATCTCTCCGCGGAAACGCTTCGTCGTCTATCCCGGCACCGGGCAATTCCCGCTCGACGACACGGCCGACGCAATCGGCGTGGTCGCGTTGGCGAGTGCTCTTCAATCGGCCAGGTGGAAGTTTTCTACCACACCCGGCACGACTTCGCCGGCGCCATCGGCGAGCCTTCCTTGCAACTGAACGCCTTGCGGAACTCCGGCATATTCGTCACCGCGCCGTTGACCCGGTTCGCGGCGGGAGAATGCGGATCCGTCAGCGCGCGTTGCCGCAAGCTTTCCGGAGTCTGATTCTGGCACCACACCTGTGCCCAGCCCAGGAAGAAGCGTTGATCCCCCGTGAACCCATCGACCGGCGCCGGCTGCTTGCCGCCCTGCATGTCCATCAGAGCCATGTAAGAAATGCGCAAGCCTCCGTTGTCGGCCGTGTTCTCACCCAGCGTCAGTTTGCCGTTCACCTTCACATCGTCCACCGCGGTGTATCCGCCATACTGCTTCACCAGGCAATCCGCCAGAGCATCAAACGCCTTGGCATCGGCCTCGGTCCACCAGTCGCGCAAATTCCCTTTGTCGTCGTACTGGCGTCCCTGGTCGTCGAAGGCGTGCGTCAGTTCATGCCCGATCACCGCGCCAATGGCCCCGTAGTTCACGGCGTTGTCCAGCTTGTTGTCGTAGAAAGGCGGCTGGAGAATGCCCGCCGGGAAATTGATGTCGTTCTCCTGCGGATCGTAGTAAGCGTTGACCGTCG
>Ga0070733_10002721_pt1 | contig 12350 bp, 11 predicted proteins | sample Coa_R1_9_FD_66450 | JGI IMG/M metagenome (GOLD analysis project Ga0070733, IMG submission 66450) | Surface soil microbial communities from Centralia Pennsylvania, which are recovering from an underground coalmine fire - Coalmine... | ecosystem: Environmental > Terrestrial > Soil > Unclassified ... | reverse complement strand
CCACCGTCCCCGAAATCTCCACAATCAACGATTCCGGCGCAACATCTACGACTCGCGCCCGAAACACTTCCAGCAATTGCATCAAGTGAGGTCGATTCGCCTGGTCCGCTGAAACCTTAATCAGTGCCAAATCCCTCTCCAGCATCGGTCGACCCGAAATGTTCTCCGCCAGCAGCACATCCACCAGCTTCTCGAGGCTAGCCTCCAGCCGCCGCGCCCCGCCTTCGTCCGTGTGCGCGCAAATCGTCATGCGCGCAACCTCTTCGTTTTCCGTCGGTCCCACCGTCAGCGAATCAATATTAATCGCCAGTCTCCGCGTCAACGACGCCACCCGGTTCAACACCCCCGGCTTATTCTCCACATACGCTACAATCGTCTGCATCTTTCACTCCTTTGGAGTGCGGCGGCTGGCCGCCGCTTTGCGGTCTCAACCCCACAAAAATCGCGCGTCGCTCTCCGACCCAGACCCTACTCAACTATCCGTCCTCTTCCTCTACGATCTCTGCCATCTTCGAGAATTCTGCGTAATCTGCTCGATCCGTGGCGCTCGACGATGCGGTTCCTGTTTGCTGGTCCCTGATCTCTGATCACTCCCTACTCCGTCGCCGTTTCCACCAACGGATTCCCGGGCCTCCGAATCATCTCGTGCAACGACGCCCCCGCAGGCACCATCGGATACACCGAATCCTCTTGCTCCACCCGAAAATCAATCAGCACCGGCCCATCTGTCTCCCGCGCGGACTCAATGGTCGGCACCACTTCGCCCCGCGCGCTCACTCGTTCCGCGCGAATTCCAAACGAATTCGCCAATGCTACAAAATCCGGCGCAATCATCGGCGTTGCTACGTACCGCTTGTCGTAGAAAAATTCCTGCCACTGCCGCACCATTCCCAAATACCCGTTATTAATGATGGCGATCTTTACGTTGATCTTTTCCTGAACGATCGTCGCCAGTTCGCACATGGTCATCTGGAATCCGCCGTCGCCCACCACCACCCAAACCTCGTCATCGGGCCGCGCGAATTTCGCGCCTACCGCCGCCGGTAGCGCGAATCCCATCGTCCCCAATCCCCCCGAAGTAATCAGCGTCCGCGGAGCATCATGGTGGTAATACTGCGCCTCCCACATCTGGTGCTGCCCCACGTCGGTCACCACAATCGCGTTGCCCTTGGTCACCTTCCACAAATCGTTGATCACATGCGCGGCATACAAATGCCCGCTATCCGGTAGCGACTGGATATCCCGAACCGCCGAATCGCCCTTCAACTCCCGAATGTGCGAAAGCCACCCACCGTGATCCCGTGTCTGGATATGCGGCAGCAAATTCTCCAAAGTCTCGCGGGCATCGCCGACAATCGCCGCGTCTACCTTCACGTTCTTGTTGATCTCCGCGCGATCCACCTCAATGTGAATCTTCCGCGCGTTCTTCGCATACGTCCGCAAATCGCCGGTCACGCGATCATCGAACCGCATGCCCACCGCAATCAGTAAATCCGCTTCTTGAATCGCGGTATTCACCCATGCCTCGCCATGCATGCCCATCATTCCCAGGTTCAACGCGTCACTGGCAGGGAAGCACCCGATCCCCAGCAGCGTCATCGCCACCGGAATATTGCTGGCCTGCACAAACTTCTGAAACGTCTGCATCGCCCCCGACAGCATGATTCCGCGTCCCGCCAGAATCACCGGCCGCTTCGCCGAATTCAGTAGCTCCACTGCGCGATCAAATTCCACCTGGTCGTGATTATTCCGCTTCCGTTTCGGCGGCAATTTCGGAGCGCACCTCTCCCAATCAAACTCCGCCTTGGCCTGCTGCGCATCCTTCGTAATATCCACCAGTACCGGCCCCGGCCGTCCCGAGTTCGCAATCAAGAACGCCTCGCGCACCGTCCGCGCAATATCTTCCACCTTGGACACCACCACGTTGTACTTCGTGATCGGCATCGTGATCCCGGTAATGTCTACCTCTTGAAACGCGTCCGATCCCAGCAATTTGCTGCTCACCTGTCCGGTGATGCACACCACGGGAGAAGAATCGAGCATCGCCGTCGCGATTCCCGTAACCATATTGGTGGCGCCCGGTCCGGACGTCGCCATCGCCACGCCCACGCCGCCCGACGCACGCGCATAACCATCCGCCATGTGTGTAGCGCCCTGCTCGTGCCGGACCAGGATGTGGTGCAGCTTAGACCGTCCAATCGCGTCGTATACCGGTAGGATCGCGCCTCCCGGATACCCGAAGATGTGACGCACGCCTAACTGCGTCAACGTCTCGCACAATATTTCGGCGCCAGTCAGTTTCATAGAGTTCTCCCAGGGGACGCCGGCACTCCGCCGGTGGAAAAAGATGCCGGAACAGTTGTGATTGCCCCCAGCGAAGCCGACGACACCAGCAGCGCATACTTCGCCATCACTCCGTGGGTGTACCGCGGAGCCGGAGCCTTCCACGAGGCCAGTCGCTTGTGCATCTCGGCGTCGGTGATCTCGACATCCAGTTTCCGCCTCGGCAAATCAAACGAAATCATGTCCCCATCGCGTACAGCCGCAATCGGCCCGCCCATCGCGGCTTCGGGAGCAACGTGCCCGGCCATCAATCCGTGGGTCGCTCCGGAAAATCGTCCGTCCGTAAGCAGCGCCACTGAATCACCAAGTCCGGCGCCCACCAATCCCGCCGTTACCTGCAGCATCTCCCGCATTCCCGGCCCTCCGCGTGGACCCTCGTAGCGAATTACCACCACGTCGCCTGCCTTGATTTTCCCGTTTTCGACTCCGGCGAACGCCGCTTCTTCGCCCTCGAAAACCCGCGCAGGACCGCGAAAGGTTTGTGTATTGTGCCCCGCAACCTTAATCACGCAGCCCTCGGGCGCCAGGTTGCCCCTCAAAATCACCAGTCCGCCAGTGGCCTTGAGCGGTTTATCCTTGCTGCGCACCACTTCCTGCCCCTTGGTTTCCTTCGCATTGGCCGCTTCTTCGGCGATGGTCTTGCCCGTTACGGTAAGGCTGCCGCCGTGGAGAAGCCCAGCCTCCAGCATTCGCTTCGCGACCAGTGCAGTGCCGCCCGCCGCATACAAATCCGTCGCGACAAATCGCCCTCCGGGCTTCAGGTCCGCAAGAATCGGCGTCTTCGCGCTCACCCGGTCGAAATCGTCAATCGAAAGAGCAATCCCGGCCTCGCGCGCAATCGCCAGCAGGTGCAGCACAGAGTTGGTCGACCCGCCCGTGGCCGCCACTCCCGCAATCGCGTTCTCGATCGCAGACTTTGTAATAATCTGTGAAGGCGTCGTTCCTCTGCGCAGCAAATCCAGCACGAGCCTGCCTGCCAGCTCTCCCGCGTGAGCCTTTCCCGCATCAGTAGCAGGTACGCTCGATATTCCCATCGGTGCCAAGCCCAGAAATTCGCAAACTAGCGCCATCGTGTTCGCTGTAAACTGTCCGCCGCAAGCGCCTGCTCCCGGACACGCTGCGCACTCCAGTTCCTTCAATTTTGCGTCGCTCATTTTCCCGCTTGCGTGCGCTCCGATAGCCTCATAAACATCCTGAATGGTTACGGAATGTCCCTCGAAGCTCCCCGGCGCAATCGAACCGCCATACAAAATCAATCCCGGAATATTCAGCCTCGCCAGCGCCATCGCCCCGCCCGGAATCGTTTTGTCGCAGCCCACCAGTACGATCAGGCCATCCAGCAGATTCCCGCGCGTAACCAGCTCGATCGAGTCGGCAATCACTTCGCGGCTCACCAGCGACGCACGCATCCCTTCCGTCCCCATGGTGATGCCGTCCGAAATCGAAACGGTGTTGAACTCCAACGGCGTCCCTCCCGCCGCCTTGATCCCGGCTCGCACGTGCTCCGCCAATTCCCGCAAGTGGTAATTGCACGGCCCAATCTCAATCCAGGTATTCGCAATCCCGATCAGCGGTTTGGCAAAGTCCTCATCCTTCAATCCCACCGCGCGAAGCATCGCGCGTGCGCCCGCTCTGCTCGCCCCATCGGTTAGTGCGGAACTCCTGGGCTTCATTGATTCCTTGCTCACCGTTGTTTTCTCCCTCAGTTCCCAATTCTCGCCGCAAAAATTTGGGGCCATCACCTTTTTTGAGTGATGGCCCCGAAACCGCTATCGGATTCCGCTACTGGCCCGCCATCACACGCTTGCTTGTCCTGTAACTACTACAAGGCTAATTCGCACGGCCACACCAATCGCTACAGGAACCCTGCCTAGCGGTTCCGCGAGACTTGTGGCCTGGTTGGCGATGCTCGACATCATGGCTCGCCTTCAAAGTAGTAGAGTGGCCTCTAAATGTCAATGAGTCAAATTAATAGAATTACGCAACAATATAAGCTTTGTTTATTAGGCAGCTCTTCGAACTATTGCAGCATCCAACAATCTTCAACCGGTTCGCCTTGGGGCGCAGGACGCTTTACGTTGAGCTTCGAAGGATGCGCCCCAGGCCTGCTTGCCGCAGGCAAGTTCGCACGATTTCTAAGGACTCACGGTTTTGGTTGTCTGCGTCAGGGCTTTTGTTTCTTGCGCAATGTCACACAAATGTCTCATTTACATCGTGCCGAAGCGTCCCCGATTAGACTTTTCTTCCGTTGCTTCGTCGAAAATGAGCGCTCAAACTAGAATCGTGATGCTTCGGTGTAAGTTCGTGAACTGTCTTCGTCGGCGCGATTTCGGCAAGAAATTGGGGTGCAATGTCTAATTCGGACGTTGTCATCATCGGCGGCGGCCCTGCGGGACTTGCCGCGGCCATCGCGGCGCGGCAAAAAAATTTTTCCGTCACCCTTGTAGACGCCGGCGAGCCTCCCATCGATAAAGCCTGTGGTGAAGGACTTCTCCCCGAAACACAATCTGCCTTGGAACGCCTGGGTGTCCGCGTAACGGCCAATGACGGGTTTCCGTTCCAAGGCATGTGTTTTGTGCAGTCGGACGCGCGCGTGCACGCCGAGTTTGCACGAGGCCCAGCGATCGGTTTACGCCGCACCGTGCTTCACGAAAAAATGGTCGCAGCCGCCGCATCCTCTGGCGTCAGGATGTCCTGGAAGACAGTAGTCACTTCCTTGGCGCGAGACGGCGTCCAGACGGCCCGCGGATTTTTGCCGGCGCACTGGATCATCGGCGCGGACGGCGGCTCTTCGCTGGTACGCAGGTGGAGCGGTCTGGACTCGATGCGCCACCATCAATGGCGATTTGCCACCAGACGCCACTATCGCATCGCTCCCTGGTCGAATTTCGTCGAGGTTTATTGGGGGCGTCACGCGCAAGCCTACGTCACTCCCACAAGTTCCAGCGAAGTTTGCGTGGTCGTTCTCGACAAAGAAAAACGGCACGCCACTTTTGGTTCCGCCTTCAGCGAATGGCCGGACTTGCGAATCCGATTAGCCACGGCCGAACTCGCCAGCAAGGAACGCGGTGCGGTCACCTCTACGCATTCTCTCCGCAGCGTAGTCCGCGGAAATGTTGCGCTCGTTGGTGATGCCTCCGGCGGCGTGGACGCGATCACCGGCGAAGGCCTGCACCTCGCACTCAGTCAAGCCCCACTACTTGCCGACGCCATGGCTCGCAACGACCTGAATCTCTATGCCCGCGCTCACCCACAGTTGGCCCGCCGGCCCGCTCAGATCGGCTCGCTACTTTTGCTTCTCGCCAAACGAACCAGCCTTCGGCAACGCGTACTTCGCGTCATGGCCACCAAGCCCTCGCTTCTCGCCGGATTTGTGAATTTCCATGTGGCAGGCGGCCTTGCCAAGAAACTCGCCGCCACCGGCATCGAGCTGGGCTGGCAATTGCTCACTTCCTGAGTCTGACATTCACAAAATGAAAAACACAAGATTCGCGCCAACGATTGCCGCCGTCGTCACCTTCGCGGTCCTTATCATGCTCTCCGCCGCCCCCGCGCCGACAAATCCGCAAACCGCGAAAACCGCCGTCTCCGAGATACAGCTGTCTCTCGATCCCGCCCAATCCAAGCTCAACTGGACCGTCGACAGCACCCTCCATATGGTCCATGGCACCTTCACCATCAAGAACGGAAGCCTTCGCTTCGATCCAGAGACAGGAAAGGCCTCCGGGGAAATCGTCGTGCTGGTCACCAGTGGCGAAACCGGCAACACTTCCCGCGACGAAAAAATGCACAAGGACGTTCTGCAAAGCTCCCAGTATCCCGACGCCACCTTCAAGCCCTCTCAAGTCGAGGGCCGCGTTTCTCGTATGGGCGCCTCCGATGTAAAGCTCCACGGCATCCTCTCACTTCACGGCAGCGATCACGCTCTGGTTGTCCCCGTCCACGCCGAACTCGTCGACAACCAATGGAAGGGAACTGCGAAGTTCGAAGTCCCCTTCATTCAGTGGGGCCTGAAAGATCCCAGCAACTTCCTCCTGAAAGTAAAACCCATCGTAAATGTGGAGCTGGAAATGTCCGGTTCCATCGCCCAATCAAAGTAATCGGGCCGTCTCCGTAACCTCTGTGCTGCCCCTCCTCGGCGCACTCCGTGTTAAGCCTTTTCCTTCTTTCGATTTGCATATCCCCTTCGCTTCCCTCATCATAAATAATTCGGGACGCAGCGTTTTTGTGGGGTATCTGCGGCCTGCATCGTCCACCAATTGGAAAACTGAGGAACTTCATGGAAAAGCCAAAGAATATTGCTGCGCCAAAAGGGAAGCTGGGCATTCTTCTTCCGGGAATGGGCGCAGTCGCCACCACCTTCATGGCTGGCGTCGAATTGGTTCGCAAGGAAAAAGCCGTTCCCGTCGGCTCGCTCACGCAGATGGGTACTATCCGCCTCGGCAAACGTACCGAAGGCCGCTCGCCAAAAATCAAGGACTTCGTTCCCCTCGCGCGTCTTGAAGACATCGTCTTCGGTGGCTGGGATATTTTTCCGGACAGCTCCTATGAAGCCGCCGCAAAAGCTGGCGTGCTCGATCCCCATCACCTCGCGGCCGTGAAAACCTTTCTCTCTAAAATCAAGCCCATGTCCGCCGCCTTCGATCACGAATACGTTAAACTCCTCGACGGCAAGCACGTAAAGAAGGGCAAAACGAAGTACGACATCGCCCTCCAACTAAAGCGCGACATCGCCACCTTCAAAAAGAAAAACAAGTGTTCGCGCATGGTCATGCTGTGGTGCGGTTCCACGGAAGTTTTCCAAAAGCCCCACGAGGTCCACAGCACCATCGAAAAATTCGAACAGGCCATGAAGAGCAATCATCCAGCGATCGCTCCTTCCATGCTCTATGCTTGGGCCGCCATCACCAGCGGCATTCCGTACGGAAACGGCGCGCCGAATCTTAGCGTGGACATCGCCGCGCTCCAGCAACTCGCCATTCAGCACAACGTTCCCATCGCCGGGAAGGATTTCAAAACCGGCCAAACCCTGATCAAAACCGTGCTCGCCCCGGCTTTCAAAGCACGCATGCTTGGCTTGAACGGTTGGTTCTCGACAAATATTCTCGGCAATCGCGACGGCGAAGTTCTCGAAGATCCCGGCTCCTTCAAAACAAAAGAGGAATCCAAGCTCGGTGCCCTCGAATTCATCCTGCAGCCGCATCTCTACCCCGAGCTGTACAAAACAATCCATCACAAGGTCCGCATCAACTACTACCCGCCTCGCGGCGACAACAAAGAAGGCTGGGACAATATCGACATCTTCGGTTGGCTCGGCTACCCCATGCAGATCAAAGTGGACTTTCTCTGCCGCGACTCCATCCTCGCGGCTCCCATCGTGCTCGATCTCGTCCTCTTCCTCGATCTTGCGCAACGCGCTGGAATGCGCGGCATTCAGGAATGGCTCAGCTTCTACTTCAAATCGCCCATGACCGCGCCTGAACTCTATCCCGAGCACGACCTCTTCATCCAACTAATGAAACTAAAGAACACCCTCCGCTGGATGGTAGGCGAAAATCTCATCACCCACCTCGGCCAGGAATACTACGACTAATCTCTTTCTTCTGGGTGCCGCACCCTTCGCCTTCAAGGGTGCGGTTTTTTCTTGGGTTTCTCTGCGCTCTCTGTGTTCTTACCTCAGCGCCCTCTGTGTTAAATCTTCCCCCGTTCTAAAGTCTCTCCGGCACTTCCCACCTGCCCGATTCCCCCGCCCGAAACAACGCATCCAGCACCGCCATATTGCAAATCGCGTCCTCCATCGGGTTTGGCACTTCCGTATTCTCGATCACAGCCTTGGAAAACAAATCCCCCTGAATCGTGTACTGGTCGCAAACCGCAAACGACTCTATCGTCTGGCTCTCTCCCGCGTACAACTGCTTCCCATCGTCAATAAATATCCGTGTCGGCTTGTCCGGCGGCGCATTGAACGGAATCTCTACATCGATCCGCGCCTCTGTCCCGAAGAATTGCATCTTCTGGAACGGCACCACTTGCGTGCTCACTGTAAAGACGCACTGCCCCGACGGATATTCCAGAATTGCTGAAGCCAGCCGGTCAATCTTGAATTTCGGATCGCGCTCAATCTTAGCTGCCACCCGTACTGGCTCCTCCCCAAACACCATCCGCGTGGTCTTCACCGGATAGCACCCGATATCCAGCAGCGCCCCACCGCCATACGCTAGCTCATTCCGCACATTCGCCGGATCATTATTGAAATAGCTGAAATATCCCGCGGCTGACCGCAGCTTCCCGATCCGCCCGTTCCGCGCCAACTCCATCGTGCGCAACCACTGCGGATGATTCCTCACCATGAACGCTTCGCCAATCTTCACTCCACATTTATCCCGCGCCGACAGAATCTCCCGCGCCTCCCCCACATTTAATCCGATCGGCTTCTCGCAAAGCACATGCTTGCCCTTCTCCGCCGCACGAATCGTCCACTCGGCATGCAAATGGTTCGGCAGTGGATTGTAAACCGCGTCAATCTCCGGATCGCAAAGCAGTTCCTCGTACGATCCATAAGCCTTAGGAATGGAAAGCCCCGCCGCCACCGCTTTCGCATTCTCCAGCGACCGCGAACAAATCCCCGTAACCTCGGCCAGCTCGCACCGCTGCATGGCCGGTATAACCTTCCTCTTCCCAATATTCGCTGTGCTCAAAACTCCCCATCGGATCTTCCGCATCTCTCCGCCTTCTGTAGGGGCGGCTTTAGGCCGCCCTCTTGGGTTCCTCATCGTGGGAGCGCAGCATTGCTGCGCCCCATGGCCGCACAATCTAACCCATTTCTCGAAGCTGTTTATCTTTACTTTTGTTCTGGGAACTCCACAATTGCGAGATTCAGTGGAAACTGCCCGTGCCGGTCACTCGGCGTTGGCAACATCCCTTGATTCCACACTCCCTCCACGCCCGGCGCTGCTTCGTATTGCGTTTCGGAAACTTGGCCCTCCAGCGTAAACGCATCAAATATATACGGAACCCCATTGGACCCGAGCGCCGAAGGTCCGCCCATAATCTGAAAATGGAGGTGCGGCGCAGAAGTATTTCCGGTGTTGCCGAGCTTCCCCAGAACCTGTCCGCGCTTCACCATGTCACCCGGTTTCACTTGCAGCGAACCTTTCTGCATGTGCGCGTACATGGCGTACAAGCCGTCCCCAATGTCCAGTATCACGTGATTTCCGTCCACATTTTCCAGCGTTATCGTGGTTGGATCCGGCAACGTGCCGGGCTTCTGATCATCCAGCGTATCCACCGTGCTCACGACTTTCCCGTTCGCGATGGCGAGTACGTCCGCGCCATAATCCGTGTAGTTGTTCACATCGGACGCATCTCCGTGCACCATGCGCCCGTCCTTGTCCAATTGCATCCAGTCGATCGCGTATCTTTGCGCGAAATAAATCCTTCCGTTTATCGGGAGCCCCGTAGATCGATGCACTCCAGTCACGCCACAGCATCCGTTCACCGCCACCCAGCCCTTGCCTGCCAGCGGTGGTCCTATTCTGACCAGATTTTGAATCACGTGTACCTGCGTCACGGAGTAGCTCAACGCCGTTGGAGCGCCCGGTTTCGGACTAGGTGTTCCGCCTCCGAGCAAGTCGATGTGGTGCGTTAGACGGTCTGGAATTTTCGATGTTGCGTAGATAGAAAAATTGATTAGAAACAATCGCGTTCCGTTGAACTCGATCGCCGGGCTCGTGGATGTGGTATTGCCGGTTGTGCGCAGGCGAGACAGCAGGTCCGCGCCGTCAAAACTTGCCAGGGGTTTCGTGGTATCCGCCGCGTTCCACACTTCGATCTTCTGCACTGTTGCCGGTGTGGCGTTCGCGTTCGTCAGCACCAGTTCGTAAACCAGATGTAATCGCCCGTCTGTGCCCAGGAATATTCCGGTATTCGCGGTCAGTGGCGACACCACCAAAGGCGTAAATGTGTCTGTCGGAGGATTCGCGCGGCCCAGGAAAGGAACAGCAACACAGATCGCGAAAGGTACAGCGAGCCAGCAACGATAGAAGGGTTTCATGCGCGGCATAATACTCTAATTCGACCTACTCCCCATACTCCACTGCGTAACCTGTCGCCGCAAAGTGAGAATGTCCGGTTTGCGCAAAGTAGAAATGTCCGCTTCCATGGGAGGCCGAGGGGCCCATGGAAACCTGCTGCTGCAGTGCCGATTGCTGATACCAATTGATTGCTTTGTTCAGAAATTGAATGGTCTTCTGTTGATCCAACGCATCGGACACGGTTCCCTGCGGGTTCAGGCGCGCTACATCAATTACCCCCAGAAGAGCAGCAATGCCGAGGGTTGCCCGCGCGGTCCTCGCAAATGCACCTACACATTTCATACCGCGCTCTCCCTGCGGCACTCCGATGGTTGTTCGGTGGACTAATCTTGCGACTGTACCAGCGGCAGTTGCGATGAGAGTTGTAAGTCAATCACTCCCTGGAGGCGCTTTTCGATTTGAAAGAAGGTCGCGACCTTCGTGCCTGGAATCACTTTACTGAAGATAGGCACATACCGGACACGCAGGTCGGTCACATTTTTGTCGACGGCCAACGCCCTATTCGTCAAAGACAGCGCCTGGTCATCGGTCATCTTGCCGTAGCTGTCCGCATATTCCTTGATCAGGGCGTATTTTTGGTCGTTGATTTTCACCAGGTCCGCCGTGTATTGGTCGTAGACCGGCCAGAATTTCGTGGCCTCCGTGTCTGTCAGTTTCAGATTCGCCGCCACCAGTTGCTTTTTCTTCGAACGGATGTCGTGCCTCAATAGGTCGATATCCTGATCGACTCCTGACTGCGAGGTCGCGGCCGCTTGTCTCGGAGGAGGCGTTTTAGCAGAAGGCGCAGCTCCGAAATAATTAAGCCACCCGGCGACAACAAAAACAGACACAACTATCTTGTGCATTTGGATTCTCCTCTTTGCCAACTTGCGTAACCGCGATTCACCGAAACTTGATCGTCACCGAGCGCACATCGCAGATCACATTACTGCGCAGGCGGCGGTAGCGTAATCGACCTGGACAGCGTGAACGTCAGCGCCGTCTCCGCCGGAATCTCTATCTGCTTATTCCCGGTCAATGCGCCGCCCACCAAACCTCCGGCCGCGCCCACCAGCGCGCCAATTCCGGCTCCTTTTCCTCCGCCGGCGATACCTCCAATCAGCGCACCGCCCGCAGCTCCACCTCCGGTCGTTACCGCCGTCCTCTTGCCTTTCCCTTTCGCGGTGCTATCAAGACTGCTTGTCTTGATGGAGTAGTTTTGGCCGCGGATGGTAATGTTGGTCAACGCAATCGACAACTCACCCTCGCCTTTGATTTTCCCTTTCTCCTTGGCCGTTAATACGGTGCCGGTGACACTCGATCCTTTTGGTATCGCCGTGTTGCCATCCAACGACACCGGACGAGCCAAAGTTGCCAAAAATGTTTGGCCGGCCTTGCTGGTCTTTGAACTTAGCGATTGGTCCGTAGTGACAACAAGCTCCGTCCCGGCAGGTACCACGATCGGCTGAGGCGGTGGTGGCGCAACGGGCGTCGGAGCCGGTGCTGGCATATTTGCAGCTTGATCCGCGGGCGACGGCTGCGACACTACAGCAGTCTCATCGTTCACGCCCGTAGCTCCGGGTTCTTCTTGCGCAATCTGTTCAACTCTCTTTTGAGTGGCTTGATCTTTAACCGTTCCTCTCAACGTGACCTTCCCGTCTTTGGCGGTTACGCTGACGGCGGAATCCTTTGTGGCAGGATCCGCTGTTACTTTGCTTTGAACATCCTGTGCGATCGTATCGTCGCTGGCTTTTTTGGAACATCCTGCCGCGAAACCCAACAGCGCCCCGACGAGCAGAATAGAAATGCAGGCCCTCAAAAAAACAAGTCTCTTCCGCATTAGAATCTCCTTTTCCGGCAATTCCACGGCAGGGAGCTTTCTTACCTGCCCGCTGTGAAAGCATCTGAAACTGTCGAAAGCTCGGTCTTTACTTT